>R26__coassemble_13_pt1 | contig 209122 bp, 192 predicted proteins | sample R26__metabat2_high_PE_047 | metagenome-assembled genome bin R26
AAACAGGAGTTAAAAAAGCACGGCACAGATGATCATCTGTGCCGTGCTTTTCACATATCTGTTTCAGCTGTACTGCAGGCTTCCTTTGCCATCTCCCAGCTGTATCCTTTCCGGACCAGAGAAGCAATCACTTTCTGTCGGCGTTTATACAGATCAGAATCCGGTTTTGCCCTGGCCCATGCTTTTTTTGCCAGGGATACAGCATTCATCAGTTCATCGGTTTCATCGCGATCTTCCAGAGCGGAGACAATCATATCTTCAGGAATTCCTTTTGTTCTGAGTTCCCGGTGAATGAAAGCGGGTCCGTATTTACGATCCAGACGGTACTGAACCCACTGCTCACAGAATTCTCTGTCATTGAGAAGTTTTTCTTTTTCAAGTTTGTAGATCACCAAATCAACAACTTCTGACGTATATTTGCTGCGCTGCAGGCGGGCTGTAATTTCCCCCTTGCTGCACGGACGTCTGGCTAACATGGCCACAGCCTGATTCAAAGCTCTTGGGTACTGATGTATCCGGACAAATTGGCAGAAATCTTCAGTATCCATTTCATCATTTACCGCAAGACAGGAGTCAGCAAGATCAGTTTTTTTCAGCCAGTACTTCCCGCCGTCATCCAGACAGATGCAAACATTGGAACCATGGTTTTCAAATGCCTTTATTCTGACCATCCCGGAAGCTCCTTTCGGAATGCCCAGCGCAGCATGTCCCTGTTGGAACATCCCAGACGGCCTATTCTGGCCTCGCTGCACCCGCCGTTCAAAGTAATTATGATATTCCCTGTTGCGTCATCCCAGAAAGCACCGTCCACACAGCCATAAGCGAATCCCTGATGTCCGTAAACAGTGTGATCAGAAATATACGGATCATTGATACGCAGAAGACCGAGACCGTATGAAAGCGTCGGAGACAGTGCTCCGTAGGATGCATGTTCTGTTTTCATTTCATCTACAGAGGCGGCAGAAAGATAATGATTATCATTTGAAGACAACATGTGGAAAAACGTGAAAAGGGAACCGATATCAGTATATAAGCTTCCGGATGTATGCCCGTAATGACAGAGAGGATCAGGATCGGAAAGCCGGACAGAACCCAGACTGGTTACGGTCACATCTTTGTTTTTGCGATAAGGCAGAATACGGGTAACAGGCATGATTTTATTCAGGGGCACGCGGCAGCCTTCCAAAGACGCGTTCATTTTCATGGGATCGAAGATGTAACGATCAAAAACAGAACTGACAGGAAGACCCACCGCCTGTTCGAAAATGCACCCTATCAGACCGAAACCAAGATTTGAATAATGAAAAGAAGAACCGGGTTCGTAACGTCTCGCAGACGGAAGCAGCGTTGAAAAGGGCAGTCTGTTTTCAAGAGCATATTCAAGATCCGGAGGATCGACGATACCGGAAGTGTGTGACAGAAGATGCCTTAATGTTATATTTTTCAGGCTGTCTTTTTCATTCTCTGATGTAAAGTATTCGCTGACAGGTCTGTTCAAGTCCAGTATGCCTGAATCAGACAGCTTCATGGCTACAGCGGCAGTTACTGTTTTTGTGATGGAAGCTACACGAAAAAGAGTATCAGGAGATGATTCATGCGCCGGAGTTACAGAAGAAGTCAGGATCAGAGAATTCTGATTTTGTGAATACAGAAGAGTGGATGATCCCAAAACATGATGTTTCCGGATTATATGTATGAATGAATTCCGGCAGAAAATGGGATGGCCGGCAATATGAGTAACCGGATTTTTACCGCAGCGCGGAGCAAAAAACGGAAGGGCCGCACGGTAAAGAATATTTCGGAAACGTGTTGTAGGCATTTATATTTCCTTCCCGGTCTGAGAAAAATAAACAGAAAACAGACCGATTATCATCGCAAAAGAACACAGGCACAGCACCGAAAGGCCGGCTGTAAAGGAATACATAAAAGGGAGACGGAAGGAGAATGTGTACAAAAGAATAATCAGTGCACCAACGACTGCAAGAGGGAAAAGTACATATGCCGTAAGAGGATGTTTCCCGGAAAGATCTGAAGCCGATTTCCTGTAAAGCATAAGAATCGCTATACAGATCAGAACACTCAGCAACTGGCTGATTCTGACAGAAGAGGCAAAGAGAGAGTCAGTCCTTAATTCTTCGATAACCAGCCGTCCGGCGGCATACAGGAAAAGATAAAAGAAAAACACATCTCCGTTTTTTCGTTTCAGGAAGGTTCGTCTTGAAATAACAAGGAAAACAAATACCGCAAGATCCCACATCGATTCATAGAAAAAAGTGGCGAAATGCCATGAATAACCATCCGATGGAATCTGTACAGCCAAAGGGAAAAAACGGGGAAATGAACCTGTAACAGGCAAACCGAAAGCCTCTGTATTAAACCAGTTGCCCCAGCGGCCGATACACTGTGCAAGCGCCAGTCCGGGAGCTATCATATCACATAAAAGGAGAAAGGACAGTTTTCTGTATCTGCAGAAAATAAACAAGACCAGCAGACCGGCGATAATGCCCCCGTATATAGCCAGACCACCCTCCCATATTCTGAATACGGAGAGAAGATCGTTCCGGAACTGACCGAATGAAAAAACAACATAGTAAAGCCTGGCACCGATAATGCCTCCGGGAATAAGCCATAAAGCCAGATCTAGCACTGTGTCTTTCGGAAGCCCGGAGCGTTTTTCTTCCTTACAGGCAAGAAAAAGAGCCAATGCAGCACCGGTTACAATAAGGACACTGTACCATGTAACCGGGTAAAATAAATATCTGGAATAAGGAATTGAGAACATACGGAATCTCCTTCGTTTATATATATGGATTATAGAATTGGACGTGTAATGTGTCAATGAAAACAGAAAATGAGAAGGGCTGAGCATTGCACGCAGAGGTCGTTTCTGGTAAAATAATAAGAAGGGAATCTAATGCTTCGATCTTATTTTAGGAGGTACCTTTTATGAGTAAAGTTGTCGTTTTCGATCATCCTCTTATTCAGCACAAACTGAGCATTATGCGTGACAAAAATACCGGAACAAAGGAATTTCGTGAACTTCTTTCTGAAATTGCAATGCTTATGGTGTTCGAAGTAACCAGAGACCTTGAAACTAAAGAAGTCGATGTGGAAACACCGATCACAACCTGTAAGTGCAGGATGCTGTCCGGAAAAAAACTGGGCATTGTCCCCATTCTGCGTGCAGGCCTCGGCATGGTGGACGGTGTCATTAATCTTGTACCTGCCGCCCGCGTCGGACATATCGGGTTGTACAGGGATCCCAAAACCCTGGAGCCTGTTGAATATTACTGCAAACTGCCTGAAGACAGTGAAAACAGAGAGCTTCTTATTCTCGACCCGATGCTTGCAACCGGCGGAAGCGCCAGTGCAGCCATTAACTTTATCAAGCAGCGCGGATGCCATCATATGAGGCTTGTCAACCTGATCGCGGCACCGGAAGGCATTGCCAGAATTCAGAAAGATCATCCGGATGTTGATATCTATGTTGCTGCACTTGATGATCATCTGAACGATCATGGATATATCGTACCCGGTCTTGGTGATGCCGGCGACCGCCTTTTTGGCACAAAGTAACTGCAATGCCTCAGAAACCAGTATTTTATAAAGCTCCTATTCTTACAACAGCTCATTGCTTTCCCAGTAACGGAACCGTCAGGACGACAGATGAACGACTCAGGAATTTATATGTACGGGCCGACGAAAAAAAAGACAATCCGTTTTTATGGGAAGGATTATTCCGTGTTGCCTGTCTGATTAAAAACAAACCGTTGGATGAACCGGTGACAGGAATGATTCTGAACGCAATACGGGATACAGAAAACGGTTCCATTGAAGGAAAACTGTCAGTACAGATCAGTATCGCCAGAGCTGCTTTTGCGGTTTATGAATACAATACAGACCGTAGCATTCTGCAGCGGATTGCTGTATGGTGCCGTTATCTGGAAATAGAATTTGATCAGCTGACAAGGCAAGACACGCTTCCACTATATCAACCCGCCGATCTGATGGAGTTCCTTGTGCGCTTTTATCAGGTTACAGGTGTGAAAGCAGTGCTTCGAATCTGTACACGAATACGGGCTGCTGCTTTTAACTGGACATCAGCGCTTCATACATTCCAGCAATCCATCCCCGTACAGAACGATAATCAGACAGGTTCGGCGCCGGATTTATCAGTTTTGCCTGATGAAATTGATTATGATGACAGAGAAAAACTGATTAATCATGCCGAAATGCTGGCGGACGGAGTCCGTTATTCCGTTTATTCCGGAATGTTCAGCGGAAACGGTCAGGATCTGGCTGCCGGGAAAACAGTATGGCGCTATCTGCATAAGCACCACTATGCTTTATGCGGAGGGACAACATCCAATCCCTATCTGTGCGGCCGGGCATCTGACCAGCCCATCAGCAACCGTGCAGTTGCTGCATGGACGGAAGCATTTGCATCTCAGATGATTCTGGATGATTCAGAATGGGCGCTTGACGAGATGATTCGGATTGTGTTTAACGCCCTTGATGACTGCCTGAACCGGTCTGTTATCTGTGAGATGCAGAAGGTGAATACTGTCGAAAAGACCAATCCTGAAATGACAGAGTCGGACATCCTGCTTGCAAGGCTGACAAGAGCAGCAGCGGCCGCCTATCTTCATACCGTTTCACTGACGGAAAACGGAATCTGTATCAATTACCTTCTTCCCGGGAAAATTATGGTAATGGTCAGAAAACAACCAGTGCTTGTGGATATTGACAGCAAACGCGTTGTTTTCCGGAGCAAAAAGCCTTTTTCAGCCATGGTAGATGTATTTATGCCGGTAACAGGTACATCAGGTGTTTCTCTGACCGGTACAAAGGATGATCATACAGTGGCGGAGTATAAACATCAGCAGAATGCAGGATACTATGTACATCTGAAAAACGAATGGCAGAACGAGGAAGGTATCAGATACGACAATACCGATGAGGTGCTTTGCGAAAACACACATCACCAGGGTTTGTGCATTATATACAATAACCGACTGTTTTCCATTCCTGTCCATGATGACAATATGTTTTATGCTGTCAAGAGCGAACCGGAAATGAAAGACGGAGAGCTTACGGTGATGGTTTGTGATACAGCCGTTTTACGTACTGGTGAAAGAAGTGCGGATATTCCTGTTTTACCTTCGGCGGGGGATCGTGAAATCAGGATGATCCTGACGCCGTACAGTAAGACGCTTCAAAGAATTACAATGCTTCCAAGGGTATATAATCATGTTTGATATCAGGCTGGCACCTATGTGCGGCATTACAGATCATATCTACAGAACAATATGTTACGAACAAGGATGTGATCTGGCGTATACAGAGATGATCAGCGCAATGGGTTATCTGTGTGCGCCCAAACAGCGGGCAACCCAGGAACTTATGATCCGCGGTCCCGAAGAGCCTTCTCTTATTCTTCAGCTTTTCGGCAGGGATCCGGAAACTGTTGCTGAAGCCGCCAGACGTATATGCGACCTGGGCATATATGATGGCATTGATCTCAACATGGGATGTCCTGCAAAAAAAATAGCACCTTCCGGAGAAGGATGCGGACTCATGCGTACACCCTCTGTTGCTGCTGAAATGATGGAGAAAACTGTAGCGGCTTCCGCACTTCCTGTATCTGTAAAAATGAGAATCGGTTACGACCATGATCATATCAATGTTTTGGAATATGCCAGAATGGCTGAAAACGCAGGAATCACATCGATTACAGTTCACGGAAGAACCCGGGAGCAGCAATACAGCGGAGAAGCTGACTGGAGTATTATTGCGAAGGTGAAAGAAAGCGTTCATATTCCGGTGATCGGAAACGGGGATATTTTTTTCCCGGAACAGGCATTGGTTAAGCAGAAAATATCACATACAGACGGAGTAATGATCGGTCGAGGCGCACTTGGAAATCCATGGCTGTTCAGGCAAATCAAAGAAGCTGCCGCCGGGCAAACAGTCCATTCCGTAACCTATAAAGAAAGACACGATATGATTATCAGGCATTATCAGATGATGCTTGAATCCAAACCTGAACCTATTGCGGTACGTGAAATGAGAAAGCATATAGGATGGTATATCAAGGGAATACGCGGAGCAAGCAGATTCAGAGCTGAGATCAATCGATGCGGAAACGCAAAAAGAGCTATGGAACTGACAGATTCCCTGTTTGAGGAAATCTGTAACAGTTCTGAGCAGGAATCACAGGAGGCTGGGGTATGAAAAGCATTGTCAGGAAGATTATACTTTGGGGAATCTGTGCCGTCTATATCCTGACCTGCTCATACGCAACAGCTGAATCAACTCAGACTCATTTTCTCCTGTCGGGAGAAATGTCTTCTCCGTTTTGTATCCGTATTTCATCACCGGTTTTCCAGCAGTTATCCCAATTCGGCACTGACAGGCTGAACAGTCTGAACCGTCTGATCAGTCATCTGTCCGTTTCTGTGCTTGCGGATGATGAACAAGCGGAAGCTGTTCTTTCTGTGGATGATGAACAACTCTTTTCAATTATTCAGACAAATGATAATACTGCACACACAATCAAGACATTTAGTCCCAATACCGTTTATCATAAACAGGACCGGGATGATCAGGGTGAATCCGAAGAAAACGAAGTAAAAATCTTTCTGGACAAACAGTTTTTCAGGATTAATCATTTGCTTGATGAATTTTATCCTGTATTTGCCAGGACTGCGGAAGCTTTTCCGGAACTAACCGGAAAATCATCGGCAAATCTCAATTTTTCAGGGTTCGGAAAGTCAGAAGGCAGATTAACCATACAGTTTTCAGCGGATTATGTTCAGGATCATTTCCCTGCGGCACTTGCTGATTTATGTGAAACAGAAACAGGAAAAAATTTTCTGAAAAACCTTGTTTTTCAGGGATCTCAGAAGATTGTCCTTTTGTACGACAAGGATAATCAGCTTCTCAGGATCAATTATGACGGTACCCTCGGGACAAGTTCAGAGGATCTGAGAAGAGTTTCGCTGGTATGGAAATGCCTTCGTTCAGAAAATCACATCAAGGACAGCCTGACAATTAAAACCCCAGCGGTAAGCGGATATGACAGGGACAACCTGGCATATGAAAGGGATCAGAATGAATCGGATCCTGTCAAACATGTTCTGAAATGGGACTATCAGCTTGACCAGAAAAGGGGTAAGGAAAAAACAAAAATCAGGTATACGTGCGATCAGAGCGAAACAGAGACGGATATATCCTCGAAAATTGTGTACAACAGGAAAGGGGATCATCCTGAACATTCCGTTTATGTTACCGCTGCTCTGGAAAAAGAAAAAGATGATGAATACTCAGGTACTCTTGAAATTACAGACAAAACAGGTAAAATAATAACAAGCAGGGTTTCCGCAGGTTTGCATATCGGTTCGTCGGAAGGGGTTTTCTCTGCACAGCCGGACAATATGTACAGTCAGCCGACTGAAGAGAATGATAAAAATATGGATTCTGAAGAAATCCCTGCAGATATTGTCAGAATTCTGATCCGAAGATTTATGTCGATGCCTGATGAGGACGTTGAATTCCTTCGCAGGGATATACCGGAAGAGACATGGGAAATGCTGAAAAATTATTGACATAGGGAGATATTATCATGAAAAAAAGCCTTTTTGCTGTGATCGCCCTGATTCTTATCTTGACCGTATGCACTTGTCAGGCAGCTGACTATACACTTCCTGAAAAGATGTATAACCAGCTTGCCATCGGCAGCGGGCTGAAAGGCAGCTTTTCGATAACATCAGACGGAGATACGATTGAAATTCCTTTTCTGAAGAATATACTTGATTCGCGATTTATCAGAACTGTATCCGATGCTGAATACAGCATACGGGGTATTGCTTCCGGTAAAGATCTTCATTATTATATTTTCCAGGCCAATGATCAGGAACAGCAGAAAGCGCTGTCTGAACTGTATCGGAAAGACGGCATCTCTTATTTCAGAAGCGATATGGTACAGGGAAAAATCCTGCAGTTCCCGACAAAAGAAGACTTCCTGAAAAGCATTATTCCGGCAGGAGGCGAAAACATCAATCCTGCACAGTTTATTGCCAATATTCTGTCAGTTCCGGAAAATGAACAGAAAGAAAAATGGGATCCTGTTCTGACCCGTTATCAGAATGAACTTGAGATGTGGCTTGCAGGTTTTGCTGTGGACGCTGAAACCGTTAAACTCGAAACCGGCCTGTCTGCGCTGGATTTTACTTACGATATACCCATGGAAGAAGTCAATAAACAGATTGTTACCCTTTTCGGAGAGCTTTCTGTGGATCCGGAAATCAATATGCTGCTTGACAGCGTTATGACAGCTGAGGAGAAAGCGCTTTATGCCAACGCAAACCTTCTGTATTACTATCAGGACGCACTGAATTCTTTTGACATGAGCAGAGCGCTTAAAATGAAAAAACGTGTATCTGCAATAGGAGAAGTTCTCAGTTTTGGTCTTGAACTTCCTCTTGATGAGCATTCCACAGGATATAACTTACTCTGTGTGGATTCCTTATCCGATCTCACGATATACACGTTAAGGAACCAGGAGCAGGTGATGCTGCTGGGCATACCGGAAAAAAACGATACGCAAAACACATCGTTTGAAAAAGATATATGGATCGCCAAAGTCATTACAGATCCTTCCAATCGGGAAGCAGAAAACAATTATTCAGTCAGAATCAATATCAAGAAAACCAGTTCAGTCTACAAAAACGGCGAAGGTGATGATGTCAAAAATCATGAAGAAGATCAGTATGACATTATTATTGAAAACAATTCATCCTATCTGCCTTCAGATATTGATCTGAGTGTGATTCCCGAATTTGCAGCCATCAATGCAAATATCAGTCTGCATTACTCCAGCCAGTATGCACAAAACAAGGCAACAACACTTGAAATCCAGGCCAATATCAAACAGGACAATACACAGCTGCAGCTGAAGGGAAAAGTGAAAACAGCTGCACCGTGGATTTTTATGCCATTCGAAATTGTGAATCCCGAACCGGTCGGGACAGATATTGAAAAGGTATTTGTTCCTTATTTTACAGACTGGGTGAGCAATGCGGCATCCATGATTGAACATAATTCAAGCATGGAGCCGGAAAATGAAAGCAATGCAATTTCTGCCCAGGAAGCACCGTCAGAGCAGGAAGACAGCGGGAACGGGAATACAGAAACAGCTCCGCTGGATGTTGAAGAACAGGAATAATACTGTTTATGCTCATTGAGGATGATTATGAAAAAGATAGTCTGTATTCTGACCGCCTTCATTTGCTGTATCGGGGTTGCAGCCTCAGCAGAATCACATATCGGAATACAGGGAAGTATAGCTGACAGAACAGACAGCAACATTGTTTATATTGATCTGTATGAAGAAGACAACACCATCAGCATGATTTCTGATCTGATCCCGGATATTATCATTCAGTCTGCAAACGACCATGCGGATCTGTATGATATGTTCAGGATCTTCTTTGATCTCACTACGGAAAAAACCATCAGTTTACGGAACGAGGCGGAAAATCTTTACAGGGACTGGATCCAATCACGATATTCAGAAACAAATGAAGGCATATATACAGGACCTTTATTTGAGAAGGCAACATCAGTCTGTGTAACTGAGTTTATGCTTTCTGATTTGATCCATTATGCTGTACAGCAATCAGGTAAAAATCCTGTTTCTCAAAACAGTAAAAACAGTGAATATCAATATGATGAGATTTTATTGGCTGCTGCTGCAGAAATGGGCTATGACGCTGTGAAATATTACAATCCGCTTGTCAGAACAAAAAATTATGATCATTATAAATATATATCATTTGATATTATCAGCGGGAATCAGGTGATTCTGTCACTGTCCATGGACAATTCCCATCATAACCGGAAAAGAATTCTGATTACACACATGGAAAACGGAAGGTACTATTACAGAGATATCACTGTGCAATATAATCAGCAGAGTATTATCATGGATTGTGAATTGTTCAGCAGTGACAAAAGTGTTTTCGATCCGCTTCGAATTGAACCATTGATTCATGAATCTTTCAGCCTTACATCAGACAACGGAAAGCATTCCCAAAGCATAGCATACACCTGTGAGAACTCACAAAAAGAATTACTGGTTTCAGGAACCGGCACACTGTCCTCCAACAAGATAGAAGGATATCTGCAGCTTGGAGAAGAAAAGGAAGACGTTGTGTTTTTAACCGCTACAATGGATGAAAAGCAGAAACCCGATCTGTCATCCTATCAGATGATGCACATGGATCATAAAGAGGAAAATGATCTCATTCTGAATATTTTCATGTCCGGGCTGATGGAACGGATGACGCATATTCTGCCATTATTTCCGGCATTTTATCAGAACATCATTATGAAAATACTCATGACCAGGTGAACCGGTTATCTTTCAACAACAGTACAGACAGCATAGGCGGAAATACCTTCCATACGTCCTTCAAATCCGAGATTTTCAGTTGTTGTTGCTTTTATATTGACAGATGAAACCGGTATATCCAGTTTACCGGAAACCACCTCAAGCATTTGCGGAATGAAAGGCAGAAGTTTCGGCTTTTGTGCAACAATCGTTATATCTGTATTAAAAACTTTATATCCGGCCGCTTCAATCAGTTTGTTTGTTTTTTCAAGAAGAAGGACTGATGAAATATCCTTATAGCTGTCGCTGGTATCAGGAAAATGCTTTCCGATGTCTCCGAGAGCACAGGCTCCGAGCATAGCGTCCATCAGTGCATGAAGCGCAACATCAGCATCACTGTGACCAAGCAAACCCAGATGATAGGGAATTTCCACTCCGCATAGGATCAGTTTTCGTCCTTCGGCAAGACGATGGACGTCATAGCCCATACCAACACGCATATTCTTTTTTTCTCCTTTTATAATTGAAACAGCACGGGATATATCTTCAGGTTCTGTCAGCTTTATATTCTGAGAAGATCCACGTACTACCCTGACAGGAATATGGAAATGCTCCAGAATGCCGGCATCATCGGTAAAGACAATTCCTGTATCAGCAGCTTTCAGTGCTGCAGGAATAAAAATACCTGCTGAAAACCCCTGCGGGGTCTGTATTTCATACAGACCGGAGCGATCAGGGGTATAAAGAACCTTACGGTCTGAATCGCATATTTTATATGTGCTGGAGGCGGGAATGCCGGGAACACCGGATCCGTATAATTTTACCGACTCAATCACCCGACTGATCAGATCGTAATCCACAAGACACCTTGCTGCATCGTGTATCAGGATGATATCTTCGTCGCAGACGTCAGTAAGAGCCTTTATACCATTGAGAACGGATTCCTGCCTTGTATTTCCGCCGGATGTAAAATGAACGGGAAAGGGAAGCGGGGAGAGACTGATCAGATTTCGGATTGTTTTCTCTTCGTTTTCGCGGCAAACAATAACCATATCATCGGCTGAAGAGATGAAAGCTTCAGCACTGCGCCGTATAACAGCCTTTCCGCACAGTTCAAGCAGGACTTTGTTTACAGACGCATTCATTCTTGAGCCTTTTCCGCCTGCAAGCAGAATGACATGATTTTTCATGTTCTGTTACGCTCCGTTGCCAGAAAAGCATCTTCATCCAGGACTTTGTACATGGAAGATGCCATTTCCTTGCTGATTGTATCCTGTACAAGGAGAACTTCATAATGTCCTGTATGTTCTCCGAAACGAATACTGATGATATCTCCTGCCTTAATGACAGAAGAGGGTTTCGCAATCCGTTCGTTGATCATGACACGGCCTCCGCTGCAGGCTTCGCTGGCAACGGTACGACGTTTGATGATTCGTGATACCTTCAGAAACTTATCAATTCTCATCTTTATCCTCACAAAACAAAGCCCGCAGGAAGCAGTGTTCCTGCGGGCAGAAACGATTTTTATTTCTTCGCCTTTTTCTTGGCGTTAACCTTATCCTTCAGAGCCTTACCGGCTTTAAAAGAAGGCGCCTTGGAAGCTGCGATTTTGATTTCGGCTCCGGTACGGGGATTGCGGGCAGTACGGGCAGGACGTTTTTTCACATCAAAGGTACCAAAGCCAATCAGCTGTACCTTTTCGCCCTTCGCCAGAGCACAGTTGATCGTGTCGACGAAAGCATTCAGAGCTTTTTCGGCATCTTTCTTGGAGAATGATGTTTTTTCTGCCAGAGCATTGATCAGTTCACTCTTGTTCACGGGTAATCTCCTCCTTGTCTTTATGCAGGTTGCATAAAAGAATATAAATATGCCAAAGACCGGAATTATTCAATTTCGCCTTCAACATGCTTTAAGTATACACATAGTTCACTGAAAGTCAAGCTTTCTAAGGATTTTCCGTCCATGAATATACTCTTTTCAACCTGCTTTACAGCGCTTTTCAGACGATCAGAAGTCTGATGCAGAATCCATTCACTGTCGAGTTCAGATTGACAGCAGAGAACACAGCAAAGAAAAAGCAATAAGCCACATAAACGGCCCGTTGTTTCAGCGTCATGCCTGCTTTCCAGCTTTGGGAGAAGGTTCCGGAGTTCTGTAATTACATCTGAAGATGAGATTTCAGCTTTTGTAAAGCGGCTTATCTTTTTGATGATCTTTGAAGCATATTTCAGTGAAGGAAGAAAAGCTGAAATATCGTCCAGATTTTCCGAAAGCGTATAATGCCCGGTTTCAGTCTGTTTGATTCTGTCCCACATTGCGGTATTATTATCCGGCGCCGACGAATTTTCAGAGAAGACATGGGGATGTCTTCTGATCATTTTCTGACATATCTGCGAAATGATATCATGAATCGAAAACTCATCAAAATCTTTACCGATGGATGAATGGAATACGATCTGGAAAAGAAGATCCCCTAATTCTTCTCCCAGATGATCAGGGTCATTTTCATCAATTGCGGCAACACATTCCCAGGCTTCCTCTATCAGATAAGGACGCAGAGACTGATGGGTTTGCTGCCTGTCCCAGGGACAGCCGTCAGGAGCACGCAGACGCATAACAATATCGGCAAGATCCTGCAGAACGTATTTTTCCCTGTGCAGATAATCGGTTCCGGGAATCAGAACAGCAGTAAAATGATTATACATATGCTGACGATCCAGCATATAAAGCTGCAGAGATATCGGTTTACCGGATTCCTGGATAAGGAAGATGATATGTTCATCCTCCATAACATCCGAAAGAACGAGCTTTATCTGACCGGCAAGTACTGCATTGTCTATTTCAGTGATTAACAGTGTACAACGCGGATCATAGACAAAAGTGGAAAGAAGATCGTATGCAGGGAGAATCTGGATGGAAGAGTCCGGAAGATAACTGATTGAAGAGGACAGATGAAGATCATATGAACTGATGCCCGGGACAACTGTAATGAGTATATCCCCGGGAACCCGTCTGAAAAGCATTTTAACTGAGCTGTCCGTGTAAGCATCAGGCACGGCATAAACAACGCCTGACGAATGTGCGCTGCTTATTACTTCATCGGCTATAAGCTGTGCCAGCTGGTCAAAATCCTCGGCATCACCATAAAGCTCATCCAACGTCTGATAAGCAATTTTGTTAGATTCAAGCCAGGCGGTCAGAGGATGGTTTCCTGTACGGAGAATGAGCTGTTCTGCTTTCCGCAGCGAATTGATCGTCACGATGTTCAGAAGATCAGGATCTCCCTGACCGATCGATACGATCTTGATTTCATCTTTCATTTTAAGATCCTCATCAGTGAATTATGAACAGATAACGGAAAATGATACAGATCCCCAAAGAACAGCGGGATCATACGGGGCAGGGTACTTCGGACAAAGACAGCGTATGAAAATACAGTCAGTATTTATGCCATGCGGAACGCGTGAAAAGTATAAACAGCGGGAGAAGTTCAAGTCTTCCGAAAAGCATCAGGAACGACGCAGTCAATTTGGCATGTATACCATAACCGGCATAGTTCTCTACCGGACCGACGGCGCCAAGGCCGGGACCGACATTGCTGACGCAGGTAAGAGAAGCGGAAAGGTTTGTACCGATGTCATAGTTGCTGCCAAGAGACATGATAAAACCACCGACAAGGATAAGCGCAATATACATAAATGCAAACTGGGCGATCTGGGACAGCATATGTTCGTCCACGGCTTTACCGTCAATACGGATCACATCCATTTTTTTCGGCTGCCCCGTTGCACGGATGTTTCTGCGGGAAAGCTTGCTCAGAACTATGATTCTGATTACCTTAATACCGCCGGCTGTTGAACCGGCACAGGAACCGATCAGCATGGCAATCACTATGATAATATGTGAAGCAGCAGGCCATTGATTATAATCATAGGTAACAAAACCTGTTGTGGACATGATTGAACTGATCTGGAATGAACCGTAACGCAGTGATTTCAGGAAATCGCCCTGATAGTAATCCAGATTCAGGAATGAAATCAGAATAATAAATGCTGCTGCAAAAATCAAATACCAGCGAAATTCTTCATCGTGAAAAAAGGCTTTGATTTTTTCTCCGATAAGGCATTTATAATACAGTGCAAAATTCACACCAAACATAAACATGAAAACCGTAATGGCAATTTCAACAGGCACACTGTTATAATGTGCGATACTGTCGCCGTAACGGCTGAATCCTCCGGTGCCGGCTGTTGCCATGGTATGAACAGCGGAATCGTAAGGAGAAAGACCGCATAAAAGAAGTGTTACAAATTCAAGCAAAGAAAGGAGAATGTAGATTTTATACAGGATCTTGGCTGTGGCTCCGGTTTTGGGTACAAGCTTGCTAAGGGATGGTCCGGGACTTTCCGCTTTGACAAGATGGGCAGTTCGGCCGGTCAGTTTCGGGAGGAGCGCAAGCGTCAGCACAAGTACACCCATTCCACCGATCCAGTGAGTGGTTGCGCGCCAGAAGAGGATGCCGCGACAGGCATGATCGAAAGTATATTGTGTAAAGACACTGGCACCGGTTGTTGTCAGTCCGGACACCGTTTCAAAAAAAGCTTCTTCAAAACGAGGAAGTGTGCCGGAAAGCATAAAGGGAACAGAACCGAATATACCCAGAAGAATCCAGCCAAGAGCGGTGATAATAAAACCCTCTTTGAGGCGGAGATGTGAATTCTGATCTTTGCCCGGAATAAAACTCATCGAGGAACCAGCCAGCAGGTTAATCACAATACTGTACAGGATGGGAAGAGCGTCACCCTCGCCGTAAACCAGGGAAACGATCAAAGAGGGGAGCATGGCAGCGGCTTCGATGAGCAGCAATGCTCCGAGCATTCGGACAATCAGCTTACGGTTCATTTGTAGAGCACCTCATTCAGGTCGGAAATGCCTGATTCAACAGAAATGATCACTACATGATCATTTTCCTCTATATGGTCATTACCGAAGGGTACGATGATTTTTCCCTGATGGACGATGATGGAAACAAGGGAACCTTTTTTCATTGTCAGTTTTTTGAGCGGAATCCCGATATAGGAATCTCCTTTTCTGGCAATAAACTCAATTGCTTCCGCCTTGCCGCCTACGAGACGGTACAGTCTTTCTATTTTTGTCCCGTTACTGTTTTCGCGCGCACGAACATAACGCAAAATAGTTGAACTGGTTATAAACTGAGGACTGATGACTGAATCAAGACCAAGATCATTCAATATATCCTGATAAGCCAGACGGCTGTTTTTTGCAATCACTTTCGGTACCCCCGAACGGGAGGCATGCATACCGGAAATCAGGTTTTCCTCATCCCGGTTGCTGAGTGAAACAAAGGCGTCCATCTGCGACAAACCCTGTTCCTCCAGCAGATCCTGATCTGTACCGTCGCCGACAATGACATCTACCTTCGGCAGCTGTTCGCTGAGCACACGGGCTTTTACAGGGTTGATTTCAAAAAGAGTAACATGGATCCCCATGGGAACAATCAGTCTGGAAAGATAATAGGAAATTCTTCCGCCGCCAAGCAGCATAACACTGCGTACTTTATGCTTGTTCCGGCCGAGAAAACGGAAATACTCCGTAATTGTCAGCATGTCTCCGGAAACAAACACCTTGTCGCCGGGCTGAATCCTGAAATCACCGCCAGGAATCATGACCGTGTTGTTTCTTTCAACCATGGCATAGAGAATACGCGGAAGGCGGGGCAGCTTTCCCGCGAGGTCTTTCATCGGTATGCCGACAAAGCAATCCTCTTCCTGCGCACGGAATTCAACCATCTCCACAAGACCTTTTGCAAAAGATTCAATACTGCCGGCGAAAGGATAGCGGAGAAGACGGCTGATTTCAAGAGCGGTCGCACGTTCAGGATTGATGGCAACATCAATACCAAGCTCATTCTGCAGCAGCATCTGGCTTTCATTAAATTCAGGATCGCGGATTCTGGCTATGGTATAGTTTGCACCCAGACGCTTGGAAATGAGGCATGCAAGCATATTGCTTTCATCGCTTTCAGTGGAGGCAATGACAATGTTTGCTTTATCTACTCCTGCTTCCAGAAGAATTTTAGCATTTGCACCGTTTCCGCGGATACACAGCGCATCAAGTGAACCGCTGCATCTTTCGATTACTTCATCATCTTTATCGATAATAATAACATCATGTTCTTCGGCAATCAGGTGTTCAGCCAGTGTGTATCCGACTTTACCGGCACCGATAACAATGATTCTCATGATAAGTTCCTCCTCATAAAAATCATTTTATTCTACCATTTTTCCCTCTGCATGAAAAGCTTTTTGAAAAAGCAGAACCCGGCAAAAAAACAGTGCAGACAAAGTCTGCACTGTTTGGCGGAGAGTCAGGGATTTGAACCCTGGGTGAGGTATCACCCCACACACGATTTCCAGTCGTGCGCCTTAGACCACTCAGCCAACTCTCCTCGTCAGCGAATGCTCACGTCGATAAATTATAGCGCCATTTTGCGTTTTGTCAAGGTCTGAGTTTTTCAATTTCCTGATCCGTCAGTTTGCGCCACATTCCGGAAGGAAGATCACCCAGCTGCACAGGACCAAAACGCACTCTTTTCAACCGAACCACCTGATGTCCGACAGCTTCAATCATTTTACGAACCTGGCGATTCCGGCCTTCGTGTATCGTAATCAGCAGATCAGTGGAAAATGTATCATGTCTGATCAGTCTGACTTCAGCAGGGGAGGTTATTCTGCCGTCAACCATTACGCCCTTGCGCAAAAGCCTTATCTCTTCTTCCGTAACATTGTTGGATACTTTTGTAAGGTAAGATTTTGGAATTTCAAAGCTCGGATGCAGCAACTGATTCATCAGGTCTCCGTCATTGGTGAGCAGAAGCAGGCCTTCACTGTCATAATCCAGTCGTCCGACGGGGAAAAGACGTACAGGATAATCGCGAAAACGGTCCATAACGGTAGCGCGTCCTTCGGGATCGGATACTGTTGTAACCTCTCCAACGGGCTTGTTGTAGGCCAGATAATGCTTCTCCGCTTCGGGAGTGACGGTACAACCGTCTACCTGAACAATATCCGTATTTTCATCCACCTGTGTTCCCAGTATACGTATGATCTCTCCGTTTACAGAAACACGGCCATCCAATATGTATTGTTCAGCATTTCTTCTGGACGCGACGCCGCAGGAAGCGAGATATTTCTGAAGACGCATTATTCAGACTTCCTTTCCATATTCAAAGGGGACAGTTTTCCTGAAGAGGAATATGAGTGTACTGTCTTTTGCCGGATTTCATTTCCTCCATGGTTTGCCCGGAACCGATCAGTTTATATTTATAGGTTGTCAGCCCCTCCAGTCCCATAGGACCGCGGGCGTGAAGCTTACCGGTTGCAATGCCTACTTCAGCTCCCAGACCATATACAAAGCCGTCAGCAAACCTGGTGGATACGTTCCAGTAAACGCCTGCACTGTCCACAGTGTTCATAAAAACAGAAGCGTTTTCCGAATTATTGGTTACAATGCAGTCTGTATGATGGGAACCGTAATGATTGATGTGATCAATTGCTTCATTCATGGATGAAACCGTTTTTACAGAGAGAATATAATCGAGGTATTCTGTTGACCAGTCCTGATCGGTTGCAGGGACACAGGGAATGATACCGGCTGTGGATTCATCTCCCCGTATTTCAACATTTCTGGCAGAGAGACTCTGATAAAGTTCCGGAAGGAAAACCGGTGCAATATCTTTGTGAACAAGCAGTGTTTCCAGGGCATTGCAGACGGAAACATTTTGAGTTTTACTGTCTGTAACAATGCGGCATGCAATTTCAGGATCAGCATCACTGTCAACATAGACATGGCATATGCCGTCTGAATGGCCCAGTACAGGAATACGGCTGTTGTCCATAATATAACGAACAAAGCTATTGCTGCCACGCGGTATAATCAGGTCGATCAATGTATCTTCCTTCAGCATCCTGGCCACATCTTCCCGTGTTTCAAGAAAATTCGCCGCATGGACAGAAAAACCATTTTCTTCCAGCGCCTGACATACAAGGCTGCACAAAGCCTGATTGGTATGAAGCGCCTCACGTCCGCCTTTCAGCAGAACAGCATTGCCGCTTTTTATACACAGGGATGAAATCTGAATAAGCGCATCGGGACGGCTTTCAAAGATGACACCGATAACACCGATCGGTGAAGAGACCCGGTATAACTTCAGTCCTTCGGTTATCTCAGTGGATACAAGCGTTTTATTGAGCGGATCCGGAAGATCGGCAAGTGCATATAGTCCGCGGACAACCTGCTCCAGTTTTTCTTCGCCGAAAAGCAGACGATGAAGAAGCGGTGCCGCAAGATCTTCTGCGGCTGCTGCGTCAAGATCCTCCCGGTTTGCGATGAAAACAGCCTCTTTATTCTCTTTCAACAGACGAGCAAGAGATAAGAGTACCTTATTCCGCTGATCAGTAGTTGATACGGATATCTGATAAAAAGCTTTTCTTGCATTGGCGGCAATTTCATGCAGGTCTTTCATACCCATCCCTCCCTTTGCGAGATTATAGCAGACAAATACACGATTGAAAAGGGAATCTGCACGTGATATACTTTGACGGGAGGAAACTGTAATGCCGCATCAACAGGGAACGAAGACCATTGCACAGAACCGCAAAGCTTTTCATGACTATTTTGTGGAAGAAAAAGTGGAATGCGGCATAGCGCTTTTCGGAACAGAGGTGAAAAGCATCCGTCAGGGGAAAGTAAACCTGAAAGAAAGCTGGGCCCAGATCAGGAAAGGAGAGGTCTGGGTTGAGGGAATGCATATCAGTCCTTATGAGCAGGGCAATATTTTTAACCGGGATCCGATGAGACCGAAAAAGCTGCTTCTGCACCGGAATGAGATCCGAAAGCTTGACGGACAGGTTATGAAACAGGGTTTTACCCTTATTCCTCTTGAAATGTATCTGAAGGACGGAAGGGTCAAAGTGATGCTTGGATTATGCAAAGGTAAACAACTGCATGACAAGCGTGACAGTATCGCCCGAAAGGATTCAGACCGTGAGATACGACGCGCTCTGAAGGAAAGACAAAAATGAAAGCGATTGTGATTGCCATATCCGGGGATGATCCGGTTTCGACGGGGGTCACAGAGGAAGGATAAGCGAGCCGCAGCCCCTGAACTGCGTAAAAACGGGGAAAAACAATAACTGACAATAGCAATTACGCTTTCGCGGCTTAATGCCGTGCGTCGGCTCTGACCGCCTGCAGATCAGAATACCGGCGTCATTTATGCAGGGAACGAATTCTGCCTAAGCTTTGCAGCAGGATCCGTAAATATGAAGCTACTCTGAATAACGTTTTTCCGCGGACGTTATTCAGAGGAAATTCAACCACGGAATGCGCTCGGAGAAAGTCTTTCTGAAGTACTTTCGGACAGGGGTTCAACTCCCCTCATCTCCACTTACCAAAATACCGGTCAGAAGACCGGTGTTTTTTTATGTAAAAAAAGATCCTGATGACATATCATCAGGATCTGATGTGCGGTCGACGGGACTTGAACCCGTACCCGTTGCCGGACACGCCCCTCAAACGTGCGCGTATGCCGATTCCGCCACGACCGCGAACAAACATCGAAATTATAAAGCGGTGTTTTCGCTTTGTCAAGATAAAAGGAAAAACTTGCGATGAAAAGAATTCGGAAGTAAAATAAATAAACCGAAAGGAGAGCCAACATGCATTTTAAGCTGAAACCATATATTTATACTGCGGCAGCCTGTCTGATGATTCTTATCTTCTGTCATTCTCCTTCCGCATTCTCGGACAGTCTGTTTGAAATCAAACGAATCGGAAATATACATTCCTATGAAAACAATGCATTCGTCATTCGTTCTGAATCGGCGGGTGAACTGACGATCAGCATTCATGACGATGTCTGTGTCTACAGGACTCTGACGGAAAAAATAACATCCGGTGAAACAAGCATAGAATGGGACGGGTGTGCCTATAACAAAGAGAAACTGTATGAGAAAACCTATACAATCACAGGGGTATTAACGGATGATTCAGGTCGGGTTCACACAACCTCCTTCCAGTCTCCCGTGGAATATCCGGGTCAGTACCTTCAATATGCACTTCCTTCATCGGATAATCTGTATCTCGATACGCCGGAACAATGGTTTATAGAGTTTAAAACTGTCAAGACAGGTACAGTGATTATAACACTTTCAGAATATGATTCCCCCGGAGAGCCTCTATACAGGTATAAAATATCCGCAACAGGCGGCAAGATAACCAGAAAGGATTTCAACAGCTTTTCACGTGAAAGAAAACCGGAAACGGGCAAGTATATAATGAATGTGTTTGAGGCGTCCAGGCCGGAAAACATCTATGAATATTCATTAAATGTTTTACCGGAGAGGCCTGACGCTCCATCTGTTTCCACAACAGGCGAGATCATGCCTGAACGGGGCATGACGGAAGAACAGATCTGGGAGCTGATGATGAAGCCATCTGTTGTTGTCAACATTGATTTTTTCAAGCATCAGAACGTATATGAGAAACAGGACACCGGCAGCAAATCACTCGGTACACTGCACGGGCAGACGCAGGGCCTTAAAGTGATCAGTATTGACGGTGCATGGGCATTTATCGGCGCGTGGAATCACGAAGCTGGTGAATACATAGAGGGATGGGTTCCCTGTGACAAGCTCAAAACCGAAAAACCCTCGGCAGAATACGGATTGCTCGTGGACAAGCAGCTTCAAACGCTGACAGTTTATTATCAGGGAAAAATTCTGGATACTGTTTTTGTTTCCACGGGCAGGGCGGAAAAAAACAGCCTGTATCAGGAAACATCCGCAGGATGTTATCTGACCGGATATCATCGGGTTAATTTTTCAATGAACGGAAAAAAATACGATTATGTAATCCAGTATGACGGAGGAAATCTGATTCATCAGACTCCTTATGACTGGGGGAAAAACAAAAAAGATTTTACATTGGGACGCGGATATCTGGGTGCAAAAGCTTCTCACGCCTGTATTCGTGTACAGCCGGAACCGGGTACAGGCGGCATTAATGCCTACTGGCTCTTTACACACCTTCCGTATCACACGCGCGTGATCATTCTGGATGATCCCGCAGAAAGAGCCGCAGAATACAACAGACTGATGAAAACTGATGACAATGTTCAGATTACAGGCATACCGCCTTATCCGGATTATGAGAATACGGAAACGGATCAGATCGTGACATTGACATTCGGCGGGAATATCATCCCCGGCGGAAGCAAATCCTTCAATTCCAGACGGGAAAGCTTTGTGTCCTTTGTTTCACAGCAGGGATACGATCAGCCTCTTTCATTGCTTGCCCAGGTGTTTTCAGAGGATGATCTTACCTGTGTTGCATTAGGCGGCTTACTGGAAGGTGATCAGGCGTCCATTCCCGAGAACGGGGATATTCAGTATGGTCCCCTGGGAAGCAATGAAATATTCAGGGATGCGTCTGTAGAGATGATCATTATTTCAGACGACATAATCCATACAAAACAGGATAGTATTTCTGATACCATCAAACAGGCACAGCGCTTTGCAGATACGATGGACAAAACTCATCCTGCAACCATTGAACTGAAAGGACATCTTTTCGGCGTTGCCGGGTGCACTGAAAGTGAATATCTCGCGGACAGTGAAATAATATTTCAGAGGATTTCAGTCCTGAAAGAGATGAAGTGTGAGAAAATCGTCTTTTATATCAACGGAAAAGACCGTGGAGCAGGAAACCGTACCATTGTCCAGGAGGCAATGGCAAATAAATGCGTGATCGCAGGTGCAGACCTCGTGATTTTCAGCTTTGACGGGCAAGCCGGCGGAATAGATTTTATCAGAGGTGTTCCGGTTGTTTACAATACCGGAACCATACTGGACGGCAGTACATCACGAAAGCCCAAATCTTTTTATTCCATGCTTGTACAGGCCCGGTTTGACTTCAGAACAGAAAACGGAAACATAATAATTGCTACGATTCCGATATGCCCATACGGGCATTCGGATACAGAAAAAAACAGCTATATTCCGCAATGGCAGATGACACCCACAGATATAACGAAATTCCAGAACCTTGTAGGACACGATTCTTCGGATGATGCTTTACAAAGAATCACTATCCGGACAAGCCACTAATTATATATATAATATACACATTCAAGGCGTCCGTTATACAGGCGCCTTTTTTTGTCAGCTTTTTTGCCGAAACTTCTTTCAAAGGCAGGGTCCGACGTGATAGCACACAGTTTCCAGGTGGGATGCCTTTTCTTCAGAAGGAAAAGATCGTGATAAAGACGGCGACATTTTTCCTGATCGCTCAGTCTTTCTCCGTAAGGAGGATTACAGATAAATACACCGTTTTCCGTCTCAAGCGTCAGCTCCTGCAAAGGCTGTAAATCAAGACTGATCATATTTGTGTTCAGTCTGGCCTGACTTACGTGCTTTATTGCAAGGTCAAGAGCGGATGAATCAAGGTCGGAACCGCTGATGCCTGAAATGGATGAAAGGTCTTCAGCAGATTTCAGGGAGAAGCGGAGAGCAGGGAAATCAAGATGCCTGAAACAGCAGTATTCTTCCATGGCAAAATGTCTGTTGATACCCGGAGCAATTTTCGCAGCAATCAAAGCCGCTTCTATCAGGATGGTTCCGGTGCCGCAGCATGGATCATGAAGCGGCTGTCCGGGACGCCATCCGCTCAGTTCAACCAAAGCAGCAGCAAGTGTTTCACGCAGAGGGGCTTCACCATTCCAGGTTCTGTATCCGCGGCGCGACAATGCGTCTCCGGATGTGTTGAGGAGTACTCTGGCCAGATTGTTGCGGATGGAAACCTGAATATACAGATGAGCACCCGATTCGGGGAATATTTTCCGGCCGGTGCTTTTTCTGACTTTTTCGATGATTGCCTTTTTTGTAATGGACTGGCAGTCACGCTGACTCATCAGCTGGCTTTTTGTGCATTTACAGGACACATCGATAAATTCATTGCCTGAAAAAAAATCGGGCCAGGGTACAGAAAAAACAAGCTGGAAAAGATCCTCAAAACTTTTACACTCACCGGATGCCAGTATGATATATAATCTGTCACTGAAGTGAAGTTTCATATTGCTCAGATAAAGATTATCCGCCGTGGAAGAAAACAGAACAAAACCGTTATCGGCCCTGACATCCTGAAGGCCGTTGCTTTTCAATTCCTTTGCGACAAGCCCTTCCATTCCGAAAGCTGCACTGGCATAGCAATGATACATGTTCTCCATTACGATTCCTCCCATTTTAACAGTTTACGCTTTTTTATATTCCCTGTAAAGAAAGAGCGCACCTTTGTGCAGCGTGCAGACGACAGGAAGCCAGAAGCGAAAAGATGGGTTGATTACTTGATTTTCAATGGGATGTAGCGTATAATTTTATAGTTAAAAGCGGAAGGAGAAGAAAGATTATGAAGCTTATCATCGCCATTGTCCAGGATGAAGACGCCTCTAAACTTCTGTCCGTTTTAATGCAACACGGATTTGGCGTTACGAAGCTGGCTACCACAGGCGGATTTCTGAAAGCCGGGAATACCACATTGCTGCTTGGCGTGGATGACAGCAGGATTGACGAAGCGGTTCATCTGGTTGAATCGGTATGTAAAAGCAGAAAGCAGATTTCCACTGTGTCCTCGACGATATCAGGCGGTATATCGCAGAATGAGTATTCCTCCTATCCGATAGAAGTAACAGTCGGCGGAGCAACGATGTTTGTTCTGACCGTTGATCAGTTTCTGAAAGTATAATACTGTTTGCCGATGATTTCGTTTGATGATTTTGCTCTTCAGGGATCTGAGATCGGTGCGCTGCGCAGCCAGATCGCAGAACATCGTCTGGTTCATGCTGTACTTATAACAGGTCAGCCCGGTACAGGGAAGCGTACACTGGCCAGGCTGATCGCTGCATCCCTTATGTGTACCTCCGATAAAGAAATACCTTGTGGACAATGTGAAGGATGCAGACTTGCTGTTTCCGGAGAACATCCGGACATTACAGTGATTGAAAAAGGGAATCCTCTTTCACAGGAAGTACAGAAGGGAAGAGCTACGATTCCGGTTGAAGATATCCGGGAAATGATCAGGATTTGCAACCGTTATGCGTACGAGGGCGGTAACAGGGTTGTGATCATTCAGGAAGCCGAAAATATGACGCCTCAGGCACAGAACAGCCTGCTGAAAATTCTGGAAGAACCTCCGCAGAATACTTATTTTCTGATTACTGCAAGTCATCCGGAACAGCTTCTGACAACCGTGAGAAGCCGATGCCGCAGTATCAAGCTGATTCCCTGGGAGGAAGAGTATATCCGAAAAACACTAATAGAATCCGGCGTGGATCCGGCTGTGGCCGGCAAATCCGCTGCTGCATCCTACGGATCAATCGGGAATGCAATCACGCTGTCATCTGACGATACCTACTGGAGAAAAAAAGATGAAGTTATCAATGCGTTTTTCCGTAACAGGTCACGCAGTGAGATTCTGAATATTTCAACCGCCTGGAAGGATCAGAAAGCATCTGCTGAGCAAATGTTTAATATCGTCGAGGATTGCATTCAGCAAATGCTGCGATACCGCCTGTATCATAAAAAGAAGGATTACCCGGAGGAATACCCTCAGGAATGGAAACGTTTTGCCGAGGAAGCGCCTCTGGAGAGGTTTATGCTTCTCACAGACGCGGTTGCCAGTGCAAGGAAGCAAAACATCAGCAATGTCAATTTTCAGGCAATTATAGAACAATTACTTTTAACTTTTGTAGGAGAAAGCGATCTATGGGTAAAATAATCGGTATTCAGTTTCAGGAAAACGGTAAAATGTATTATTTTGATTCCGCTGATGTTGAAGTCAAGACAGGGGATTATGTTATTGTCGATACAGCACGGGGATATGATCTCGGCGAAGTGGTTATGGGAGCAAGGGAGATTGACGAGGAAAACTGGCGCGCACCGTTGAAAAAAGTTATTCGCCTTGCAGATGAGCAGGATATTCAGCACGGCAGGGAAAACCGCATTAAGGAGAAAGAGGCATTTGCCATCTGTCAGAAGAAAATCAATGAACACAAGCTTGAAATGAAACTGGTTTCTGTTGAATATGCGTTTGACAACAGTAAGATTTTATTCTTCTTCACAGCAAACGGCAGGGTGGATTTCAGATCACTGGTCAAGGATCTGGCTTCCGTATTCAAGATGAGAATTGAACTGAGACAGATCGGTGTCAGGGATGAGGCAAAGATGCTTGGAGGACTCGGCCCGTGCGGAAGACCGATTTGCTGCGGCTCTTTCCTTGATCAGTTCCAGCCTGTATCCATCAAGATGGCCAAAGAACAGAATCTGTCCCTGAATCCGACCAAAATCAGCGGGGTCTGCGGCCGGCTTATGTGCTGTCTGAAGTATGAGCAGGAGCACTATGAAATGACCAGGAAAAAGATGCCGAAGATCGGCAGGGAAGTTATTACACCGGATGGAACCGGGCCGGTAACGGATCTGAATATTGTCAAGGAAACGGTATTTGTCCGCCTGACAAATGGAGATACGAGCGAAATCAAGGAATATCCGCTGGAGAACATTACAAAGCCTGCAGAGGCGTCTCAAAATAATGAACAAAGGAAAAATAATCCTTCCGGAACACAGAATACAGTAAATGAAACAGGCTTTTCAGGCGAAAAAGAACAGCTTCAGGTCAATGAGAAGGAAAAGGATTCCGAAAGTGTCCGGGTAAAGAATCAGGAGACAGCAGACAAAGATGTCAGCTCAGAAGCAAAAAACAAAGTGAAAACGTCCAAACCTGTTCTTGGACAGCCGGTCAGACGTGAAAATCCCAATCGCGGACAAAAGGACAAGGAAAACGCTCAGCAAGCTGATAACGCCGGACGTAAAAAGCCTGCTGAAGAACATCCGGGGAAAAACACAGAAGAAAACAAAAAGAGCCCCTGGGCGGATGCACTTCAGAAAGCTATGCAGGCGATCAGCCAGGATAAATGAAATATTGATTTTCAAATTGTTCAATGTTATACTTTCTGTAGTTTCACGCATGATTTGCGCGAACAAAATAGAGGAGGTTAGTTTTATGGCTTACAAAATTTCCGAAGAATGCATCAGCTGCGGCGCTTGTGCTGCTGAGTGCCCGGTATCCGCTATCAGCGAAGGTGACGGCAAATACGAAATCAATCCCGATACCTGCATTGAGTGCGGCGCCTGTGCTGAGACCTGCCCCGTTGGAGCACCTGCTCAGGCCTGATTATCCAAAGAGTAAAAAAGGACAGCGGTCTGCCGAAATGCAGACCGCTGTTTATTGTTTTTGTGAATAATGAGGAAACAAGGAAAAACAAAAAACCGGAAACAGATGTTTCCGGTCTGTACACCATTAGGGACTCGAACCCTAGACACCCTGATTAAGAGTCAGGTGCTCTACCAACTGAGCTAATGGTGCTCGCGACAACAAAAGCTATTATACACATTATTCTGCTGATGTCAAGTATCATTTTTAAGAAAATTACAGAAGATCACAATGTTTATTATGATCCCATTCTATGGTATACTGATATGCAAATATGATGGAGGTAGGTTGATTGAGTCTTAGGTTTGGAAAAACAATGGAACAGCATGAAGCGCTGCAGATGAATGCGCTGCAGCTTGCCTATCTGGGCGATTCAGTATGGGAATTGATTGTGAGATATATACTGATCATGCACAAATATAATGTCCATCATATGCATAAAGACTGCGTCAGTCTGGTGAACGCGCATTCACAGGCTGAGATCCTGCAGAATATACAGGATATCCTTACAGAAAAGGAGTCAGAAGTTGTACGGCGCGGCAGAAATGCCCATGCGAAGCATACGGCGCCGAAAAATCAGAATCCGGACGAATATGCGGCCGCTACCGGATTTGAAGCATTATTCGGATATCTGTATCTGACCGGACAGAATGAAAGAATCAGCGAGCTGATAAGTAATATAACAGAGGTGCAGAAAAATGGCTGAACGGAAAAAACTGAAGGTAATCCTTCTCCGACACACCCTATCTCCTGAGGAAACAATTGCACTCAGTGCCAAGCTTTGCTACTCAAAATCCACAATCGAAGATCTCAGAGATAAAATCTCCCGCAAAGATCAGTCTGAATTTATCGAAAAACTGATGAATATGGGTCACGAGTCCGTGCTTGAGCACGTTACGTTCTCCTTTGGGGTGGAAGGCGTCAGCCGCGTTCTGCTCGCACAGCTCACAAGACACCGGATTGCAAGCTTTTCCGTGCAAAGCCAGCGTTATGTTTCCTATGAGAACGGATTCGGATATATTCTGCCTGATAGCATCGCTGCCCTTGGAGAAGATGCTGTTCAGCAATATCAGAAGCAGATGGATACGATTGAAGGCTGGTACGTTGACTGGCAGAAGAAATTGGGGAAAGGCGAGAAATCCAATGAGGATGCCCGCTTCGTTCTGCCGAATGCGTGTGAAACCAGACTGGTTGTGACTATGAATGTACGGGAACTGAGGCATTTCTTTTCACTCAGAATGTGTAACAGAGCCCAGTGGGAAATCAGAAAGATGGCGGAAGAAATGTTCAGAATATGTTTTGAAACGGCTCCCGCGCTGTTTGCAGATGCCGGTCCTGCCTGTATCCGGGGAAAATGCCCGGAAGGTGAAAAAAGCTGCGGTATGGCAGCGGAAATTCGCAGGAACAGGGATGAACTGATACAATCCCGGAAGGAGGAAGCCTGAAAATGGCGTTTGACAAAAAAACACGGAAATTTTCCGAAGAAGAAAAAAGACTCCCGAGAAGTCGGACAGACAGAAGCAGGTCTTTTGACAAGTCGTCCAAAGCCTATCCTGCAGAGCGGGAACAGCATACATCCCGAGGTTATCAGCAGTTTGAATACAAAAACAGTCTGCCTGAGAGAAACCGGGAGAGCAATGATAGCAATAATGAATATATCCTTACCGGCAGAAATCCGATCCGGGAAGCGCTGAAAAATCATCATGACCTTGAAAAGCTTCTTGTGCAGAAAGGTGAATTATCCGGATCAGCCAGAGAAATTGTTCAAAAAGCCAAAGAACAGAAGATACAGGTTCAGATCGTTGATAAATCCAGACTTGACGCGATTGCCCCGAATCATCAGGGATTGATTGCTTTTGCGTCAGCCTATCAATATGCTTCTGTTGACGATATCCTGAATGCAGCTTATGAGAAAGGGGAGGAACCGTTCCTGATTCTGCTGGACGGGATTACGGATCCTCATAACCTGGGGGCTATTATACGTACAGCCGAATGCACAGGTGTACACGGCATTATTATTCCGCAGCATCGCAGTGTCGGACTGACACCGTCCGCTGTAAAATCGTCCGCCGGAGCTGTTGAATATGTCAAAGTGGCGCGCGTTAATAATCTGAGCCGTACCATTGAATACCTTCAGCAAAAAAACATATGGATGTATGCTGTTACAATGAACGGGAACGATTACAGGGAAATATCATTCAAAGGAGGCGTCGCCCTGGTTATAGGAGCCGAGGAAGACGGGATCAGCAGACTTGTTGCGGAAAAATGTGATTATGCCGTATCGCTTCCCATGACAGGTAAAATCGAAAGCCTGAATGCTTCTGTCGCTGCAGGGATAATGATGTATCGCGTTCTTGAATGCAGAAAATAGAAAGAACAATGCTGAAACCGGAGATGCTTTATGGAATATATCAAATCACAAAATCCTGACGCAGAAGAAAAAGTCAACAGCAGTTCCCCTGGCGAAACGGAAGAAACAGAGAGCGTGGAAGAAATTCTCCCGTTCCGGGACAGATTCGACGGGCTTTCCGACGAAGATATTGTACAGCTGTGCCACAACGGTGATACAGCCGCTGAAGAATATCTGCTGAACAAATATAAGAATTTTGTCAGATCAAAAGCCAGGAGTTATTTTCTGATCGGCGCAGATCATGAAGACATTGTTCAGGAAGGCATGATCGGTCTATACAAGGCGATCCGGGACTATAAATCTGAAAAGCTCAGCTCTTTCAGAGCATTTGCCGAACTGTGCATTACCAGGCAGATTATTACAGCAATCAAAACAGCCACCCGGCAGAAACACATTCCTCTCAACAGTTATGTTTCCCTGAACAAACCGCTGTATGATGAGGAAAGCGATAGGACGCTGCTTGATATTATTATGGAGGGAAACAGCGGCAATCCTGAAGAGATGATCATTAATCAGGAAAATCTCGGGAATATACATCGTAAAATCAACGAAGTATTATCCGGGCTGGAGCAGGAAGTGCTTGCAGCATATCTGGACGGGAAAAGCTACCAGGAAATTGCCGAGACGCTGGGCAGACATGTGAAATCCATTGATAATGCTTTGCAAAGGGTAAAAAGAAAACTGGAAAAGTATCTGGAAGAAAACGGCTGTTTCTGATAATCAGAAACAGCCGTTCATTATATATGTATCGGATTATTATGGATTGATGCCCTGCAGACGGGAGAAAAAACCTGAACAAATCCAGCATTTTCCGTCCTTATACAGATAGGGATCACTGATTTCAAATACTTTTTCCGTTCCGTCTTTCATATACAGGGTCAACAGTCCGGTTTCAGCGGGCACTTCGGCTTCGGATTCTTTTGCTTCGGACTGAAGAATACGGATCAGATCGTCATAAAGGCTGTCCGTAATCATTTCATTATTGCCGATTTTGATACCGGTGATATCAGCGGTATCAATCTGAGCGAAAATGGAAGTTCCGGATGAATCTTTTCCTCCGGCTGCGAAAACAGTCATTTCCCCGGGGACAGAGGGTGAGAGGGGACGTATACTGTTCAGACCTGTGACCATGAGCAGTAAGACGCCTACTATTGCACAAAGCTTCAAAACAGGACGATAAACCGGTTCATGTTCTTTTTGCTCTGATTCAGACGCTTTTAGAAGAATTTTTTGCTTCAGAGATTCATCTGCAGTCAGGCCGGATAGTGCTTTTTCAGTTGCTGTGCGGAGTTCTTCTGGTTTAATCACTGCTGATCATCTCCTTTCAATTCTTTCTGCAGCTTGTCCCTGGCTCTGCTCAATCTGGAAGATACTGTACCTTCGGCAATCTGGAGCATATCTGCGATTTCGGTAACATTGAATCCCTGATAGTAGAAGAGAAGGACAACTTCCTTGAATTCGGGTTTCAGCCGATTGACTGCTTCAGCCAGGGAGTACTGATCAGCCATCTGCCCGATTTCATCCGGTGCGGGAAAGCATTCAAATCCGGGATGGCCTAAAACCACTTTTTTGATCCATGAGCTGCGCCACAAATCTCTGCAACGGTTCAAAGCAACTTTCAGAAGCCAGGCTTTTTCCCTGCCTTCTTCAAGTACCGGGTTATTTGTGATCAGCTTGACAAAGACGTCCTGAGTCACATCTTCAGCCATTTCACGATTACCCAGATAATAGTATGAAACCCGAAGCACATCTGTTGCATACAGCTCATAAAGCTGATCAAAAGAAAGGGAGCCGGAAGAGCTGCCGGATGATAAATCAGTCTGAAGGGACAATGCTTTCTCACCTCTTCCGTTCATACAACGAATGTACTGTTCATCTGATTCCAATAAAAATAAAATTTTTTGGATTCAGCAAATTATTATAGCATAAGTTTTATAATGATCAATCTATATTATAACTGTTTCAAAAAAAGAATCAGCACTTGACGAATATATTCGGTAAAATGTAAAATAATTAAACAAGAAGGGTACATCTTTATTGGTCTGAGAAATCACTATATTGAAAAGGAACGAAGGAGCGTGTACGGCGTGTTAAGAAAAAAGACTTGCATTGCGATGCTTTTGGCCGGAGGGCAGGGTAGCCGTTTGGGTATACTGACAAAAAATGTGGCAAAACCTGCCGTGCCGTATGGCGGAAAATACAGGATCATTGATTTTCCGCTGAGCAACTGCACAAACAGCGGGATTGACACAGTTGGCGTACTAACACAGTATCAGCCGCTTGAATTGAATGCATATATTGGAAGCGGAGCACCGTGGGATCTTGACATATCCAATGGCGGTGTCTTTGTGCTGCCGCCTTATCAGACGGGAAAAAGCGGTGAATGGTATCGCGGTACCGCCAATGCGATTTACCAGAATATGGCATTTATTGAACAGTATCATCCGGATTATGTTCTGATTCTCAGCGGTGACCATATTTACAAAATGGATTACAATGCCATGCTTGATTATCATATCAGTCATCATGCTGACGCTACAATAGCGGTGCGTGAAGTACCCTGGGAGGAAGCATCAAGGTTTGGTATTATGAATACCAATCCGGAAGGTGAAATCATTGAATTTGAGGAAAAACCCCAGAAACCCAAAAGTAATAAAGCATCCATGGGTGTATATATCTTTACCTGGGAAAAACTGCGCCATTATCTGACAGAAGATGAAGCGGACAAAAACAGTTCAAACGATTTCGGAAAGAATATCATACCGAACATGCTCCGGGACAAGCAGACCCTTGTGGCTTATGATTTCAACGGTTACTGGAAAGATGTCGGTACGATTGAAAGTCTCTGGGAAGCGAACATGGATCTGATCGATAATCCTATGCCTATGAATATGCACGACAAAAAATGGCGTATCTATTCCAAAAATCCAGGTATGCCGCCGCACTACATTTCTGAAGGGGCTGTTGTGACAGATACCCTGATCACCGAAGGATGCGAGGTTTACGGAAAAGTTAATCATTCTGTACTGTTTGCCGGAGTCGTCGTGGAAGAGGGAGCAGATATAGAATACAGTGTGGTCATGCCCGGCAGTATTATCAAGAGAGGCGCGATAGTCCGTCGTTCAATAGTAGCTGAAAACGCAACCGTCGGAGCAGGCTCCATTATTGGTGAAGATTCCGGTAATATTGCTGTAATCGGACAGGGTGTGGTCCTTCCCGCAGGCGTTTCAGTTCCGTCAGGCACCCAGGTTGACGAATCCTATTCTTTTTAAACCCTGTTGAAATGTACGGAAAGGGAGATTAAACAAAAATGAAAGATGTAATGGGAATTATCTATACCGGTGAAAATGACGCCCGTCTTCGCGAACTGACAATCATCCGCGCCATAGCAGCATTGCCGGTGGCAGGACGTTTCCGTGTCATAGACTTTCTGGTTTCCAGCATGGTTAACGGCGGTATGAAAAATATCGGTGTCATCATGCAAAAGAACTATCACAGTCTTATGGACCATCTTGGCTCCGGAAAAGAATGGGATCTTCACGGCAAAACAAACGGCCTGCATATTCTGCCTCCTTTTCTGACCAGGGAAAATGTCGGTCTGTACCCGGGCGTTCTGGACGGACTGCGTTCAAACACGGATTACCTGAACAGAAGCAAGCAGGAACTGGTTGTTCTCAGCAACAGCAATATCATATATAATGCGCATTTCAAGGAAATGATCGCATACTATGAAAGCACAGACGCTGATATTACACTGATGTACACGAAAGATCCGTCCATGAAACGGGATGAATTTGGTACCTATATTGCACTGGACGATGAAGGAAATGTTACGGATATCGAAGTTGAACCGACGCATCCCAATTACGAAAATACCTTTATGCAGGTTTGCCTGATGAAAAGGGAATTTCTGAAGGAACTGGTCGACAAGGCTGTGGCTCACGGCCTTCACGATCTTGCCAGAGATCTTTTGCTGAAACTTGTCCAGGAAAAACAGGCCAAAGTGAATGCATATGAATATACCGGGGTTTGCTGGAATATTGATTCTGTGCAGAGCTATTTCAAGTTCAATATGGATATCCTGAAGCCTGAAATCAGGAAACGACTGTTCATTGATGAGCTTCCGGTGTTCACAAAAGTCAGGGATGAAATGCCTGCTTTCTACAGCACAGGATCTCATTCCGTCAATTCCCTTGTGGCCGACGGATGTCAGATTGAGGGTACAATCGAGAACAGTGTGCTTTTCCGCGGCGTCAGAGTTGCTCCGGATGCACATGTAAAGAACTGTATCATCATGCAGGACGGACAGGTTCAGGAAGGTGCGTATATTGAAAACTGTATTCTTGATAAACAGACTGTTATCAAGAAGAATACCAGACTCATCGGACCGGAAGCCTATCCTATCGTGATTGCCAAGAACGTGGTCATCTGATCAAAAAGGAGGGATTTTCAATCATGAAGATTCTCTTTGTTGCCAGCGAATCCGTTCCGTTTGTCAAAACCGGCGGACTGGCTGATGTTGTAGGAGCATTGGCACCGGTTCTTGCCAAAGAGGGAAATGATGTACGCGTCATCATTCCTCAATTCAGTACTATTCCGCAGGAATACATCCAGAAAATGACCCACGTATGCGATTTTGAGGTTCAACTTGGATGGCGCAGACAGTACTGCGGTATCGAAATGATCGAAAAAGACGGCGTCAAATGGTATTTTATGGACAATAAATACTATTTTGGCCGTCCGTACATCTATGGGATGGGCGGAGATGAATATGAACGCTTCGGGTTCTTTTGCAGAAGCGCGCTGAATATGCTTCCGCTCGTCGGTTTCCAGCCGGATGTTATTCACGCACATGACTGGCAGAGCGGAATGGTACCGGCGCTCCTCAAAATTCAATATGCGCATTTGCCCTTTTATGCCAATATAAAAACTGTATTTACGATTCATAATTTACAGTACCAGGGTATATTTGGAATACGGGAAGTTCAGGATATTCTGGGTCTTGGAGACAGTCTGTGGACAGATGATAAACTAGAGTGTTTCGGCTGCGCCAATTTTATGAAAGCTGCGCTTGTGTATACGGATCTGATCACGACTGTGAGCCCCTCTTATGCAGAAGAAATACAGACTGCCTACTACGGTGAACGGCTGGACGGTCTGCTCCGCGCCAGACACAATGAACTGCGCGGCGTTCTGAACGGCATCGATATGAAGGAATATAACCCTTCCTCTGATGATAAAATTATCCGGAAGTATACTCCGGATGACCTGTCCGGAAAAGCCGAATGCAAAAAGAACCTCCAGGAAGAACTTGGACTGGAGGTGAATGCTGATATTCCTGTCATCGGAATGGTCGGACGTCTCAGCAATCAGAAAGGACTTGACCTGGTTGACTATGTGATAGCCGATATTATGCGGCTGGATGTTCAGCTTGTTGTTCTTGGTATGGGTGAAGGACGATATTTCAATTTGTTCAGCTGGGCAGAAACTGAATACAAAGGAAGAGTTGCTGCCAGATTCACAATGGATCATACGCTGGCTCACAAAATTTATGCCGGAGCCGATATGTTCCTCATGCCCAGTCAGTTTGAACCATGCGGACTCAGTCAGATGATCGCCATGAGGTACGGAACTATTCCAATTGTCAGAGAAACCGGCGGACTGCGTGATACAGTACTGAGCTATAATGATTTCAGCGGAGAAGGTAACGGATTTACGTTCTTTAACTATAATGCGCATGATATGCTGCATACCATTGAACGAGCCTATGAATATTACAGGCACTATCCGGATATCTGGAAAAAACTTCAGCTTCGCGGTATGAACAGTGATTTCAGCTGGGATCATTCTGCCAAGGAATACATTAAACTGTACCAGAGCCTGTTTGAACACAAAAAACAGGAAAAAAATGATGAACCGGAAGAGAATCCTGTTATAGTCGATATCTGAAAAGATGCTTCGGCAGAACAAGAAAAGGGATGTGCACACATGCACATCCCTCATTTTAGGAGATTCAACGTGAATGAATTACTGAGAGCAGATGAAACAATAGAAGATCTTCAGCTGAACGGGCTGAAACTGATTCAGAAAAAGACGGCGTTCCGCTTCGGTATGGATTCTGTGATCCTTGCGGACTTTGCGGATATCAGGGAAAACGACATAGTTGCTGACTTCGGTACAGGAAACGGAATTCTTATACTGCTGCTGCATGGCAGAAAAAAGGGGAAGAAGTTTTATGCCCTGGATATTCAGGAGGAAGCTGCCGAATTAACAGAAAGAAATATGAGACTGAATCATCTCGAGGAAACAGCAACCGTATTTCATACAGATGCTGCGGAGGCAGTAAAATATATAGAACCATGTTCCGTAGACCGCATAATATGCAATCCGCCGTACGGTCAGCCTTTTTCCGCGCTGGCCAGTCCGACCAGACAAAAAGCCATTGCAAGGAATCAGAATGAAGATACGCTGGACCATATGTTATCCGGTGCTTTTTCAATCCTGAAAGGCAGAGGAAAGATCTGTCTGGTTTATCCAGCGGCACAAATGCTTTTTCTGATGAAACTCCTGCAGAAACATCACCTTGAACCGAAAAGATTCCGCATGGTTTACCCTTACATCCATAAGCCGGCAAATCTTGTGCTGATTGAAGCGGTGAAAGATGCCCGTCCGACGCTGCACCCTCTGGAGCCGCTGATCATTTACGAAACCGAAGGAAACTTGACAAAAGAACTGAAGTCTGTATATCATTTATAAGAACAGACCAAATTCTATTTCTACAGAAGGTGCCGTGTTTTGACTTATAAAACAGATGTAACAGTGATTGGGGCAGGCGCGTCCGGGATGACTGCGGCTATACGGGCAGCATCAAAACAAAGAAAAGTCATACTGGTCGAAAAGCAAGTCAATCCGGGAAGAAAAATACTCGCATCCGGTAATGGAAGATGTAATCTGCTGAATCTCGGTAAACCAAGATATTACGGGGATTCAGATTTTGCCGAAAGTGTCCTGAAACAGTGCCCGGCCGATGATATCATCTCATTCTTCAAACATTACGGACTTGCGGTAACAACAGAAGATGAAGACAGAATGTACCCATATTCATTCCAGGCGGCTTCTGTACTGAACGTACTGAAAAATGCCATATATTTAAACGGCGTTTCTATGATGACAGGATTCAATGTTCTTTCAGTTCAAAAAGAAAAAGATTCTTTTCTGATTACAGGAGAAAACGGGGATACAATACAGACTGCCAAAGTAATTATCGCATGCGGAGGCGCCGCACAGCCCAAACTGGGCGGAACATATGACGGATATCAGATACTGCATTCACTGGGACATACCATTATACCGACATATCCGGCTCTGGTTTCCCTGACAACAGATCCCAAGAGTATTTCCGGTTTGTCAGGCATCAGGAGTCATTGCGAAATTACATTGGTCAATGACAGAAAAGTTTTACATCAGGAAAAAGGAGAGATTCTATTTACTGATTACGGTATCAGCGGTATCTGTGTGATGCAGTGCGCAAGGTTTACTGAAAAGGAAAAAACACAGCTGCAGATCAATTTTGTCAGCGGCATCTATGAAAACACAGAAGATGTCACGGAAGAACTCAGAAGAAGACAGAAAATGCTTTCTGATCTGTCTCCTGTAAGCCTTTTCGACGGAATCCTGCCTGAAAGAATCAGTTTCGCCGTTCTGAAACAGGCCGGTATTCCGCTGCACGGAGAAACTGCAGGCAGTTTATCTGACAATGAATTGCGCAGCATTGCTGACAGAGTGATGTGTTATAAAGTAATTATCACCGGTACCCGCGGGATGGATTTTGCCCAGGTGACAGCCGGAGGCGCGGACTGCGGAGAGTTTATATCCGAAACCATGGAATCAAGAATTATTTCCGGAGTTCATGCCGCAGGGGAAGTTTTGAATGTTGACGGAGACTGCGGCGGATTTAATCTTATGTTTGCTTTTTCCTCAGGAATCATAGCCGGAAGATCAGTCTGAAATTACCGCAGGGAGGTTCGGTTTACATTGAAAAAGGGAGATATCAAAAAACTGGATATACTTAATACGGCAGAAATGCTGTTTTGCCGGAAAGGGTATGAACAGACCAGCATACAGGATATACTTGACCAACTTCATACAAGCAAAGGAAGCTTTTATCACCATTATGTCAGCAAAGAATCAGTACTGGAGGGAATATGCAAAAGAAGGGCAGAACAGATTTATCAGACTCTGGCGGAAAAACAGGATATACGGAACGGAACGCTGAATAATCTGAACCTTCTGTTATCCGGTATGATCCCGTTTCAAAACGAAAAACTCAGCTTTTTGCTGATGCTTCTTCCAATTTTCAACACAACCGACGGCAGAACAGTCAGAGCTTATTTCTGTGATGCATTATCTGACTGTTTCCGGAAGTCTGTTTGCATACTGATCGCAAAAGGTGCTGAAGAAGGAAGCATGCTTTGTCCGGAACCCGGATATACAACAGATATCATACTGTCCGCAGTTAACGGTTTATGGACCGGGATATGCGATTTTGTACTGAAAAGTGAAAGAGACGGTGCGGAAGCTGATGTCTCAGAAATACTTCGTATGACAGACTGTTACAGACTGATGATTGAACGAATGCTCTCCCTTCCGTACGGAGTGATAGAGTTGACCGATCTTCAGGCTGTTACAATCATGTGCAGGCAGATACACAGTCACTGGCTGCAATGAATATATAAAATCAGAAAAGGAGGAAATCATATGTCATCCAACATTCCAACTCCCCACATCAATGCTCCTGAAGGTGCTTTTGCTGAAACAGTTCTGATGCCAGGTGATCCCTTAAGAGCAAAGTTTATTGCTGAAGAATATCTTGAAAAGGCTGAACTTGTAAACAATGTACGGGGCATACAGGGTTATACCGGATACTATAACGGAAAAAGAGTTTCAGTTATGGCCAGCGGTATGGGGTGTCCCTCCATCGGTATTTATTCATATGAACTTTTCAATTTCTATCATGTACAGAACATTATCAGGATCGGCTCTGCCGGAGCCATTTCACCCCATCTCAAACTGAAGGATATTGTTGTTGGCATGAGTGCCTATACGGATTCCGGGTATATAAACAGCTTCGGATTCCGCGGGAATGCAGCGCCCTGCTGCAGCTATGAATTGCTTTCAAAAGCAATGGCATATGCACAGAAACTGCCTTGTAACGTGGTATGCGGACCGTTGTATTCTTCAGACGCTTTTTATTCCGAAGCCAGTCAGACAGAACTTTTATCACGGCTCGGAGTTCTTGCAGTTGAGATGGAGGCGGCGGCACTGTATATCAATGCCGCCAGAGCCGGCAGGAATGCACTTGCAATCTGTTCAATCTCTGACAGCCTTGTAACCGGTGAAGAATTGCCGGCGGAAGAAAGACAGGTCGGATTCCGGAACATGATGGAACTGGGGTTGTCCCTGGCATAACAGAAATACAAAAGCGCTGCCTGAATCAGCAGGCAGCACTTTTTGTTTTCAGTTACACTCCCAGGCAGTATATATTTCTGCTTCAAAACAACTGACAAGCTTCCGGTCTGAAGCCTCTGTCAGAATCTGAAGGAGATGATCTGCCTCACCGGAACGGAGCGCGAGCCTGAAACTGATCATATTGCTATATTCAATGTCCTGTATTTGTACAGGATGGCGTTCTGAAGCATAACGAAATTTATCCCAGGCCGGATAGGGAAGACTGCAACTGTAAAGCGCAGTCTTTTCCATTTTAACAATCCCTGATGCCGATAAAGCCGCCTGAGCGCTCTGTGTATATGCACGGACAAGTCCTCCTGTACCGAGCAGCGTACCGCCGAAATAACGGACAACAACGATACAGCAGTTCACGATGCTTTTTGTCCGCATAACATCCATGATCGGCAGACCGGCAGTTCCACCCGGTTCACCGTCATCACTGTACCTCATAATCCCGCTGTTTTCACCGACAATATAGGCATAACAGTGATGCGTTGCTGTTTTATGTTCATCCCTGATATGCTGCAGAAAAGCAAGGGCATCGCTTTCAGAAGAACAGGGTGAGACATAACCGATAAAACGGCTTTTATTGATAACGATCTCTTCACCGGCAGTCCGGGAGACTGTGATATAGGAATCTGTCATAATATAACAATACGGCAGAATCCCTTCTTGCCTTTTTTCAGCATAGCACCGTTCTCACCAAGCTGATCCTTTGAAAGAACAGCGGCAGGATCACTGATTTTCAAATCATTGACGGAAACGGCATTCTGTTCAATCTGTTTTCTTGCATCGCTCTGACTCTTGCACAAACCTGATCTGACAAGCAGTGTCGAAATTCTCGAATCCTGTGACCATTCATCCTCAGAGATTTCCAGGGTTGGCACATTGGAAGCAGAGGCACCGCCTCCAAACAAAGCTTCAGCGGCTTCTGCAGCCTTAACGGCTTCCTCCTCGCCATGGACAAGTTTTGTGACTTCATAAGCCAGCACTTTTTTGGCTTCATTGATTTCAGCATCTTTGAGTGCTCCGAGACGGCGAACTTCATCCATCGGAAGGAAGGTCAGCAGGGCAAGGCATTTTTCAACATCCTTGTCATCCACATTCCGCCAATACTGGTAGAAATTGTACGGGGATGTTTTTGCCGGATCCAGCCATAGGGCACCGGCTTCGGTTTTGCCCATTTTTCTGCCGTCATGGGTCAGCAGAAGCTGGAAAGTACAGGCAAATGCTTTTTCATTTTCTTTTTTGCGCACAAGATCTGCGCCGCCGAGCATGTTGCTCCACTGATCATTTCCTCCCATTTCCAGACGACAGCCATAGCGGTGGAACAGTTCAAGGAAATCATAGCTTTGCATCAGCATATAGGTAAATTCAAGGAAACTCAGTCCGTTCTCAGTTGCCATTCTGGCTTTATAGCATTCCGCGGTCAGCATACGGTTTACCGAGAACTGTGAACCGATATCTCTCATAAAGTCGATAAAATTTAGATGTCTGAGCCAGTCACCGTTATTGACAATCAAAGCTTTTCCATCTGAGAAATCAAGGAACCGGGACATTTGCTGCCGGATACATTCCACATTGTGATCAATGGTTTCCACCGTCAGCATTTTACGCATATCCGTCTTACCGGAAGGATCTCCGATCATGGCGGTACCGCCGCCCATCAGAGCAATCGGTTTATGACCGGCGCGCTGCATATGAGCCATTGCCATGATTGGAATATAATGGCCAATATGCAGGCTGTCCGCGGTCGGGTCAAAACCGACATAAAAAGTAGTGGGATTTTTCAGCTGCTCATATAATTCATCTTCAAAAGTCATCTGAGCAAGAAAACCGCGTTCTTTCAGGATGTCAAGGATATGTTCCATTTTTCTGTCTCCTTATATTTCAGATTGAATCAGATCATTCAGCACGTTCATGCCGGTTTCGATCTGTTCGGGTGAACTGTTGGAAAAATTGAGGCGCAGGGTATTGAGATGGCCGCCATCCGCACAGAAATATGTACCGGGTACATAAGCAACCTTCCGCTCCACAGCTTTTGAAAGGAGTTTCACGGCATCAATACTCACAGGAAGCTCTGCCCAGATGAAAAGTCCGCCCTGCGGCCTGGTAAACCTGACCCCCTCCGGGAACTGATCCAGGAACTGAAGCATTTTCCGCATTTTCAAACCGTATCCTTCGCAGATGGAGCGGATATGTTCGGGCAGGAGATTACGACGGAGATACTGATCAACAATCGCCTGATTCAGATTGGCAGTATGAACATCCGTTGATTGTTTGCCTACAGTGCATTTACGGATGATACCGGCATCACCGGCTATATAACCGATCCGAAGACCGGGGGAAATAATTTTGCTGAAACTGCCCAGGAACATCACCCAGCCGTTCCGATCGTAGTATTTAATGGAGTGAACCGTATTTCCTTCATACCGGAGATCACGGTACGGATCATCTTCAGCAACAATCATTCCGTATTCATTTGCCAGTTCGGCGATTTTTCTGCGACGTTCTTCTGTAAGCGTTTTCCCTGTCGGATTCTGGAAGGTTGGAATGGTGTAAAGAAGTTTGGGATGATATGTCCGGATTTTTTCTTCCAGATCTTCAGGAAGGAGTCCTATATCATCACTGGCCACCGGCACCAGATTTGCCTCATAAAGTTTCAGGCATTGAAGATTTCCAAGGAAAGAAGGATTCTCAACAAGCACGGTATCACCGGGATCTAGAAGTGCTTTACAGAGCAGATCCATGGCCTGTGTTGAACCGGTTACCGGGAGAACAGCCGGAACACTGACGCCCAGCTGATCCTCCACATATGATTTCAGGCTTTCCAGAAAAGGAGCATATCCTTCAGTGGCGCCATACTGGAGGATGGCTTTGCCGTCATGCGCCAAAACATACTGAGCAAGTTCGCTGACCTGACGGTCCGGCAAAGCATCGGGTGAGGGGTTGCCTCCGGCAAAGGAAATCATACCGGGCTGGGCAATGACTTTGAAGATTTCACGGATGGCACTGCCGGTCACTTTGTCAAATCTTCTGGCAAATTTCAATTCGGACAGATCCATAACAACCAAAACCTCCTGTTTTAGTAAATGAAAACGGTTTTCGCCGGAAGGCGAAAACCGCTGTACCACTTCCATTCAGTATACATGCAGACCAATGGCAATGCATACTCTCTGAACGCTGTAGACGGCGAACCGTGTCAGCCTTATTGACGCAGGGCGCGTTCGGGCGACTGCTCCGGGATGTACTTCCTCTGAGAATGTATACTTCCTTACACCGGACGGAAGCTCTCTGTGATACAACAGTCAGATTACTCTTCCCCTCATTGCATGAATATTATGTTCAAAAACAGACGGAATGTCAAGAGTTTGAATACCTGACGTCCATTGAAAACACAATATCCGATCTGCGGGTAAGGCGGCCGATACTTGATAAAATAAACAATATACTGTATAATTCTATGGTCCTTTGATGGGATTCCCGGAGGAATCCATTAACCTGCCACGGTATTTTGCGGGAGGGAAACTCATGGAATGTAAAGTAAAGAATGAATACGGAACGATTTATATTGCTGAAGATGTAATGCTTAAAGTGGTCGGTTACGCTGCGCTTGAGTGTTACGGAATTGTTGCCATGTCCGGCCAGAGAGCTACTGACGGAATTGTTGAATGGCTCGGCAGGGAAAACCTGACAAAAGGTGTCCAGATCCGCAATGTAGGAGATATGCTTGATGTGGATCTTTACATTATTGTGGAATACGGTATTTCTATTTCGGAAGTCTGCAAGACCATTATCGAAACAGTCAGGTATAAGCTTGAAAGCACTACCGGCGTTAAAGTCAGGAAAATCAGTATCTCTGTTGAAGGGATCCGCATTTAAACTGAACGATGAACCATTAATGCATAACGGAGGAATATTCCTTTGATACAGTTTAAAACAATTGACGGTTTGCTTCTGCGTGATATGGTAATGGCGGGAACTGCCATTCTGGAGAAAAACCGTGAAGCGGTTGACGCCCTCAATGTTTTTCCTGTTCCGGATGGTGATACAGGCACCAATATGTCATTAACCATGCAGTCCGCCACAAGGGAACTCAACAGCAAGGAGTATCTTCGTGCGGATGAAGCAGCCAATGCTCTGGCGAAAGGTGCACTGAAAGGGGCACGCGGCAATTCCGGCGTTATTACCAGCCAGCTTCTGCGCGGTTTTGCCAAAGCTCTGAACGGAGTTGAAAAAATCACTCCGGTACAGTTTGCAGAAGCACTGCTCAAAGGATCAGAAATGGCTTATAAAGCCGTTATGAAGCCTAAGGAAGGTACAATACTGACCGTAGCAAGAGTCGTTGCTGAAGATGCCATGAAGCAGGCGCAGAAAGCACCGGACGATTACGATCAGCTGATTTCTGTTATACTGAAGAGCGGAGAAGCGATCCTGAAAAAAACGCCGGATATGCTTCCCGCACTGAAACAGGCAGGCGTTGTCGATTCAGGCGGCCGCGGCCTTATGCTGATCTATCAGGGATATGCCGCTGTTTTAAGAGGTGAGGATATCACTTCAGCGGATGCCCTGATGGAAGATGATGTACAGACTGTATCTGACGATTGTCACGATCTGACCAGAGACCTGACATACACATACTGTGTATCGTTTAAACTGATCAACTTCCGTGAAGACTGCGATGAACATGATCTCGACTCATTCAGAAGAAGGCTGAACCGGATCGGCGATGCCGTTTCCGTTACCGGCGACCTGACCGGAGCCGAAGTTCATGTGCATACGGATAATCCCGGTTTTGCCCTTGATTACGGCATTGAACTTGCCGAAATCGTTGAAATCAAGATAGACAATCTTGCCGACATGAAACGTGCGCTTGAGGCCGGGAACAAACGGGAAGAAAAGGTTTCGGAAGAAGCAGAGGAAAACAGTGCGCCGGAAAAGCGATACGGATTTGTTGCTGTTTCTCTGGGAAACGGTTTTTCACAGTTCTTTACCGAACTGAATGTGGATCAGATCGTAGAGGGCGGTCAGACCATGAATCCCTCTGTGGATGATCTGATGAACGCGATCAGGCAGGTGAAGGCAGAGTGTGTATATGTTCTGCCCAATAACGGTAATGTGATTTTTGCAGCTAATCAGGCTGCGGAATTATCTCCCAATGATGTTCGCGTGATTCCTACAAAGAATGTAGCAATGGGAATTGCTGCAGCCATTGCATTCCAGAATGACGCAGAACCTGATGAGAACATGCAGCGTATGACCGAAGCAGCCCAGCATGTCAAGACTGCAATGGTCACCTACGCCATCCGCGACAGCGAATATAACGGCATCGAAATCAAACAGGGCGACATTATCGGGCTGCATAACGGACAAATTGAATTTTCCGGACATTCCGTACACGATGTAGTGCTTGAAATGATGAAGGAAATTGTTACCGATGAAGACGAACTGATTACAGTATATTACGGCGCAGATGTGTCGGAAGAAGACGCCAAAGCCATCGCAGAAGAAATCGAGGAGCAGTACGAAGACTGCGATGTGGAATACCATAACGGCGGACAGCCTTTATATTATTATCTGATCTCTGTGGAGTAAAAAATGGAACTGACCGAAATGGCGGGGATCGGTCCTGCGAGGACAGAAGCATTACGCGCAATGGGAATTATCTCATTGCGCGATTTGCTGTATACTCTGCCTGAACGGTATGAGGATTACAGTACTGTAAGTTCCTGCAACACCAATAAACCGGGGAACATACTCATAGAAGGCACGGTTCTTCAGGATCCAAGGCTTTCCGTATATCACGGGCTCAGAAAAGTAACCATAACTGTGGAGGATGAAACAGGGAAAATGCCGGTATGCTGGTATAATGCTCCCTGGATTCAAAATTCTGTCTCCGCCGGTCAGAAAATACGGCTTTACGGTCGCCTGCAGATTAAAAACAACAGGAGAACGCTTCAGAATCCGCGGTTTGCTTCCAATGAAAAAGGTCTGATTCCTGTATACCGGAGCATGAAAGGATTTCCCGCAAAAACATTTCGCAATCTGATCGCAGAAGCACTGAAAACAGTTGATGACTGCTGCCCGGAAACGCTGCCGTCCGAGTTCAGGATTGCATACCGCCTCTGTGAACTGAATTATGCGATCAGGCAAGCGCACTTTCCGGACAGCTATGCAGCCCTGAACCTGGCCAGAAGAAGGCTTTCTTTCGAAAGGGTCTTACTCTATCTTGTATATGTTTCCATGTCCGGAACCCAGAAACAGAATGGTTTTCCCATGGATATACCGGAGGAGAAAATCCAATCTTACTGGCAGTCTCAGCCGTTTCTCCCGACCAAAGCCCAGCAGGCAGTGCTGAAGGAAATTGCATCGGATCTTAGGAAAAAAACAGCCATGAGCCGAATGGTCCAGGGCGATGTCGGCTGCGGTAAAACGGCAGTTGCTTTCGGTGCCATATATCTGGCTGTATCAGCAGGATATCAGTGTTCCATGATGGCACCTACTGAAATACTTGCGGTACAGCATTATGAAAATGCCAGAAAAACTCTGGAGCCGTTGGGAATACGATGCAGACTTCTGACCGGCAGCACAAAAACAAAGGATCGGAAAACAATCCTTCAGGAATTGAAAGGACAGCAGTGCGATGCTGTTTTCGGTACCCATGCACTTATCAGCAAAAATGTTGAATACGGAAAACTCGGACTTGTTATAACAGATGAACAGCACAGGTTCGGCGTCAACCAGCGGAGCAGCCTGCAGATGAAAGGGAAAAAGGAAAGCATTTCTCCGCATGTACTGGTTATGTCCGCAACACCTATCCCGCGTACACTGGCGCTGATCCTGTACGGTGATCTTGATCTGTCAGTAATCGATGAACTGCCGGAAGGACGTATACCAGTCAAAACGAGAATAGTTCCGGAACATAAAAGGGAAGATATGTACAGCTTCCTGCGCAAGGAAATCGCGAAAGGGAAGCAGGCTTATATTGTGTGTCCCCTGGTAGATGAAAATGAGGAAAAAACAGAGCTTCACAGCGCAAAAGCTTTGTTTGACAGCCTGCGAAAACATGAGATGAAAGGCCTGCGTGTGGGTCTGACATGGGGATCGCAGAAACCAAATGAGAAAGATCAGGTTCTTCACGATTTTACGGAAGGGAAATACGATGTGCTGGTTTCAACAACTGTAATTGAAGTCGGGGTCAATAACCCGAACGCAACGATTATGGTGATTGAAAACGCAGAAAGATACGGATTAAGTCAGCTTCATCAGCTTCGCGGAAGGGTAGGCAGAGGAAGGGATGAAAGCTGGTGCTTCCTGTTTGCCGAACCGTCCGAGAAACTGAACACATTCTGTTCAACCAACGACGGATTTATCATAGCACAAAAGGATATGGAACTGCGCGGACCGGGCGATCTGATCGGAACGAGACAGTCCGGAGAACCGGGCGGCCCATTCCTTTTTTCCGACATCCGCCTGCTTGACGAGGTTACGCATTGTGTCAGTGATTTACAGCATAATCCCTCAATGAAAAATGCGATGATTACCATTCAGAAGAATGCGGAATCCTATTTTTCTGAGATCGGAAAGGAAATTGCCCTGAACTGAACCCTTAATCCATCAGTTCCACAAGAATACTGTTTTGTATATCCAGTCCGCGATCTGTCATTTTCCAATAATTTCCTTCATGGAAAAGCAGGCCTGATTTTTCCAGTTTGCGCATTTTATCGCCATACAGAGTCTCCATGAAGACACCATGCTTTTTGAAAAAATCATCTTCACTGATTCCCCGGGTCATTCTGAAGCCCAGCATAATGGTTTCGAAGCGTGAAGCATCCGAGGAAATCAGTTCATCTGCTGTTACAGCATGATTTTTGTCAACCATCGCAAAGTATTCATCCAGTGTTTCCGGATTGGCCCTGCGACGGTAACACATCCCATGAACGGACCGTTTCAGATCGGACATGGAAGCGGCAGAAACACCAAGGCCTATATAAGGAATCTGAGTCCAGTAGCCGATATTATGTACACACTCAAATCCCGGCTGAGCAAAATTGGATATTTCATAACGGCTGAAACCATGGCTCTTCAGGAGATGTACAGCGGAATCATACATTTTTCTTTCCAGATCAGGATCAGGAAGATGTATACGGTTTAGCTGAAGATCCTGATACAGAGGCGTGCCTTCTTCCGGTATGAGACCGTACGCACTGATATGACAGGGAGAAAGGGAAAGCGCAGTGTTCAGCGTGTCAGACCAGTCGGATTCAGTCTGACCGGGAATACCGAAAATAAGATCAAGACTGATATTGGTAATCCCGGCATCACGGGCAAGCCGAAAAGAAGAGGCAACATCTTCCGGCCTGTGGATTCGTCCGAGCAGTGACAGAAGATGTTCCTGGGACGCCTGCATCCCGAAGGAAAGCCTGTTGATGCCCAGGCCTGAAGCTGCGGAAATCCAGTCTTTTGTTACAGTGCCTGGATTTGCTTCGGATGTAAACTCGGAAAGCGAATCAAAACCATATATCTTTTTCAGACCCAGTATCAGTTTTTCGAGCAGTGCAGGCGGGAGAAGGGAAGGTGTTCCTCCGCCAATATAGACGGTTGTAACAGGTTCCTCCGCCTCAGATATTCTGAAAGAAGCCTCTTTCAGCAAATGGTCTACATATGTTTCAAAATAAGCTTCTTTCCCGACAAAAGACGCAAAGGAACAGTAGCGGCATTTCTTTCGGCAGAAGGGTATGTGTATATATAATTCCATGTTTTTTCCCTCATAATGTCCGCGCTGATATCCTGGTCTACAGCAAGATTGACTATATTGATCCTGCTGCTTTGCAAAGCATAACGTACAGTATAAGCAGTGCCTCCGCGCATATGTGACAAGTAGCAGATACAAAGGGAGGATCTGTCCGCCATATATCTGTTTCGGGTGAGCATTGCACCCTGATAATAATGAGGAGAAAGAATCGTTTTTTCATCAGCCTGTTCCAGAATCCGGGCATAAATACGCTTATCGCTTTCCTGCCATCTCGCACTCTGAGTTTCACACGGAATCGCAAGGGATAGAATAACATCCGGATAAATTTTTTTGAACCGCAGCGTCTGCAAAGCGGCCAATGTATCAAAACCCAGCGCACATCCGCAGAAAAAACGCCTGTAGCCTTCTGAATAAGCACAGGAAAGGCTATGAAAGAGCCTGTCAGAGATAAGGCCGATTTCATCCGAAGGCAGATGCCGGTGTCCTGTGAAAAACGCAGTGGAACGGATATTCTCTTCCGATAAAAGATGTTTTTCCATAGGAATCAGTCCATCTTAAGTACAGCAAGGAATGCTTCACTGGGCACCTGAACGGTTCCGAACTGACGCATACGTTTTTTACCTTCTTTTTGTTTTTCCAGCAGCTTTTTCTTCCGGGTTATGTCACCGCCGTAACATTTGGCCAGCACATCCTTGCGCATTGCTTTGACTGTTTCACGTGCGATTACTTTTCCGCCAACAGCAGCCTGTATCGGAATTTCAAACATCTGGCGCGGTATGACATCCTTCAGTTTTTCGGCGATGCTCCTGCCACGTGCATAGGCTTTCTCACGGTGTACGATAATGGAAAAAGCATCACAGATATCACCGTTCAGAAGGATATCCAGCTTTACGAGATCGCTGGCACGATAATCCTTCAGCTCATAGTCAAAAGATGCATAGCCGCGGCTTCTGCTCTTGATCTGATCAAAGAAATCAAAAATGATCTCATTCAGAGGCATATCATAATTCAGCTTAACACGATTACCTTCATATTGCATATCAATGAATATGCCCCGTTTATCCTGACATAATTCCATCAGGGTTCCGACGTATTCCTGCGGGGTATAGAGAGTTGCATGAACAAAGGGTTCTTCCATTCCGGCAATTTCACCGATAGGAGGAAGATTTGTCGGATTGTCTATCATCAGTTCCGTGCCGTTTGTTTTGATAACACGGTAAATAACGCTGGGAGCTGTTGTTACAAGGTTCAGATCAAATTCACGTTCCAGGCGGGATGTAATAATATCCATGTGCAGCAGACCGAGAAAACCGCAGCGGAATCCATAGCCAAGCGCAACAGAAGTCTCAGGTTCAAAAGTGAGGGAGGCGTCATTCATCCGCAGTTTTTCCAGAGCGTCTTTTAATGCCGGATAATCCGCTCCGTCAGCCGGATAAATACCGCAGTAAACCATCGGAGTTACATGACGATATCCGGGCAAAGGCTTCTCAGCCGGACGGGAAGCATCGGTAATTGTATCACCAACCCGTGTATCACGAACATCCTTAATAGAGGCTGAAACATAGCCGACATCCCCGGCCCTGAGCTCGCTGCACGGACGGTAACCGGGATCAAAAGTTCCGACTTCCACGACATCAAATTCACTGCCGGTGGCCATCATACGCATTTTCATTCCCGAACGAATGGTCCCGTCCATCACGCGGATGAAACAGATTGCCCCTTTGTAATTGTCATAGTAAGCATCAAAGATAAGCGCTTTCAGAGGCGCATCCGGATCTCCTTCCGGAGCCGGAATATGATTGACAATCGCTTCAAGGACATCTTCCACATTCAAACCTGTTTTGGCGGAAATCAGGGGAGCATAACTGGCATCCAGGCCGATTACATCTTCGATTTCCTGACGGACTTCATCCGGCCTTGCGGAAGGAAGATCTATTTTGTTGATAACAGGAATTGTTTCAAGATTATGTTCCAGCGCCATGTAAACGTTGGCGAGCGTCTGAGCTTCTATTCCCTGGGTAGCATCCACCACAAGCAGCGCGCCTTCACAAGCGGCAAGAGCACGGCTGACTTCATAGGTAAAGTCAACATGACCGGGTGTATCAATGAGATTGAGAATATAATCCTGGCCGTTTCTGGCACGGTATGTCATGTGTACGGCCTTACTTTTGATTGTAATGCCGCGCTCACGTTCAAGTTCCATGCTGTCAAGGATCTGCTCAACCATCTCGCGTTTTTCGAAAACGCCTGTTTTTTCCAGTATTCTGTCAGCAAGCGTACTTTTGCCGTGGTCAATATGCGCCACAATACAGAAATTACGGATGCTTTTCATATCATTGGTCATGAAGGCCTCCAGATTATTTAGCTTTGTTGCCGAGTTTATTTTCCGTCCCGTGAATCAGACGGCTGATGTTGGCATGATGCCTGGCTATACACATAGCCATCAGCAAAAAGGCCCACACAATAATACAGGGATTCCCGCTGCTGAAAAAGAAGGAAAGAATAAAGAACGCCGTGACAAGCAGCATGCTTCCGACAGAAATATACCTGAAAAGCGCGATGACCGCGACGGTGACAGCTATACATATCAGCGCGGGCACCGGGAAACAATACAGCATGACTCCGCCTGTTGTAGCGACACCTTTTCCTCCACGGAAATGAAAGAAAACAGGCCAGTTATGACCGATGACACAGCAGAGACCGGCAAGCATGGCGCAAAAATGGTTCCCGGTAACCAGCCATGCAAGCAGGCAGGAAAGAATCCCCTTCAGGCCGTCGATCAGAAAAGTAATGATGCCGTATTTCCAGCCCATGGTACGCTGCACGTTACTGGCACCTGTGCTTTTGCTTCCGACAGTATGCAGGTCGGGACCGTTAGCCAGTCGGGAAGTAATAATGCCTCCGGACACAGAACCCAGAAGATAGCCAATCACGCAGGTCAGAATATAAAGGATTTCCTTAGGCATAAATATTACTCCTCCTTCTTCTTTTCCCGCAGAATGAAGCGGATCGGCGTTCCCTCCAGCTGGAAGGTTTTTCTGAAATAGTTTTCCAGATATCTTTCATAAGCGAAAAACATCAGTTTTTCATCATTGACAAAGAGTACAAAAGACGGCGGCTGAACACCACCCTGTGTGGCATAGTAGATTTTGAGCCTTCTTCCACCCTGCATCGGGGGCTGAAGGGCATTTACCGCATCATTAAGTACATCATTCAGGATGCCGGTTGTGATCCGGCGGCATGCTGTAGCATAGACTTCCTTTACCTTGTCCAGAATCTGACTGACACGCTGACCGGATTTTGCAGAAATAAAGAGAACAGGTGCATAGCTCATGAATTTCAGGTCATCCAGCACCTTTTTCCTGTAGCTTTCATAGGTTCCGGTCTCTTTCTCGATCATGTCCCATTTGTTGATTACGACAATGACTGCTTTGCCCTCATCGTGAATGAGTCCGGCTATTTTCGTGTCTTGCTCGGTGACGCCATCATTGGCGTCTATCAGGAGCAGTACAACATCACTGCGGCGGATAGCGGCAATGGAGCGCAGTACGCTGTAACGTTCAAGTGTTTCATCCTCAACAGAACGTTTCCGCCTGATACCTGCCGTGTCTATAATGTTGTAAACAGTTCCGTCCGAATCCGTATATTCAGAATCGATTGCGTCCCGCGTTGTTCCGGCGATATCAGATACCATGGTTCTTTTCTCACCGAGCAGACGGTTTGTCAGGGAGCTTTTCCCTACATTGGGGCGTCCGACGATAGCAAGCTGAATCGGCGGAATCTCCTCGGTATCGCCCTGTTTATTATCGGGGAACAGTTCAATCAGCCGATCCAGAAGATCTCCGAAGCCGAGCATATTGACGCTGCTGATTCCAATCGGATCACCGAGACCGAGTTCATAGAACTCATAAAGGTTTTCATTCAGGTCCAGATAGTCTACTTTGTTTACAACCAGCAGAACAGGTTTTTCAGTTTTACGGAGTATGTTGGCAACATCCTTATCATCTTCCGTCAGACCGTCTCTGGCATCTGTGAAAAAACAGACAACATCCGCCAGTTCCATAGCAATTTCAGCCTGTTCCCTCATCTGACTGAGAAGAACATCATCGCTGCGCGGATCGATACCGCCGGTATCAATCAGCGTAAATGCGTGACCAAGCCATTCAGCATCCGCGGTGATTCTGTCTCTTGTAACACCGGGCATATCGTCCACTATGCTGATTCGTTTTCCGGCCATTTTATTAAAGAAGGTGGATTTGCCGACGTTCGGTCTGCCGACAATAGCAACGAGCGGTTTAGCCATTTTCTTCCTCCAATCCCCACAAAGCACGGATAAAAGATTCACCGTTATTCTGCACAACCCTTATCGGTTTCCCCAGTGCTTTCCGGACATCATCAAGGGTTGTTTCATCCAGGAAGCATTCTGTTTGCGCACGAAGCATTGTATCGCAAAGCATCAGTTCAGAACAGGGAATACCTTTCAGTTCATCAATCAGGTCTCTGCCGACAATCAGACCCGTCACCGTTATGGATTCACCGAAAAATCTGTTAATGATCGCCACAACCTGGACATCGGTTCCTTCCGGCGCATAACGCCGTGCCAGCTTTTCAATAAACGGACGGGCGGATACACCGGTCGGAATCAGTATTTTCCTTCCGGGAACAGTATCCGGGAACCCTTCGGAGAAAAGAAATTCAAAGGCTTCCTGACATTCCTGTTCAAGCAGCCTCAGCATTCCTACGCCGTTTTCAATCTGCGGATAATCTTCATACTCAGAACTCTCCGGGATCGGTTCATTGCAGATACAGTAAAATTCATCCGAAGGATAAACAAAACGTGTACCGAATTCCTGAAGATACTGCTGCTGATAGGATTTAACAAATTCAATCAGATTGCGTGCAGACTCTTTATCAAATCCTTTCAGATCAGCCAGACCCTGCCTGTGCTTTGTCAAACCTACCGGAACAATCGCCATGGACTGTGCGGCCGGGTAGAGGGACGCCAGATCCGTGATTGTACGGCGAAGAATTTCACCGTCATTGACACCGGGACAGAGCACAACCTGACAATGAAACTGAAGATCGTTTTCCTTAAGAAGCCTCAGCCTGTCCATCAGGTTTCCCGCATTCCTGTTTCTCAGCATGACGCAACGGAGTTCAGGATCTGTTGCGTGAACAGAAATATAAAGAGGAGAAGCCTTTCTTTCCAGAATCCGGTTAAACTCCTCTTCAGAAACATTCGTCAGGGTAACATAGTTTCCCATCATCAGGCTGAGCCGCCAGTCGTCATCCTTGACGTAAAGCGTTTCTCTCATTCCCTGTGGAAGCTGATCCACAAAGCAGAAAAGACAGCGGTTGCGGCAGTGACGGGGTTTCATGGATTCAGTTTCGTCCAGGCTGAGACCCAGTGGTGTCCACTCTGCCTTACGGATTGTATATTCATACGATGTATGATTGCGTTCCGTTATGACTTTCAGCAGCCTGGCAGAAGACAAAGACTGGTAGTCTATCTCATCCTGAACAGGAATATCGTTGATGGAGACAATCCGGTCGTCAGGCAGGATCCCTGCCTTATCCGCAGGTGAACCGGCTGTGACAGCATCTATTCTGACGGACAATACCACACACCTCATCCATAAAATATACCAACTTATATTATGCTTTTTTCATTTCCTGTTGTCAAGGAACGCAAAGCCTGTGAACAACGCAAGGTTGTTTTTTTATTCTGAAAATGATATGATTTTTGAGAATATTTCGGAGATGATGGAAGGGTTTGTCATGGCTCAGACGAATGATATCGCGATTGATTTGGGGACATCCAATGTCATTATCTATATGAAAGGTAAGGGAATTGTATTCCGAGAACCCTGTGTTGTTGCAGTTGACAGAGAAACCAACAACATTATCGCGTTTGGTATGGAAGCATACAGAATGATCGGCAGAACACCTGCCAATGTGAATATTATCCGTCCGCTTGCACAGGGCGAAATGCTTGATTTTGAACTTACCAGCGCCATTCTCCGTTTCTTTGTCACATCCGTGATCGGGAAACATATCATTGCAAGACCCCGTGCTGTGATGGCTGTGCCTTCCGGCGTAAAGGATATGGAAAAGAAGGCGCTGATCAGCTCCATGTTTGAGGCAGGCATCCGGAGGACGCAGCTGATGGACAAGAATATTGCTGCCGCACTGGGGGCACAGCTGAATTTTCTGGGATCATACGGCTGTCTTGTGGTGGATATAAGCGCCGGATGCACAGACCTTGCTGTTTTGTATAACAGTTCCGTATCTGTGATCAGTTCTGTCCATATCGGCGGAGATCATTTCGACGATGCCATTATCCGCTATCTCAGGAAAAAGTATAATATGCTGATCGGCGAAAGAACAGCCGAGCAGATCAAAATCACTCTGGGCGGAGCGGTCCGCAGGGATCCGCCGGTTGTCATGGATATTACTGGCCGTAATCTGATTTCAGGACTGCCTAAAACCATGAGCATTGAGTCTGATGAAATCTACGAAGCTATGCTGGACCAGGTCAATGAACTGATTGAAGCGGTGCAGGTTGTCATTGAACGGACGCCGCCTCAGCTGGCTTCCGATATATTCGACAGCGGTGTTACCCTGACCGGAGGAGGCGCGCTGATTTACGGTCTGGCGGAAGCCATTTCAGAAGCGTTGAATATTCCCTGTCAGGTAGCGCCTGAAGCACGCGACTGCGTTGTTCTCGGATGTGCGAAAGTGCTGACTGATCCTTCCGGCATGCGACACCTGCTGGCCAATTCATGAATGAAAGAGAGCTGACGATATAACGTCAGCCCTCTTTTTTACTGTTTTACACCACCGGCAGTATCAATACCGGCCGCTCCTACCAGGCCCAGTCTTTCTGCAGCTTCTTCACGCATTTTGTATTTCAGTACTTTGCCTGCAGCATTCATGGGGAAGGAATCCACAAATTCAATATACTGCGGAACCTTATGTCTGGCCATATGGGATTTGATGTATTCCGTCATCTCTTCCTTAGTCAGTTGTTCGCCTTTTTTCAGAATGATACAGGCCATTACAGCTTCACCGTATTTGGCGTCCGGGACACCGATTACCTGTACATCCGCAACAGCGGGATGAGTATAGATAAATTCTTCAATTTCCTTCGGATAGATATTTTCACCGCCGCGGATGATCATATCCTTCAGTCGTCCGGTAATCAGATAAGTTCCGTCCGGATTCCGCCGTGCAAGGTCACCGGAATGCAGCCAACCATCACTGTCTATCGCCTGATTGGTGGCATCGGGCATTTTATAATATCCCTTCATGATGTGATATCCTCTGGAGCAGAATTCGCCGTCCTGTCCGTCCGGCAGTTCCTTTCCTGTTTCAGGATCGATCACTTTGGTCTGTACGTGCGGGAAAGAATAGCCTACGGTTTCGGTCCGCAATTCCAGAGAATCAGTCCAGGCAGACATTGTGCTGCCGGGTGAAGATTCCGTCTGGCCGTAAACACTGACGATGCCGCGCATATTCATTTCATCCGGCTGGGCGGCCCGTTTCATCAGTTCGGGCGGACATCCGGATCCGGCCATAATACCCGTTCTCATATACGAGAAATCAGTTTTACGGTAATCTTCATGATTGAACATGGCGATGAACATGGTCGGAACACCGTGGAAACAGGTGATTCTTTCCTGATTGATACAGGCGAGTGAATTCTTTGCGGAGAAATAGGGAAGCGGACACAGCGTTGTACCGTGCGTCATGGAAGCTGTCATGGCCAGCACCATGCCGAAGCAATGGAACATCGGAACCTGTATCATCATACGGTCTGCGGTGGACAGTCCCATACGGTCACCGATACATTTCCCGTCGTTGACAACGTTATAGTGTGTCAGCATGACCCCTTTAGGGAAACCGGTTGTTCCGGAGGTATACTGCATGTTGCATACATCATCCGGCTTGACACGCTGGATCATGGATTCGAGCGTTTCAACGGGTACGGAATCAGCGCGCTTCATAGCTTCCTCAAAAGTCAGACACCCCTGCTGGACATAACCGACGGTAATTACATTTCTGAGGAAGGGAAGCTTTTTACAGTGCAGCGGAGATCCGGCTTTGGTTTCACTGATTTCGGGACAGAGCTCATTGATAATAGCCCTGTAATTGCTGTCCAGCGCGCTTTCAATCATAACAAGCGTATGAGTATCACTCTGCCGGAGAAGATATTCGGCTTCGTGTATCTTGTATGCCGTATTGACGGTGACCAGAACCGCACCGATTCTGGTTGCCGCCCAGAAGGTGATATACCATGCCGGTACATTGGTGGCCCAGATAGCCACCTTTGAACCGGCCCGTACTCCCATGGAAATCAGTGCGCGGGCAAAACGGTCCACATCGTCCCTGAATTCAGAATAGGTACGGGTGTAATCCAGCGTTGTATACTTGAAAGCATACTGATCCGGGAATTCCTCCACAAGCTGATCCAGCACACGACCGAAGGTGAGATCGATAAGCTCATCTTTCTTCCAGATGTATTTACCCGTGCCGTCCTCATTGAAATACAGGCTCTTCTTCTTTCCGCGCGGATTCTCAAACCGGTTCATATAGTTCAGGAAATGCGGGAAGATAATCTCCCGGTCAGGAATATCCTCAATCCATTCCGTCTTCCATTCAAGGGAAATAAAGCCGTCATAATCGATGGACGAGAGAGCGTTCATCATGTCACGGATCGGAAGCGTACCTTCGCCGATGAGATTATATGAACGATCATCGTCTGAATCGCGCAGATGAACATGCTTCACATAGCCGCCCAGGTTCCTGATGGTCGTATCCGGTATCTCTCCGAAATCGCGGTAGGGATGATGCATATCCCATAATGCGGCGAGTTCATCACAGGCATAACTGTCCATCAATGCACGAAGTCTGCCGGTATCAGCATAAATTCCGACCGTTTTGATCAGAATACAGACCTCTTCCTCACGAGCCCAGGAAAGGATGCTGTCCAGATTGGATCTGATCTGATCCTCTGAATCGTGAAGCGCGCAGAAGGCTACATAACGCACTTTCATGGAAGAAGCTGTCTGGATCAGATATCTGACTTTTTCTTCATCTGCAAGGGAAATGGAAAGGTCGACGGAAGTATCGAAGCAGGGCAGAATCAGCCTGTTTTTCTTCAAATCCCTCAGGGTTTCGTTCAGACTGTAGGCGTGGAAAGCCCCGCCGCGTCCTGAAAGAGCAGGAAATTCCTGAATATTATAAGGCTCAATACCCTGAAACCCCATATCTACCGCATCACGTACCTGTTCATCCCAGCTGAGGTTGTTCCATCCGCGTGTGGAAAAGGAGAGATTCATGCTTCTTCCTCCTCGTAGACAATCTTGTTTACAGCATTGATATAGGCCATAATGCCTGCTCCGACTATATCGGTGGAAATGCCCCGGCCGGAATACAGTTTTCCTTCCCAACGCAGCCTGACAATGGTTTCGCCCATTGCTTCACGGCCCCGGGTGACAGACTGAATCTGAAAATCGTCCAGTTCGAAATGCCGGCCGGTAGCCTGCTCAATGGAATTAAAGGCTGCGTCAATGGCGCCGTCGCCGGAAGCAGTACCGGCTATTTCCTGGTCATGGAACTTCAGCTTCATATGGGCCATTGCACCAATCTGGTTCCCGGTGCTGATGGTATACAGCACATCGTGATAGGCCGGAGGAACCTGCATGGCTTCCGCCGCGATGATTGCTTCAAGTTCCCTGAGGGTAATATGATCTTTTTTCTCGGCAGTCTGGCAGAAACATTTCCAAACTTTCTGCTGATCATCTGCATTCAGATCATACCCGAGCTTTTCCACTGCATGCATAACAGCTTCAATGGAATCATGGATGCTCAAAACATAATCGGAATCCTTGTTTTCTTCTTCAAAACCGGAGATAATGTCATGTTTCTTTCCGGAAGACTGACAGATAATACCGACCTGGCCTGTGATGCGGCGGATCTGTTCCACCCCGACTTTTGTACAGACACCCAATGAACCACCTTTGATATTCAGCAGGCGTACAATATTAGGCAGTGAAATGGCTGTTCCGCTGCAGGTTGTTGCCTTGATTTCACGGACTCCGGAGCGGATAGCGGATACAGCATTTGCGTCTGCCATATTCAGTTCTCCCGAGCAGAAAAAGCCCATGGTGACATTTTCAAGAGCCGGAAGATCCTTTTTCAGGTTTTCAAGCCAGGCTGCAATTTCATCCGGCATCATCGTACCTGCTGTATCACAAAGCGTTACAGCACCTGCGCCGGCTTCAATTGCTGCAGACAGTACTTTTACCAGGAAAGCCGGATCGCTTCTTGTGGCATCCTGTGCAATAAATTCCACATTCGCAGTCAGTTCACGGCAGGCGGTGACCGCTTTTGTGACCGTGCGAATCATGGCTTCAGTTTTCATATGGAGGAGGTATTCCATCTGTACAGAACTTACGGGCACAACAACCTGAAGACGGGGATTTACAGCTTCTTTCAGGGCTTCCCAGGTAATCCTGACAGATTCATCGTCTGTGATACTGACAGGGACAGCGACAGAAGCATTTTTAACCGCAGAACATATGGATTTAACCAAAAGCCGGTCGATCTTTTTCTGGCGGATCGGGCTCAGATCGATGGAAGAAACGCCCAGCTTGTCAATAAGCCGGCACAGTTCGATTTTTTCCTTGAAACTGAGCTGAAAATGATTTTCAGCCTCCGGCAGTGTACAATCGCATACATTTACAAGTTCAGGTCTGTTCATGTAGGAAACCTCCTTGAAAAATAAAACCCTGAAGCATTTGGCTTCAGGGACGAAAAGCAATTTCCGCGGTACCACCCAGTTTACTCCATTAAGGGAGTCACTTTTTTGAACTCAATCAAGTTCTCAGCCTGTTACGGGGCGTCCGGATTTCCTTACTGACGAGGCGTTCAGGAAACCAACTCCGGAAGCAGTTTCCCTGTACTCGGCACCGTTTCGCAGCATCCAACGGCTCTCTGTAGCGTCTGAAACAGGAATTATCATCCATCATCGTCTTTAACAACTATGAAATTATCATGGATACTATCATAATTCTGTTAGACTGTCAATAAATGAAAAGGCGGAATGACCCGGAAAAACAATGTCTTTTTTCTGTATTCGAAATATTCAATCAAGCATTCAATATTAATGAAGTGTTTCGTTTGACAAACCCTGTAATTTTAGTATGATTATCAGTAGAATAAATCTATTCATGAAGGGAAGTAAAAGATTTGCCGGAAGAAACAGAATTCGAGCTTACAGCAGAATCGATGGACGCATATGTTTCCCTTTTCGGACTGAACGACCGCAATATTGCGCTGATTGAGCAGGAATGCAATGTAAGCGTTGCTCTGCGCCACAATCACCTGGTGATTACAGGAGAAGAGAAAGACAAGGAACTGGCAAAACAGGTTATTATGCTGCTCCTGGAAATGATTCACCGGAATGAAAACGTTGACAGGATCCGCATTCGATATACCATTGCTATGGTACGCGAAGGAAAAATCAGCCAGATTGAAGATAATCTCAAACGTGTTATTGCCGTTACACACCGCGGAAAAGAGATTACCTGCAAGACTCTTGGACAGAAGCTTTATGTTGATGCCATCCGGAATCATATGCTTACCTTTGCCGTAGGACCGGCAGGTACGGGAAAAACATATCTGGCTATGGCTCTTGCGGTTATGGCTTTGAAGAATAAGGAAGTTGAAAGGATTATACTGACCCGTCCTGCGGTTGAAGCCGGTGAGAAACTGGGTTTCCTACCGGGCGACCTGACGCAGAAAGTGGATCCCTACCTGAGGCCGCTTTATGATGCCATGTATGACTTTATGGGAGCGGATTCCTATACAAAGCTTATTGAAAGGGGCATTGTTGAAGTAGCTCCGCTGGCCTATATGCGCGGGCGTACGCTTTCTGACGCGTTTATCATACTGGATGAAGCACAGAATACCACCTCGGAGCAAATGAAAATGTTCCTGACACGTATGGGATTTCATTCACGGGTTGTGGTGACCGGGGATATTACCCAGACAGATCTTCCGGCAGGAAAAAAATCAGGACTGGCTGAAGCGGTCCAGCTGTTAAAACATATACCCGATATCGGCATTGTTGAACTGACAGGCAAGGATATCGTCCGGCATGAACTTGTTCAGCAAATCGTTGAAGCATACGAGAAATCATCTCATGTTTCGGATGCCGTATCCGGAAAGGACGAAAAATGACGGATCATCAGAATAAAAAAGGTTCAGACAGAAAAAGTTTCCGGAATTCCTTTCATCAATGGCTGCATTCACCGGCCAGTGTATGCGCCCTGATGATTTTCGGCACATTCATTATTATTCTCGGACTGTTTTTCTGTGTCTGCACTCCCAGAAAGTATGATCTGCGCGTGGGGACGATTTCCCATGTCACAATCAATGCAACAAAAGATGTTGAAGATGTTGTTTCAACCGAAGATAAACGGAATGCCGCAGCTGATCTTGTGGAACCTAGCTTTACGTATCCGCAGGGGATCAAGGAAGAAGTTCTTAATCTGATTGGTGAAGCGTTTCAGGAACTCCGGCAGATTCAGCAGTACGGCCTGGGACTGCGGACGGAAAAGGATGGCACGGTTGTTTCCAACCGTCCTTTCTCCGAGGAAGAAATTGAGCATGCCCAGTCTTTGCTGGACATTATTACCCTGAACCGTACACAGCTGGCAACCGTTTTGCGCAGTGATACCGAAGAATTCGAAAAAATGGTTTCCACTGTGACAAAAGTTGTGGAAAACACCATGAATTCGGGCATCCGGGAGGGACAGGTTGCCCAGGGTATCATGAGTATAATGCAGAATGTGGGATATACTTCGGTTGATATTTCCTATATTCAGAATATTATTCCCACAGTCCTGCGTACCTGCATCAAACCGAACGGACTGATTATTCAGGACGCCTATGAAGCCAACAGGCAGAAAGCCAGGGATGCAGTAGAACCTGTGATCATTCCTCAGGGACAGAACATCATCCGGGAAGGGGACCGGATTACCCTCAACCAGATTGAAATGCTTCGCAGCCTCGGCTTCCTGAATGATAATCACTATGATTATTCTGTTTACGGAGGGGCGATTATCATCACGATCCTGGCGATGATTTGCCTGCTGATGATGCTTCATCTGCTGCTGAAGGATGTATTGACTGATATCCGTAAACTGGCGGTTATCCTGATTATTCTGATCCTTTGCTACGGATTTGCATCCATTGCCACTTTGCTTCCGAGTCTTTATGTTATTCCGATAGCGCTCGGATCCATTCTGGGAACAGTGCTGATCGGATACCGTGCCGGTCTTGTCCTGACCGTTCCGCTGTCTCTGCTTTTTACCGGGATTATTTCCTGCAACGGCAATACCACATTCTACGACGTAGTGCTGATTATGGCCAATACGCTTTCCAGTGGTATTGCCGCCGTATGGTTCCTCAAGGGACGTCCGCAGCGTGTGCGGGTTTTGGTATCCGGTCTCATTGCAGCGTTCTTCAGCTTTATTATGATTGTCGGAGTCAAACTGCTGACATCCGCAGAGACGCTCAATATGATCCAGACCGGCGTATGGGCGCTGACCGGAAGTCTTTTGAGCGGCGCGCTTGCGGTTGCGCTGCAGCCGGCTTTTGAAGGAATTTTCCATCTTGCCACACCCAGCAGACTTCTGGAAATCACAAATCCGAATCAGCCTCTCATGAAGCGGCTGATGCTGGAAGCACCCGGAACCTACCATCATTCCATTATTGTCGCCAATCTGGCGGAAGCAGCCGCAGATCAGATCGGTGCAAACGCCTATCTTGCGCGTGCAGGCGCCTATTATCATGACATCGGGAAACTGAAACGGCCGGGCTATTTCAGTGAGAATCAGCACGGCAGCAATCCGCATGAGAAAACCGATCCATATGTCTCTGCTGCCATATTGACATCCCATACAAAAGACGGCGCACTTATGGCACAGAAGGAACACCTGCCCCCGGAAATCCAGGATATTATTCTGCAGCATCACGGGGTGACGCCTGTCATGTTCTTCTATCACAAAGCGCTGCAGATGTCCGACGGGAAACATGTGGACATTAACGATTTCAGGTATTCTGGACCCAAACCGCGTACCAGGGAAGCTTCCATCGTCATGATGGCAGACAGTATTGAAGCTGCTGTCCGATCCATGAAAGATCCCACGCCCAAGGCCATCGACCAGTATATTGAACGGCTGATCCGCGGGAAACTGGAAGACGGCCAGTTGAGCGAATGTCCTTTGTCTCTGGGAGATATCGATCAGATCTGCAATGCTTTTTCCAGTATTCTCAAGGGTGTCTATCATGAGAGAATTGAATATCCGAAAGTTGAAAAATATGCAGTACAGTCCGGCGTAAAAACCGGTGAACCCGTTAAGCCGGAAAATGAAAGCGAACAGGAGAAAGAACAACCTGCACCATCCGGAATGGACAGAACGGATCCCGGTGAAAGCAGGCAGGATGAATCAGCCGGAAACGCTGAACAACAGAGAAATGAGGAAACGGAAAGTGCTGATTGATTGGGATATCCGATATAAGGTTGATGCAACGCTGCAGGAACGTATGCAGGCTGCTGCAGATCTTTGCCTGCAATACGAACAGGTCAGAATTCCGTGCGCCGTGACAGTCTGCCTTTGCGATGATGATACCATCGCTGAAATCAACAGCCAATACAGAGGAATAGACCGATCGACAGATGTTCTGTCATTTCCCACTGTAAACTATCCGGAAAAACTGACAGCAGGGAGCTGTGAAATCCTGCTGAAGCAGGAATACGATGATCAGTACGACGCCGCTTTTCTCGGAGATCTGTTTATCTCCGTTCCCCATATGAAAGCCCAGGCGAGGGAATACGGCCATACAGAAACAAGGGAAGGCGTCTATCTTCTTGTTCATGGGATCTGTCATCTGATGGGATATGATCATATTGAAGACAGTGACAAGGAAAGGATGAGGAGAATGGAGGAAAAGATACTGTCCGCGGCTTCCGTTACCCGGGAAAGCACAGAAGCTGCAGATGATCAGAAACTGCTGTCTATGGCGCGGGAAGCCATGCTTCAGAGCTATTCGCCTTATTCTTCGTACCCTGTCGGAGCGGCGCTGCACAGCAGAGACGGACGCATATTCACGGGATGCAATGTGGAAAACGCATCTTTCGGGCTGACAAACTGCGCTGAACGGACAGCTGTTTTCAAAGCAGTCAGTGAAGGAGCACGTTCCTTTGACGTTATTGCGATAGCGGCTAGAACAAAAGCATGGCCCTGCGGTGCCTGCAGGCAGGTTCTGAATGAATTTGCGCCTGAACTGCGCGTCCTGGTGACCTGGGATGACCACGTAGAGGAAAAAACACTTGCCGAACTGCTTCCGGAAGGATTCGGACCGCATAGCATGTAAATGGACAGAGGTATATTATGAATCAGAAAGAAAAGAAATTTCATTCCGGGTTTGTTACCATTATCGGACGGCCTAATGTGGGTAAATCCTCTCTCATGAACAAAATGATCGGGGAAAAGATTGCGATCGTATCCAGCAAGCCGCAGACTACGCGGAGCCGGATTATGGGGGTGCTTTCCGGCGATGATCATCAGATCGTCTTCCTGGATACACCCGGTATACATGATCCCAGAACGAAGCTCGGGGAATATATGATGCATTCTGTCCGTGATGCCATGGACGGCATGGACGCTGTGCTGGTAATCTTTGATGTGACGCATATTACGGAGAATGATCTTCATATCGCGGAAGGCATGAAAGAGAAAAAGGTTCCGGTGGTTCTTGCTCTGAATAAAATCGATCTGGCCAATCCTGAACAGATTCTGGCCGCGACAGCCAAAACTGCCGAAGCCGGATTCGACGAGATTATTCCGGTCAGCGCCAAAAACGGGGACGGTATCGATGATCTGATCAGGAGCCTGCAGAATCATCTGCCCGAGGGTCCGCAGTATTTCCCCGATGATATGATCACCGACCAGCCGGAACGCATTCTCTGCGCGGAGATTATCCGGGAAAAGGCGCTTCGCAACCTTCGGGATGAGGTTCCGCACGGAATCGGTGTTGAAATCATGAAAATAGAAGCGCTGAGCGACAAACTCACGGAGATCAATGCCACCATCTACTGTGAGCGTTCAGCACATAAGGGTATTATTATCGGTAAAAACGGAAGCATGCTTCAGACCATCGGTACTGAAGCACGCCTTGATATTGAAAAACTGATGGATACCCATATCAATTTAAAACTGTGGGTCAAGATTCGTCCGGACTGGCGGAACAATGCCGGCGATCTGAGGAACCTGGGGTATGACATCTGATCATCCTGTATATAACGGCATGATATTTCATCTGAAAATCTGATAGATACCGCATTTCAGGTATTCGGTTTCCCGGGCATAGGGAAGAATCGGATGGTCTTTTCCCTGTGTGCGGAATTCAACCTGCCTGAGCAAAACCCGGGCGTCTTTTGCAGCGTCAAGTACCATGGATCTGAACATTTCAGGCAGAACATGCTGACTGCAGGAACATGTAATCAGATATCCTCCGTTACGGACCATTTTCATGGCCCGGAGGTTGATTTCCTTATATCCTCTCAAAGCGCTGTCCACAGCGTTTCGGGACTTTGTAAAGGCCGGGGGATCCAGAATAATCACATCATAATGTTCGCCCTTCCGGCTCTGTTCAGAAAGAAGATCAAACGCATTGGCGGCCACAAAATGAACCCTGTCCTCCAGATGATTCAGTACTGCGTTTTCGGTCGCACATTCGCAGGCGTACTCGCTGATGTCCACGCCTGTTACATCTGCCGCGCCGTAATGTCCCGCATGCAGCGCAAAGGATCCTGTGTGAGTAAAACAATCCAGCACTTTCTGCCCCTTCACAAAGGGAGCGATCGCCGCACGGTTCTCCTTCTGATCCAGGAAGAATCCTGTTTTCTGTCCTTCCTTTACGTCAACCCAGAAGCTGACGCCATTTTCAGTCATCTGCACTCGGTCAGGCACCTCTCCGTAGAGCAGCCCGGTGCACATTTCCAGCCCTTCCAGACGACGGACAGGTACATCGTTCCGTTCCCAGATCCCCCTCGGATGCATTTCACTGACCAGGGCATCCACAATATCTTTCTTAAAACGTTCCATGCCCAGTGCCAGACACTGGAGAACCAGAACATCATCAAAAGCATCCACAATCAGCGCGGGAAGCCTGTCGCTTTCCGCAAAGACAAGACGGCAGCTTCTCAGGTCCGCAAAGGTTCTACGGTACTCAACCGCCTCATGGATTCTGCGGAAAATCAAATCCCGGTCTACCGGCTCTTCCTCCTGATAGGTCATAATTCTCAGGGCAATCTGACTGTTGGGATTATAATATCCTTTTGCCAGGAACTTTCCTCTGGAACTGTAGATGCTTACAATATCCCCGGGAAGGCATCCGTTCAGTTCCTTGTCAATATCGCTTCTGAAAATCCAGGGATGAAGTGTATAAACCCTTTTTTCTTTTCCGGGTTTCAGTTGGATTGCAGGTGTCATGATTATTCAACCTCCGACAGATTAATGCGGTATACAAGCCTGTCTTCCTTTGTTCCGTCCGCCAGCTCAAAGGATGCAGGAATCCTTTCCATCAAAGTGAATCCCAGTTTTTCAAATACATGAATCATTCTTTTGTTGCGGCCCATGGTATCGCCGATAAGGTATTTCATGCCGTACTGATCCCTTGCGAGTTTCATTCCTTGCCGTATTGCTTCCGTACCGATTCCCTGATTCTTGCATTTGTCATTCTGAAGGATAATGCCGAATTCACAGCTGCGTTTTTCATGATCCATTCTTTTCAGCTGAAACGAGCCGACCGGTATTTTGTCAGAGAATATACCCATATGAACATAATCGGATCGGAAACCGCAGTGATTATACAGATAGGACCTGGATACCTGTTCCCGGTTATAATGAAAAGGCGAAGGATCCATCAGCGGATCAGACACATAACCCTTGAAGAACTGATGGTATTCCTCTTCAGAGAAGGTGCGCATTTCAATCATGGATAAACTTGACCTTCCTTTCAAGCACAATGTATAATACAAAAAACGGGAGGTGCTCCGGACGATGGCTGTACACAAGCAGTGTGTTCTGTATGACAGGGAATGTATTGGCTGCGGTGAATGTGACCGCTGTGATCTCGATCCGGACAAGATCTGTGACAACTGCATGAAATGCGTCAACGGAGATGCGGAATATCGCGGAATCAATATTGACGGCATTATTCTTGATCAGGAAAAGGATACAGGAAAAGACTTTTCATGAGATCATGAATAAGCTCATTTATTATATCGGTGGTCTTATCTTTTTGCAAATAGTATAGAAAGGCTTTAACAGCAATGAAAATCACTTTTATCGGTGCGGCTCATCAGGTAACAGGAAGCTGTACGCTGGTGGAATGGCTGGATGATCGTTTTTTCCTTGTGGACTACGGAATGGAACAGGGTGAAAATGATTTTGTAATGGCGGAACTGCCTGTGGCGGCGTCTAAAATCGAATATGTTTTTCTGACGCATGCCCATATTGATCATTCCGGTATGCTTCCTTTGCTCTATAAAAACGGATTCAGAGGCACAGTTTACGCCACAGCTGAAACAGAAAACCTGTGTTCCATCATGCTTGCTGACAGCGCTCATATACAGGAGACAGACGCTGCCTACGAAACCAAGAAGAACCTCCGTCACAGCGGTGAAGTGGTTGAACCGCTTTATACTTCGGAAGACGCCGCGAAAACCATGGATTTGTTCAAACCCTGTGATTACGGTGAAATATATATGGTGGATGAGGGCCTTTCCGTCAGGTTTACAGACGCAGGACATCTGCTGGGTTCATCCTTTATCGAATTGTATCTGGAGGATCAGGGGCAGACGCGGAAGCTGGTTTGCTCCGGTGATGTGGGGAACCTGGATCAGCCGATTATCAATGATCCCCAGGCAGTCAGGGAAGCTGACTATCTACTGATTGAATCAACGTACGGAACCCGCCTGCATGATTCTGTCAATCCGCCTGTACCAGCTCTGACAGAGATCCTGAGGCAAACCTTCAGCAGGGGAGGCAGCGTGATCATACCGTCTTTCGCGGTAGGCCGCACACAGGAGCTTCTCTATTTCTTCCGTGAAATCAAGCAAAAGCATTTACTGCCGGAATATGAAAACTTTCCTGTCTATGTGGACAGTCCTCTGGCCAATGAAGCCACGGCTGTTTTCCTGCAGTGCAATCAGGTTTGCCTCGATCCGCAAACCAGGGAAATTATGGCGGAAGGACAGAATCCAATCTGGTTTGACGGATTGTATACAACAGTTTCCTCTGATGAATCCAAGGCACTGAATACAGATAAAACCTGTAAAGTGATTATTTCATCCGGAGGAATGTGTGAGGGAGGACGGATCCGCCACCATCTGAAGCATAATCTGTGGGACAGCAAAAACACTATATTATTTGTCGGTTATCAGGCAAACGGTACCCTGGGCAGAATTATCTATGACGGCGCCAGATCGGTCAGGATACTGGGTGAAGAAATCGATGTTAAAGCACAGGTTGCTTTACTCCAGGGTATTTCCGGACATGCTGACCGGGACGGCCTGCTCAGCTGGGTGAATGCTTTTGAGAAGAAACCTTCCTATATATTTGTAAATCACGGCGATGATCTTTCCTGTACCGGATTTGCTGAAACAATGAATACTATTCCCGGGATTCAGGCGTCGGCACCTTATTCCGGATCGGAATTTGATCTGCTCAAAGGGGAATGGATCAGGCTGACGGAACCGGTCATCAAAAAGAAACCGTCCGGATCTGCAATCCGCACGGAGTCCGGTGAAAAGAAGGAAAAAGCCTATGATGAATTGCTGCAGGCTGTTCATGCGCTGCAGCTATACGCTGAAAACATGAAAGAACATGCCAACGGTGAAGTCCGGCAGCTGACAAACCGGATTCTTGATCTGATCAGATAATCAGTTTTATTCCTTGCGAAAATCCGGATCACCCGGAAGATGTACATGTTCCGCGGCCATACGGCGACGCGCGTCCGTCATATCCGCGTAATGCTTTCTTGTGGTGTCAACAGAGGTATGACCGAGCACATCTGCAACAAGATAAATATCGCCGGTTTCATTGTACAGGTTTGTAGCATAAGTACTTCTGAGTTTATGCGGACTGATCCTTGTTTTCAGCGGCGCAGCCACGGATGCGTATTTTTTTACCAGATTCTGAACAGCGCGCTGCGTGATTCTTTTGCGCTGCAGACTGAGAAACAAAGCGTCTTCATGACCTTCCACCGCTTCCATACCAGAACGTTCCTGCATATAATCCGCCAGGGCTTCAGCCACTTCAGGGGGGAAGTACAGAACCACCTGATTGCCGCCTTTCCGGGTAACAATAAAGGCGTTGTTTTCCAGATCCACATCGCCGATATTGATCCCGACGCATTCGCTGACGCGGATGCCTGTTCCTAAAAACAGCGATAAAATGGCAAAATCCCTGCGGGCTGTGATTTTCTGGAATTTCTGCTGATGTTCCGTCAGCTGGTCACCGCTCTGCGCCAGTTCCAGCATCCGGGACATTTCATCCTTTGAGAGACGGATAATCGGCTTTTCATGGATCTTGGGGAGGGGAACAAGCTCTGTGACATTGGAAGAAATGCGCTGATTTTTAAACAGATAATCATAAAAAGACCGGATGGAACATAATTTACGCTTGATAGAAAGCTCGTGATTTACATATACTTTGTTAGGTACCGAAGCATCATCCGTATTCTTGAAATAGTAGGTGAGGTATTCGGTGTAGGCGACAATATCCGTCCGGTCCAGTTTTTCAAGATCGCTGTCATCCATCAGCCGGAGAGGTTTCTCGGAGAAATGAATGCGTTCATTGTGTAAAAAGGTAAAAAATGTGTTCAGATCAATGGCATAGGCCAGCCTGGTCAGCGTGCTGGTTGATATGGCAATCGAACGGAGAAAGTCTCCGCAGGACTGAGGGAGTTCACGGGCGATATCTCGAATCTGGAGAATACGTTTGGCGTCCATTTCTTCTCTGTAACGGTTTACACGCTGTTCAGCCATCAGAAAACCCTCCTGATCAGAATTCCGGAATTATCCTTGTTTATTTCGGCTAATCTATTCGTAAAACTGTGGTTTAGCGAATAGTTATATATCTGCGTCTATCTTATCACCCGTCCCGGTTTCTGTCAATCCATGATGCGCCTCTGTATCACTCTGTTTCCTTTTATATTTTTATACCGTTTCGTTTCTTTCAGAATAAAAGAAAATTATTCTTCCTTCCCTTTCAGCTGAACGGTCTGGAACGGATGACCCGTTGCCGGCAGAAAACGTTCTGTCAGATCTTTAGTTTTCAGCTTCAGGCTGGAAGTACTGACACATGGATGACATCCGATAAATTCATCCTTCAGTACATCTTCATCTATCAGCAGACGGACGTCGTTTCCCCCGTCGTTCATCAGGCCCATGACGCTGACAGCACCCGGTTCAGTATCCAGATAGCGCAGCAGGTATTCAGGCTCCGCAAAGGAAAGTCTGGAGGAATGGATCTGTGCGGAGAGTTCCTTTGTCCTGAACGCTTTTCTGCCCGGCATCATCAGAAGATAGAAAGCTGTTTTCTGCCGGTTGCAGAGAAAAAGATTCTTGCAGATTTCCACGTTCAGAACGGAATCGATTCTGTAGCAGGCCACCATATGATCTGCGGGTTCATGATCCGTTCTCTGATATGAAATTCCAAGCTTGTCCAGAAGATCATAAGTACGTATTTCCCTTTCAAGCCTGCCTGTTTCCACAGCCGGCCTTCCGTCATAAACATTCATGTTGATCATTCCTCTGTACTGAAAAGACAGGCCGGACGGTTATTCACCATCCGGCTTCTCTGTATTGATTCTGCGGTACTCGTCAATGGCAGCCCGGGCAAGCTCGTCGCACCGGTTGTTTTCAGGATGGTCAGAATGTCCTTTGACCTTGATAAATGTCACCTGATGTTTCTTTGTCTGTGCGGACAGAATGAACCATAAATCCTGGTTTTCTACTTTTGCGCCGCTGCTGTTTTTCCAGCCGTTTTTCTTCCAGTTATCCAGCCAGTGGTCATTGAACGCCTGAACCAGATAATTGCTGTCAGAATACAGATTGACAATGCAGGGCTCCTTCAGTGCACCCAAGCCGCTGATCGCTGCAAACAGTTCCATACGGTTATTCGTGGTTCCGGCCATGAATCCGCTCAGTTCCTTACGGTGCGGACCGAATTCAAGTATGGCAGCCCATCCGCCCGGTCCGGGATTGCCGCTGCAGGCACCGTCAGTATAGATATTGACCCTTTTCCTGTTATCTTCCATCTGGACTGATCCTCTTGTTTATTCCTTTGACAGTTCACGGCTCTTGCGAGCGCATGCATCCATAGCGTCCATAATCGCAGCGCGGAATCCTTTCCGTTCCAGTTCCTCCACCGCTTCGATCGTCGTTCCTCCCGGTGAACACACAGCGTCTTTCAGCGCCGCGGGATGCGTGCCGGAGGACAGTACCATCAGCGCGCTGCCCAGAACGCTCTGTGCGGCCATTTCATAGGCATAAACACGCGGAATTCCCTCTTTGACAGCGGCATCAGCCATGGCTTCAATCATCATGTACACATAAGCGGGACTGCTTCCGCTGACCGCAACAACACCGTCAAAAAGCCGTTCGGGAAGTACTTTTGTTTTCCCGATAGAATCAAATATCCCTTTGGCATAGTTGAAATCTTCCTTGGAGAAGGTGGTGTTGTCGCACAGGGCGGTCATTCCTTCCCCGACCAGCGCGGGAGTGTTGGGCATTACGCGCAGATAAGTGGCGGATGTACCGTACAGAGCGTTTTCAAGCATGTTCACGGTCCAGCCTGCCGCAATGCTGAGGACTGCCTTCCCGTTCAGGGCGGAGTGGATTTCCCCGATCACATCCTTCACATAAATCGGTTTGACAGCCAGAATGATCAGATCGGCTTTTTCAGCGACTTCCAGGCAGTCGCGGGCAAGCTGGATTCCGGGAATATCCTCTTCCAGCTCATTCATCCGGCGGGAACTGGCGTCAAAAGCGATAATCTGGGAAGCCTTGACATAGGATGCGTCCACAATTCCGCGCAAAATTGCGGAACCCATATTTCCTGTTCCGATCATTCCGATGGTGTTAATCATATCCAACGACCCTCCCTGGCGGTTTTTATGGATTATAACACGAAAAAAGCCGCCTGCAAAGCAAGGCGGCATAAGAAAAACATCTTACAGGATGAACTTTCTGATATCCATGGGACGATTCTCCCCTTTCAGCCGTTCATTGACATAAGCTTCGTCAATTTTCAGATCGAAAGGAGGCATGTTTTCGTCACCGGCATTGAACAGTACATCCTCGAGAAGCTGCTCAAAGATGGCGTGCAGCCTTCTGGCTCCGATATCTTCAGCGTTCTCGTTGGCATTGCAGGCAGCTTCAGCAATGGCGGAAATCGCGCTGTCCTCAAAGGTAATCATCACGCGGTCAACAGCCAGCAGGGCCTGGTACTGCCGGGTCAGCGCGTTTTCCGGTACGGTCATAATCTGCATAAAATCCTGTTTTGTCAGGCTTTTCAGCTTTACATGGACAGGAAAACGGCCCTGCAGTTCAGGAATCAGATCTGTGATTTTACTCACATGGAAAGCGCCGGCAGCAATGAAAAGCATATAGTCTGTTTTCACAGGACCGTATTTGGTGCTGACGGTGCAGCCTTCAACGATGGGAAGAATATCGCGCTGCACGCCTTCCCGGCTGACATCCGGGCCGTGGGCTCCGGAAGCACTGGCAATTTTATCAATTTCATCAATAAAGACAATTCCGTTCTGTTCAGTACGCTGGATTGCTTCTTCCTGTACGGCGTCATTATCAATCAGCCGTGCCGCTTCCTGGTCTGTCAGGATTTTGCGGGCTTCACTGACTTTAACATGGCGTATTTTTGTCCGCTTGGGCATCATGTTGCCCATCATATCCCCCAGGCTGATGCTGTTTCCGCCGACTTCCAGCGTCGGAGCTTCCTCTTCCACTTCCAGTTCCAGCTCGGTATCTTCAATTTCGCCGCGCATCAGCTGCTGGCGGATATCTTCTTTTCTTCTGGCCAGGGCAGCTACTTCCTCCCCGCTCTGCTGCTGTTCCTTCTGCTTTCCAAGCAGGAAATCCAGCGGATTGGAGGCATTGTTTTTACGCGGACCGTGGGCAAGCAGATCGCTCAGGCGCTCTTCTGCCAGCACTCTGGCGCGGGGCTTCACTCTTTCCTCGTGTTCCCTGCGTACCATACGTACGGCGTTTTCCGTCAGATCACGGATAATGCTTTCAACATCACGGCCGACGTATCCGACTTCTGTAAATTTTGTGGCTTCCACTTTGATAAAGGGTGCACTGACGAGTTTGGCAAGACGACGGGCAATTTCCGTTTTACCCACACCCGTCGGGCCGATCATCAGTATATTTTTCGGGATGATTTCATCTCTCAGTTCACTGTCCACCCTGCTGCGCCGGTAACGGTTCCTAAGGGCAATGGCCACGGCTTTTTTTGCTTCGTCCTGACCGACAATAAACCGGTCCAGTTCATGAACAATCTGTCTTGGAGTCAGTTGCTGTTCACTCATATTCTCTCACCTGCCTCATTAGACTGTTTCAACTATAATATGATCATTGGTGTATACACAGATACTGGCGGCGATATGCAGGGACTTCTCTGCAATTTCCGCCGCGCTCAGATCCGTGTTCTGAACAAGAGCCCGTGCGGCGGCGAGAGCATAATTTCCGCCTGATCCGATGGCGGCAATTCCTTCATCCGGATCAATCACTTCTCCGGTACCGCTGAGAATCAGCAAATGATCCTTATCGGCTGCGATCATCATGGATTCAAGCTGACGCATCATCTGGTCGCCGCGCCAGTTCTGGGCCAGCGCAACAGCGGCTTTTTCCAGGTTTCCGCTGCATTGCTGCAGCTTTTCCTCGAATTTTTCGCACAGCGTAAAAGCGTCAGCCACACTTCCCGCAAAACCGACAACGACCTCTCCGTTATACAGACGGCGGACTTTACGGGCTGTTGTTTTGAATACTGTATGTTCTCCCATGGTTACCTGTCCGTCACCGGCAATCGCGATCTGATTGCCCTTTTTGACGGCGCAGATAGTTGTTCCTTTGAAAGGACTGGACATTTATGATATACCTCCTGTCTTGCTTTGTATGTCCCGGACACAGGCTAAAGCTCTCTGGGCTACCGCTTCATACCGGTCCTGTTTTTTCCGGGGACGCTTTTCCCCGGGTACGACCGGAAGCGGATCGATCAGACCGAAAGAACAGTTCATCGGCTGGAAATTGGGATTGGGGGTTGATACGTGTTTTCCCATAGCGCCCAGTGCGGTACAGGACGGGAAAACAGGCACCTCTGTATGATTCAGTCTGGCTGCCAGGGTCATTCCGGCCACAAGTCCGCTGCCCGCGCTTTCAACATATCCCTCCACACCGGTAATCTGGCCGGCGAAGAAGCAGTTTTCCCGGCTGATCATCTCGAAGGAAGCATTCAGGAAACCCGGGCTGTTGAGGAATGTGTTGCGGTGCATGACGCCGTAACGCGCAAATTCCGCATGCTCCAGACCGGGAATCAGTCCGAACACGCGCTTCTGCTCTCCGAATTTCAGACGGGTCTGAAAACCGACAAGATTGTACATTGTGTCGGAAGCGTTATCCTGGCGAAGCTGGACAACCGCAAAAGGTTCTTTTCCGGTCCGCGGATCTGTAAGGCCTACAGGTTTCATCGGACCGAAGGCGGGGACCATAAACCCGCGTTTGGCCATGCTCTCGATCGGCATACAGCCTTCAAAAACACGGCTCTCTTCAAAACCGTGCACCTCTGCAGTTTCTGCATGGATCAGTTCATTGATGAATATTCCGTATTCCTCTTCCGTCATGGGCGCGTTCAGGTAATCATTGCCCCGGTTATACCGGCTCAGGCGGAATAGCCTGGATTCATCCAGGGATTCCTTTATTACAATAGGAGCCGCCGCGTCATAGAAATTGAGCGTACTCATACCGGGCAGATTCCGGATCACTTCAGCGAAGGCGTCACTGGTCAGCGGGCCGGTGGCAATGATCACGGGACCGTCAGGTATGGCAACAGCTTCCTCATGGACAATATCTATGAGGGAATGACCGGAAATATAACTTGTAACCAGACCGGAAAACGAATCCCTGTCAACGGCAAGCGCTCCGCCGGCAGGTACCCGGGTTTCGTCTGCGCATTTCATTATCAGGGAACCAAGAATTCTCATTTCTTCCTTCAGCAGGCCAACCGCGTTGGAAAGGCGGTCGCCCCGGAAGCTGTTTGAGCATACCAACTCCGCAAACTGATCTGTATGATGGGCCGGAGACATTTTCCGGGGTTTCATTTCGATCAGTCTGACATGGATTCCGCGCTGCGCCAGCTGCCAGGCTGCTTCACAGCCGGCAAGGCCCGCGCCGATGACCGTAGCGTTACGATCATTCATTATCCTCATCCTCACTTACTGCAACGATTTTCTTAAATCGGCAGCTTTCGTTTGTGCACAGATGCAGGATTTCACCCTTGTTGTTTCTCTTTTCGATCATATAGGTACCGCACTGGGGACATTTTTCATCTGCGGGTTTGTCCCAGCTTACGAAATCACATTCGGGATAGCCTTCACAGCCGTAGAATTTCCTGTTCTTGCGGCTGGTTTTCTCCAGAAGCCTTTTTCCGCATACAGGACAGGGCGCGTCAATATATGTCAGTATGGGCATGGTATTCCGGCATTCCGGGAAATTGGGGCACGCGAGGAAGCGGCCGAATTTACCCATTTTGTATACCATCATCGCTCCGCATTTATCGCAGGGTACATCGCTGACATCGTCCTTGACTTCCACTTTTTCGATTTCCTTTTCTGCCACAGAAAGCGTGGAAACAAAATCCGGATAGAATTCCCGGAGGATCTGCCGCCAGTCCAGCTTCCCTTCTTCCACTTCGTCCAGTTTTTCTTCCATGAAAGCGGTGAATTCAGTATCAACAATCCGGGTAAAATACTTTTCCATCATCTCGGTTACCATGATACCGAGCTCTGTCGGGAAAAGACGTTTCTTTTCTCTGGAAACATAACCGCGAGCGATGATGGTTGTAATGGTCGGCGCATAGGTGGAAGGACGTCCGATACCGTTTTCCTCCAGCGTACGGACAAGGCTGGCTTCGGTAAAACGACTCGGGGGCTGGGTGAAGTGCTGATCCGTATTGACCTGTTTGATGTTGATTTTCTGTCCTTCCTTCAGGGCGGGCAGTGTCATTTCAACATTGTCTTCGGATTCGTCTGTTCCTTCTTCATACAGCGTTGTAAATCCGGCAAATACCTTGTGTTCGCCGTAGAAGCGCAGTCCGACGCGCTTGTCGGTAATTTCAGCCGAAAGGGTTTCATATACTGCGGGAGCCATCTGGCTCGCAACAAAACGGTTGTAGATGAGCCGGTAGAGCATGAACTGTTCCCTGCTCAGCGAGCTTTTGATGGAATCAGGAGTACGGGTCACATCGGTAGGCCGGATGGCTTCATGCGCGTCCTGCGCGTTTTTGCGGCCCTTGAATTCGTTTTTATCCTTGGGCAGATATTCCTTCCCGTATTTTTCGGGAATAAAATTCCGCAGGGCTGTCATGGCTTCGTCGCTGATCCGGACGCTGTCGGTACGGATATAGGTTACAAGACCCTGGGCTCCCTCGCCTTCCAGGTCCACTCCTTCATAGAGCTGCTGGACAACCTGCATGGTTTTGGCTGTGGTAAAGCTCAGCTTTCTGCCGGCCTCCTGCTGCAGGCTGGAGGTTGTAAACGGCGGAGCGGGCTGCCTTTTCTTTTCCTTGCGCTTAATGTCGGTGACTGTAAAATCACCGGATTCAATCAATACTTTAATCTGATCTGCTTCATTCCTGTTGCTGACAGCGGTTTTCTGTCCGTCCAGGCTTGTAAACTTGGCGCTGAAACTGATCGGCTTCTTTTCGCCTTTGACAGCACAATCAGCTGAAATATCCCAGTATTCTTCCGGGATGAAATTATCGATTTCCCGTTCCCGTTCCACCACCATACGGGTCGCAACACTCTGTACGCGGCCGGCAGACAATCCTTTTTTAACTTTGACCCAGAGAAGCGGGCTGATCTTATAACCTACCAGACGGTCCAGGGCTCTGCGTGCCTGCTGGGCGTCAATACGTCCCATATCCAATTTCCGGGGTTTCTTGATGGCAGCCTGTACTGCCTTTTTGGTCACTTCGTTGAACTCAATCCTGCAGGGTGAATTTTCATCCACACCCAGTACATGATACAGATGCCAGCTGATCGCCTCTCCCTCGCGGTCAGGGTCTGTTGCGAAGTAAACCTGGGAGGCATTCTTGGCCTCTTTGCGGATTCTGCTCAGAATATCCCCGCGTCCGCGGATTGTTATATATTTGAGGTTAAAATCGTGATCGATGTCAACGCCCAGCTGGCTCTTCGGCAGGTCGCATACATGTCCCTGCGAAGCTTCAACCTTATATCCTTTGCCAAGATATTTGCTGATGGTTTTCGCTTTTGCAGGCGATTCGACGATGATCAGTTTCTGTTTGTTGGTGGCCATTGTATCAATCTCCTCCGGAGTGGATTAGTGTTTCAACTGATATTGTTTGCCGGGCAGGGCTTCGATAATGCCCCGGATCTGCAGTACAGTCAGTGTGCTCATGAGCGAGGAAGGATTCAATCCTGTGCACACAATCAGCTGCTCAAAGCTCATGGTACCGGGTTTCAGCGCCCTGATAAGCTTGTCTTCTTCCGGCGTGGAAGGCTTATATTCCTGCACGCAATCGCTATTTTGCCTTACTGCGGAAGGATTGTCAAGCCAGTGAAGATCTTCGAGGATATCACGGGCGCTTGTGAAATAGATCCCGCCTTCCCGCAGCAGCTGATGATTTCCCTCAAAACACTCCGACGCAGGATCCCCGGGATAGACAAATACATCCTTCCCCTGGGCGAGGGCGTGATTCACGGAAGTCATACTCCCGCTCCGTATTTTTGCCTCCATCAGGATCAGTGCACGGCTTAAGCCTACAATAATCCTGTTTCTTACCGGAAAATGCCAGCCGAGTGCGCTCTCTCCCGGCGCGTATTCGCTGAGAATCAGACCGCCTTTTTCCAGGATCCTGTTTCGAAGCGCAAGGTTATCGCGGGGATACGGACGGTCCAGCCCGCTGCCCAATACGGCAATGGTTTTGCCGCCGCCATCCAGGCAGCCACTGTGCGCGCAGGCGTCGATGCCGCAGGCCATTCCGCTGACTATGGTAACACCGTTTGCTCCCAGATCTGCGGAAAGATTTCTGGCTGCTTTCTGTCCGGCGTAGGACGCCGCCCTGCTGCCGACAACGCACAGGGATCTTTCAGCGATACAGTCAGTATTTCCCTGATAAAAAAGGATCGCGGGAGGATCGTCTGTCTGGTCCAGTTCGGGAGGAAAACCTATGTCATGAAAGCATATGGTTCGGATTCCGTGCTGATCCATCGCTTTTTTGTATCTGTCCAGATTCTCCTTCGTTCCGGAAGCAGACAGCAGCTGATAAAAACGCCGGGTTATAAGCTGCTGCAGTTCAGGATCGTTCTGTAGAAAAGCGCTGTGACAGGCTTCCGATGTTTCGTAGCAATCCAGCAGTTTTCTGACTGTGGACGCGGGCATACATGCGGAAGCCAGCCATGCGTCATATTCGTATCCGTAATCGCTTTGCAACACCGGATTCATCTCCAATATTTCTGATCAAGTTCCCTGTACTGAACCGCTTCCGCAATATGTGCAGAGGAGATCGTTTTTTCTTCAGCGAGATCTGCTATGGTTCTGGCAACTTTCAGGATGCGCTGATAGGCACGCATGCTCAGATGCAGGGAATCCACAGCCGTACTCAGCAGTTTCGCCGCCTCCGGATCGGGGGTGCAGAACTTTTTCACTTCAGCGTTAGACAGCTGGGCATTGCAGTATTTCCCGGTGCCCTCATACCGTTTCAACTGTATCTCGCGCGCTCTGCGTACCCGGGCGGCCACTGCGGCACTGGACTCGGAAGGTTCAGAATCATTAATCTCGTTCACCGGAACAGAATCCACTTCTATCTGCAGATCAATTCTGTCCAGTAGCGGACCCGACACGCGGTCAAGATATTTTCTGATTTCCGGCGGCGTGCATCTGCACCGCCGGCGTGTGCTGCCATAATAGCCGCAGGGACATGGATTCATAGCGGCAATCAGCATGAAGGATGACTGATACTGCGCCTGATTCCGGACACGGGCAACTGATACAATTCCGTCTTCAAGAGGCTGTCTCAGCGCTTCCAGCGCTCCCCTGCTGAATTCCGGCAGCTCATCCAGGAACAGAACGCCGTTATGTGCCAGGGAAACCTCTCCCGGTCTGGCGTTCTGACCGCCGCCGATCAGGGAGGCAACGGAAGCATTATGATGTGGCGAGCAGAACGGACGTGTCACCATCAGTCCGCTGCCGGGAGACAGCTTTCCGCAGATGGAATGAATACGGGTGGTTTCCAGGGATTCCTCGAAACTCATCGGCGGCAGAATACCGGGAATACAGCGTGCCAGCATGGTTTTTCCGCTGCCCGGAACGCCGATCATCAGCATGTTGTGTCCGCCGGCAGCCGCCACTTCAATAGCACGCCGTGCACCCTTCTGTCCTTTGATCTGCGACATATCCACAGCCGGTACAGCTTCATTTTTCAGATCTTCATAGGAAACCTGGGTCTGCGCGTGTATTTCTTCATTTCCTTCAAACCAACCGATGACCTGTCGGAGATGAGAAACCGGAAGAATACGGATGTCCTGGATACAGGAAACCTCACGGGCATTCTGAACAGGAAGGATAACTTCCCTGACGCCGCTTTCCTTGGCGCTGATGACCATGGGAAGTACTCCGTTCACAGGCTGTATACTTCCGTCCAGGCTTAGTTCTCCGAAAAGCGCCACAGAATGAGTATCAATGGAAGGATCCGGAATGATTTCGCCGTTGACGATCATGATTCCGACGGCAATAGGCAGGTCAAAGGAAGGTCCTTCCTTTTTCATGTCTGCCGGAGCCAGATTGACAGTGATCCGGCGGACTTTCATTTCCTTGCCGCTGTTGATGATGGCGGCGTTCACCCGGTCTTTGCTTTCACGGACAGAGGTATCCGGAAGACCGATAATTTCCATGCCGGGCATACCGTCCGTTCCGAATACTTCCACATGAACCGGAAATCCGCTTACGCCGGCTACTCCATAGGTCAGCAGTCTGGCCATAATTCCGTTCATCGTCCCTGCAGCTCCTCTGCTCAGAATGTGTTTTCTTGAAATCAAGTTAACCGTCAGTTTGTATACCAGACATGCAGCAGGCGGCGTCCGATATCAAGCCATCCTGTTGTTACGTTCAGGCCGCAGGCATACGGGAACAGCAGCACAAAGAATACAGCGACCGCAAGGATATACAGAACCAGCACGGTATTGACAAGCCTTCTGTATTTCGGATGATCCTGATCAAAGCACATGATGATCGCAAGCATCAGGAAAGGAATACTCGCAAAATAATGGTAAATATATGTTCCTCTGGGAACAAGCACCCAGGGCAGATACTGTGCGAGAAGACCGATCAGAATGAATGAGAAACGGTGATCGGCATTCCGGGAACGGAAATGCCAGAGATAATCTGTCCCTTCCAGCGCATATCTTCTGGAAATCGCGAAACGGTATATGCAGTAAGCAAGAGCCGCAAGACCGCAGTACCAGATCGCAGGATTGCCGAAGCAGAAGATGCTGTGGCGCAGTGTAAATCCGGCGGGAATATATTCATGCGAAGCATAATACATGGGTTTTCCGATCACAGGCCATTCCCACCAGGGAGAATAGAATGGATGATCCATGCCGAGCTTGCGCTGGCTGTGATACTTGAACATTCCAACCTGGGAATTCCAGACATCAAGGATATAATCCTTCAGCGAGTGTATTTTGCCGGCTTTATAAGCAAAATACGGAATATAGCTTAACAGGTAGATCAACACAGGAACGATCACAAAGAAGAGGATACACCATAGGCAGAGGATCAGCGTCCTGCGTATATCTTTGCCGTAAGCAGATCCGTCCCGGGCTGTATCTGCCCGGATAACCCGGAAACAATGCAGGAAGAATAGCACGGCCAGGCCTGCGCCTGCGTAGATTCCAATCCATTTGCTGGAAATGGACAGTCCCATAAACAGTCCGCTGAAAGCAAGGGGAATCAGGGAAGATTCTATTTTCGTGTGCAGAAAATCTGTTTGCATAAAGCGCAGCATGAAGAAGTAGGCAAAGATGATAAACAGAACCGGGAAACTGTCGATGGTCGCTATCTGCGTCTGTGTAAGATGCTGGCAGTCCAGGGCCATCAGCAGGCAGGCCGTGACGGCCAGTCCGGTCTTTTTAGTCAGCTGTTTACCGAGCAGGTACATTCCGGGAAGCATCAGAATCCCGGCAAACGCTCCGGCGAAACGCCAGCCGAAGGGCGTCATGCCGAAGACGGATATAGACAGACTGATCAGTACTTTGCCAAGCGGCGGATGCGAGGTTTCATAGGGAACCTGTCCGTGCAGGAACTCAAATCCGGTTCTTGCGTGATAGATCTCGTCAAAATAGGTGCTGTTCCACCAGCTGGGCTGGGCCAGGGTTTCCAGGCTTTCTTTGCTTCCCGGAAACGCGGGAAGCTGTTCCAGAGTGTCCTGTTCATCCGTCAGTGCGGCAGGATCGGAGAAAAGAACCGATTCAGGTTCCTCGCCTGTGCGTCCGGCGATCTTTACGGGCAGGATCTCCCCTGCTTCCGTCCGGAAAAGGATTTCGTTCAGCGTCAGGCCAATCTGCTGTGCGGTAAGCCTTACATATCTTCCGCTGAAATGGACGACGTTGCTGATGGCGGGTCCGGGCGTAAAGACGATATCCTCTGTTTCATCGTTGTAAGAGGAGGCAGTTACATATTTCCATTTCCAGCATTGTCCTTCAGCCATCTGCGCCCAGGTTTCATCCTCCCAGTTCAGTCCGTCTTTACTGACGGAGAAGGAGAAGTTTTTTTTGCTGACCTGTGCATGATACAGGATTTCGAAATCGTCCTTGTATTCACCCAGGTCAAAAATGATTTCCTCTTTGGGACTGCTGGATGTCCATGCGTTCTGCGGCGCTTTTGTGCTGCCGAGCGTCAGGAGACTGACAACTGAATAAATGACGGTAATGACGCTGAGACAGATAATGTCCAGCCGTTTCCAGTGAAGCGAACGGTCGTATATGTGATCTTTCACAGTGGCAGAGGTTTCTGCTTCATTTTCTGCCGTGCCCGGGAGCGTCTGCACTGATCCGTCCGTCTCACTGACATCTGCCGTTGTTACGTTTTCGCTTTGTACAGGTTTAGCCGCGGAAAGCTTCGGACTGAGCCATACGGCATAAAGTGCCCCTGTAATATTCAGCAGACTGAGAATATCCGCCAGCCAGACTGTATCACTGTTCAGATGCCCCTGGCCGGAACCCAGACGGATACTGTTATCCAGTACAATGCCTTCGTTAATAACGGTTGTGACCGTAAACAGAAGCAGAATATAAAGGATTCGCCTGTCTCTGAAAATGGCCCACGCTGCGGCCAGCAGAAGCAGCGCTGGGAAGATATACCGTTCATGCATCTTGATGCCGAATACATAAAGCAGGATATACAGTAATCCTCCGAGCCAGGGAAGCAGTCTGATATCCCGGCTGCGAATGGCCGGAGACAGTACGATCATGAAGGCAAAAACCATGGCCAGGCCTCCTGTCCAGGCCCAGGAAGCCTTCAGGAAAGCGCAGAGAATAAATAACAAGGCAAAAACAAAACACAGGATGGTTTCCGTCAGCCTGTTGGCGCTGTTTTCATTACGGAAGTACCACCATAAGCTGTATCCGATGCTGAGCAGCCCCAGGAATACCGGAGCCAGTGTATGGGCGGAATTTGTGATGCTGTTCCAGTTGCCGCCCAGAAGATAATAGAAATTGGCGGTATTGAGCGTCGCATACGGATAGGACTGAAGGGTGCGGCTGTACAGATTGATCAGCCAGTCCCAGTTCTGCTGCAGGCTGAAAGGAATAATGCCGGCAGCCAGGGTTATGAAACTGAACAGGACTCCCCGATGAATCGGTTTACGGGTTTCCGGGTTATGGATATAGGTAAGAAGAATATAGATCAGCCCGAGAGGTCCGAGCATCAGCGCCTGCGGCTTCACCAGCACAGCAATCACATACAGCGGAAGCGCGGCTTTCCAGTTGCCCTTTACGGCAAAAACAGACACAGCAAGCAGCAACAGACACAGTACGCTGTCCATTTGTCCCCATGCGGCACTGTTGATTACTGTGGCAGGGTTGAACAAGGCGACCAGCAGGAAAAGGAAGCAGGACTGTTCGCCGACCGTATGCTGGCTGACCAGAAGCTTATATACGATCCAGCATCCGGCAAGATCACACAGAGACGGAATGAACCGGAAAATGATCCTGTTAGCCGCTGAGCCGGCATTGATCCATCCGGAGACGAGGGAATTCAGCCCCAGTACATAGGTGTATAAGGGCGGATAGTCGCAGAAGCCTGTTTTCTCATAAAACAGGATCGGACCCTCTTTTGCCATGGTTCCGCCCCAGCTCACAAAGCATACGACATCCACCTGATATCCTTCCACCAGGTATGCGATGATTAAGCGCAGCGCAAGGGCGGAAAGCATTGCGGGCAGCAGGTATGAAAGGATGATTTTCTTCCCTGTGTTTTCAATCCGGTTTTTCTGATGATGACAGATATGAATCAGTGAAAGACTGAAATACAGATAGATCATACTGATGACAATCAGCCATGCATAAAAAGGAACAGCCGGACCGGAATCTTCATCATCCTCTTCCTCGTCAAAATCATAGGAAGGTTCCCTGTACCACCGGTCTGCGATCAGATCACCCGGTACGCTGTCCACTTTTGTGAGCGAAAGGTCGGCAAAAGAAGCTTTGCCTGTGCTGACGCCGCTGTAACCGCCCAGGCGCGCCAGAACCACAATGGATCTTTGCTCCGGACCTGTTTCACCGTAATACTCTATATATTCCCATTCATCTTCAGTGTTGAAACACTCATCGCTGAACGCGTAGATTCCCTCAATACTCAGATTGGCGCCGTGTATACCGTCCACTCCGTCTGCACGGATATAGCCGCTGAGCCTGTAAAGCGTTTCAGGTTCAACAGCAACACTCTGTGCGAAACGGGCGTCGTTCTCGGCAATATTCTGGATGGTGATGATATGACGGTGAACATCATCCCCTTCCGACGCACCGAAGACACTGTATCCGGAATTAAGAAAATAAGCGTCTGTATACCAGTGCGCAGGAAGGCCTTCGCTGTCCAGCTCTGCAAAATCGCCATTCTGCAGCAGATTCCGGCTTTCACCTTCGCAATAACCGACGGAGAAAAACAGGAAAAGAATCAGAACAGCTGCCAGTATCTGTTTAAACCGCCTGAAAAAAAACAATCGTCAACGCATCCTTTCTATCGGAAGAAGATTCCGCCGGGCTGAAAAGCATTCGGGATATACAGCATATCATCCGGCCGTACCTCTATAACATCAAAACGAACAGGACGGTTCAGCCATTCCATATGAATCAGGTATAAAGTGGCCGCTCTGGCAATCCGACGCTGTTTTTGCGGTGTTACAGCTGCAATACCCATGCCCGGGACAGCGGTCATTCGTGTCTTCACTTCCACAAAAACCACTGCGTTCCGATCCAGCATGATCAGATCAATTTCGCCTGCTTTGGTTTTATACCGGCTTTCAAGCAGCCTCATCCCGTAATGCTGCTCCAGCCACTCTGCGGCTATGTCCTCGCCGAGTAATCCGGTTTCATAGGTGTGTTTCATACAAAATGTGTAATAAAGCTCCGGCGGTGAACCGGGCAGGGTCCGATTCTTTTCAGGGCATCTATATGTTCTTTCGTTCCGTATCCTTTGTTGCGGGCAAATCCGTATTCAGGATAAAGCTTGTCCAGTTCAATCATCTGCCTGTCTCTGATCACTTTGGCGACAATGCTTGCTGCGGCAATGGAATAGGAAGTGGCGTCCCCTTTGATAATAGGAATTTCCTTCCCTTTCAGGCCGAGCTTTGTTACGGCATCCACCAGGAAAATATCAGCCGGCACTTCCGATGCGGCCTTACGCATCGCGTTTTTGGTGGCTTCCAGAATATTGATCCGGTCAATTTCCTCAGGGGAGATCTCCCCTACGCCGACATACAGGGCATGTTTCATAATCTCTTCAAAGACCTTTTCACGTCTGCTTTCGCTCAGCTTTTTACTGTCGTCAATCCAGGGAATAACGGGATCTTCAGGCATAACAACGCAGGCAGTTACAACATTGCCGGCAAGCGGTCCGCGTCCGACTTCATCCATTCCGGCAACAACCATTCCGTTCTGTCTGTACTGCAGGTCATATGCCATCAGTTCCCCGGCACGTGCATTGCGGTCAATCATATAAATGTTTCTCCTGTCAATTATGTTTCTGCGGCGCTTTGCGGAGGCGCTTCAAAGGTGATTCTGCCAAGCTTTCCGGCACGGTATTCATCAAGGACAACACTGCAGCAGCGGTCATAGTCAAAACGTCCGCCCTTCAGCAGCCAGCCTCTTCCTGTGCATACAGCTTCCAGCAGTTCCGCCCCCTTCAGACTGGTATCCTTAAGATGCAGACGTTCCGCCACAGTTTCCGGTACAAGGGCGCACAATTCCTCCAGCAGGTGAATGGTCAGTTCACCGGTGTCCACAATATCGTCCTTGATGGAACCGATGTAGCAAAGCCTGCGTGCGGAAAGCTGGTCATCCAGTCTTGGCCAGAGAAGTCCGGGAGTATCAAGCAGTTCCAGATAAGGGGTTATTTTAACCCACTGATTACTTTTGGTTACCCCGGGACGGTCGCCTGTCTGTGTAACAGACCGTCCGTACAGCCGGTTGATCATTGTGCTTTTCCCTACATTGGGAATGCCGGCAATCATCGCACGTACGGTTTTGCGGACGCCCTTTTCCAGGGATTTATCAACGATTTCCCGCGTTGCTTTTTCAATCAGGCCGATGGTTTCTTTCCCCTTCATCATGCTGGCGTTTGTAAGATGGGCTTCGATCCCCTGCTGCTGATAGTACTGGAGCCATTTTCGGTTCATCGCCGGATCCGCCAGGTCTGATTTGTTCAGAAACAGCAGATGACGTTTGCGCGTAATCATGTCCGCCAGCTCGGGATTTCTGCTGGAATAGGGCAAACGGGCGTCACAAAGCTCAATGATCAGGTCAATTCTTTTGATCTGATCCTGAAGCTGGCGCTTTGTTTTGGCCATATGCCCCGGATACCAGTTGATCTTCGCTTTGTTTTCGCTCATTTTAAGTTCGCATCCTTTGCTGAAGACTGCTCTGAAAGGATTTACGGGACCGGTTTTTATACAGGAAATGTTTTATATCCGTACAAATCATATAATACACAGCTTTTACATCACTCGCCGCGCTGCTTTCAGAAAAATCACTTCATTATATTATGAAAAAAAAGAACTTCAGTCAAGGCGAACAAAGCAACCTTCCTGATATAAAGCAAAAAAATATACCGGCGGCATTTTCAGACCGCCGGTTCGTTCTGTCTTACGAATTCAAACTCATAATGTCTTTCTCCGAAGTTTTCGAGCCACTGACAGATGGTGTCTTCGAAAGATTTACGGATATCTTCCCAGGCTCTCTCGGAATGCTGTTTTTCCGTAATATACTGTTCACGGCATTTGAGCTTTTGTTCGTTCAGCAGTGTCTCGGCACTTTTCTCAATGGCTTTGGAAAAAAAATTGTTTTTGTTGATTTCCAGGGCTTCAATTCCGTCGTTCAGTATTTCGGGATCAGGCAGCTCAAAAATGATCCTGTCACTGTCGGTAGTCATAACCACCTTGCTCAGATCGATTCCGATGCTGGCGGTATACCTGTACCGGATAGTTGTGGATCCGACAGTTCCGAGGATGACAACATTTGTTTTTGCCTCAAGAATTCCTTCTTCATCGATCGTAGTTACTTCGAGACGTTTGCTTGATTCTAGTTTCTGCTCCAGTATCATGCTCTGAACACGTATTTCTCCGGCTGCGTCCGGCATAATACGCCGGATGAGCGTACGCGCCAGGGGCAGCAGCAGAATCACCAGAATGATGATCAGTGCTTTGGATAGCAGAGAAAGCAGCCATTTTCCCGTTTTTTTCATAGTTCTCCTCAGGCCACGGTCATCATGGCAAGCACAGGTATCAGCACATAGGTAATCAGGAAGTAAAGAACCGTCAGGGCGCCGATCAGCATCAGTATTTTCCCGGCAAAGGGTATCCTGCGGAACCGTTCCCTTTCTTCCCTCTGACGGGGATCATGGGGTTTCATCATTCTCTTCATGCCTGCCACTCTTTCCGCATTATCAAAGCTTTATTGCTGAAGTTCATCAACATATCCCCTCAGCAATTGATATAACGGTGCAAGTGTACGGAAATCTTTCCGTACTTCCTTCAAAACCCGGTCGGAAAATGCCCACTGCCAGTCGGGATTATATTTGCCAACATATATTTCCCGGCCGGTATACCAGGGTTTCAGTCTGGCCGGTATTTCAGCAGGAATCTCCATCCGTTTGAAAAATGAACCGTTCAGAATCAGTTTGTGTCTTGCCAGCTCCAGGTCATCAATCAGCGCCAGGGTGCCGGCCGGATTGGCCCGAATATGTTTCCGGAACTGATCCATCAGTTCCCTGTTTTCACCCCAGATTCCCAGTCCCCATCCCAGCCTGTCGGGACCGAACTCAAAATAATACATCAGGCTCTTGTCACGCGGTTCTGCCGCTCTTCTGAAAAGAAACCAGTGATGATCCCTGTAGGGACTTTTATCTCTGGAAAACCGTGTGTCGCGATGGATTCGGGAAAGGCATTTATAGGGGCGGATCTCCATCAGGGGATCGATTTTTCTCATATCATCTGCCAGATCGGTAATCAATTCATAAAACGGCGTCTGCACAGTTTCCACATATCTGTCATGATGTTCGTGGAAATAGGCGGTTTCATTGTGGAACTTCAGATCAAGCAGAAACTGGATTGTTTCGTCGGTAAAACCTGTGAACATATTGATCCTCCGGAAAGCATACCAAAGTCTTTTGTGAATGAGGACACTATTATCTGTGAATGATCACAGGGCTGCAGTCTCCGTTGAATGACTGATCCGGATCCGGCTGACCGAGACCGATATACAGCGTATAATGATCCGCTGTGATCTGGTCGCCCTGTTCGTTCACAACCATATTTGTCAGAGAATCAAGCCGGATGGAAACAGATTTTGTTTCTCCGGCCTGCAGACTGACCTTGCCGAATCCGCAAAGTCTGGGATGGAGCGGAGCCCAGGGACTGTCACAGGCGACATAGACCTGTACAAGGGCGTCTCCTGCATAACTGCCGTTATTACTAACCTCAGCCCTGATTTCATTGCCTGCTTCATCCGCTTTTGTAACGGAATAGTCTGTATAACTGAGTCCGTATCCGAAGGGATAAAGCGGTTTGCCGGTGAAATAGCGATAGGTGCGGTTTGCCATACTGTAATCTTCGAAGTCCGGAAGATCACTGATATCGGTATAGAATGTGAGCGGAAGATGTCCGCTGAAATTCTTTTCACCGAACAGGAGTTCAGCCAAAGCTGTTCCGCCTGCCTGGCCGGGATACCAGGTGAATACTTTTGCGTTTCCGCCCGGAACGTTCAGGCTAGATCCGGCCGAGATGACGGTAATCAGCTTTCTGGCACTCCTTTGCAGGGTATCAAGCAGATGACGCTGCGTTTCCGGAATCAGCAGATCTTTCTTATCTCCGCTGAAATACTCGTTTCCTGTATCGCCTTCCTCGCCTTCCAGTCCGGCGTCCAGACCCAGGCAGGCAATCGTAACGTCAGCAGCTTCGGCATACATGGCTGCCTCAGCCAGCCGGTCATCCGCCTGGGACAGGCCGGAAGTCCTGTCTTTAAACAGATGGCATCCCAGACTGTACAGCAGACGGATTCCGTGCTTTTCACAGTAGCGTCTGAGCCCTTCCAGGAAAGTGATATACCGGCTGCTTGTGCCGTTATAGTTCCCTTCCAGTGCGGGAATGCTGTCCGCGTTGGGACCGATAACGGCTATGGTACGGATGTACTCAGGATTCAGCGGCAGAATGCCGTCATTCTCAAGCAGTACCATGCTCTTTTCAGCGGCTTCCAGGGCCAGCGCGGCATGTTCATCCGTGTCGTTGTCCGTTACCGGAATACGGTCATATTCACAGTCATCTGCGAACAGGCCGAGCAGGAATCTGGTGGTAAAAAGCCTTTCACAGGCGGTAGTAATATCTTCTTCAGTAATCAGACCTTCCTGCAGCGCTTCCAGAATGTGGAGATAAGTGTTACCGCAGTTCAGGTCACATCCGTTTTTAATGGCCAGGGCAGCACTTTCGGGCGCGGTTGCGGTGACTTTATGATTCACATGGAAATCACGGATGGCCCAGCAGTCACTGACCACATGACCTTTGAATCCCCATTTTTCGCGCAGTGTTTTTTTCAGAAGGGTTTCACTGCCGCAGGCGGGTTCTCCGTTCACACGGTTATAGGCGCCCATCACTGATTCAACTTCCGCTTCCTGTACTGTGATTTTAAATGCGGAAAGATAGGTTTCATTGAGGTCCTTCTGATTCACCCGGGCATCAAACTGATGCCGGAGGGATTCCGGACCGGAATGCACGGCGAAATGCTTGCTGCAGGCGGCGGTTTTCAGATACTTGCCGTTTCCCTGCAGTCCGCGGATAAAACGAACACCCAGTCTACCGGTCAGATAGGGATCTTCTCCGTAGGTTTCATGACCTCTGCCCCATCGCGGATCGCGGAAAATATTAATGTTCGGACTCCAGACAGTCAGTCCCTTATAAATATCCCTGTCACCGTGGCTGCTTTGTCCGTTGTATTTTGCGCGCGCTTCATCGGAAATCACGCTTGCTATCTTTTCCTGCAGGTCTTCATCAAACATGGCAGCCAGACCGATCGCCTGAGGGAATACGGTGGCGGTACCTGCGCGGGCCACACCGTGCAGCGCTTCGTTCCACCAGTTATAGGCGGGAATTCCCAGCCGGTCGATGGCAGGCGCGTCATATTTCAGCTGGGAAGCTTTCTCCTCCAGCGTCATCCGGCTGACGAGTTCCCTGGCTTTTCTGGATGCTTCCGTTCTGTCCCTCATCATATATATCCTCCAAACATATAATCCATCCTATATATATTCCACAATATACAGTATGATTCCTTCTGTCTTTGTCAATATATTCGGGCAACAAAAAAACTGCTGCTCTAAGCAGCAGTTTTTTGCACAAATCAGACGCGTTTGACTTCCTTAATTTTGGCCGCCTTGCCCTGACGATCACGCAGATAGTACAGCTTGGCGCGGCGAACTTTACCATGGCGGATCAGTTCAACGTGATCCACACGGGGAGAGTTGATCGGGAAAGTACGTTCAACACCAATGCCATAGGATACACGGCGAACAGTGAAAGTTTCACGGATGCCGCCGTTGCGCTTGGCAATAACAGTGCCTTCGAAAGCCTGCAGACGTTCACGGTTGCCTTCAACAACCTTCACCCAGACTCGTACGGTGTCACCGACGTTGATCTGAGGCAGATCGCTACGGATCTGTTTTGCTTCGATGGAGCGGATAATTTCGTTCATGGTTTGTGCCTCCTTCCCTCATAGACGTTCGTGACCCGGCGGTTCATCCGAACGGATGAATCATCTGTTCCGGACAGAGGACCGTCCGCATAACGACAGATATAATAACATAATTATATATGATATGCAAGAAGTATTTTACGTCTTACAGATCAATAAATTTCTCAAACTCAGGCAGAATGCCGATTCCGTCCGGATAATGGGCGGCAAACTGAGGAATGGCATGGGACGGGAAGCTGTTTCCTTCAATAAAAGTCGGTCCCTTTTCCGTGATGGCCACATCCCAGGCAATGAAGCGCATCTGAGGAATCTTCATGGCAGCTTCCATGCACATCTTTTTTGCTTCTTCCCAGAAGGGAATCTGGAAACCGATGATGCTGGTATCCGTCATGGGATGCTTGATAAAGGTGTTACCCTGTTTGTCTGCGCCGACGGTGCACAGCTTTCCGGTTTCAATATTGATTCTGGAAGCCATACCGCCGCAGTCAACGTTATCCATTACTTTACCGTTTCCGATCCGGAGGAAAGCATATACGATTCCCTGCTGCTTATCCCCCAGCAACGTTGCGATCCGGCATGTGTTCACGGATGTCGGACAAAGAGAGGCCATCCTGGGATGCTGAACCACAATCTCTTCCAGAATACCGATACCGTCCGCCTTCAGTTTTGCAAGGAAGGCCTCCGGCCCGTCTTTCCAGTCGGCTTCCGTATATTTCTGTATGCCTACGCCGCTGGATCCTTCCAGAGGTTTGCCGATCAGCTGTGAAAAATTACGGCATAACGCGTACAGATCCTCTGTGGACGTGGAATCATCAATACGGATCCATTTACGCGGAATCCATTCGCTGAAAAACGTATTGAATTCTGTTTTGTCATCAAATGTATGCCAGTATTCCTTCGGATTCATCCGGCGTACAATATCGTTGGAAATTCCCCGGGTGATCACGGTTTTGCGCTGCTCATCATTCAGTTTGTACATCTGGGCAATTTTATAGTCGATATAGCCGGCGTTATATTTGATTCCGCAGCGCAGCATATCCGTCAGAAGCCATATTCTTCCCTTTCCGCTGCGTTTTTTGAGCAGACCCGTGGTTTTCCACATGGCCTTCCAGTCCATCTTTTTTAAACGTTTCCAGAAATACTGTACCCGGGACATGACGCATTCATTCCTCTCTTCAGACATTAAAGCGGAACAGGGTGATGTCCCCGTCCTTCATCACGTAATCTTTACCTTCGCTGCGAACCAGACCTTTTTCCCGGCATGCGGCCATGCTGCCCAGTTCAGCCAGCGTATCAAAAGGAACAATCTCCGCGCGGATAAAACCTTTTTCAAAATCGGTATGAATTTTACCGGCTGCCTGAGGCGCCTTTGTTCCGTTGACTATGGTCCAGGCCCGGCATTCATCTTCGCCGGCTGTCAGGAAGGAGATCAGACCCAGCAGCCGGTAACTGGCGGTAATCAGACGGTCCAGACCGCTCTGCCCGATGCCAAGCTCACTGAGGAATTCGCTTTTTTCTTCCGGATTCATGGAGGCTATATCCTGTTCAATAGCCGCGGAAATCACAATCACTTCCGCATTTTCCGCTGCGGCTGTCTTTTTGACCTGGTTGACGAATTCGATCTCATTTTCATCTTTTCCGAGGTCATTTTCGGAAATGTTGGCGGCATAAATTACCGGTTTTGTCGTCAGCAGGAACCAGCTGAGCATAATCTGACGTTCATCATCTGTGCAGTCGAGCGTACGCGCAGGTTTTCCGGATTCCAGATGAGCATACAGCCGTTCGGCCAGTTCGGCTTCCGCTCCGGCTTTTTTATCGCCGCCGCGAAAACTTTTTTCAGCCTTTTCCTTGCGCTTCTGTACAGTTTCCATGTCGGCAAAAATCAGTTCGAGATTGATCGTTTCAATATCCCGGACCGGATCTACGGATCCGTCGACATGAATAATGTTGTCATCGTCAAAACATCTGACAACATGAACGATTGCGTCGACCTCACGGATATGGGAAAGGAATTTGTTTCCCAATCCCTCTCCACGGCTGGCTCCTTTGACCAGGCCTGCAATATCCACGAACTCGATGGTGGTGGGAGTAACTTTCTTCGGATGATACATTTCGGCAAGAACATTCAGCCGGTGATCAGGAACAAGAACCATTCCCGTATTGGGTTCAATGGTGCAGAAAGGATAGTTTTCCGCCTGAGCTCCTGCGTTTGTAATTGCATTGAACAATGTGCTTTTCCCGACATTCGGCAGACCGACAACTCCGAGTTTCATATCCCTGGTTACTCCTTATTAATAGGTATATTTATTGGCTTTCCGGCAAAAAATTATATCCGTTGAAGGATAAACCGTCAAGTGACAGCGGAATGCGGAATCTTTCCAAACCGGACCGGATATGATAATATATATTGATTATTATTGTGGAGGTATGACTGATGTCAGTTTTGCAAAGCGCTCTTCTTGGAATCATTCAGGGGCTGGGAGAGTTCCTGCCTATATCTTCCAGTGGGCATTTGCTTCTCGCACGTATTTTTCTCGGTATTCAGACTGAATCCCCGGCCATGAAGATGCTGGATATTCTGCTTCACGTGGGTACGCTTGTACCTGTGCTGATTATTTTCCGCAGGGAATGGCTTGATATGATCCTGCATCCGATCCGAAACAAAACATTGCTGCTCCTTGTGATCGCCTCTGTGCCGACGCTTGCGGTTTATCTTGCGGCGAAAAAGATATTCCCCGCGGTAAACGGTTTTGCGGTTTTTGACAGCGGCTGGTTCCTCGGCACTTCTTTTCTCATTACAGCTCTTTTCCTGGTCATCTGTGACCGAATCGTGATCCGTCGTAAAAACGGCAGCAGTAAAGTCGGTATTCTGCAGGCTGTTGTGATGGGCCTTTTTCAGGGAATCGGCATGACGCCCGGTATTTCCAGGAGTGGATCCACAATCCTCGGCGGTACCCTCACCGGACTGGATAAAAATACAGCGGCCCGTTTCTCTTTTATGATGAGCGCCCCGGCAATCATCGGTTCTCTTCTGATGGAGGGAAAGGACGCACTGGAAGCAGGGTATCTCTCAGAAATTGCTCTTGTTCCTTCCGTCGTCGGTATTCTTGTTGCCGCTGTTGTCGGATATGCGGCGATCCGCTTTATGCTCAGAATCATCGCTAAAGTACCGCTTTCCTGGTTTGCACTATATCTGGCGGTCATCGGTATTGTCTATCTGTTCCTGCAGCTGAGCGGTAATTCCATCGTTCCTGTTTTTGCGATACCGGCCGCTGTTCCCGTTGCCTGAGTCAGGAGTTCCGTTGCGTTTGATACGATTATTTGAAAAAAGGAGGAAAAGCATATGATAAAAAAAATCATGGCATTTTTACTTGTGCTGCTTGTGCTCTTTTCCTCCTGCTCTTCGGCATTTGCAGCCAAGAAAAAAGATCCTGCTCCCACGGCTGAACCGATACCGCAGCCTACTTTGTCCCCGGACGCTCCGGATTATGACAAGGAACATCCTGAAAATCTTTCTGCCGATCAGCTTTATGCGCTTTCCGCTGTACTGATGACGCAGGACAAAGGCGAAGTCATCTTTGAAAAAGACGCGGATGAGATCCGTTATCCCGCCTCCATGACTAAAATTCTGACCGTTCTGATTGCGCTGACGTTTGCGGATGATCTCAACGAAACAGTTGTCGTATCCGAAAACGCCGTCAACGTTCCGGCGGATTCCTCCACCATGTATCTGAAAGCCGGTGAAGAAATCAGGCTGATTGATGTCATTTACGGCACCATGCTGCTTTCCGCCAATGACGGCGCAAATGTTATTGCTGAAGCTATAGCCGGTGATATTCCGCGTTTTGTTGATCTGATGAATACAACAGCCCAGACCCTGGGCTGCGATCATTCACATTTTGTGAATCCTCACGGATATCATGATGACAATCATTATTCCACTGCGCGGGACATTGCCGTCATCGCCCGGGAAGCAATGAAAAACGAAACATTCCGTGAGATCGTTGCAACGACATCCTATCAGCTTCCGCGGACCAACAAGCAGAGATCAAGGACGATTACGACCAAAACCGAGTATATGCTGCCCGGCAGCGAAGACAGCCCGAACAAATATTACTATGAATTCGCAACCGGTATAAAAACAGGTTCCCATTCCCATTCGGGTTACTGTTTTGCAGGTTCAGCAGCAAAAGAAGGAGTGGAACTGATTTCTGTTGTCATGTTTACCGGACGCAAGGCCCGCTGGGCTGATACCATCAAGCTGATGGATTATGGTTTCAGTCAGTATGTCAGCGTGTCCCCCGTGGATCTGTACAATATGCATCCCATCCAGGTGAGCACGCTGAATTATTCCACTTCTGATCTTGACAACGGTAAAATCACCCTCAGCTGTATTCCCAAAGGGGAAGATGTTCAGATTGTGACCACCAAAACGGACGCCAAACGCATGGCTGACAATCTGGACCGTTCATTCAATATTGAATTTACCCGCGGAGAACTGAGAGCGCCGATCCAGGCGGGAGAAGAAATTGCGACGCTGACTTACCGAAACGAAAAGGGCATTATTTATGAGTATTCCCTGATTGCCTCCCGTTCGGTGGAAAAGTGGGAAAATGCTCCCAGGTCGCTGGATGAAATCATTGCGGAAACCAACGCGGATCCGAATCCATTCCCTTCCTTCAGCTTTGAATTCGCGCTCGTTCTTTTCGGTCCGCCGCTGCTTCTTGTCTGCGCTATCGCTTTGCTCGTCTTTTATCATAAAAAAAGAGGCGCGCATAAAATGCGCGCTCCCAGACCTGTCAACAGGTATGTTAAGTAACAATCTGATTTGTTTCTGAGTCTGTCGGAAGAATAATCGAAAACACTGAACCGCTGCCGGGTTTTGAACGGACTCTGAGCTTTCCTTTGTGTGCCACAACGATGATTCTTGCAATACTCAGGCCCAGACCGTGTCCGCCGGTTTCAGACTGCCTGGCTTTATCGCTTCTGTAGAAGCGGTCAAAAATCTTGGGAAGCTCATCCTGGGCAATTCCCTGCCCTTCATCCTTTACAGACAGGCAGCAGGTATGGTCCTGTTCCCTGGTGCAGGACAGCGTAATGGTTGAGTCCGGTCCGGAATACTTGACCGCGTTGTCGCACAGAATCCTCAGAACCTGCTTCATCATATTCCGGTCAGCACTGATGGTCATGGAATCCATCCGGGATGTGACAAAATGATAATCCTTGTGAACCATGATCTCTTCCTTCTGCAGCTCGCGGATCAGTTCCGCGGGATCAAAGGAGGACATCTCCATCATCAGGGTCTTTTTGTCATGCCTGGCCAGGAACAGCAGACTCTCCACAAGATCCTTCATGCTTTCTGTTTCCTGTGAGATCGCTGCAATACCCTCATCCAGTATTTCAGGATCATCCTTGCCCCAGCGTTTAAGCATATCGGTATATCCGCGGATAACGGATATGGGGGTTCTCAATTCATGGCTTGCGTCGGAAACAAACTGTTTCTGGCTGTTGTAGCTTCTTTCGATCCGGTCCAGCATCCGGTTGATTACCGCGGCAAGATCCTTCAGTTCATTCTTGGTTCCGGCTATATTGATTCTGTTGGAAAGATTGCTTTCAGAAAGTGTTTCCGCCATATTGGTAATATCTCTGATCGGTGCCAGAACGCGTTTGTTCAGCCGCTGGTCATGTCTGAAAAAATAAAGAATCCGGAACAGGTCGCACAGCAGTAATCCGCCCATCAGGATAATCCAGGCGATCCACAGATAATGGACGTTCAGCGTGACCAGCCAGTTCTGACTGTTGCGTCCGTAATAGAAACGGAATTCCTGGCGGGTAAAGAGTTTTCCGAACATGACGGACATATTTCTGGAAAAACGGGGGAAAAAATCTTCTTCCGGAAGGGGTTCTGTCAGCTGGACTTTCAGATATCCTTTTTCCAGCGTGTTTCCGATTGCCGGTTTCTCACGGCTTTCTTCAGCCTGTCCCTCCGGGATTTCCTCCGTCTGCATTTCCTGAAGCGGCAGCATTTCCTTCAGCTCCCCGGAAACGGGTATCCCGATGCAGAAGCAGAAAACAATGGTCAGAATCAGCGCAACGGGAATAAAACTCCTGAACAGCTGAAAGCAGTAATGCAGGGCTATTCTGAATGCCAGGGAAAGCCGGATCCGGCTGACGCCGCCGTGCAGGCTTCCGCTCACCTTGTTGGCAAGTACCAGCTCGCGTTCCGTCACGTCTTTCCGGTCTGTTTTTTTATGCCTGTTCTTCTTCATAATCAAATAAATATCCTACAGAGCGGATCGTGTGGATGGTCTTGATGTTGTACTGGTCGTCTATTTTATGCCTCAGATATCGAATGTAGACGTCCACAATATTTGAATCGCCGAAATAATCGTATCCCCATACTTCATTCATCAGTTTATCACGGGTAACCGCGGTTCCTTTATGCTCCATAAGGTATTTCAGCGTGTCGAATTCCTTCCGGGTCAGCGAGACCGGCTCCCCTTTCACGCGTACCTGCCAGGAAGCTGTATCAATACTGATACAGCCGGCTTTCAGTATATGATCGTCCTCCCCGTCGCTTCCGGTGCTGCGAACCCGGTTTTTCTTCAGCGCGACGCGGATCCGCGCCAGTAATTCTTCTATCGCAAAGGGTTTGGTTACGTAATCATCCGCTCCCATGTCAAGACCCATGACTTTATCGGATACGTCGTCCTTGGCTGTCAGCATGATGATCGGTACATCGCTGGTATGCCTCAGGCGCCTGCATACTTCAATGCCGCTGAGTTCAGGCAGCATCAGATCCAGGATCAGAAGGTCCGGATTGGCTTCCAGAGCTGTTTCCAGCCCGCTTCTGCCGTCAAAGGCTGTAATAACCTCATATCCTTCATGCTTCAGTTCAAGCTCCAGGAATCTTGCGATTTTTTTCTCATCTTCCACAATGAGTATTTTTGCCATCTGTCTGCGGTCCTTTCTTTCTTCTGCTCCTGAACAGCAGCAAAAACGGTATCCATCCGGAGTACCGTTTCTGCGCTTATGATCATCCGATCGTTACGGAAGAATAGCCGTCCTTGTCATCGTTGGTTTCGATTTCACCGTCTCTGGTTTCTGTCTGTACGGGAACCTGGATGGTCGGAACGCTTGTTGTTGCTGCGGAATAAGCGCTGTGCGCGTTTACGGCCGCCGGATTGCTGTTGAAGAAGGAATCCATGGTTTCCTCAATCTCTTTTGCCTGCTGCTTGATGCTTTCGGCTGCCTGATCCAAATCCCGCTTCTCTTCATTTTTCGGTTCATCCTTCACCTTTTCCTCCTTGAAAAGATGGGATGCGCCTGATGTTTTGACCTGACGGACTTTGGATTCCTCTGATATGGTATGTACTACGCTTGAGACGGAGGATTTAGCGTTCTGGGCTGCGTTCTTCACCATTCTCTCCAGGCTGTCGTTGGAAAAATCGGGATCCATACCTGTAAAGGAGAACTGGTATCCCAGGATCATGGAAACGATCACACCGGCGATTGTCATATGAGGTGCCAGCAGCAGGCAAAGTCCGGCAAACAGGATGGAAACATTCACAATGCCGGTTTCACCTTTGCGGATTTTTACTCTGCTTCTGTAGAGCTTCTGCAGGAAGCCCAGGGCCTTGTCTTTGGTATCGTTTTTCTTTCCGGTTTCACTCATGGATCTGGTACCCTCTTTCTCTGTATAATCTTCCTTCAGTCTGCCGCTTTTTTCAAGGTCAATCAGGGCCCTGGCCAGACTGCCGTTATGATAATCCAGCAGAGCAACGGCTTCCTGATAGCTGAGTCCGCTTTTTTTCCTGAGCAGTTCGATGTCTTCAATCGTGTAGGTATCCATCTGATGCTCTCCTTTCCTGCCGTTTTCCTGCGGCAATGGTATAATAACACAGTTTTTTACGGATGTTCTGAAAAGCAGACAAAAAGAATATGAAAATCAGATTAAAAGATGATTCATGCCATGTCAGATTGTACCGGAATGAAATAATCTTCACCTTTACACGGAAAAACCGATGTGATACGATCAGATCAAATGAACGAATATATACAGAAGGAGCATGCATGCAATGAGTATTGAACAGATTCAGAACGGTAAAGCGATCCTGGGTATTGAATTTGGCTCTACCCGGATTAAAAGTGTTCTTATCAACAGCGATCATCAGGTGATTGCCAGCGGAAGTCATGAATGGGAAAACGATTATGTGGACGGCGTCTGGACCTACAGTTCGGAGGCGATTATTTCCGGTCTTCAGTCCAGCTATGCGGACCTTAAAAAGGATGTATTTGAACGTTATCATGTAAAAATCGGCAAACTGGCCGGTATGGGCGTCAGCGCTATGATGCATGGTTACCTGCCCTTTGACAGCGGCATGAATCTTCTTGTTCCCTTCCGTACCTGGCGGAATACCATTACCGGTCAGGCGGCAGAGGAGCTGACTCGCCTTTTCTCCTTCAACATGCCGCAGCGCTGGAGCCTCAGCCATCTGTATCAAGCAATCCTGAACAACGAACCCCATGTGAAGGATATCGCGTTCCTCACCACGCTGGCTGGCTGGATTCATTATCTGCTGACTGGAGAAAAAGTGCTTGGCGTCGGCGACGCCAGCGGCATGATGCCGATTGACTCGGATACCTGCACTTATGATGCTGCGATGGTCAGTGCTTTTGACAAGCTGATTGCCGGAAAAAATTATCCCTGGAAACTGATTGATATCCTGCCCCGCGTTCTGGTGGCCGGTCTGAATGCCGGAACGCTGACAGAAAAAGGCGCTCTGCTGCTGGATCCGGAAGGTGATCTGGCTGCCGGCTGTCCGCTCTGTCCTCCGGAAGGAGATGCCGGTACAGGTATGACAGCCACTAACAGCGTACGGGCCAGAACCGGTAATGTCAGCGCCGGTACCTCCATTTTCAGTATGATCGTACTGGAAAAGCCGATGAGCAAAGTATATCCGGAAATCGATATCGTTACAACGCCTGCCGGTAAACAGGTTGGCATGGTACACTGCAACAGCTGCACCAGTGATATCAACGCCTGGGTTTCCCTCTTCAGGGAATTTGCCGCCCTTATGGGATTGCAGACAGAGGCGGGCGATGTCTTTACAAAGCTGTTCAGGAAATCACTGGAAGGCAGCCCGGACTGCGGCGGTCTTGTCAACTTCAATTATCTTGCCGGTGAACCGGTTACCGGTCTTTCCGAAGGCCGTCCCATGTTCCTCAGACTTCCGGACGCGGCCATGAATCTGGCCAACTTTATGCGTGCGCAGATTTATGCCAGCATGGAAACCCTGAAATACGGCATGGAAATCATGAACAGGGAAAACGTGGCCATTGACTGTGTTTACGGACACGGCGGCCTGTTTAAGACGGAAGGCGTCGGACAGAATTATCTTGCTGCGGCCATTCATGCACCGGTTACGGTTATGGAAACAGCCGGTGAAGGCGGCGCCTGGGGAATCGCGCTGCTGGCGGATTATCTGGTCTACCGTAAACCGGATGAACAGCTGGACGATTATCTACAGAATCACGTCTTCGCCGGGATGAAACAGATGACTGTTTCCCCCGATGCGGAGGATGAAAAAGGATTTAACCGTTATATGGAACGCTTTGTCAGCTGTATTCCCGCACAGAAAGCTGCTGCTGATTGTTTCAAAAACTGAATGAACAGGGATAAATGATCTTGTTTATGCGTGAATATCCAATTCTTTTTCCAAAATTGTCATATATTTTCCGATTTTGTGGTATGATAGACTGTAATTGTCCTGTTACCGATGATTTGTTATGGAGTCCATAGCGATAGAATGCTTTCGGAGGTTCTTTCATGATTTCAGCTAAGGATTTTGAAACTGCGCTGCATCTGGAATGCCTTGTCCCTTCTTCCCGTACGGAATGGGACATCAGGACGCCGGACCTGAACAGACCCGGCATGCAGTTCTGCGGGTTTTATGAGTTCTTTGCCTTTGAACGTCCGCAGCTGATCGGGAAAGTTGAAATGGCCTATCTGGAGAGACAGACTCCGGAAAGCAGGAAAGAAATACTGGACAAATATTTCAGTTATCCCGTTCCCTGCATTATTATCTGCCGGAATCTGACTCCCCCGGGTGAATTCCTTGTTGCCGCCAGGGCGCATGATGTGCCTGTATATTCCAGTCCGATGGTCACCAGTAAGTTCACCGCCATCGCAATCAATTATCTGAACCGCCGTCTCGCGCCTCATATTACGCGTCATGGCGTACTGCTTGATGTTTACGGCGTGGGCGTTTTCCTTTCCGGGAAAAGCGGCGTTGGGAAAAGCGAGGCGGCACTGGAACTGATTAAGCGCGGCCATCAGCTTGTTGCGGATGATGTTGTGGATATCTGCAGAATTGCGGATGACCGTCTGATCGGCACCTGCCCGGAGAAAATACGTCACCTGATGGAAATCAGGGGCATCGGCGTTATAGATATAAAGGCGATGTACGGCATCGGATCTGTGGCCATCAGCAAATCCATAGATTTGATTATTGAATTGGAAACATGGGATGAAAACAAGGCCTATGACAGGATCGGCCTCCAGGATGAAGAAATCGAAATTATGGGTGTCCGCGTTCCTCATCAGCTGATGCCGATCAAGCCGGGACGCAATCTGGCCATCATTGTTGAGGTCGCGGCCAGAAATCTCAGTCTGAAAAGAACAGGTTACAACGCGGCACGTGAACTTCTTTCCATGCTGCAGGATGATTCTAATGATTAATCAGGAGGCTTCAGCAAATGATCAGGGTTGGAATTGATATCGGCGGCACAGGGATTAAAGTGGGTCTGGTCAATGAAAGCATTCAGATCATCCGGGAAGGAACGGTTCCCACCGTCATTGACATCCCCTTTGAGGAGCAGGTGAAACGGATTGCTGACTGTGTGCTTTCAACCGTCAGCAGCGCCGGTCTTATCCCGGATGATATTGAATCCGTCGGAATCGGTATCCCCGGAATTGCTTCTTCTGAAACGGGTGAAATCATCAAGTGTACAAACATGGGATGGAAACATGTTCCCTTCCGTGAAACTTTCAGAAAGTTTCTTGACAAGCCTGTTTTCATTGAGAATGACGCCAACGTTGCCGCTCTGGCGGAAAGTGTTGCCGGGATCAGTGCCGGAACTTCCTCCAGCGTGTTTATCACGATCGGCACAGGCATTGGCAGCGGCATTATTATCAATGGTCAGATCTGGAAAGGCGCTCACGGTATCGGCGGTGAGCTGGGTCATACCATTCTTGATCTGGATGGAGTTCCCTGTACCTGCGGCAATCACGGCTGTCTGGAACGTTACTGTTCTGCAACCGCTTTGATCAGAATGGCCCGGGAAGCGGTTGAAAAACATCCTGAATCTGCGATTTTATCCATTGCCGGCGGTACTGTATCCAGTATCGAAGCAAAAACAGTTTTTGACGCTTCAAAAGCGGCAGATCCGACAGCTGTAGAAGTCTACCGGAGATATATCAGCTGCCTGGCTCAGGCCGTGGCAAGCGTGATCAATCTGCTGGATCCGGAAGTCATTGTCCTGGGCGGAGGCGTCAGCAAAGCTGGCAGTTACCTGCTGGATCCGCTTGTGCGGGAAATCCCCCAGTATGTTCTCTTCAACGATCAGCCCCTTCCTTCCGTCCGGATTGCCGTTCTGGGTTCTGAGGCCGGAATCATCGGGGCATCCATGCTTTCCTGACAGTGTATTTCATTCTTTACTATATAATCAGTGAGGTTCTGTTTACATGCCTGAATTTGTTTTCAGCCGAAAAAGAGATGGTTCTTTCCAGCTGGAAAGCTGCGAGTCTCCCGACGCCAATCTGGTTATTCCTTCAGAGCATGAGGGAAGGCCGGTCACTTCCATCGCGGAAAATGCGTTTTCCTGGTGTTATCAGATCAGGCATGCGTCCATCCCGGATACGGTTGTTTCCATCGGCGAAGGCGCCTTTTCATGGTGTGAATCGATGGAAGATATAGTTATTCCGGATTCTGTTCGCATCATTGAAGACTGGGCTTTTACAGGTTGTCAGTCTCTCCGCAGCATCCGTCTTCCAAACGGTATCAGCAAAATAGGATACTGCTGTTTCCAGTCCTGTACCTCACTGACAACTGTTGAACTGCCCCAATCCGTACGTCAGATCTGCGCTGAATCCTTTTCCGAATGCAGAAATCTTCAGACTATTCACCTTCCTGATCTTCTGACATCTATTGAGGACAATGCGTTCTCCGGATGCGAATCCCTGTCCCGGATCAATCTTCCGGACCATCTGACTGAACTGGATAACCATGTATTTTCCGGCTGTACTTCCCTTTCCGACTTCGAAATCTCTCCGCAGCATCCTGTTTTCAGGATGAACGGCCGTTTTCTGATGAATATCATGGAAAATAAACTGATCTACTTTGCCGGAGGACGTACGGAAAAGGAGATCATTGTGCCGGACGGCGTTGAAATTATCGCGGAGGAAGCTTTCGCCGGCCGTACCTATCCGGAACGAATCAATCTGCCGGAAAGTGTAAAAATCATTGAATCCAAAGCTTTTTACGGCTGCAGGGGCCTGAAGGGTATTGTACTGCCTGACAGTATCACCAGAATTGACAGTGCAGCTTTTCACAGTTGTTCCGCTCTGACCGGCATCAGGCTGCCTCAGGGGCTGACATTGGTGGATTATTCAGTTTTCTATGCCTGCAACACGCTGAAATCCGTTGTGCTGCCTGATTCCCTGAAAATCATTTCCGCCTGTGCCTTCAGCGGATGCGGATCTCTTCAGACTATAAAAATACCCGATAAAGTGATCTATATAGGTGATTCAGCCTTTGAAGGCTGCCGGTCTCTCGAAGAAATTCATATTCCGGATTCTGTTGAATCCATCGGGACACATGTCTTCGGTTCCTGCTCCAGCCTGGTTTCGGTGGATTTGTCTTCCGGCATCCGAAGCATTCCTTTCCGCGCTTTTTCCCGCTGTGAAAGCCTGAACCGGATCCATCTTCCCGAAGGGATTGAGGAAATCCGGAATGAGGCTTTTGACAGCTGTGAAAACCTGCAGTCAGTAAACATTCCGGAAACTGTCATTTCTATCGAACCTGATGCTTTCAGCAACTGCAGAAGGATCAGACTCTCCGTAAACTCCGGCTCCTACGCTTTACAGTATGCGCAGGAGGAAAGAATTCCCTATGCGGTTAAATAAAACGTCAGGCTTATAAAAAGAGGACTGCATCGATCTGCAGTCCTCTTTCATTTCATTTCTCTTACAGTTTGGTACCGCATTCAGGGCAGAACTTGGTGCCGGCCGGAACAGCAGTTCCGCAGTTGCCGCAGAAGCTTCCGGAGCTCTGTTTTGCACCGCATTCGGGGCAGAATTTGGAACCGGCGGGAATCGCGGCGCCGCAGGCAGAACATACCGCAGTCGCGGCAGCAGCTGCTGCAGGAGCGGCGGCAGTCGGATTCATGCTCTGTGAGAACATCTGTCCCATCGCAGCACCCGCGCCCATGCCAACTCCCATACCGGCCATTCCGTTCTGATTATTGGCTGCGTCGCGGATGGCTTCAGCCGCCTGATACTTGGCATACTGATCCATGTTGCCAAGTACGCCCATGGAGGTGCGCTTATCAATGCTCTTCTCCACTTCTTCAGGCAGAGAAATGTTTTCAATCACGAAACTGCAAAGGGTCAGGCCCAGTTCCGCAAGCTTCGGATTGATCGCCTGCATCGCGTAGGCGGAAAGTTCTTCATAGTTTGCTGCCAGATCCAGTGCGGGAATTTTGCTCTCGGCGATCGCGTCGCTCAGACCGCTTACAAGCGTACGCTTAATCTGGCCTTCCACGCCTTCCACGGTAAAGAGCGCGGCGGTACCAAATACTTCCTTCAGGAATCTGGAAGCGTCGGAAACGCGGAAGCTGTAGATACCGTATGCACGGACGCGGATCATTCCGAATTCAGCGTCGCGCATCATTACGGGATTGCTTGTTCCCCATTTCATATCGAGGAACTGTTTGGTATTTACAAAATAGACATCGGATTTAAAGGGACTGTTGAAGCCGTATTTCCAGCTCTTCAAAGCTGTCAGGATCGGCATATTGCTGGTCTTCAGTTCATAACGGCCCGGTTCGAAAACATCGGCCAGTTCGCCTTCATTCACAAAGATGGCAACCTGGCTCTCACGAACGGTAAGCTGTGCGCCCATCATGATCTCTTTGCCGTTCATGTCGTATTTGTGGACCATGGTCTTGCTGGAATTGTCTGACCATTCGATGACGTCGATCAGCTGTCCCTTGATTGCATCCAAAATACCCATCGTAACTCCTCCTTAGAATTGATTATTATACTTTATCCGTATCTCCGCAGAGCGCAGTAAGCGCCGGAAATACGCGAATTCCTGTAATATGGAGATCCAGGCCGAAGTATTCCTTCATATGGGTAATACTGTCTGCGGTATAGGTGGTCAGCATGGCTGTCATCGTATCAACCGTCATGTTGGTATCCACGCCGTGCAGCGGACAGGCCAGAACCAGGATTCTGCCGTCGGAATGAATCGTAGGCAGGATATGAATACCGTTTTTATCTCCGGCGAAGGACGTACGAAGGGCAACTTCAAGCCTTTCCTTGCCGTAATGCCATCTGCCCTCCAGTTTGTCGAAGGGTGCGGACTGATCAATTTCAATCAGCAGGCAGGGACGGTCCGCGTCCATTCTGCTGCGAAGCAGGCGCATGTTCCTGTGAAGATCGTCGCTGTTTTTGATCTGTCCGTTGATTACTTTTCTGAAGAACTCATGCCGGCACATCTGCAGAACGTCCCGGGTATTGGAACGTTCATTGTAAAAATCTGCATGAATCCTGTTCAACAGTACTTTCAGTTCGCCGAGGTACTTCCGTACATCTTCTTCATTTCGTCCGGCTTCGAAGATGGATACATTCGGAAAGTTTTCCTGAAGATAAGCAAGGATCAGTTCTTCCTGTTCCGGACTGACGGCCAGACTGATTCCGTCTGCATGGTGTTTGGCCAAGCTGTCTTTTGTTCCCTCAAAGTCATGACGGATATGAGGAGGCTTAAACCCAAGCAGTTCCCAGTTGTTGATGCTGGCAAACGCGTTCAGAACTTCCTCCTGATCAGACACGAGCAAAAGCTTGTACATCCAACGACCTCCAAGGCGTTTTGGGAAGATATTACTGTGTAATTATATTACAATCAGGGACAATATGCAAATGAAAACAAATTAATGTAACCGTTCCTTCATGACCTCAAGCGCTTTTTTCAGCTGGATGTCATGTTCTGTATCCGCGAAATCATACATTCCGTTGTCTCCCTCCGGCAGGGGCACTTCATAATCCGGTGTAATCCCTATTCCGTGTACAGCCTGACCGCTCGGTGTGTAATACTGGGCAATCGTCATCTGAAAAGCCGCGCCCTTGTTCCCCACGTTGAATACCTGCTGGATAATGCCTTTGCCAAAGCTCTTGACGCCGACTGTTACGGCGTCTGCGCAGTCTCTGAGCGCGCCTGTCAGAATTTCAGAGGAGCTGGCGCTGTTTTCATTGATGAGTATGACGAGTTTCACATCCGCTTTTCCGGGATATGTACGGTATTCATTCACGTGCTCTTCCTCGTCCCTGTATTTGAGATAGCAAAGTTCCCCTTCATCCATAAACAGATCGGCGATATACTGTGCCTGATCCACCCAGCCGCCCTGATTGTCTCTCAGGTCAATGATGATTCCCTTTGCACCCTGATCCATCATTTTTTCGAGGGCGTTTTTAAATTCTTCTTCACCCTTTCCGGCAAATTCATACAGGGCAATATAGCCGATATCATCTGTAACCATTTTGCTGGCCACCTGATTGACATTGACCTCTTTCCGGGTAATGGTATAGGTAATCTCCTCCCCGTTCCGCAGGAATGTGACGTCAACATCGGTATCCGGGATGCCGCGCATGATATCTATTGCTTCATCCAGGGTGGAAGGATTGACATACAGATCCTCGCCTACCCTGTAAAGAATATCTCCGCGCTGAACGCCGACTGCTTCGGCGGGACCTCCTTCAAAAACGCGGATGATTGTGCAGACCTGCGTTCTTGGATTGGACTGGATGAGAACGCCGATACCGACGTAAATCCCCTCGTCCTCTTTTCTCATCTGTTCATATTCCTCAGGAGTATAGTAGAAGGAATAGGGATCGTCGAGTCCTGCCATCATTCCCCTGATGGCATATTCCACCATACGGTCATAGTCCGGCTCCTGATAGAAATATTCTCCTGCGGTATCGTAGATGGAAAACATTTCTGAGAACTTCTGATATTTTTCATATTCCTCCCGGGTGATAACAACGGTATCCGGTCCGGCAATCTGATCCTTGCCGGATTGTCCGCCCGTAATCGATGAATGGCTGTTTTCATTAAACATGCCGTCCAGTTTCGAGGAAGGCATGAAAGAGCAGGAACAAAGCAGCAACAGCAGCACAAGAACAGCCGCAAGTCCGGTTGTTTTTTTGATCATTGGAGGAATCCCCTTTCTCTGAAGCAGACAAACGTTTTATTGTTCCTGCGGAATAAGTGCGATAACCGAAAAAATAACTGCGTCATGAAATTTACGAAGATCCAGGCCTGATATTTTCCGGATCTTGTCCAGTCGGTAATTCAGCGTATTGCGGTGAATAAACAGCTGTCTGGAAGCGGCTGTAAGATTCAGGTCATTCATAAAAAACACCCGGACTGTTTCAAGCATCTCGTCGCTGAATGTTTCACCGGCGCGGATCTGACGGAATTCGTCCCGGATCTGCTTTTTCATTTCAGCAGGAATGCTGTCAACGATTCTTTCCAGCGTCTGTTTTTCATAAACATAAACCGAATCCTGGGAATGATAGGTATTTCCTACAGAAAGAGCATTCAATGCGTCGCGGTAGCTTGTCCTGAGCTTGTCTGCGGTTTCGGCTTCCCGGCCTATTCCGGCTTTGATACCGGTAATGCCTTCTCCCTCCATGGAACCGATGACTGCATCCGTGAAGTCAATCAGGTCTTCCGCTTCCTGTCTGTCCGTTTCCCGGATCAGAACAGCGCTCTGGTAATCCACAGGGAAAACAATATCGCTTTTTTCAATGGGCGCAATGGAAGTAAACACCGTATACAGGTCTTTTCCCGACAGACCGTAGGAGCGGAAAACAACAACGCAGCGTTTTTTATCGGCTCTTGTTCCGCATTCCCTGTAGAGGGCGGCGTCCGGGGTAAATTCATTGTCTGTCAGCAGTCGCCGGAACAGTCCGGTGGCGTTTACAGGTTTTTCCTGTCTGCCCCCGCGCCACCTCACAGTCTGAAGGAAACTGTTTATATCCGGTTCATCCGGAAAAACAATGACTTTGTGTCCGGTCAGCAGATATATGGATTGATCTTTCCTGACAGTATAATCGGGTGAGGCAGATAAAGCATATTGAAGATCACCGGGCAGGTCGTCGGCTGCAATAATTTCAGCGTTGATTTGTTTTGTCTTCAACCCGGTACACCTCCCTTCATATAGAGTAATTATATCACAATCACCGTGGTTAGCAAATGAATTCAGCCGGAACGGCGCTTGAAACATATACCTCCAGCCGATATAATAAACAGCGGTTATATATCCCAACGGAAGGAATGATTATTTGAGACTGTTCCGCAAAACCTGTTCATTTCTGATTCTTCTGTCTGTTCTTTTTCATGCCGTTTCAGGCCTTGCTTCCTTTGAGTTTTCCGACGATCGTTTCAGAGATCGCATGACTACGGCCAACCTGGATGCGATCATTGAGGAATATCAATTATATGACGGCTGGTACTGGACAACACAGGCTGATATACCCCAGACTTTTCACGGTCAGCCCGAATGCCCCGGATGGACAACCTCGGTGGAGGCCATTCATCTGAAAGCCTATCAGAAAGGCTGGTACGGCTGCCGCTGGCCGATTGATCATGTACGGAAAGCTGCCCCCGATAACGGAGGATATGCTGAGTGTTTCGCTTTCGCCCAGTTTATCGGTTATCTCCTGTCGGGTGAAGTCAATCCGCAGCATAACTGGGATTTCTTCTACAATACGGAAGCGTCCGGCGGATTGCAGGTCGGTGATATCGTACGCGTGGAGTATCGCAAAAACAATCATGAATATCATCACAGCGCTGTTGTATATGCAATCTACGGAGATGAAATTCTGTTTATGCAGGTTTCCGGTTCTTCCTATAACAGAATTTCAATCGGTAAAGGATTTACAGACGGAAATGTCAGCAATGTGACCAGTCTTGAAGAACTGTCCGCGATCCCGGGCCTGAAAATATCCCGGTATACTCCAACGGATTCAGCAGAATAAAAGAACTCCCCGGATCTTCTGATCCGGGGAGTTTTGAGAAGCATACGCTTATTTGTTCAGGATAGTCTTTTCGGTTTCCTTGTCGAAGAAGTGCAGATGGTTGGTGTCCAGAGCGATCTTGATCTTCTGTCCGGCCTTGCTGGAAGTGCGGGGATCAACGCGGGCGATGATGTTGCCTTCCTTGCCGGTGGTGCTCAGATACAGGTAGGTTTCAGAACCCATCAGTTCTGTCACTTCGACGTCCACATCAATGGTGGCGCTGGCATATTCAGCCAGTTTCGCTTCATCGTCATGGATGTTTTCAGGACGGATGCCCATGATAACTTCCTTGCCGATGTAGCTTTCATCGATGAACTTGGAAACTTTCTTTTCAGGAACAACGATCTTGTTATCGCCGAAGGTGGCAACAACATCCTGGCCTTCACGATCCAGTTTCACGTTGAAGAAGTTCATCTGGGGGCTGCCGATGAAGCCGGCGACGAACTCATTGGCCGGATAGTCATACAGGTTCTGGGGAGTATCCACCTGCTGCACAACGCCGTCCTTCATAACAACGATACGGCTGGCCATCGTCATAGCTTCGGTCTGGTCATGGGTAACGTAGATGAAGGTTGTCTGCAGTCTCTGATGCAGCTTGGTGATTTCAGTACGCATCGCAACGCGCAGCTTGGCGTCCAGGTTGGACAGAGGTTCGTCGAAAAGGAAGACCTTGGGCTCACGGACGATAGCACGTCCCAGAGCAACACGCTGACGCTGACCGCCGGACAGAGCCTTGGGCTTACGGGTCAGCAGGTGGGCGATGTCCAGGATCTTGGCAGCCTCTTCAACGCGGCGCTTGATTTCATCCTTCGGGGTCTTTCTCAGTTTCAGACCGAAAGCCATGTTGTCAAACACGGTCATATGGGGATACAGAGCGTAGTTCTGGAAAACCATGGCGATGTCGCGGTCCTTGGGAGCAACGTCGTTAACCAGCTTGTCTCCGATGTACAGTTCGCCGTCGGAAATTTCCTCAAGGCCGGCGACCATACGGAGCGTGGTGGATTTACCGCAGCCGGAAGGTCCGACCAGAACGATAAACTCTTTGTCTTCGATGTCCAGGCAGAAATCGCTGACAGCGGTCACATTGCCGGTATAAACCTTGTAGATGTGCTGAAGGGATACACTTGCCATTACAATATCCTCCTTAAAATATGGGAACGATTCCCTTTATTGACTGTATTATATAGAGAATCAACAAAAAAAGGAATTGCCTGTTTACACAAGAATTCCTTTTTGTTTTGTGCAATAATCACAAAGATTAACGGTGATTTCTGATTTCATTCCTTTCAAGCCGGATGTTGTTGATCAGTTCGCTGAGCTTTCTGTCCGTATCCGCAAGAAGGGAATCGATATAATCCAGCGTGTTTTTATGAAGTTCGGACGCTTCCTGCCTCGCGTTTTCCCGGAGTTCATCGCATTCCACTCTGGCGCGGCGGACGATGTTTTCTTCTTCAACCAGCTGCCTGGCTTTGTTTTCAGCGTCTTCGAGCATCCGTTTTGCTTCACTGGCAGCGGCTTCCATCCGCGCGGTAGCCTCTTTGGTGGCACGGTCCATCAGCGCGTTTGCCTCCCGGGTAGCCTGCTCCATCATTTGCTGTGCATTCTGACTGGCCTCATTGACCATATTCTGAGCCTGTCGGTTGGCATTGTCGAGAATCTCATTCTTTTTCTGCTCCGTTTCGGTACGGATTGCCTCTTCCTGCTCCACAATCGTCGCGGCTTTTTTAACCGTATCCGGAAGATTCTGCTGCAGATATTCCAGCTGAGCCTGCATCAGGTTGCGGTTTACAACACAGCTTTCACTGCTCATGAGGCTGCGCTTGGCGTTTTTCATTTCATCAAGCAGAATGTTAACCGCTTTCAGGCACTCTCCGGAACTTTTGATACCAGCCATAAATGATTCTCCTTTTCGTCCGTATGATAAATTACGATTGCTTTTTCGACAGTTGCTTCCTGATTTCCTCTGTCAGTTCTTCAGGAACAAACGACCGGATGTCTCCTCCGAATGCCGCGATTTCCCTGACTGCGGAGGAGGAAACGCCGTTCAGTGCCGGATCGCAGGGAATGAATACGGTGTCAATTCCCTGATTCAGCATCCGTTTTGCGCAAAAGGAAACATACTCGTGATCAAACTCAGCACTGCTGCGCAGTCCGCGGAGTACGGTTCTCTCCCCTTTTTGCTGCATATAATCCGCAAGGAGGCCGCTCCAGCTGTCCACCTCAACATTGGGAAAAGAGGCACAGATCCTTTTCAGCATGGAAACTCTTTCTTCGGCGGAAAAAGCGCCTTTTTTGCTGATGTTGATCATGACTGTCACGGTAACATGGTCAAAAATAGCTGCGGCTCTGGAAATCAGGTCCAGATGTCCCCGGGTAACCGGATCAAAGGATCCCGGAAAAACACAGGATGCCATGCTTTATTCACCTCCTGAATTCAGCTGGTAAACTGTCATCGCGCAATAGCCCCAGGAGCGCTCCTTCCGGATGGTAAAACATTCCGGAACAAGGATTTCCTTCCCGGCTTCATGCTCAAGTACAATCAGAGTATCGCTGCCGATCAGCGGAATCAGCGCTGTGAATACATTCTGCAGGTCTGTCATGACATAAGGCGGATCCAGGAAAACAATATCAAAAATCCTTGCCTCTTCCGCCAGATGCTGTACAGCCCGGGACCAGTCGCAGTGAAACAGCCGTACACGGTCTGAGTACCGGAGTGTTTCCGCGTTCTGCTTCTGTACCGCATTCGCTTTTCTGTCTGAGTCTACCAGAACCGCGTCTGACGCGCCTCGGCTCAGGGATTCAAAGCTTAGTGCGCCGCTGCCGGCGAAAAGATCAAGTACATGGCTGCCCGGAATCTCGTTCTGAAGAATATTAAACATATTTTCACGGATCCGGTCAAGGGTAGGCCTCGTATTCCGTCCCTCCGGAGCATCAATTCTCCTGCCCCGGGCTTCGCCGGCAATAATACGCATGTCTCTTCCTCTCTGGATCAGTTCAGCTGTTCCGGTTCGCGCCTGTGTGAGGGACGGCTCTGGTTCTTTCTTTTCCGTTTGTCTCTGCGGATACGTTTTTTCTCATTTTCAGAGATTGCGGTATGAATCCTGGTCCGGATTGATTTCCCGGAAATGTATCCGGTTCCGTATGCCAGCACGGGAAGCAGCAGAATCAATGGGCTGATTCTTTCAAGCGTCAGCATACCGGTTTTATTGGAGTGACCGACCAGATTGACAAAAGGAATGATGCAGATCCGGACAAATGCACGGAGATAGTCAGCGAATTTCATTCCTTCCGGCTGTGTATAGTTGATCAGGGCATTGCTCACATCCCCGCGGCGGAGATAGGACTGCATCCATCCCGGAAGCGCGCCGGCATCAGTGGTCTGTATGTCGGTAACAAAGGCCAGGATCACCGCTGGAATCAGGATCAGGATCAGTCCGAGCAAGGCAATCAGATATCCTTTCAGGGGATGAAAGCAGATTTTTCTTTCGCTCTCGCTGAATGAAAGGCCCTTTTCCTGCCGCTGCCACAGAATTTCTCCCCGGTTAACCGCTTCAGCTCCAAGGTTGGATCCGAAATTGAAAAAGAGCATCAGAATAACCAGAATCACTGCTGTGTTCAGGCCGATGCGCAGGATACTCCCGCCAAAGGCGGTGGACGAACACGCGATAAAGGAAACAAAAGTAATCATGATAAACAGGCCAAGGAATTTGGCGCTGTTGCGGAAGGTGTTTTCATCCACCGGACTTCCTGTCAGAAACGGTTTCCTGACTTCCTGGACCTTTTTTGTCTGCTTTTTCTTTTCCATAATCACTTTCTCCGTTCCTGTTCTGCTTCTTTATATATGCGGCCTACCCGTCCGGATGAACTGCAGAGTATCTCATAGCTGATGGTTCCTGCCCATGCAGCAAGATCTTCTGCAGTAATGCTTTCATTGCCGCTCGTTCCGAGGAGCACCGCTTCATCTCCGGGTTGTACGTTCTCTATGCCGCTGATATCAGCGATCATCTGGTCCATACAGATCCGGCCGATTATTTTGGCCTTTTTGCCGTGAATCAGAACATATCCTTTTTCGCCGCCCGCCCGGTGATACCCGTCCGCATATCCGCAGGTAATGGTGGCCGTCCGGATCGGGTGCGGGCTCCTGTATGTCCGGCCGTAGCTCACATATGCGTCCGCTTCAAGTTCCTTGACATAACTGATGGTTGCCTTCCAGGACATGCACGGCAGCAGTCCGTGCGTGCCGGGTACCGGCGGATACCCGTACAGGCTGATCCCTGCCCGTACCATATCCAGTGCCATTTCCGGAAATCTGTGTATGGCCGCGGAATTGCAGCAATGCCTGATGATTCCCTTCGGAAGCGGTTCAATCATCTTCAGGAACCGCTCATACTGTTCACGGGTATACAGCATGCCCTCCTCTTCACCGTCCGCATCGGAAAAATGCGTAAACACGCCGGTAAGACGTACATGGGAACAGGATTTCAGCGCTTGCAGAATGCCGTCTCTTTCCGCTTCGCTTCGGATACCGATTCTCCCCATTCCGGTATCCACTTTCAGGTGGACTTCGGTCTGTTTTTGCTGTTCAGCCGCAGCCTTCTCGCATAACAGTACCATTTCATCAGAACAAACCGTCTGAATCAGATCGTACTTTACGCCGTTTGCTGCGTCACAGGCCGTCACAGCGCCGAGGACAAGTACTGGAGCCGTGATGCCGGCTTCCCGTAGCTGTATTCCTTCACTGACCGCGGCCACAGCCAGCATATCCGCTCCGCCTGCGATAGCAGCGTATGCTGTTTCAACTGCTCCGTGGCCATATCCGTCCGCTTTGACAACCGCCAGTACCCTGACCGTCGCAGGCACGGATGAACGGATCAGACGCATATTGCTTTCAATGGCTGCAGGATCAATAATCCTCCTGTTTCTCGGAATCATTGTCCGGCTTCCTTTCCCCGCGCCTCCGTATAGTGGCGGTGGATCTGGTCGTTCAGCAAATTGATATCGCCGCAGCCCATGGTCAGGACAAGATCACCGGGCTGCCAGTGTGCTCTGAGGTAAGCCTCTGTATCGTCAAAGGAAGGGGTCCATACGGCATCTATCCCGTTTCTGCGCATTCCTTCAACCAGCATCCCGCTGTTCAGGTCGCCCGGGTCCGGTTCGCGGGCCGCGCAGATATCGGTTACCAGCGTATAATCCGCTTCCTTCGTGCAGGTCAGGTACTGATCAAACAGCGTACGGACCCGGCTGAAAGTATGCGGCTGCATGACAGCCCACAGTTTACCCCGGCAGTTTTTACGCGCAATGGAAAGCGCGTTTTTCATTTCCGCGGGGTTGTGGCCATAATCGTGATAGATATCCACACCGTCAATCCGGTCCGTCAGTTCAAAGCGCCTGTGGGCTCCGGTAAATCGTGCCAGGGTTTCCGCCGCTTTATCCGCAGACAGGCCCAGGTAAACGGCGGAGGCAATGGCAGCCATGCCGTTCATTACGTTAAAGCTGCCCGGCACGCCCATTTTCACTTTGGCTGCTGTTTCCCCGTGACAGCAAAGATCAAAGGAAGCATATCCGTGCTCATCTTCCTGCAGGTTGATCGGGTACCAGTCATTTTCTTTATCGAAGCCGAAGGTGATGGTCCTGCATTTCAGCGCGCTGAACAGACGCCGGATCCGGAAGTCGTCTCCGTTGCCGATCGCCACGCCGGTGTCCGGCAGAAGAGAAAGATATTTCCCGAAGGTTTCTTCAATTTCGTCGATATCGCGGTAACAGTCCAGATGATCCGCGTCAATATTCAGTACGACTGCCACTGTAGGAGACAGTTGCAGAAAACTCCGGTTGTATTCACAGGCTTCCGCCACAAAAATTCCGCTGTGTCCGATACGTGTACTGCCGCCCACTGCGTCCAGCCTGCCGCCGATGGCAATGCTTGGATCCATGTTGTTTTCAAGCAGCATCTGACTGAGCATTGATGTGACGGTGGTTTTTCCGTGCGCTCCGCAGATCCCGACGGAAAACGGATATCCCTCCATGAGCTGTCCCAGCAGGGTAGCCCGTTCAATGGCGGGAATTCCAAGCCGTTCGGCTTCTTTTCTCTCCGGGTTTTCAGCGGGAATCGCAGCGGAATAGACAACCAGATCGGCGCCGTGTACATTTTCAGCCTTATGGCCGATATACACTTCCGCGTTCTTTTCCCTGACGTAATGAACCAGATAGGTTTCATCCCGATCGCTGCCCGTAACCCTGTAGTGCTGGTCTATGAGCATTTCGGCCAGCCCGCTCATGCTGCTGCCGCCGATACCGATCATATGGATCCGGCCGCCGGGAAAATCCCTGATATGCGCTGCTTTCATCTGAACACTCCTGTGTCATTCAATCGTGATTCTCGGATTTTCACGGCTTGGCCGGTACAGAACAAACCGGCGTCCGATGAACTGGATCGGTTCAGCGCCTGTTTTTTCGCAAAGGGTTGTCAGCGCTGTTTTGGCGTCCAGCGGCGCTCCCTGCTGAACACATCCTTTGATCAGTTCCCGGGCTTCCAGCGCGTCATAGGTTTCCTTGATCACGCTGTCAGTAACGCCCTCTTTACCAATATATATGATGGTATCAAGCTGATTCGCCATTTTCCTCAGGGCTGCTCTTTGCTTTCCTGTCATATTTTTCTCCTCCGTATGGTTTGTCCTTATTCAATAAAATCAAATTCCATATCCGCGATCTGAACGGTGGATCCTTCTTTTGCGCCGGCTTCCTTTAAAGCGTCAATCACGCCGATGCGCCGTAGCGTTCTGTGGAACCAGTTCAGGCTTTCCTGGTCCTCAAAGTTCACGCTTTCAATCAGGCGGTCCATACCGGGTCCGGATACGATAAAGATTCCGTTCTCTTCCGTAACCTCGAAAGCGTCCGGATCGGTTTTCTCTTCGGGAATTTCTTCTTCATGGTAATGAAGAACAGGCGGAAGGTTTTCAAGCTGCCTTGCGGTCTCATCCAGCAATTCTTCAAATCCCTGGTGGGTGGCGGCGCTCACAGCAAATACCGGCACGCCCATTCCCTCGGCCAGGGAACGGATTCTTTTCAGGTTTTCTTCCGCTCCGGGCAGATCCGTTTTGTTGCATACAATAATCTGCGGCTTTTCAGACAGATTTCCGTAACGGTCCAGTTCAGAATTGATCTGGTCCAGATCGTCCACAGGGTCGCGGCCCTCGCTGCCTGACACGTCCACGACATGAAGCAGCAGACGCGTTCTCTCCACATGTCTCAGGAAATCATGGCCCAGTCCCGCTCCTTCTGCCGCACCCTCAATCAGTCCGGGAATATCTGCCAGGACGATATCTTTGCCGAAGCGGCGCACAATGCCGAGATTGGGCGTCAGCGTTGTAAAATGATAATTGCCAACTTTCGGTCTGGCGCTGGTCACAACGCTCAGGATTGAACTTTTTCCGACATTCGGATAACCGATCAGTCCCACGTCGGCGATGGTTTTCAGTTCCATGCGGAGTGTACGTATCTCGGTTTTTACACCGGGCTTCGCAAAATTGGGAGCCTGACGGGTAGGTGTTGCGAAATGCTGATTACCCCAGCCGCCTTTTCCGCCTTTGAGCAGCAGGCGGGTCTCGCCGGGCTGGTCCATGTCCGCCATGACCCTGTCTGTGGCGTCATCATAGATTACCGTACCCACCGGAACCTTGATCAGAAGGTCATCCCCTCTTTTGCCGGTGCATCTGTTGGCCTTGCCGTCTTCACCGTTTTCAGCGGTATACTTGCTTTTGAAACGAAAATCAAGCAGTGTATGCATGTTGACGTCGGCGTGAATCATAATATCCCCGCCGCTGCCGCCGTCTCCTCCGTCGGGACCGCCGTTTATTACGAACTTTTCACGATGGAAGGAAGCAGATCCGTTGCCGCCGTTTCCGGCTTTTGCTGTGATTTTTACACGGTCAACAAAATTGCTCATAGCTTTCCTCTCCGAAATAATCAGTTTCTCATGGAATGCAATGGTGCCGGTATCCTGCCGCCTCTGGCAATAAAGTCTTTGTTGCCGAATTCATTCACCCGGATTACCGGGGCGTGGCCCAGCAGTCCGCCGAATTCCACGGTATCTCCTGCCTTTTTGCCGACCGCCGGAATCACCCGAACCGCTGTGGTTTTATTGTTGATCATGCCGATGGCGGCTTCATCCGCAATAATACCGCTGATCGTTTCCGCGGATGTGTCTCCGGGAACGGCAATCATATCAAGTCCGACGGAACAAACGCAGGTCATGGCCTCCAGTTTTTCCAGGGACAAGGCTCCGGCGGATACCGCCTCAATCATGCCGATATCCTCGCTGACCGGGATAAAGGCACCGCTGAGTCCGCCCACATGGTTGCTGGCCATAATGCCGCCTTTTTTGACGGCGTCGTTCAGCAGCGCAAGCGCGGCGGTTGTTCCGGGTGCCCCGGCATATTCCAACCCCATTTCTGTCAGTATATGCGCTACAGAATCTCCCCTTGCGGGTGTGGGAGCAAGGCTCAGATCCACGATGCCGAAGGGAATATTCAGCCGCCTGCTGGCTTCCTTTGCCACCAATTGGCCAACCCTGGTGATTTTAAACGCCGTACGCTTGATGGTTTCGGCTACTACATCGAAGGGTTCATTCCGTACGCTTTCAAGTGCTACTTTAACCACGCCGGGTCCGGAAACACCGACGTTGATGGCGCATTCAGGTTCGCCTGTTCCGCAGAAGGCGCCGGCCATAAAGGGGTTGTCTTCCACCGCGTTTGCGAAAACTACCAGTTTTGCGCATCCCAGTCCGTCTGAATCAGCTGTCAGCTCGGCGGTCTTTTTGATAATCGTACCCATTTCGCGAACGGCGTTCATATTGATGCCGGCCCGCGTGGAAGCCACGTTCACGCTGGAACAAAGCAGCTGTGTTTCGCTGAGGACCTCGGGAATGGAAGCAAGCAGTCTTTCATCTGCCAGGGTGGCTCCCTTGTGCATCAGCGCGGAATAACCTCCCAGGAAATTAACGCCCACTTCCCTGGCCGCTTTATCCAGTGCCCGGGCAATCGGCCTCGGATCTCCCTGGGCAATCATGCTCACCGGAGTAACACTGATCCGCTTGTTCACAATCGGAATACCGAGTTCGGTTTCTATTTCCTGACCGGTATGCACCAGGTCTTTGGCTGTTCTGCAGATTTTATCGTATACCCTGTCTGCGCATTTTGCCGGATCCGGATCAGAGCAGTCCAGAAGATTGATCCCCAGTGTAATGGTACGGATATCAAAGTTTTCCTCCTGGATCATGCGCATTGTCTGAAGGATCTCGCCTGTTTCTATCATTGCCGGGACCCTCCTCATATACGATGCATGGCGTCGAATATATCCATACGCTGCATATGAATAGTCATCTTCAGCTCGTCGCGCACAGGCTGAAGCTCACGGTCAATTTCCTCAAAACGTAAATGGGCTCCGTCCAGGTCAACGACCATCATCATTGTAAAATAACCGCCAAGAATCGTCTGGGTAATGTCGAGAATGTTGATATTCATCTCGCTCAGCTTAGTGGCTACCCGGGCTATAATACCAGTGGAATCAAGGCCTGTAACAGAAATCAGTGCTTTGGTCATGAAGAACTTTCGCCTCCGGTTATATATATCAGTTCATTATATAAACCAGCCAGTACGTTTGTCAATTTCACTTTTATTTGTTTTGTGAATATGATATAATACGATGGTTTGATGTTTACTATGGAAGGAGTACCCATTTGGAAAAGCTTGTTCTGGCGTCGCAGTCTCCGCGCCGATGCGAATTACTGAACAGAACCGGTATCCCGTTTGAAACGGACGCCCCCGATGTGGACGAATCCTGCGATCTGCCCGCCGGCGAAGCGGTCAGAATCCTGTCCCTCCGTAAAGCACATGCCGCGGCGAAGGTTCATCCCGGCCGCTTTATCCTGGCGGCGGATACGCTGGTTTCCTATCAGGATGCAGCGCTTGGCAAACCTGCGGATGAACAGGAAGCGGTCCGTATGCTTCATATGCTTTCCGGCAAAACCCACCAGGTTTATACCGCGGTTACCGTAATCTCGCCTGACGGAACTGTTTACACCGATGCTGACCGGACGGATGTAACCTTTACCGCTGTTGATGATGCGGAAATTCTGGATTATGTCCGTTCCGGAGAGCCCATGGACAAAGCCGGCGCCTATGCCTTACAGGGCCGTGCCGGTCTGTGGGTTACGCATATTGACGGATCCGATACTTCTGTAATCGGTCTCCCCCTTTACCTTGTGCGGTCTCTGCTTCTGCAGGCCGGATTCCCTCTTTTCTGAGAAGTTCGCCTCATAATTCCATTTATCAATTTGACTGAAGGATGATTGATTATGCCTTTTCTGGCACCCGATATTGGTATTGACCTTGGTACCGAAAACATCAATGTCTATGTCCGCGGCCGCGGTATAGTCATTTCCGAGCCGACGCTCGTTGTTCTTGACCGGGACAACCGGCATACTGTCAAAGCCGTCGGCGATGAGGCACGTTTCCTTTTCGGACGAACGCCGGACCAGCTGATTGCCGTTACGCCGATCCGTAACGGACAGGTGGCTGATTTTGATATTGCTGAGCTGATGTTCAGGTATTTTATCCGCAAAGCTGTAGGCGTTTCTTACCTTGGAAAACCCCGTATCATCATTTCCATTCCCTGCGGCATGGATGACGTCAACCGCAAAGCCCTGATGGAAGCTGTCCGTATGGCCGGTGCCAGGCGGGTGTTTCTGATTGAAAAGCCCTTTGCCTCTGCCATCGGTACCGGCCTGCCGGTCTACGACCCTATCGGAAGCCTGGTGGTGGATATCGGTGCCGGCACAACGGACGTGGCTGTCATTTCGCTGGGCGGTCTTGTCGTTTCCCAGAGTATTCAGGTCGGCGGGAATAAATTCAATGAAGCCATTACGGAATATCTCCGCAAGGAATGCAATATCCTCATCGGCAGTCAGACCGCTGAAAATATCAAAAAGGATCTGGCGGCTGCCCTGCCTCTGGACGAACCCCGCACCATTCATGTACGCGGAGTCAACCAGCTGAATACATCCGCCGGCACAGTTCAGTTTACCTCTGAACAGGCCTATGAAGCGGTAAAAAACCCCTGTAAAGCAATTGTTAAAGCCATTCGCTGGGTGCTGGAAAGAACTCCGCCGGAACTGGCAGCCGATATCATGAAGGGCGGTATTCATCTGACGGGAGACGGTGCCCGGCTTTTTGCCCTTGACCGGTTTATTTCCGAAAGTCTGGGAATGCCTGTTCTTCTTGCCCGTGATCCGGGAGACTGCTGTATTCTCGGCATCGGTTATCTGACCGAAAATATCCAGCTTGTTACCCCTCAGGACAAACATGCCAGACCGTCCATGAAATGAGAAACGCAAAAAAATGTCGGGAGGTGAATTGCAGCCCATGGCAGGCAGAAGACGTCTGGAACGAAAAACAGATGACCGTCGTCCGGTAGTAACGGATGATTTTATATATGACGATCCGCAGAATCCTTCCAATGAAGAGGTTTCCGGTACTTTCTCTTCCGATACGCCGGAAGAAGCGATCCGGAAACTAAAAAGTATCTCGCAGTCATCCGTCAGGGAAAATGAATCCGGGAACAATCCGGCTGATTCACTTCCCAGCCCCGGTCAGAAACCTGTACAGGACGTTGTTACCGCCCCTGAAAAAAAGGAAGAAACGGCATCCGCTCAAAAAAGTACAGGGAAGAAAAAAACGCATGCTCCCCATCCGATTCTCCGGGGCCTGGCGCTGATCATTGTAACCGTATTCCTGCTTGGCGCCGCGGCTGCTTTTATTTTTCACCGCATCAATCCCCAGACTCCCTATCTTGATATTCCCGAACGGTTGATCACATCTGTCGTTACTCCTGTTCAGTCCTTTTTCTCCGGCATCACGGAAACCGTGTTCGGATACTTCCGCGAAAGGGATCTGCGCGCGAATATTGCGCAGGAATACAATAATCTGATTCAGCAGCATGAACAGCTGATCTATAAAGCCATGCAGGCTGATCAGCTTTCAAATGAACTTGCTGTTTACGAAAGGTTTTCCGATGAGATCAGGGCAAATCAGGAAATGAAACCTCTTGACTGCCGCATCATCGGCAAATCCGACTCCAACTATTTCTCAACCCTGACCATTGACAAGGGAACAGCCGACGGCGTAACAAACGATATGGCTGTGACCTATAACTATTCTCTGATCGGGTATACCTACAATACTACTGCTCATACATCCACGGTCATTACCATAATAAATGCCGACGCTTCCATTGAAGCGCTGATCCAGACCACCCGTGACCAGGGTACGGTCAGCGGGACTCTTGCCGTCAACGGCAAACCTCAGTGCCGTATGCACTATACCCCTGATGAATCACTGCCCAAACCCGGAGACCAGGTAGTCACATCCGGTATCGGAAAGCCCTTCCCCAAAGGTATTCTGATCGGTACGGTTGAAGAGAGTACCCGTGGTTCAGACGAAAGCAAACAGTATATTGTCCTGAACCCTTCTGTTGATTTTCAGCATCTGGATCATGTGACGGTGCTGCTTTACAAATTTGTTTCCGACAATGCCGGCACATCCTTGCCCCTTTCCGGTACGGATACGCCGTCGGATGTCAGGGAGCAGACGGATCAGGATAACGGTATTGAGTATAATTCAGAATCTGTCACATTCGGGGAAATGTACAGTGAAGCAGACGAGGAATCCTATGCCGATTCTGACAGCGAACCTTACGCCGATGCAGACGATGACGCATTTGATGAATCTTTTTCAGAAGAAGACGATATCGGTGAATCGGATACAGGAGAAAGCAGCGAACCGGACAGCGTTCCTGACACAGAAACGGAACATGAGCCGGAATCGGAAATGGAATTTGAATCAGACGATGATAATGCATAACTCTTTGAGTCTTTTCTTTTATTTCAATTCCAGGGAGGTGAATTTCAGCCTATGGCAGGCAGAAGACGGCAGAAGCAAAAAAACGAAGAACAGCGTCCGGTTGTAACGGATGATTTTATATATGACGATCCGAAGGAACAGCCTAACGGTGACAGTGAATCTTTTGCCTTTAACAGTGATACTCCTGAAGAAGCCGTTCGTAAGCTCAGGCGCTCGCCACGTCATGCAGAAAAGAAAAATGAGGCTGATGAGCAGCTTTCCGACGCTGCACAGGAGAAAGATACTGCCCAGCAGCGCGGCACTGTTTATTCCTCCGGAATTATACTGGATGAGAATCTTCAGCCCGTATATGATGAATCCGTTTCAAAGCCGCACAGGCTGCGCCGTTTACTCCGCGTTCTGCTGATCGTCCTGGCGGTGCTTGTTCTGATCATCGGGGCAGCTTCCTTTATTTACAGCCGCAGCGGCAATTCTGACGCCGAAGCTCCCGCAGGTGCATTTTCATCCGTTATTTCGCCTGTCCGTTCTTTTGTGAACAGTCTTTCGGAAACGCTCTTCGGATATTTCCGGGAAATGAAGCTTCAGGAAAACATCCGGAAAGAATATGATCATCTGACAAGGGAAAATGAGCAGTTGTATTACAAGGCAATGCTTACGGATCAGTATAATGACCTGCTCGTGGAATATCAGAATCTGTCCGAAGAGATCCAGGCAAATCAGCTGATGAATCCGCTTCTGGCCCGGATTATTGACAAATCGGATTCCAACTTCCCTGCGACCATCACCATCGACAAAGGATCGGCCGACGGTATTCAGAATTATATGGCCGTTACCTATAATTATGCTCTGATCGGATATACCTATGAAACCACAGAGCATACCTCCACCGTTATTACCATTATCAATTCAGATGCTTCCATCGCGGGACAGATTCAGACCACCCGGGATCAGGGCACGGTCAGAGGCACGCTGGCACTCAATCCCCAGGAAGCTAAGTGCCGTATGTATTATACTCCTGATGAAGCTCTTCCCCGCCCGGATGACCTGGTAATAACTTCCGGCGTCGGAATGCCTTTCCCCATCGGAATACCGATCGGAACCGTCGTTGCCAGCACCCGTGGCATGGACGCCAACAAACAGTATATAGAGCTGAAACCTGCCGCTGATTTTAAGCATCTGGAACACGTCATTGTTCTTCGTTACCTGCCTGATCACGCTGAAGAGGTCCAGGGAAGGGAAAACAATACTGAAATCGAATTTGTGCCTATGGACTCCGCCAGGCCTTCGCCTGTTATTCAGATAATCGCCGCTGATTTCTTTTCCGACCGCAAAGATGAAGATACTGATGCGGATGAGGACGGCGAAAACGAAGGAGCGCCCCAGGAAACCATTGAGCCTACTCCCGTCCCGACTGATACGCCTGAACCTACACCGGATCCGACGCCGACGCCTCTTCCGACTCCTTATGAAACACCTTTGCTCTATAACGTCAGGATTATAAAGGGTGAACCCACGCCCTCCCCGACGCCGACTTTTGCGCCTACTCCCACTCCTTATTTCACACCTGATCCGGACGCCATGATTTACGAGGAGGAATAAGGAATGCAGAAGAAAATATACGCAAGACAGTATCAGACAGGTTTTGTCCGCCGCTATCTGGCGCTGGGACTGATTACAGTCTTCGGTTATCTTTGTGAAGTCTGTATTATCCCATATGTTCATCCCTTTGGAGTGTCTCCCAATTTGCTTTATGTTATAATAGGTATTGTGACAGTTGCCTACGGCAAGCTGAGAGCTTTCTGGGTCGGACTCCTGTACGGCCTGCTGATGGAGATCATGCTTCCTTCCGTCACATTCCTGAATCTGGCTTTATACCCCGTTACTACGCTTTTCTGTTCCTTTGCTTTTGCGGACAAGCCTCTGAAAACCCTGGAATATGAAAGGGCCACCAATAAAAAGAAGAAGGAATTGCCGGCATGGGAACGCACGGTACTGTGCACAGCGCTGAACACATTTGTATATGAAGTCATAAATATCACTTATATCTATATCGGCGGTAACGCGCTGACATGGATGCATTTTCTGAAGGGCGCCGGCGAAGTGCTGTTTACCGCCCTGCTCTGCCTGATTCTGATGTTCCCGCTTCGCAGACTGATTCTCGGCCGTAACACGAGTGTGCTTGTGCTGAAAAGTGCGCCCGCTGTTTTCACCAAATCCTGATTCTTCATTCTGAAGACGAAAGGGGTGTAATGAATGGAAAAGAAAAGGAAATCGCCTGAATTCTGGCGCTATGCCGCTTTTCTGGTTGTTCTTTTCGGCATTTTTATCTGGCTTACTTCCGGTCTGGTCAGACTTCAGCTGACCCAGTCTGAAGAACTCCTTGAAAAAGCCCAGGATACCCGGACAAAAACCATAGCCCTCCGTGGCAAACGCGGCAATATTACAACTTCTGACTCTGTGCTGATGGCGGAAGACAGATCTATTTACAATGTATCTTTCCAGAAAGACGCGTCCGCCAATTCCAAGGAACTGTACAAGCGCTATACTGCGTCTATCCTCGAAACTATTGACATCGTTGAAAAAAACGGCGGCACCATTGATGTTTCCTTTGTGATCCGCAGAAAACCTGAACTTCAGATGAGGGAAGTAGAGGATGAGAACGGAGAAAAGCATGAGGAGCTTTATGATCCGAATCCGGATGTTAAAGTCGGAGACTGGGAATTCCATTTCGGTGCCGGAGTTTCCGAAAGCGTCCTTGAAACCCGTCAAAAGCAATGGCGTTCCAACAATTACCTCACCAGCCTTTCGAAATATGAGAAGCCGGAGCAGTGCATTGAAGCGCTGAAAAAAAGATATCAGCTGGAAGATGATATAGATGAGGAAACCATGCTCAAGGTCATGGCAATCTATTCGGAAATGCAGATGAATATCTTCAATTCCCAGCCGATTGTGATTGCCAAAGACGTGAATTACAAAACTGTCATTGAAATTGAGACACGTTCCATGATGCTGCCGGGAATGAGCATTGAAATCGGAACCAAGCGTTACTATCCCCGTTCAACCCTTGCCAGTCAGATTATAGGCTATACGGGCGCCATTCCTTCCCGGGCTACCTGGCTGAATCTCCAGGCCAAAGGATATTCCTACAATGATACCATCGGACGGGATGGTATCGAATATTCCATGGAAGACTGGCTGACTCAGAATTCCTCCATCCGTAAAGGCGTCCGCGTTGTGGAACGTGACCAGATGTCCAGAATTGTCCGGGAATTCAATGATCTGCATGTGGACCCGACAGACGGAAACAATGTGAAACTGACGCTGAATGCCGCTTACCAGGCTGAGGCGGAAAAATGCATCAGAAATAATGTCAATAAGGTCAGGGATCTTCAGGAAAAGAAACTGGAATCCGAAAAATGGAAGGAAGACAATAAACGGGATATAAACAGCAGGGACTGGGATAAGTATCCGATGGCACTGGCAGAACACGGCTGCCTGATTGTTCTGGATATGCAGTGCCGGGTCCTGGCTCTGGCCAATTATCCGACTTATGACCTCAATGCCCTGGTAGCTGGCGGAGAAGAAGCCCAGGCCATTCTGGGTGATGAACGGAATGTTCTGCTGAATTACGGTATCCATGCCCGCGGAACCCCGGGGTCCATTTTCAAAATGGTTACAGCCATGGGAGCCCTGTCGGAGGGCAAGTTTACAAAAGAAGAAAGAATAACGGATATGGGTTATTTTACCCGATACAATTCCGACCTTACCACCGCGCCCAAGTGCTGGATCAGTAAGAATGCCCGCTGGCAGCACGCGAACCAGTCCATTCAGGACGGACTGGAGCATTCCTGCAATTATTTCTTCTATGAACTGTCCGATAGACTTCAGATTGATCTGCTGTACCGTTATGCCGCTCTGTTCGGGCTGACGAAAACCACCGGTATCGATCTTCCCGGTGAAGTTCGCTCGGTTGTCGGCTGCCAGAGATCCCTCTACGATCCGGAAAAACCCGTTAACGAGGCAAACCAGGATACTTCCCTGCCCATCATCGTGTTCAACTCCATTAAAACACACCTGAAGAATTGTGCCGCTTTCCGTGATATCCATTATGATGATGAGCGTCTGTCCGTCTGTGCCAAAAAGCTCATGGACATGGCTGTTGCCAGGAATGAAAGCGAATGGCTGGACAACATGCGTACCATCCTGATGGAAGAACTGAACATGAGCAAGGAAATGGTCTATCTGCAGTCCGTTATCGGCGATACCTATAATTATATGAACGATATCAAGTGGGGCGGCGGACAAACCATCCTGACAGGAATCGGCCAGTCAGTCACCGTGCTGACGCCTATCGCCGTTGCCCGTTATGTTTGCACGGTTGCCAACGGAGGTAAGCTGTACAACGTTTCCCTGATTGACAATATCACTTCGCCGGATGGCAAGATCATTTCACAGCGTGAACCGTCCCTGCTCAATACCATTCCCAATGCGGATAAATATATGCCGCTGATCCACGAAGGAATGCAGGGCGTTGCCGATGAATCCGGTACTGCCGGTAAATATTTCAAAAACTGGCCTTATCAGAAGCAGATTGCCGCTAAGACAGGAACCGCTCAGGTTACCTCCATTGACCTGGAGAACAATTCCTGGTTCGTCTGTTTTGTCCCTTATGAAAATCCTGAAATTGCCATCGCCTGTTTCATTCCCAACGGGTATTCAGGTTCTGAATCCTGCCATGCTCCCAAGGAATTCATCGAATGGTACATGAAGCAGAAGGATCTTCGCGAGGTGGAGATTTCGCTGCCTTATGGTAATATGCTTGCACCGTAATCCGGACCGGAGGAAGTTATGTCTTACTGTTATGCTGTTGCTTCGGGAAAAGGCGGCGTGGGAAAATCCACCATCACCGCCAATCTCGCCGCGGCTCTTGCTCAGGATGGCAATCGTGTTGTCATCATTGACGCTGATATCGGTCTTCGCTCACAGGATGCGCTGCTGGGCATGGAAAACCGTATTGTTTATGATCTGATCGATCTTGCCAACGGAGACTGCAGTATGGATCAGGCTGTGCTTGAAAGTGATACGATTCACGGTCTTTTTCTGCTTCCCGCGGCCCAGTTTGCACGCGCCAAAGCCCTGGATCCGAAAAAACTGGCAAAAATCATACAGTCCTTCCGTACCGCTTATGATTATGTGCTGATTGACTGTCCCGCCGGCATTGAACGCGGACTTCGAAACGTGTTGAATGCTGCTGTGGACGAGCTGATTCTGATTGTTACACCGGATGATATTTCCGTAAGGAGCGCTGAAAGAGCCGTTCAGCTTATGGAGTCAAAAAAATTAAACCGGCCTGCCCTGATTGTCAACCGGCTTAACGCCGATCTCGTTCGTTCCCGTGAGATGATGTCTGCCCGTACTGTAGCAGAGGTGATGGATCTGCGCCTGCTTGGCGAGGTTCCGGAGGATGATGTCGTCAGCCGTGCCATGCTGCGTCATTCTCTTATGATTGCTTATGACTGTGAAGCGCGTAATGCGATTCTGCGGATCGCTTCGCGCATCAAGGGTGGCAATCCGCCTTTCCCTGCCTATGGCTGCCGGAAACAATCATGGCTGAAACGTCTTTTTACCAGCCCCGTCAAGGAGGTGATCCCGATTGACGATCACTGAGAACCGTCATGCCCGTGCCCATGTGGACGGTATTCTGATTGCGCTTGTCATTGCTATGTCGCTCTTCGGCATCGTTGCGGTCTGTGTTGCCACCTATTCACCTCAGTCCTCCTCTGATGCTTCTTTCCTGAATCATATTGTTGAATCATCTTATGCCATGCGTCAGTGCCTGTTTGTACTGCTGGCTCCGTTGATTCTAGGCGTAATCATGGCTTTCCCCTATGATATTCTGCGCCGCCGGGCCGAATGGTTCTACTGGGCCGCGTTCATCCTGCTGGCCGTGACTACGATCTTCAATCGTGCCCAGGGTGTTAAGGCCTGGCTGGATATGCTGTGGGGCTATACCATTCAGCCTTCAGAGTTTATGAAACTGGCCATGATTCTGGTTCTTGCCAAGAATTTTGCAAGGCAGGACAGTCCCATGTCGGATATGAAGTCCTTCATTCATATCTTTATGATTGTCATCATACCCAGCGTTGTTATCCTGCTTCAGGGTGAAACCGGATCTCTGCTGGTCATTATCTTCATGTTCGCCGTCATGATGTATTTTGCCAATGTTTCCCTGAAAACGCTGGCTATCCTCGCAGCGCTTGCCATTGCAGCTGTTTTTGCCCTGTATGCTTTTATGCGGTTAACCGGTTCCAACGACTATCGTATGGCCCGTATTTACGGCTGGCTTGATCCTGAAGCCTTTTCTTCCTCCGACGCCTATCAGCAGACCATGTCCAAAATGACCATCGGATCCGGCGGGTTGACCGGCAACGGAATGTTTGTCGCCGGGTCCATCGCGCAGCTGAACTATGTTCCTGCGGACTGGACGGATTTCATTTATGCCACGATCGGGGAAACCTGGGGATTTGTCGGCTGCCTGGGTGTTCTGCTGGCCTACATTCTGATCCTGCTTCGTATGCTGTATCTTGCCTGGTTTACCCGGGATAAATTCGGCCGCATGATTATTATCGGTGTTACAGGCATGCTTCTCTTCCATGTTCTGGAAAACATTGCAATGACCCTGGGCCTGATGCCCATCACCGGTATACCGCTTCCCTTCCTTTCTTACGGCGGATCCAATATGATGACCAATATGGGCGGCGTCGGTCTTGTACTGAATGCAACCCGCAACCGTTCCCTGAATGTTTCTGTCAGCACGCCTCAGACTTTCTACAATCCCTATCGTATACACAAGCGTTTCAAGACCAGGTCCTACTGATTTTACATCATATTTTCATTTCCGGAGGCTGACATGGTTTCGGATTTCAACAGTGAATTTCTCATTCAGGCTCCCGATTACAGCAGGGTGATGAATGATACCGTTCTTCCCTGGCTCAGCGCCAGGGGATGTGAAACCTCTGTTCTTTCAGCGGACGGGCATCCTCTTTTCTGCGTTTCCTATGAGGCTGAAAATCCGGTCGGCACTGTGGTGATTGTTCACGGTTTTACCGAAAACGCCTATAAATACGCTGAGCTCATCTGGTCGCTGCTGCATCTGGGTTTTTCTGTACTGGCCTATGACCAGCGCGGTCACGGCCGTTCCTGGCGTGCTGACGGTATTCCGGATATTTCCGTTACCCACGTGGATCATTTTTCGGATTATGTGGAGGATCTGAAGACAGTCTGCAACGCCTATAAGGACAAGCTGCCATCACCCTGGTTCCTTTTTGCCCATTCCATGGGCGGAGCTGTTGCCTCCCTTTACCTGGAACAGGAACAGCACTGTATCTCCGCGGCTGTCTTCTCCTCCCCGATGATTGCGCCTTCAGTCCGTCCTTTTCCTTCTTTCCTTGCTGCTTTGCTTTCTTCAGCGGGCAGCCTGCTCGGAAAGGGAAAACATCCTCCGTTTTTTATGAAACCTTATTCCGGGCCTGAAGATTTCAGCACCTCCTGTGCGACGGATCCGGAACGTTTTGCCTGGTATGACGCTGTCAAGGCCTCTGTTCCCGTTTTCCGGAACAGCGTTCCTTCCTATCGTTGGTCCGGGGAAGCCGTTCGGGTTACCCGTCAGATTCTGGCGCCTGGCGCACCTGAGAAAATCTGTTGTCCCATTCTTCTTTTTTCAGCAGATATTGATTTCTCCGTCTGCCGTGAACCGCAGGAAGCTTTTGTCCGCAGACTGCCGGACGGGCGTTTTATCCCTGTACCGGAAGCCCGGCATGAAATATTCCGTTCTGTCAATAAGGTTCTGTTTCCCTGGTGGCACCAGGTCATTCTTTTCCTGAAACAACAAGCAGGTTTACCTGTAAATGGAGGCAATGAATCATGAATCGCCGGAAATCGTTCTTTCCCCTTCTCTTTGTTCTTGTCATGCTTCTATGCGTACTTTTTATCTCCTGGTATCTACCCACAGTGAGTACGCTTCGCTTTTCCCTCGAAGACCGGAAAATCAGCCTGGAAACCAGTCAGGGACGGGAACGCAAGCAGCAGCATGAGTACGACGAAGCTGTTTCTGCACTTGCGGAAGCCAAAGAAGAGCTGGAAATGATCCGTCCGCAGGCAGAGGCTGCCGCCGAAACAAAAAAAGTTCTGAAAGAGGAGCGGAAAGCTCTCAAACAGGAAAAGAAGGATCTTGAGGAAACGACTTCCGTGGAGGACGCAAAAGATGAATAAACAGATGAAAGCTGTTCTCAGTATTGTTCTGATCCTGGCTGTGATGCTGATGGTTTTCAGCGGGCTTCATCTGGCGGATCTCCGGAACCAGCTCCGGGATACTGATGCTGAACTGACGGAAAGCCGCAGCACCTGGGAATCCATTGACAGTGAAAAAAGACTGATCCAGGATGAATTGAAAGATATACGCAATGAACTGAAGGAAGCGAATCAGGTCATTGCGGAATTATCCGATATTCAGGCTGAGGTTGACGAACTGCGCTCGCAGGTCGATGCTCTGAAAACGGGGAATCACTGATCGGCTTCCCCTGCATTTCAGATCGGAGTTTTCCCGTTTTTCTTCTTTCTTTTTCACCTTCATCTGATGAAAAAGTATTGACATCATCCTGTTCACGTGATATAGTATTCGACGTTGTCGGAAGCACCTTCGGGTGTCCGGCAGCGTGGAATTATCTGGGTGTGGCGCAGTTTGGTAGCGTGCTTGAATGGGGTTCAAGAGGCCGGAGGTTCGAATCCTCTCACCCAGACACTGACTTCCTGATTGAACATCGGGAAGTCTTTTTTTGTTATCTTCCGTATACGGTACGTTCACTGTTTCCGGCTTGTCATGCTTCTTTGATTGATGTAAAATATATATGTTTTATATTCAGGAAAGGAAGCATCAGAAGATGACGAAACTCGAAGCGTCCCTCCTTGATATTCTTAAGGAAGACTGCCGTATCCCGCTTGAAAAAATGGCTGTGATGACCGGAACCTCTCTGGAGGAGGTTGCAGCTGCAATAGATAGCCTGGAAAAAAGAAAGATTATCCTGCGGTACAGCCCCATGATCAACTGGGACCGTACGGACCGTGAACGGGTTGAGGCAATGATTGAAGTCCGTGTTACGCCGCAGCGTGATATGGGTTTTGATGCCATTGCCCGCCGGATCTATCGCTTTGACGAAGTGAAAAGCGTTTATCTCATGTCCGGTTCCTATGACCTTCTCGTTCTGGTGGAAGCCCGTACCCTGAAGGAACTGGCTGCTTTTGTTTCCGCCAAGCTTTCTCCGCTCGAAACCGTTACGGGAACTGCAACCAGCTTTGTGCTGAAACGATATAAGGAAGAAGGCGTCATTTTTGAAAGTGACGATGCCGACCACAGGCTGGTGATCTCCCCGTGAATTATGATCAGTATCTGAACAGCAGGATCTCTGCCGTTCCGCCCAGCGGCATCCGTCGTTTTTTCGATCTGGCTGCTTCCAGGAAAGAAGCGATCTCCCTGGGCGTGGGTGAACCGGATTTTAAAACACCTTATCCCTTCCGCGATGCCGCCATCAATTCCCTGGTAGACGGGGAAACCCAGTATACGGGCAATCGCGGACTGATTGAGCTGCGTCAGGAAATCTCCCTCTATCTTTCCGGAAGATATCAGATCAATTATCGGCCGGAAACAGAAATCCTTGTGACAATCGGCGCTTCTGAAGCGATCGATCTGGTTTTGCGCGCGCTCATTTCAGATGGCGATGAGGTTCTTGTCCCCGATCCCAGCTATGTTTCCTATGCACCCGGCGTCATTTTCGCCGGGGGTGTTCCTGTGCCTGTCGAAACCCGGCAGGAAGATGATTTCCGCCTGAAAGCCGAAACGCTCGAGAAGAAGATCACTGAAAAATCCAAGCTCCTGATTCTTCCCTATCCGAATAATCCTACAGGGGCGGTTATGGGCAAAGAGGATCTGGAAGCTGTCGCTGAAGTAGTACGCAGGCACGATCTGCTTGTGATTTCCGATGAAATCTATTCCGAACTGGTCTATGACAACCATATGCATGTTGCCTTTGCTTCCCTTCCGGACATGTGGGAAAGAACCATCACAATCAACGGGTTCAGCAAATCCTTTGCAATGACCGGCTGGCGTGTGGGTTATGCCTGTGGCCCGGAAGAGATTATCGCTGTGATGAACAAAATTCATCAGTACGCCATTATGTGCGCTCCCCGTCAGGGCCAGGTTGCGGCAACCGCTGCTTTACGGCTCGGTAGGGAAAACAATTATGAATCTGTGACTGTCATGCGTGAAAGCTATGACAGACGCCGCAGGCTTATGGTAACGGCATTCCATGATATGGGCCTGGAATGTTTTGTTCCCTATGGTGCTTTCTATGTTTTCCCGTCCATCACCCGTACCGGGATGAGCAGTGAAGAGTTCTGCTCTGCGCTCCTGCAGGAAAAAGACGTCGCCGCGGTTCCCGGCAATGCCTTCGGTGCGTCCGGTGAAGGACATATCCGCTGCTGCTACGCCACGGCTGTTGATAAGATCAATATTGCGCTGGAGCGTATTGCTGCTTTTGTTTCGGCCCATTCCTGATCGTTGGAGGTTATTTACGGATGTTCAGACGAATTACCGCGTTTTTCCTTTTTTCCCTTTTGCTTTTCATTTCCTGTGCTTTTGCGGACCAGTTCGATGAAGAGCTTGATATTGAAGAAATCATCGATCTGTCTGAGGAGGAAAACACCTCTGTTCAGCAGGACAGTAACGGCAATCCCATTATCACGATTACCTGCACCGGAGATCTGACCATCGGCGGGGATAATTTCCATAAAAAAGGGAAAAAGTTTTATAGCGAGCTGACTAAAAACGGCGAGAATATCAATTTTACCATGGCCAACGTTCGTGATATTTTCAAAAATGACACAATGACCCTGGTGAATTTTGAAGGTACTTTTACCAATTCAAAAAAGGTTCCCACCAATAAACAGGGAAATGATTTCCTGTTCAATATTGATCCGAAATACGTTAATGTACTGACGGATAATTCCATCGAAGCGGTCAGCCTGGCAAACAACCATGTTATGGACCACGGATCGGATGGATATGAGGAAACGAAAAACGTCATCAGGGATGCCGGTGTAGTTTATTCCAATTCCGAGGAAATTGGCGTTTATTATATCGACGGGATTGAAATCGCCATGCTCAGCTATCTGTGCATTGACCGTTATGACAAGCCCTATCCTCCTTATGACAACCTTTACGATAAAGTTGCGGCGGATATCGCCGCCACCAAGGAAAAATATCCCATTGTCATTGTTTCCTTCCACTGGGGCATTGAAAAATATTACCGTCCAACCGAAAACCAGCTGAAAATGGGCAGGCTTGCTGTGGACAGCGGTGCCGATCTGGTCATCGGTCATCATTCACACCGTATTAATCCTATTGAACAGTACAAAGGCGTCTATATCTGTTATTCCCTCGGTAATTTCTGCTTCTCGGGCAATGACCGTCCGGATGATATGAATTCATTTATCTTCCAGACGCGCTTCAAGGTGGACAAAAACACGCATGAAGCTACCAATATGGGATTCCGGATCATTCCGATCCGTATCACTTCCCTGAAGGACCGGAACAACTATACACCGACTCCGATCACCGATGATATGAAAATTGACGGCCTGATCAGCACTTTAAAGGATAACGGCAGGAAATACTGTGAATATGCAGTTCCCGAATATCCGCTGAATTGGAAGGATTGATCGCTTCATGCTTGCTTCTGTTCTTCTGGATGCCTGCAGCCGGGCGGGAATCAGTTTCTATACCGGCGTTCCCGATTCTCTTCTCAAAGCGCTCTGCAATGAGCTTTATACCCGTTACGGTACGGATACCGACACGCATGTCGTCGCACATAACGAGGGCGGCGCCATTGCTTTGTGCGCCGGTCATTATCTGGCATCCGGAAAACCCGGCCTTTGTTATATGCAGAACAGCGGTCTGGGCAACGCGGTCAATCCCCTTGCTTCCCTCATGGATCCGGAGGTTTATGCCATACCCTGCCTTCTCGTGATCGGCTGGCGCGGCGAGCCTGGTGTGAAGGATGAGCCGCAGCATGTCAAACAGGGTGCTGTTACCCTGGGGCAGCTGGATCTTCTCGGCATTCCTTACAGGGTTCTTTCTCCCGATACTTCTGACGCAGAGTTTCTGAATGATTTCCGTGATTTATGTTCGGCGCTGAACAACGGAAAGACAGCAGCGCTTGTTATACGGAAAGGCGCGCTTCAGTCAGATTGTAAGCCCGTTTACGGGAATTCCTATCTCCTGCCGCGGGAAACAGCCGCCGGAGTGATCCTGTCCGCTTCTTCGCCGGATGATGTATTTGTATCCACAACCGGAAAACTGTCCCGGGAAATCTTTGAGCTTCGTGAGTCCAGGGGCGAAGGACATTCCAGGGATTTTCTCACGGTAGGTTCCATGGGACACGCTGCTATGATTGCCTTGCGCATTGCCGTTGAGAAACCGGACCGGAAAGTCTGGTGCCTGGATGGTGACGGCGCGGCGCTGATGCATCTCGGAGCGCTCCCGGTCATCGGCAGGCGCCTGCCCGGCAATCTGATTCATGTAATCATCAATAACGGGGCTCATGAGACTGTCGGCGGTATGCCTGTATGCGGCGGAGCTATGGATATACCGGCTTTGGCTTCTGCTTCCGGATATCCGGCCGTTTTTTCCGCTGATTCGGAAGAGACGCTGCGGAAAATTCTGGCAGAATCCCTGCCGGAAGCCGCCGGTCCCGTCCTGATTGAGATCAAATGTGCCTGCGGTTCCCGTGCGGATCTCGGCCGTCCGACCACTACACCGGTCGATAATCGGAACGCCATGATGGATTTTCTGAGGAATTAACCAATATATTACAAAAAATTCACATTTTTGACTACAACATGTAGTGGAAACTTATTGACCTGAATCATATATTTAGATATTATTATATATAAGTTTAGGATTCAGGAAGGTGGGTGCGAAGTGATTACCGGTTACAGCAGTAAACCTGTATTTCAGTATAAATTTCGTCCCCTTCTGCAGGACCAGCGGGTAATGGACGGCGGTTTCTGCGTCATCCTGTATGAAAACCGCATCCTGTCCTTCAGCACCTACCGGGCTGACGGTTCCTTTATAGATGAATTGTGTTTTTCACTTCCTGTCCGTGTGATTCAGTGCTTTTACAGCCTGCTTCGCAACGCGGGCAGCTGGCTCGGGGATACTCCCTGTGATCTGCGTGGCGCCACCGTAACAACTTATGCGTCTTCCTTCGCGTTTGACGGTTATGATCCCATCCGTGTATGGGGCATCAATGACCTGCTTTGTCAGCCTGCCGGTTCACAGGCCGGTTTCTTCACGCGTCATCTCTACGTTCTGTTTGAAGACGTGGCCAATCTTCTGGCTGAAAACGGCATCCGCCTGACGCTGGACGGCTTTACCTGGGATACGGAAAGGATTCATCCCTTCCGAAAAGGACAGCTTTATTCTTCCGGAAGACAGGGCGTAATCTGATATCTGATGCGTACCGGAAGGTACGCTTTTTTATTTTATGGGAGGGAGATCATTCGTATGTCCGTAATGGAAAAATATCAATCCTGGGTGAACTGCTCCGCGATGACGGAGGAGCTGCTTTCCGAGCTGAAAGCAATGAACGACGATCAGATCAATGACAGTTTTTACAGGGATCTGGCCTTTGGTACCGGCGGATTAAGAGGCGTGCTCGGTGCCGGAACCAACCGCATGAATGTTTTTACCGTCATGAAGGCAACGCGCGGCCTGGCCGCCTATCTGCTGGAGAATAACGCTTATCCATCCTGCGCCGTCAGTTGTGACAGCCGGATTCATTCCCGTGATTTTGCAGAGCTGACTGCTGCTGTCCTGGCCGATCAGGGAATCACCGTCTGGCTCTATCCCCGTCTGCAGCCTACGCCCATGCTCAGTTTTGCCGTCCGCCATCTGTCCGCGTCAGCCGGTGTGATGGTGACTGCGTCCCACAATCCTGCAAAGTTCAACGGATATAAAGTCTATGGATCGGACGGCTGTCAGATAACCCTGGAGGCTGCAAACCGTATCCAGGCAAAAATAAAGGAACAGCCCGATCTGACAGATCATCTTCCTTCCTTTGAGGAAGGCCTGTCCTCCGGTAAAATCCGGTATATCACAGAAGAAACCATTGAAGCCTATTATCAGGCTGTTCTGAAGCTGAGGGTGCGTGAGTCATCCGAACCGCTTCACGTGGTTTATTCCCCTTTGAATGGAGCGGGCAATGTACCTGTGCGTGAAATTCTGAAGCGTATCGGGAATGTACAGGTTGATATGGTGTCAGAGCAGGAGCTTCCGGACGGAAACTTCCCTACCTGTCCCTATCCGAATCCTGAAATCCGGGAAGCTATGAATCTGGCTATTCAGAAAACCGTCACCACGGGGGCGGATCTCTGCTTCGCCACGGATCCCGATTGCGACCGGATGGGTGCCGGTGTCCGCGTCGGCAATGATGTTACACTGATCAGCGGTAACGATATGGGTATTCTGATGCTGGATTATCTGTGCAGGAATCGGAAACCTGCTGCGGGTGAGCTGCCTCCTGTTGTCGTCAAGACGATTGTTACTACGGAAATGGCCCGCGCGCTTTGTGAACTGTATGGTCTTGAGCTGAGGGATGTTCTGACGGGATTCAAATATATCGGTGAACAGATCGGCCTGCTTGAACAGGAAGGCCGGAAGGACCGTTTCCTTTTCGGCTTTGAGGAAAGCTACGGGTATCTTTCCGGTACGGATGTGCGGGATAAGGACGCTGTGAACGCTGTTCTGCTGCTGTGCGATATGGCTGCTGGCCTGAAGGAACAGGGGCTTACTCTCCTGGACCGTCTGCAGGAGCTGCGCAGAGAATACGGCCTTTATGTCCAGCGTCTGCTGACTTATGAATATGAAGGGGAAAACGGATCCCGTAAAATGGATTCGATCATGGCCGCGCTCCGCGGTCCCATAGATCAGTTTGCGGACGCCCGTCTTCAGTCTGCCTCCCGTATTGATTACCTGAACGATGAGACCGGTCTGCCGGCAAGCGACGTTCTGTCCTTTACCCTTCCCGATCAGGATCGTTTCATCGTCCGTCCCTCCGGCACGGAGCCGAAACTGAAGGCCTATCTTTTCACCCGTGCGGACTCCCGGGAAGAAGCGGATACCAGGCTGGATCAACTGCAGAAGCTCGTCGACGGACTGTGCAGCTGAAATTCCGGAAAGAAGAAAAGGACTGCCATGAAGGCAGTCCTTTTTGTGAACTGATGTGAATCAGAACCGGTTCTGACGCTGAGCTTCGAAGCAGTCGCGGCAGTACACGGGACGATCTCCGCGGGGCTGGAAGGGGACCTGGGTCTCGCAGCCGCAGCCGTCGCAGATCACGGTGAACATCTGACGGGGAGCACCGCCGTTGCCGTTCTGGGCCCTGCGGGCAGCACGGCAGGCCGGGCAGCGGGTGGGCTCATTCTGGAAGCCCTTCTGGGCAAAGAATTCCTGCTCGCTCGCAGAGAAAACGAATTCGTTGCCGCAGTCACGGCAGGTCAGAGTCTTGTCTTCGTACATGGATCATATCCTCCTAAAAATGTTGTTTACCCGCGCCATTGGTGAAGATTCGTGCCCCGTTCCAGACAATGGTTATGAGTAACAACCATAGAGGAAATGAACCGTAGTTACGACCAGGGTTGGGTTTACTGTCAGAGTATATCATGAGGAATTTGATTTGTACAGTATTTTTTTATAAAAATGCAAACGTTAACACATATACGGATCAAAATATCCGGGCAGAAAAAATTACCGGAGCTTCTGCTCCGGTAATCAGAGAGGTGCCATCCAGATTCGAACTGGAGAATAAAGGTTTTGCAGACCTTCGCCTTACCACTTGGCTATGGCACCATAAAAATGGAGCGGTAGACGGGACTCGGACCCGCGACATCCACCTTGGCAAGGTGGCACTCTACCAACTGAGCTACTACCGCATAAAATGTGCCTTGGGGCGGAATCGAACCACCGACACTGTGATTTTCAGTCACATGCTCTACCGACTGAGCTACCAAGGCGTATATGGCGACCCGGAAGGGGCTCGAACCCTCGACCTCCAGCGTGACAGGCTGGCGCTCTAACCAACTGAGCTACCGGGCCGGATAAATGGTGGGAACAACAGGGCTCGAACCTGTGACCCTTTGCTTGTAAGGCAAATGCTCTCCCAGCTGAGCTATGCTCCCCTGCCTGTATCCCTTGCGTTCCGTACCCGGTTTCCGCAAGCGGCTTTTGTATATTATCTTATTCAAATTTGTTTGTCAAGCTCTTTTTTCTGCTTTTGTTTACGAATTTTATTTATTCTTTTGTCATATTTATGAAATGGAATACCACAAGATCTTGTGGTATAGTATCTCCGGTGGGTCTTTAAGACGGTACGGGATACCGACAAGATACGGCCGCTCATATATGTAAGGATCGTAGCTTGCCAGTTTTCATGCCGGCAGGCTTTTTCTTTACAAGACCCTCCGAATAATATAAAGGAGGTCTCCCCTATGAATCTGGTTTACAAGGTCAATGACAAGCCCAAGTTTGGTCAGCTGATCGTCTTCGCGCTGCAGCAGCTGCTTGCGATCCTGGCCGCGACCATTGCCGTTCCCAGCATCGTCGGTAACGGCATGAGCCAGAGTGCCGCCCTTTTCGGTGCCGGCGTCGGTACTATTGTCTACCTGCTCTTTACCAAGTTTAAGAGCCCTGTGTTCCTTGGATCCAGCTTTGCTTTCCTCGGTTCCATGTTCGCCGCCTTCGGCGGTGCCGCTTCCACCGCTGTCGGATATGCCGGCCTCGTGCTGGGTGCTGTTTTCGCCGGCCTGGTGTATGTGGTGATCGCCCTGATCGTCAAGTACGCTGGCGTCGCCTGGATCCGGAAACTGATGCCCGCCGTTGTTATCGGACCCACCGTTGCCATCATCGGTCTGTCTCTTGCTGGAAACGCTATCGGCGACGCCCTGAAGGGCGCTGTGCTGGCGGACGGCACCTATGAGATGAATACCCAGGGCTGGGTCAGCCTGATCTGCGCGCTGGTAACCCTGCTGACCGTTGTTTTCTGCTCCGTCAAGGGCAAGAAAATGATGAAGCTGATTCCCTTCATCATCGGTATTGTTGCCGGCTATCTGGTCGCCCTCATCTTCACGCTTATCGGCAACGCCTCCGGAAACGAAGCCCTGAAGGTACTCAACTTTGCCGCTTTCAGCTCCATGAAATGGGTGCCTGATTTCACCTTTATCAAGGCGTTTGAAGGCTTCCAGTCCATTACCGGCAAATATATCCTGTCCATTGCGGTTGCCTATGTGCCTGTCGCGTTCGTGGTGTTCGCGGAGCATATCGCGGACCACAAGAACCTGTCCACCATTATTGATCAGGATCTGCTTGAGGAGCCCGGTCTTCACCGCACCCTGCTGGGCGACGGCATCGGATCCATGGCCGGCGCTTTCTTCGGTGGCTGCCCCAATACCACCTACGGTGAATCCGTCGGCTGCGTCGCCATCACCGGCAATGCTTCTGTGATCACCATCCTGACCACGGCAATCATCGCCATCGCGGCCAGCTTCTTCGCACCCTTTGTCACCTTCCTCAGCACGATCCCCAGCTGCGTCATGGGCGGCGTCTGCATCACCCTGTACGGCTTCATCGCCGTTTCCGGTCTGAAGATGCTCCAGCCGGTTGACCTGAACGATAACCGGAATCTGTTCACCGCTTCCGTGATCCTGATCGCCGGTATCGGCGGCATGACGCTGAAGATCGGCTCTGTGACAATTACTGAAATTGCCTGCGCGCTGATCCTCGGTATCATCGTGAACCTCCTTTTCAACCGTCCTGCCAAGGATAAGCAGTAATTCAGCAAATACGTTGAAAGGTTCGGCGGGGTACTGAACTGTACCCCGCTTTTTCAGACACATGGAACTGAAATCTGTCATTATGGATGAAGCGGCTGTGCTGAGAAGCATGAAGCGCATCACTCATGAAATCATAGAGAAGAATAACGGAACTGCCGATATTATCCTGCTGGGTATTCATCGCCGCGGGATGCCGCTGGCGGCTATGCTGCGGGATAATATCCGCAGCTTCGAGGGAACGGAGATTCCTCTGGGAAGCATTGACATCTCCCTGTACCGGGATGATCTCACAGAGGTCAGCAGCCTGCCTGAAACCGGCGCCACCTCCATTCCCTGTGACATCAACGGGAAGAAAATCATTCTCGTGGACGATGTCATCTATACCGGCCGGACAGTCCGTGCCGCCATTGAGGCGGTGTTCCATTACGGCCGTCCCCGTTCCATTCAGCTGGCAGTGCTCATTGATCGCGGTCATCGTGAGCTGCCGATCCGTCCGGATTATGTGGGAAAGAATATTCCGACCAGTCACAGCGAGATTGTTTCCGTCATGGTGGACGAATTTGACGGAAAGACGGGTGTTGCCCTGTATCAGCAGTGAACCTGATCCGTCAGTCGTTTATTTCTCCATGTTTTTACTGATTAAAGGTTTACAAATTCATAAATTTTTGTTATTATATACGTCGTTCGTGTATGAACCGTCTGCTCAGATTATCGAATCTCCAACGATACTCCGGGTTTACGGCAATTTACGGACGTAAAATACCGGCCTGTCCGGTCATTAAGAGGAGGAAAACCCATGAACAAGTCCGAGATCATTGCCGCTTATGCGCAGCATGAAGGCGACACCGGTTCCCCTGAAGTGCAGATCGCTCTGCTGACAGAGAGAATCAACCACCTGAACGAGCATCTGAAGAACAACAAGAATGACCATCATTCCAACCGTGGTCTTCTGCTGATGGTTGGCCGCCGCCGTAACATGCTCGAGTACCTGAAGAAAACGGATATTGAGCGCTACCGTTCCCTGATTTCCAGACTGAACCTGCGTAAATAATCACCGTTTCCCGGTACCAAGTCGCTTTTAACAGCCGCCGGAAGAAATTCCGGCGGCTTTAAAAGATATCCCGGAACGCGGAGTTTCGTATGTTATCCCTTGAAAATCCCCGGTGGGGTTTTCATATGATAGCATACGGCGCTCCGGAGAACAGAAATTGAAAAAGGAGTGAAACGTATGGAATCCAAAAAGTACACAATGGATTTTGCCGGACGTCCCCTGACGCTGGAGTTCGGCCGGTACTGCGAACAGGCTAACGGTTCCGTCTGGGTACACCTGGGCGATACCGTTGTCATGGTCAATGCCACCATGGCCCCCGCTCCCCGTGAAGGTGTGGATTTCTTCCCTCTCGCGGTCGATGTGGAAGAAAAGCAGTATTCTGTCGGAAAAATCCCCGGCGGCTTCATCAAGCGTGAAGGCCGTCCCTCTGAAAAGGCTACCCTGACCTGCCGTCTGATCGACCGCCCCCTGCGTCCCCTCTTCGAAAAGGGTATGCGCAATGATGTTCAGGTCGTTGTGACCATCCTCAGCGTAGAGCAGGATGTTCCCCCGGAAATCCCCGCCATGATCGGATCCTCTGTGGCGCTGGCTGTCAGCGATATTCCGTGGAACGGACCGACCGGTGCCGTGCTGGTGGGCCGTGTGAACGGACAGTTCGTGATCTGCCCCGATGAAGCCCAGCGTGCTGAAAGCGATCTGAGCCTCTATGTCGCCGGTACGGAAGATGCCATCATGATGGTTGAAGCCGGTGCCAAGGAACTCTCTGAGGAAACCATGCTGGACGCCATTCTCTTCGGTCATGAGGAGATCAAAAAGCTGGTTGCTTTCCAGAAGCAGATCGTTGCCGAAATCGGCAAGGAAAAGCAGGTTGTGCCGCTGATCACCACCGGTGACGATATCAAGGCCGCTGTTCGTGAGTTTGCTTACGACAAATGCGTCTGGACATTCGATACATTCGATCGTCAGGAACGCCAGCAGCGTGAAGCCCAGACAAAGGAAGAAACCCTGGCTGCCCTGGCTGAACGCTTTGAAGGCCGTGAAAGCGAAATTGAGGACGCTCTGTACTACCTGAATAAGGAAGTTATGCGCGCAAAGATCCTGAACGAGGGGATCCGTCCTGACGGCCGGAAGGTCACCGAAATCCGCCCCATCTGGTGCGATGTCGGCGTACTGCCCAGGACTCACGGCAGCGCGATTTTCACCCGCGGCCAGACCCAGGCTCTGACTGTGACCACTCTGGGCACCGTCAGCGAGGGACAGACGCTCGACGGTCTGAGCAGCGAAGATTTCAAGCGCTATATTCATCATTACAATATGCCTCCGTATGCCACCGGTGAAGCCGGACGCCTCAAGAGCCCCGGACGCCGTGAGATCGGCCACGGTGCGCTGGCGGAACGTGCCCTGCTGCCCGTCATTCCCTCCGAGGAGGAATTCCCCTACGCGCTGCGTCTGGTGAGTGAAATCCTTTCCTCCAACGGTTCTTCTTCCATGGCTTCTGTCTGCGGTTCCACGCTGAGCCTGATGGATGCCGGCGTACCGATTCACGCTCCTGTTGCCGGTGTGGCCATGGGTCTGATCACCGATAAGGAAACCGGCAAGCTTGCCGTTCTGACCGATATTCAGGGTCTGGAAGACTTCCTCGGCGATATGGACTTCAAGGTTGCCGGTTCCATGAACGGTATCACTGCCCTGCAGATGGATATCAAGATTGCCGGCATCAATCGTGCGATCCTGCAGCAGGCTCTGCGCCAGGCTCTGGAAGGCCGTCTGCATATCCTGAAGATCATGCTGGATACTCTCGGTCAGCCCAGGTCTGAACTCAGCCCCTATGCTCCGAAGATTATCCGCTTCACCATCAATCCTGAGAAGATCCGCGAAGTCATCGGACCCGGCGGAAAAATGATCAACAAGATCATTGCCGAAACCGGCGTGAAGATTGATATCGAGGATGACGGCAGCGTCTTTATCTCCACGCCTGATCAGCAGGCTGCCGACAAAGCCCGTCATATCATCGAGGGAATTGCCAAGGATATCGAAGTCGGTGATGTTTATACCGGTAAGGTTGTCCGCATCATGAACTTCGGCGCCTTTGTCGAACTGGCTCCCGGCAAGGACGGTATGATCCACATTTCCAAGCTGGATAACAAGCGTGTGGAAAAGGTGGAGGATGTTGTCAATATCGGTGATGAACTCGAAGTAAAGGTCAACGAGATTGACGCCCAGGGCCGGATCAATCTGATCAGGAATGATATCGAGTATACTTCCGGAACAGATTTCTCCCGTCATGACGGAAACCGCCGTCCTCCCCGCCGTACAAGCAATCACGACTGATGAACACGTTGCCTCCGGAGCAGCCTGCTGTCTTTCCGGAGGCACGCTTTTTTCGGAAGATATGAACGAACGCATTGTCTGCCTGGATATCGGGGATGTCCGGATCGGTGTGGCTGTTTCAGATCCCACCGGAACCATCGCAAGCCCTGTTGAAGTCATTCAGCGGGTCGGCTGGGGACCTGACACACGCAGGATTGTCTCCATCTGTGAGCGCTATGAAACCAACCGCATCCTGTCGGGGCTGCCGCTGAATATGGACGGTTCGGAAGGCTTTCAGGCCCAGAAAGTCCGTCAGTTCTGCGGCCAGCTTGAAAAAGCCGGCCTGCAGGTCATGTTCCAGGACGAACGTTTATCCACCGTTTCCGCGGAAGATGCGCTGATTGAAGGCGGCGTATCCCGGGCGGGACGGAAACAGAAAGTTGATATGATTGCAGCGTCTGTTATTCTCCGGCAGTGGCTGGAAGAACATAATCATAAGGAGGTTTGAAACCATGAATGATGAGATCAGGGACAACCAGGATTCTTTTGAACAGGACGACGATCTGAACGCGCTGACCGAAGGCGATATCATCGAAATGATCGGAGACGACGGTGAAACCGTTTCCTTCATTTTTGTCGATGCGCTTGAATATGAGGGAGATGTATATCTTGCCCTTGCCGAGCCGGATGAGGATGACGCCGTTTTCTTCCTGAAAATTGAACAGGATGAAGAAGGAAACGATGTTTACAACGCGCCCGACGAAGAACTGGAGGATATTCTCTTCAAGCGCTTTACCGAAATGCGCGGCAGTGAGGAATAATCTCCTGTACGGTCTGTAAATCAAAGGCTGAAGCCCTTCCGGCTTCAGCCTTTATTGATATCCTTCAGAAGATCTTCCTTTCTTCTGCCGTATTTGCGGCTGTTTTTATCTTCATACATCCGTCGGTCCGCCAGGCGCATATACTGGTCTATACTGTCGTCTTCCTTCGGAACGGCCGCGTACACGCCGAAACTGGCGCTGATATTGCACAGCCACGGATCAGTCCGGTTCAGCCGGTTCACAGCCTCCTTGACACAGTCAATCAGATGTTCCGCTTCCCTTTCGTTTTCTGTTATTCCATATGCCAGGAATTCGTCCCCGCTGATATGTACCGGGACCAGGGAGAATACGTCCAGGCTTTCCATCGCCTTCCCCATCCTGCGGATGGCTTCATCTCCCGCCTGATGGCCGAATTCATCGTTGATGTGCTTCATCTGGTTCATATCCGCACTCAGCAGGGCGAAGGTCCTGCCTTCCTTTCGTGCCTTTTCCAGCACGGCCGGGGCTTTCTCCAGGAAGCCTCTCCGGTTCAGCAGTCCGGTCATAATATCCCTGACAGCCATTTGTTCGATGGTGCCGGTATATCTTTTGATATTGGTCTGCAGATACAGGCTGATCAACGCTCCGTTCAGCAGCATCAGGAAGGGGTTTAAAGCCGCTCCGTTTGTCAGGCTTCCCGGATTCAGCGCCACATAGCCAAAGGTCCTGTTCCGGTAATACAGCGGACAGAAGAGCAGGCAGAGCGTATCCGGACTGTCTCCGGCAAGAGCCGGTACCATATCGCGTGTGGGATACATGCCGGGCTCATAGCAGCGTCCGGCGGAAACGCCGTACAGCAGAAGCATCTCTTCCGGATAGGAGGCGGATTCCGGTCTTTCCGTTCTGGTATCCCTGCATACCGCGGGATCCACGCACAGGAAAAAATCACGGATATCCCAGTACCGGATGAACTCATCGATCCTGTTATGCGTTTCCGTTTCATCTCCTACGCCTGCCATGCTGCCGGAATACATGCTGATGCAGGTCAGGGTCGTTTCCATATTCCACTTTTCCGTGCCGAGGCTTCGCAGCATTTCGTTCAGGTGTTCCTGACTCTTCATACACCCGCAGCTGTCACCGTATACCGGGATGGTATTCATATGGATCACGTCGGTATTCGGTTTATTTCCTTCTATCCATTGATTCAGGATCTCTATCGCTTTTTGCGCAGCCCTGTCAATCGGTCTGCGGATGGTCGTAACACCGCGCATGACCGCTTCCCGGGAAGCGTCAAAACCGGTCACCGCCACATCCCTGGGCACACGTATGCCGTGTTCGTTCAGATATTCAATAACGCCCAGGGCCATATCGTCATTGCCGCATATGATGGCTCCCGGAAGCTTTTCCTTTCTCCGGAGCAGGGCTTCCGCCGCCTGCCTGCCGCCCGTACGTGTCCACTGACCGTCAAAGAAAAAACTTTCTTCGTCGTTCAGGCCGAATCGGCTCATCACATTCCGGCATGCGTTGATCCGTTCGTTGGCCACGGCGGAGTTTTTCGGTCCGCTGACATACATGATGTCTGTCACGCCGTGACGGGAAATCATATGTTCTGTCAGCTCTTCCACACTGACTTTGTCATTGAACTGAATGGTTACGGCATTTTCCTGCCTGACATCTATGGATACATGCGGTTTGCCTTTCAGCGACGCGATGAACTCATAGATTTTCTGCAATGTGGTGTCACTGCCCATCGTGGCCGGCATGGAGATAATGCCGTCAAACTGTTCCGGGTCCGGCAGGCCATAGATCATGCTCTCCTGCTCTTCGCTGGTGGACATGGAGATATCCATGTGTCCCCTGCTGTTGAATATGCAGATATCAATCCCGTATCCGGCGCTGGCTTCTGCAAGCCCGGACGCAAAATTCTGCTGGTATTCGCGTTCAAAGCTGGCCATCAGTACTGCAATTCTCTTGCGGCGCATGATCGTCTTTTCCTCCGGGATGATAATGAAAAGGGCAGGAATTTTCAGGTGTTTTGCTTTTTTCACATTCTATCATGCGTTTGCAGCATGGGCAAGTAAAACATGCTTTGACCGAAAGGAAAAGGGACTGACTGTGTCAGTCCCTTATGATAATCCGGGAAATGGATCAATCGTTGAGGATCCGCTTGAGGAATTCCCGTGTCTTCTGATTCTCCGGGTTTGTAAAAATCCTGGCCGGATCCCCTTCCTCTTCAATTACGCCGTCAGCCATATAAACCACATGGGTGCTCACGTCCCGTGCAAAGGACATTTCGTGGGTCACAACAAGCATGGTCATATTGTCCTTGGTAGCCAGCGCTTTCATAACCTCCAGCACTTCGCCGACCATTTCCGGGTCCAGGGCGGAGGTGGGTTCGTCAAATAGCAGGACTTCCGGTTCCATCGCCAATGCGCGGGCAATGGCAACGCGCTGCTTCTGTCCGCCGGAAATCTGATCCGGCCGCGCGTTGATATAAGGCGCCATGCCCACTTTGTTCAGGTAATACAGGGCCCGTTTCCTGGCTTCATCTGCTTTGATCTTCAGTACCTTCTGCTGACCGATCATGCAGTTGGCCAGCACTGTCAGATTGTTGAACAGGTTGAAATTCTGGAATACCATTCCAACTTTAGCCCTGTAAGCGGAGGAATTCAGCTTGCCCTTGGAGATGTCCTGGCCGTGGAAAAGGATATCCCCTGTCGTCGGATTTTCCAGCAGGTTGATGCATCTGAGCAGTGTGGATTTTCCGCTTCCGCTTGCTCCGATGATGGTTGTTACGTCACCTTTGTCTACGGTAAAATCGATATCCTTCAGCACCGCGTTTGTTCCGAAGGCTTTGGAGAGGTGACGGATCTCAAGAATATGTTCGCTCATTGTCCCTCTCCTTTTCAGTCCTTGTTCTTCTCTTCAAACGGCGATCCGTCTTCTTCCGGATATTTGTAGGTGCCGGCTGTCATAACCAGCTGATCCGCACTGGCCAGTTCGTAACTGGATTTCCCGGCCATTTTCTTTTCCAGCCTGCGAAGCAGAAAGGATGCCAGAAGCGTCAGGCACAGATACCCGGCCATTTCGATGAAGGCGGATGGGAAATATTTGAATACGGCGCCGGATACCATTTTGTGGATGGCAAAGAAATCGGAAAAACCGATGATAAACATGACGGACGTATCCTTCACGTTGATGATATAGTTGTTTCCGATCTGCGGCATGATATTCCTCAGCGTCTGCGGCAGAACAATGTACAGCATGGTCTGCCAGTGGTTCATACCGATCGCTTTTGCGCCTTCAAACTGGCCCTTGTCAATGCTCATGATACCGCCGCGCACAGATTCCGCCATATAGGCGCCTGTATTGACAGATACCACAATAATGCTGACAGTCCAGATATTATCGAAGGAGATATTGAAGAAATAGGGCATGCCGTAGAAGATGAACACTGCCTGCAGAATCATGGGAGTCCCGCGGAATATCTCCACATAGGCGCGGATAATAATCCTGATCAGTCTAAGGAACACGCGCTTGATAATGGAGTCTTTGGAATTGATGGGAATGGTCTGGAGAATACCGCAAAGGAAACCGATGATGCATCCGATAAGCGTGGCTGAAGTAGCCAGAATCAGCGTGTTGGCGATACCGGTCAGATAAACCATCCGGTATTTGGCCCACAGCATGCTGATATCAGTGACAAGCTGGGACATAGGATTCCTTCCTTAAATGTTTTTCGTTATTCGTTCAGGGGCTGTACTTTGATCGCTTCAGCCATCAGGGCGTTGAAATCATCAGCGGTCTTGTCCTTAAGGTAAGCGTTGATTGCGTCAACCAGCGCGGTATTCCCCTTCTGAATGGATACGCCGATGTTGATATCTTCGTCAGAAACTTCAAAGTCGTTTCCGCTTCCGGCAAAGTCCAGCAGGACCAGGTCCGGATAGGCAATCAGCGCGCCCTGGGCAGTAGGCATATCTGTACAGACGAAATCCACCGCACCGGAGGCAACAGCCATGAGCATCGCAGGAGCGGATTCGGCAGGCATGCCGATCTTGGCGTCCGGAATCTGAGGCAGGCAGGAATCATACCAGATTGTTCCGCTCTGGCTGGTGCAGGTTCCGCCGGCCAGGTCGTTGATTCCCTTGGCGGAGGCAAATTTGCTGTCTTTCCTGGTCAGGCAGACGATGGTGGCATACAGATAGGGACCGGCAAAATCCACGGATTCCATTCTTTCAGACGTCATACTCTGGCCTGCAATGACCGCGTCGCATACGCCGGATTGCACAGCGGGGATCAGGGAGTCCCAGTCCAGCTGCTTGATTTCAAGCTTCCAGCCGTTCTTTTCGCAGATCGCCTTGGCGGTCATCACATCATATCCGTTTGCGTACAGCAGGGAATCCTTGATCGGCACAGCACCGTTGGAATCGTCCGGCTGTGCCCAGTTGTAGGGCGCGTAGGCGCATTCTGTCAGGACGCCGTCCTCCAGGCCGGGAATCGCACCTTCCGCACAGACGGCACCGGTAAACGCCATCATAAGAACCAACAGAATACCAATAAACCTTTTCATTTGAACAGCCCTCCGTTTTCTGATCTCATTCTGTATTTTTCCGTAAATATAGAAAGATCCTTTTTACAGATTCTATCTCAGAAAGTTTCTCCGTACAAGTTTTTTTTCAGTATGAAAAAAAAGCCGCTTTCGCGGCTCATTCATTAGTTTTTCGTTTGCGTGCTTCTCTTCGCAGGATGATTTTTTCCAGGATAATGGTAAACACGCCGACAATCAGATACAGGTAGAAGGTGAAGAATCGCCAGATCAGCAGTGCCAGGCCGATGGTGCCGTCTTTGAATATATCCTTGAAATACAGCAGGAATCCGCCTTCCTGTGCGCCGCTCGCGCCGGGAAGCGGCGTATAGCTGGCGCTGACAAACAGAAGGCTGCTGATCGTCAGGATCTGATACCAGGGGGTTCCGGTCAGGCCGAAAGCGTAATAGACAAAAACGGTCGTGGCAAACAATGACAGCAGTCCCAGCGTGGAACAGGCGAACTGCAGCAGGATCTGCCCGGGTGAATGCATCAGGTCCAGCAGGGCGGTATGATAGGTATCCAGTACTTCAGTGACTTTAGACACAGCCGCTTCCTTATTCCGGATAATATGCAACTTGTCCAGCCGGTTGAGCAGCATCTCCGCGAACCGCTGTACCCAGTTTCTTTTGAAAGCTGCGAGCAGGACCAGCGGTACAGCCGCAAAATTGATCAGCCATCCGATGCGTACTATCCAGATCGCACCTGCAAGCTGCTGATGCACAAAATCATGGTTCAGCAGATAAAGCACCAGGGCAATCAGGGAGGTCATGGTCTGGTTGGTGATAAAACGGATGGTCACTGCCATCGTACCGTATCCGACCGGAATACCCGCTTTGCGCATGGAATTGACCTGCATCGGCTGTCCGCCTGCGGCGCTGGGGGTAATGTTGCAGTAGTAAAAGCCGATCAGCGCTACGTTGACGGCGCGCCCGACGCTGATTTTGAATCCCTGTCCCCGCAGATAAAACCAGTAATTCAGTCCGTCGCAGACTGTATAGATCAGCCAGCAGGCAAATATGCAGGCCAGCCAGGTCAGGTTCATCTGTTTGATCGCGTCAAAAGCGTTTGTCAGGTCTTCGTTGCTGAACGCAATAAAAAATACGACAGTGATGGAAAGCGCAATGAACAGAAAACTCAGTATTTTCTTGAGTCCGGAACTCATGTGCCTCTCCTTTCACCGTTGTTTTCAAATAGTCCAACTGAATTATTTTATCTTATTCTCTGCTGTCTGTCCAGTTTCCGGCGGATAAAAGCGAAAACTGCTGAAATCGAAGGAACTGCCGGGCAGGAAAACAAAGGAAACAGCGCACGAGCCTTCCGGAACCCGGATCCTGAATTGCTGCGTCTCCCCGCCATTTCCGTTGAATTCCACCGCGTTGTTGCATTCTGTGCCCTGTGTGTTTGTAATCCGGATACAGATGGTATTCGAATCCAGCGGCGTTTTGCCGTGTATTTCAGCGATAACCTCCTGTGCTCCGCCGAAATCCATATTGTTCCATGTCAGGGTCACGTTGTTGCCGATGTGATTCACAGCGCACCCTTCCCGTTCATAGCAGTCGCCGTACAGCAGATCTGCGCTGCCGGCGCTGTGGGAAATATAGGCATTCATCTGCTTCTCAAAGCAGAATCCTTTCATATGGACTTTGTCCTTCATCCGGAAACAGACCGTCTGCAATCCGGTCAGCCTTTCCGGAAGCCTCCATGTTTCCGGCTGATAGACGTTCCAGATGCTCGGTTTTTCATAGTGCAGTATGGCGGTCATCTTTTTCTTGCCGTCCATTGAGCAGGTCTGCAGTTCCAGATCATAGGGATCGTCGTTCAGGGCAAAAATATCAGCTGTAAGCATATCGGAGCCTGTCGGGCCGAAATCCACGCGGCTGAATCCGATCATGCTTTCGCCGTACCGGTCAAAGGCGATTCCCTTTTCATTGCCCGTTCCGATATTGCCTTCATGAAGATCATACAGGCCGGCAGAGATATAGGAATAGGGATCCAGGGAGGGCTTGCCGGTTCCCAGGGCGCTGAATTCAAGCTGGCTGATAAAGTCACAGGTTCCATCCCTGTATCCGCACAGTCCCCGCAGATAGTACTGTCCGTCCCCTTCCGCCCTCACGGTAACGCGGTTTTCCTCCTGCCTGACTGTAACGTAGGGGGATCTGATTCCGGCAGCGTTGGTCGCTTCCCATTCGATTCGGACGTTTTCAGTCTCCGGCGGAATAAACCGGTATGTAAAGGTGCATTCAGGCTGCTCAACGGTCAGCAGGGTGCTGCCTTCCGCCCGGATATCCAGTCGCCGCAAATCCGTGTTATCACGGAAGGGCATGCTGTATACCTGCTGCCTGCAGGATGTTCCTTCCCTGAGCGCCGCTGCTTTTACAGGAATAACCAATACGCCCTGCAGTCCGTTGCTTCCGCTGACCCGTACGGTCACGTCTTCCTTCCTGCCGTTTGACCGGATGATCAGCAGCAATTTGCCGGAAAACAGTCTTCTGCAGTCGGATTTGTATCCGTCCGGATCGGTTGAATCTCCGTTGTCTGTGCCGATCAGATTTCCGCCGCCGGTAACGGTGATTTTGATTCTGTTCCGGGCATTCCGGACAGGATTCCCCTGCTGATCTTCCGCGGTCACTGTTACAAAAGCAAGATCCCAGCCGTCGGCATACAGCAGATTTTCTTCACATGTCAGTGACATGCGTTCTGTTTCTCCCGGGGTCATTCTGCGGTCTTCGCACAGTGTCTTTCCCTGTTCATCATATCCCTTTGCGACAAGTTCACCCGGTCTGAACGGAAGATGCCACACAGGCATGCATTTCTCCCGGTCTGTCGGATCAGGCCTGCGTCTGCCCAGGGATTCTCCGTTCAGGAAAAGTTCCGTTTCAAAGCAGTTGGTCATCACGGGAACATCAATGATCTGGTTTTCGTTCCAGTCCCAGTCTGTCCCGATATGAATCATTTTCTGTTCGGTCCAGAAACTCTGGAAAAGATAGAAGGAATCTTTGGGAAAACAGGCCGTATCTGCCTGTCCGAAATAGCAGGACCGGGTATGGTACGGCGTCGGTTCACCGATATAGTCAATCCCGCTCCAGATAAACTGTCCTAGGCTGAACGGATGATTCTTGTCTTCTATGAGGATCCGCTGCAGGCTGTCGGCTCCCCAGCTGGTATTGCTGTTGCCCAGGGCAGAGCACTGTCTGTCTGTATCGCTCATGATGCTTTGACTGATCGGAAAATGATAAACACCCCGGCTGGAGAGGATGCTTGCAGTTTCGCTGCCGTAGATCACCCATCCTGGATGTTCCCGGTGATGCTCCTCATACAGCCGTTCTCCGTAGTTGTATCCTACTATATCCACATAATCGGCACAGCGCTGTCCGCCTTTCCAGGGCATATAATTACACCCGAAGGTGACAAAGGCATGTTTGTCCGGGTCATGCCGGTGAACTTCCTCCGCAAGCATGGCCGTAATTTCCGTGCCGCGTATGCCTGTGTGCATATCGTGAATTTCATTGCCGATGGACCACATGATTACGCAGGGATGACAACGGTCCCTTCGGATCCAGGAGGACACATCCTGATGCCAGTATACAGGAAAAAAGCGGGCGTTATCATACCGGGTTTTGGGTTCCTCCCACATGTCAAAAGCTTCATCCACAACCAGGAAGCCCATCTCATCGCACAGGTCCAGCCATTTTTCCGCCGGCGGATTGTGGCTGGTGCGGATGGCGTTTACGCCCATATCCCGCATCAGTTTCAGCTGCCTGCGCGCTGCCTTTTCGTGAAACGCCGCGCCAAGTGCTCCCAGATCATGGTGGAGACATACGCCTTTAAGCCGGATTCTCCGCCCGTTCAGAAGCAGCCCCCTGTCCGGATCGGCAAAAACAGACCTTAGTCCGATCTGCCGGACTTCGGTCTGTTTTCCATATTTGATGGTTAATGTATAAAGATAGGGATCTTCAGGAGACCAGGGTCTGGCGTTCGGCACACGGAGCGTTGTACATATCCTTCCGTTCTCGGATGTGCCTTCCGCCCGGCTGACTGTCTTTCCTGCCCTGTCCTGCAGTCCGCATTCATATTTCCGGGATTGAAAGGTGGTTTCAGCCGACAGGCTGATTTTCCAGCCTTCACCGTTTTCACATTCCTCATGCAGATACAGGCTGTCCGGAATAATATGCTCTTCCGGCAGTGTGACCAGATACACGTCCCTGTATATGCCGCTGCCGGAGTACCATCTGCTGTTGGGACTCATGTGCCGGATATGCACCAGCAGTTCGTTTATCCCGGTTTTGATTTTCCCGGTCAGCGGAACATCAAAGGCAGTATACCCGTATGTATGCGTACAGATAATCTCCCGGTTCAGCAGCACGTCGCAGTCCATATAGACGCCGTCAAACCGGATCATTACAACCGGGTCATGATCCTCGGGAAGCTCAATGATCCGCCGGTACCATACATCGGCGGATTCATAAAGATTCTCTTCCTGCCAGATCAGCCAGTCATGCGGCAGATCCACAGGCACAAAGGAAATGCTGTCCGTATCTTCCGTTACGGATCCTGCAGGGAGTTTGGCAAAAAACCATTGATCATTGATCAGTTTACGCATCTTGATCCCCTGTTATTTCTTTTATTCTGTTTTCAGGCTTCTGTTCATCAGTTCCTTCACCACGTCGGAAGGCTTTGCGTTTTCCCGGACGATCATCTGTACCGCGTTGATCAGCGGCATATCCATTTCGTATTTTTCACACAGCGTTACGGCTGCCGGCAGCGCGTTCATGCCTTCAACCACCATTCCGATTTCCCTTACTGCCTCGTCAACCGATTTCCCCTGGCCGATCAGGAATCCGGCCCGGTTATTGCGGGAATGCCGGCTGGTAGCTGTAACAATCAGGTCTCCGATGCCGGCCAGGCCGAAGAATGTCTTTTCGCGGCATCCCATCGCAAGTCCAAGCCGCCTGATCTCTTCCATCCCGCGCGTAATCATGGCCGCGCAGGTATTGTCGCCGTATCCGAGGCCTCTGGCAATTCCGACCGCCAGTGCCTCCACGTTTTTCAGTGCCCCGCAGATCTGTACGCCCTTTTCATCCGGATTGACATAGAGCCGGATACAGGTTCCGTCAAAGAGTGCCTGGACTTTCGCGGCAGAATCAGTGTTTTCACAGGCGCAGACAATAAGCGTGGGCAGATTCCTTGCCACTTCTTCCGCATGCGTCGGTCCGCTCATGGCTACGGCTTCATTTTGTTTTCCTGCTTTTTGCAGCTCGTCCCGTAGCACTTCCGTCAGCGTCATCAGGGTATCTTTCTCAATGCCCTTTGCGGCGCTGACCAGGATGGTTTTCTCTTCCACATACGGTGCAAAATCCCGCATAGTTTCTCGTGTATAGACGGAAGGAACCACCATCAGCAGAAAATCCGCGTTTGCCGCTGCAGTTGCAATATCGGATGTAAAGGTAATTTCATCAGGAATCACCGCGTCCGGAAGATTCGGATGTACCCTCTCCCGTGACAGCTTCTCTGCTTCCTCCGGGAAACGGCTCCAGATGCAGACAGGATATCCTTTTTGCGAAAGAGTAATGCCAAGTGCGGTTCCCCAGGTGCCCGCTCCCGCAATCGTAATCTTCATTCCGCCTGTTCCTCTCACTTATTCTTTTGCGTCACGATCGGTTCTGTATTCCAGATGCAGTTCATTGGTGGATGTATAGTTCCCCTGGATATTGAGCTGGTATTTCAGGTGAATATTGCCTTCGGAACTGCCGAAACGGCAGGCTGCTTCCTTTGTAAACACAGCCATATCCATTTCGCCATATGGCGTATGGTAAACGCCTTCGAATCTCTGCCCTTTGGCGAAAACCATGGTATTGGAAAAGTCGCCTTTCCGTTCCATGGTGATCCGGCCGTTTTTCAGTGCGAGGGAAATATCCGATTTCATGATGGCGCCTGTTTCCTCATCCTGCTGCGTCTCTTCATATTGCAGAAGAGCTTCCTCAGGATTGGTATAATCCAGGTTCCCCACCGTCATGAACTGAATGGGATAGTCCGGCATATGATCATATCTGGCTATGGTAAGCAGATTGATAAATACAGGTTTACGCTTGTCCACCTTGTCACGGCTCCTTTCTGGTGATACAGTAAGTGTACATCCTAAACTTCCGCTTGGCAAGTCAGCTGTTGCCTCCGGAGGTTCCGTCCCGCTGTTGATGAATCGTATTGATGATCATCTTCTGTTTTGTATTTGGAGGCTCTGCATGATCCTGAAAGCCTACGCGAAAATCAACTGGTCCCTGGATATTACCGGTCAGCGTGAAGATGGATATCACTTCATGGATATGCTGATGCAGCCCGTTTCCCTGGCGGATGAAATCACCCTGACCCCTGCGCCGTCTCTGGAGATTACAACCAGCGGCTGGCCCCGTTCCCGCGCTGATCAGAGCAACCTGGCCTTCCGCGCAGCGCTCGCGCTGAAAAACGCTTCCGGAACTTCCCTCGGCGCCCGGATTCATGTACATAAGCATATTCCCATCGGAGCCGGTATGGGCGGGGGCAGTTCCGATGCCGCCGCCGTGCTGACGGGCCTCAATACCCTGTGGAAAACAGGGCTTTCCCGGGATGAGCTGGAAAAAATCGGCCTGTCCATCGGAGCTGACGTGCCTTTCCTGATCCGCGGCGGTCTGGCCCGGACCCGCGGAATCGGCGAAGATATGGAAGATCATGAATGCCGGTATAATTACTGGCTGATTATCATTCAGCCCTGTCCCGGTCTCAGCACAGGTCAGGTTTTCAGTCTTTTTCATGAAACCGCTCCTGCCGACCGGCCCGATACAGATCAGGCGCTGCACGCGCTGGAAACCGGAGACCTGAACCTCCTGTGCAGTTCAATCGGAAACGTACTCCAGCCCGTTTCGGAGCGTCTGAGGCCGGAAATTGCCGAGGCCTGCGCTCTTCTGAAGGCGGAGGGCGCCCTGGCTGCCAGGATGACCGGCAGCGGCAGTGCTGTTTTCGGCGTTTTCCGTTCTCCCTCGGCTGCCGAAAAAGCCTTTCAGCGAATCTTCCCCCGTTACCGGTCCGTTTTCCTGTGCCATACGCAGCATGACAGTGTCCGGATCATGGAAGAATAAAGGAGACAGAGATGAAAAAAACGCTTGGCTGCCTGCGCAAGGCAGATCAGGATTTCAAACTGATTGATTCCGGTGACCGCGTAGCCGTCGGCGTTTCCGGCGGAAAGGATTCCCTGCTGCTCCTGCACGCCTTAAGTCTGTACAGGCAGTTTTCCCATAAGGATTTTTCCCTTTATGCCATCACCGTATCCCTGGGGCTGGAACCCTTTGATCTTTCTGAAATCCGCGCTTTATGCGGCCATCTTGATATTCCCTATATTGTGAAGGATACTGAAATCGGCAAGATTATTTTTGAATACCGGCAGGAAAAAAATCCCTGCGCTCTCTGTGCCAAAATGCGCAGGGCTGTTCTGGCCAACACCTGTGTGGAGAACGGCATCAATAAGCTTGCTCTCGGACATCACCGGGAAGACGCCATCGAAACCCTGCTGATGTCACTGTTTTATGAGGGACAGTTCCGCACCTTTCATCCGAAATCCAGGATGAGCCGCACCGGCATTACGGTCATCCGTCCTCTCGTTTATCTTCCGGAAAGCCATGTGAAGCATATGACAAAGGTCCTGGATCTTCCGGTGGTGAAATCACCCTGTCCCGCGGACGGCAATACGGAAAGGGAGAAGATGAAAAACCTGCTCCGGGATCTCCGTCAGATCTTCCCGGATGTCAACGACCGCTTTCTCCATGCCCTTCAGCAGGACCATTATGATCTCTGGCAGAAGGAGGACTGACCCCAGGGATCACGGATGTTTTCTCAGCATATTTTAATCGTTTTTTCTTTCTTTTATAGTTTTGGTGTGATATAATTCTTCTGATATTTACGCAAGGAGTCATGACCGTGAGCAAGAAGAACCCCAACAGCAATAAAAAGTCCGGCGGCGCCGGTTTTATTATAACCCTGCTGATTCTCTCCTCTATGAGCGGCTTTTCCTTCGGCGGCATTATCGCCGGTGTGCTGCTCGGTCTGGGAATCGGCAAAATCGCCAGCATCATGGGCAGCGGCCTGGATACCACAACCCATAACCGCCGGGACCGTGAACGGCAGGCCCGGGAGGAAGCCGTCGCCCGTCAGCAGGCTCTGGTCCGCGCCCGCCAGCTCGCCGCCGAAGCGGAAGCCAAGAAGCAGGCCGATGAAAACCGCATTCCCCTTACCGGTGATAAAATTGCCGACGCGGTAATCACCACCGGTCAGGATATGCTAAATACAATTAAAAAAGAAAACGCGGCCATTCCCGATCAGGAACTGACCGAGCAGATGAACAACCTTGCCGTCAAGTGTGAACAGATTTTCAGGACCGTTTCGGAAACGCCTTCCAAGGCACCCCAGGTACGCAAGTTCATGAACTACTATCTGCCCACCACTCTGAAAATGCTTGCCAATTACCGCACCATGCAGCAGCGCGGCGTCTCCTACGGTGAAATGAAAGAAGCGCGGAATACCACCGTTCATGGCATGAACCTGATTCTGACCGCCTGCCAGAAGCAGATTGACAATCTTCACCGTGAAAACATGCTGGATATCTCCACCGATATCGAAGTGCTTGAACAGATGCTCAAGCGCGACGGCTTCACGGAGAATGAAATTGTTGAATCTGCCCGGACCGCCGCTGAAGCTCAGATGAGATATTCTTCTGCCCCTGTTATGAATTTCCCGGTTGAGTCTGAAAGCACCGAAATGCCGTCTGCTGTGCACACGGGCATTCAGCAGGAGTAATTTCCATAAACCCTGAGAGATTATAAGGAGGAATAAAAAATGTCTGAATCCAATCCCATGCCGCAGCTTTCCCTTGCTCCTTCCGCTCCTGTACCCGAGGTTGCGGAATCCTCTGCCGAAAGCATCCAGCAGACTGCCGCTCCCGCTGTGGAAGAGCAGGCTCCCGGCCTGGACGAAAGTCAGCTGACCGAGGCTGAAAAGAAAGCAATTGAAGATTTCATCAACAAGGTTGACGTAACCAATCCCGATCATGTTCTGCTCTTCGGCGCGGATGCCCAGAAGCGCATCGCTGATTTCTCCCAGACTGCGCTGGACGCCGTCAAGACGCAGGAGACCGGTGCCGTCGGCAATATGCTGGTGAACCTGGTGGCGGAACTCAAAGGCTTCAAAAAAGATACTGAGGAGCCTAAAGGCCTTTCCCGTCTCTTCAGCAAGGCGGAGGATAAAATCGTCCGTATGCAGGCCCGGTACAACAAGGTTTCCGTTAATGTGGAAAACATCGCTTCTTCCCTGGAGGGATATCAGGCGCAGCTGCTTAAGGATGTCGCTATGTTCGACCGTCTGTATGACCAGAACAGCGATTATTTCCATCAGCTGACTCTGTATATCATCGCCGGCGACAAGAAACTCCGTCAGATTCGTGAAAATGAACTGAAAGAACTGATGGACAAGGCCGCCGCCAGCGGCGACGCCATGGACGCCCAGAAGGCCAACGACCTGGCTGCCCAGTGCGACCGTTTCGAAAAGAAGCTTTACGATCTGAAGCTGACCCGTCAGGTTGCCATTCAGATGGCGCCCCAGATTCGTCTGCTGCAGAATAATGACAGCCTCCTGGTGGAAAGGATTCAGTCCACCCTTTCCAATACCCTTCCCCTGTGGAAGAGCCAGATGGTGCTTGCCCTCGGTATGCATCATTCCCAGGAAGCCCTCAAGGCCCAGACCGCTGTGACCGATATGACCAATGAACTGCTCAAGCAGAATGCCCAGGCGCTGAAGATCGGCACCATCCAGACTGCCAAGGAAGCGGAACGCGGTATTATTGATATTGAAACCCTGATCCAGACCAACCAGGATCTGATCGATACCATCAACGACGTGATGGAGATTCAGTCCCAGGGACACGCCAAGCGGATTGAAGCGGAAAAGACCCTTTACTCCATGGAGGCGGAGCTCAAGAAAAAGCTTCTTTCCACCAGAATCTGATGATTCAAACCCTTTCGGCACGGCATGTAACTCCATTGCCGTGCCTGTTTTTAAATCCAGGAAAGGAATTCTTTTTGAATGCGCCTGATCGGAATCACTGGTAGTATTGCCTGCGGAAAATCCACAGTCAGCCGTGAACTGTTCCGCAGGGGATATCCTGTCATTGACGGGGATGTGCTGGCCCGTGAGCTGACTGCCCCCGGCGGAGCTGCCCTTGCGGAAATCCGTTCTGTATTCGGGGATCAGTATATCTCCGCTGACGGATCGCTGAACCGCCGTCAGCTTGGGCAGCTGGTCTTTTCCGATCCGGAAGCCAGGACCCGGCTGGACCGTCTGATGGGCCCTTTCCTGCGTAATCTTACAATGGAAAGAATCGACCAGGCGCGCTCTTCCGGTGCTTCTCTTTGTTTTCTGGATATGCCGCTTCTTTATGAAAAGGGTTATGACCGATACTGTGACGCTGTCTGGTGCGTCTGGCTTCCGGAGGATTTACAGCTCCGCCGTCTGATGGAGCGCGATGGCTTCAGTCAGGAAGATGCGCTGAAACGCATGCGTTCCGTCATGTCTTCAGACCGGAAAGCTGATCTGGCCTCTGTGGTCATTGATAATTCCGGATCTGTAGAGGATACGCTCCGTCAGGTTTCTGAACAGCTTCAGGTTGAACTTCGCCGTTCAGAAGCCTCCTCTGCAAGGCGCAGGCGCGTCCCGGTACAGGAATCTGTTCCCGTACAGCATCCTGTCAAACAGGCGGAGCCGTTGTATCCGGAGGATATGAATGTTGTATATCGTCCGGATGCGTCCCGGCGGAAGCCCTCTGAACGCAGGGTGGCATTTCCCTTCCCCCGCTGGCTGAAAACAGCCCTCATTGCTTTTGCCGCTGTTCTGGTGGTTGCATTCACGGCTCAGTTGCTCATGAACGCTTATCTGGTCAATCGGCAGCAGAAACATATTGAAGAGCAGGAAGCCATTGATAACAATTATCCGTTATATTATGCGGAGGAAATCCGGAAAACGGCGGCTGAATATCACCTGTCACCCGCGCTGGTTGCGGCTGTGATCCGCAACGAAAGCTCTTTCAGACCCACCATTGAATCTCCGGTCGGCGCAATGGGCCTCATGCAGCTTATGCCGGCTACGGCTGAATGGATTGCCGGTAAATTGCATGTGGATAATTATTCGTTTAATATGATGAAGGATCCTGCAAAGAATATCCGCTTCGGATGCTGGTACCTCAGTTATCTCAGCAGCCTGTTCAACAGTGATCCTTACTGTGTGGTCTGCGCTTATCACGCCGGGCAGGGAGAAGTGACCGGCTGGCTGTCCAATCCGCTGTACAGCTCGGATCATAAAACACTGATTCCGAACAATTTGCCGGAAGGTCCTACTAAACAGTATGCAGGGAGAGTTACAAGAGATTATGGAATTTATCAGGCGAAATACTATGATCAGGAGCATTCTGTTATGTCTCCTGGCAGTGATACTGCTGCCGATTAATCCGGTTTCAGCCGAAGGCGTCGGCAGGGAGTTCACCATCGGAATCCAGAGTACAAAAACCATTTCCATCAGGCCCTTTGAGGCGGTGGACCGGGATATGCTGTCCATTTATAATGCTGTTTATGAGAGTCTGGTATATCTGGATGACAACTATATGCCGCAGGGCTGTCTGGCGGAAAGCTGGGAACCCGGGAACAATGGGAAAACCTGGACTTTTACGCTTCGTTCCGATATCCGTTTCTCCGATGGTACACCGATAACTGCGGACGATGTCGTTGCCTCTGCCCAGTATATTCTGGATAAGGCAAACGACGAAAACATCGTTGACCACGGTTTTTACAGCAACCTGGGTTATTTTGTCAAATCGGTTTCAGCCAAGGATGAGAAAACCGTTATCTTCAAAGCCAAACGCCCGTATTACGGTATTCTCTTTCAGATGACCTTTCCTGTTGTTCCTGCCTCTCAGGTAAGTATGGATAATCCCATAGGCAGCGGACCCTACGTTATCTCTCATTTCCAGGCCGGATCTGATCTGATGCTGGAAAAAAACGTCAACTGGTGGAAAACGCAGCCTGAAGTGGAGCGGATTTACTTCCAGTTCTGCGATACGCCCAATCGGGTCACTGAAAGCTATGAATACGGTCGTGTGGATGCTGTTTTTACACGTTCCATTTCCAGCACACAGTATAAAACCGGACCGCATTCCGTCACCATGAGCTACCGGACCAATCAGCTTGAATGCCTGTTCATGAATAACTCTTCTTCCGAGCTGACGCCTGAAGTCCGGAAAGCTATCCGATATGTGATTGATAAACAGAAGATTGTGGATAATGTATATTCAGGCCTGGCCAGGCCCACTAACTTCCCTTTCTTCCCCGGAACCTGGATGTATAATGAGGCGCTGGATCCGTCCTTTACCGTCAATGTGGATGAAGCCAGAAGGCTTCTGGAAGCGGACGGCTGGGAGGACTCGGATGAAAACGGAATCCTGGACCGTTCCGATGGAGACGGTAAAGTGTCAAATCTTCATCTTCGGTTCTATGTCTATGAAGAGCCTGACAATGATGTTCGTCTTGAAGCTGCCAACATGATTGCTGAGATGCTCTATCAGGTCGGCATCAGCTGTACCGTTGACGGTATGTCCATGGCCAATGCCAAGGAAAAGCTCTCAGCCGGATCTTTTGACTTGATTCTCGGGGCATTCGCCATGGATGTCTGCCCGGATCCCGGGTTTATACTGATGCGCGGAAACACCGGCAATTACAGCCGTTATAAGAGCAGCCGGATGACGGAACTGTGTGAGTCGCTCCGCAAGGAGTATTCCTTCCAGGGCTATCGCCAGAGGCTGATGGAAATCCAGTCACTCTTTGCGGAGGATTGTCCCTTTATCTGTATGTACTACCGGATGGGTAACGTCCTTTCCCGCAATATGTATACCACCTGCCGCGATGTGCGGGAGTATGAACTTCTGCGCGGCGTTGAAAGTTTCGCCATATCGCTGAACAAATAAGAAGGTGTATTTATGGATTATGTTGAGCTGATTGTTCATACCTGTACTTCCGGATCCGATGAGGTGTCCGATGTCCTGATGGAAGCCGGCGCGTCCGGAACCATGATTGAAGACAGGGCGGATATTCCGGATCCTTCCAAGCCTCACGGTATCTGGGAAATTATTGATCCAAAACTTCTGGACAGCATGCCGGAGGACGTGCTTGTTCATGCCTGGTTTGAGGAAAACGCTTCTCTTCCCTCCCTGCTGGAAACCATCAGCGGCCGTCTCGCTGCGCTGAAGGAAACTGCAGGAGATTTCGGATCTCTTCGTCTGGAGACAAGATCCGTCAATGACAAGGCCTGGTCGGACGTCTGGAAAAAGTATTTCAAGCCTTTTTATGCCGGAGATCATCTGGTTGTAAAACCTTCCTGGGAGCCCTTTGAAGGACAGCCGGATGATAAAATCATCGAAATCGATCCAGGTATGGCCTTTGGCAGCGGCACACATGAAACAACCGGCATGTGTCTTTCCATCCTGGAGGAGAATATCCGCGGCGGTGAGGAGATCATTGACGTGGGAACCGGCAGCGGCATTCTCGCCATCGGTGCCGCCCTGCTGGGAGCCGGTCATGTGCTGGCGGTGGATATTGATCAGGACGCCGTCAAGGTGGCCGATGAAAATGTGAAAAAGAATCATGTGGAGAATATAGTCACTGTGCAGCAGGGTAACCTGCTGGAAAAAGTTGATGCCGTCTGCGACATCTGTGTGGCCAATATCATTTCGGATGTGATTATCTCCTTTGCCGCGCCGCTGATGAACCACATACGTCCCGGCGGCCTGTTCATCTGCAGCGGAATTGTCTCCCTGCGCGGTGATGAAGTCGCCGCGGCTTTGCTGGACGCCGGTTATGAAATTCTGCACAGATACACCCGGGGAGAATGGACTGCTTTCCTGAGCAGGAGGAACGCCTGATGCACAGGTTTTATGCCAATGATGATCTGAATCCCGGCAGCGTCGTTACACTGGCGGAAGAAGACGCAAGACATGCCTGTACGGTTTTGCGTATGAAACCCGGCCAGCAGGCCGAAATTATACGCAGCGGCGAGCGCTGGTCTGCGGAATTTCTCTCGCTTTCTCCCAGGGAAGCGAGCCTGAAGCTCCTGTCTCCGCTGCCGTCTTCAGAACCTTCCCTGTCCGTTACCCTTTATCAGGGACTGCCGAAATCTGATAAAATGGATCTGATTGTTCAGAAAGCGGTTGAACTGGGTGTTACCCGGATTGTGCCTGTTCTGATGGAACGCTGTGTTTCCAGACCGGATCCAAAAGATTCAGTCCGCAAACTGGAACGCTGGAGAAAAATAGCCCGCGAAGCCTGCAAGCAGTCCGGACGCTGTATCATTCCCGATGTCTCCGGTATTCTGTCTGTAAAGAATATCATCCTGGATCCTCAGCTTCCCGGCGTGAATATTGTCCCCTGGGAAAACGCGGACAGCTGCGGTCCCCTTGCTTTCAGCAATTCACATCCCGATCTTTCATCTGTCGGAATCCTGATCGGGCCGGAAGGCGGGATTGATCAGGCGGAGATTGACTTCCTCTGTAACTCCGGTTTCATTCCGGTCACCCTCGGCAAAAGGATCCTTCGCACGGAAACTGCCGGTCTTGCCGCCATTTCGGCTATCATGTGTTTGTACGGAGAAATGGATTAACCATGAAAACCATCGCTTCCCATACCCTTGGTTGCAAGGTGAATCAGTATGATACCCAGGCCATGCTGGAACTTTTCCAGGAGGCCGGTTATCAGATTGTACCTCTCGATCAGCCGGCGGATGTTTATCTGATCAATACCTGTACCGTGACAGGAACCGGAGATAAGAAGTCTCTCCAGCTCATCCGGAAAATCCGCCGTGAACGTCCACAGGCCGGCCTCATTGTCTGCGGGTGTATGGCTCAGCAGCGCGGAGAGGATCTTCTTTCTCTCGGTGCGGATCTTGTCATTGGTACTCAGCGCCGTGGCGAGGTCGTCAGCCTGTATCGACAGTACCTTCAAAACGGTATTCCCTTCTGTGCGGTTGAACCTCTTCATTCCGGACAGCCTTTTGAATGTCTGTCCATTACTGCGCAGAATGAACATACACGTGCCGTCCTGAAAATACAGGAAGGCTGCAGCAACCGCTGTTCCTACTGTATCATTCCCGCTGTACGCGGTCCTGTGCGTTCCAGGCCCCTGGAGGATATCCGTTCGGAAGTTGCACGCCTGTCCGCTGCGGGGTACAATGAAATTGTTTTAACCGGAATCCATCTCTGTTCCTACGGAAAGGATATGGAATCGCCTCTTTCCCTTCTGGACGCGGTCAGGGTTGTACAGGCGGAACCCGGTGTACAGCGTATCAGGCTCGGATCGCTGGAGCCTACCGTCGCTACGCCGGAATTCGCTGCAGAACTTCGGAAAGCGGATAAAATCTGCCCTCAGTTCCATCTGGCTCTTCAGTCCGGCAGCGATACCGTTCTGGCCCGGATGAGACGCAGGTACAATACGGCCCAGTATCTGCGCGGTGTAGAAAACCTGCGGAAGGAATTCCCGCACGCTGCTTTTACAACTGATATCCTGACCGGCTTTCCCGGCGAAACGGAAACGGAATTTGAGGAAACAAAAGACATGATCAGGAAGATAGGCTTTGCGCGCATCCATGTATTTCCTTATTCTCCCCGTCCCGGTACTCCCGCTGCCGGGATGCCGGGCCAGCTCACCTCGGCGGAAAAGGAAAAGCGTGCGCGTGATCTGATCGCGCTTGGCCGGCAGGTAGCCCGTGAATACTTGCTGACCTGGATCGGCCTGGAAACAGATTTTCTTCCCGAAGAGGAAATCGACGGCTCCTGGGAAGGCTATACACCGGAATATATCCGCGTCCGTCTGGATCAGGCGGCTTCCTGTCATTCCGGGAAACCTGTCCGTGTACGCCTGCTCGGGATCATTCCCGGCGGTATGCGCGGCGAACTGATTGTATAATAATTGAAAGGATGGATAAAACAACATGGAAAACTGTCTCTTCTGTAAAATTCTGAGCGGTGAAATTCCCTCACAGAAAGTTTATGAGAATGATTATGTCTATGCTTTCCGTGATATCAATCCGCAGGCGCCTGTTCACGTGCTGGTGATTCCTAAAAAGCATCTCGCTTCCCTGGATGATACGGATAACGCGTCAGACCGTGATCTGGCTGAATGTCTGCGCGCCGTCAGGCTCATCGCTTCCCGTGAAAATCTGGCCAATGGATACCGCGTTGTTTCCAACTGCGGTCCGGACGCCTGCCAGTCTGTGCATCACCTTCATTTCCATATTATCGGCGGCCGCAAAATGGAAGAAAAGATGGCCTGACAAAAGGTTTTCATGAAAAAAGTTGACTATACAGGGCATTGGCTGTATAATAACATATGGTTTTCGGTTTCATACATACCGCAGGCCATTGTATTGAGCGAGGGGAGGGATAACAGTGTCCGAGGTTCGTATCCGCGAAAATGAGTCCCTGGAAAGTGCGCTCAAACGGTTTAAGCGGCAGTGCGCCCGCAGCGGCGTTCTCCAGGAAGTGCGTAAGCGCGAGCATTACGAAAAGCCCAGCGTTAAGCGCAAGAAAAAGGCTGAAGCCGCCCGTAAGCGCAAGTGGTGATTTTGGCAAAACGCCCTTCTGTAAAAAGAAGGGCTTTTTTCTTTTTCTTTTTTGTACAAATTCATTTCAATAACAGGTTTTTCATGCTGTAAGCCTTGTCACACAAGCCTTTTTCTGATATACTGATGACAGTATCTGAAGAAAAGAGGATGTAATTGGTCTATTCGTTTGAGCTGATCAAACATGCAAATATACGCTATCGTGACAGTCTTATTGTGCTATCTCGTTGTGAACTTTTTGCCATGCTCTGGTCCCTTGGCGTCACTGCTGAAATCCGGGAGGAAAACTTAGGCGGATCCCGTTTCCTTACAGTTGAATGCCGGGATCTGAATGAATCAGAAATTGCTTTTCTTTCCGGCCACAGTTCTTTTTGTTTTATGGCGGAAAACAGGAATGGGTTACTTCGTCCCCTTCCGGTTTCTTTTGCAGGGTATCTGCCGGAGGATCTTCCGGAAGTTCTGAAATATAAGGGGAAAACAAGCGCTCCTTTTATGCGCATGATGATAAATACGGCTGTTTCCCTTTCGTCTTTCAGCCATATGGATACGCCGCTGGTCTTTTTTGATCCGGTCTGCGGCAAAGGAACGGGCTGTTTTTGTGCTGTTACCGCCGGTATGAATGCTGTGGGACTGGATCTGGACCGGAAAGATATCCGGGAGGCTTCCGATTACTTCTCCCGTTACCTGAAACTTCACAAGCTCAAGCATGAACTGCACGACAGGTCGGAAACCGCCTCCGGTCATTCCCTTCCTGTCACGGATTTTGTCTTTGCTGATACAAAGGATCATTTCCGTTCAGGGGATTGCCGTACTCTCAGTTTTGCCTGTGCGGACACGATGGATGCCCCCGCTCTTTTCCGGAAGAGGAAAGCCCATATTATCGCCGCAGATCTTCCTTACGGGGTTCAGCACGCGCCCCAGCCCCAGGCCGGCAGCCGTCCTGATTCCCTGCAGCGTTTTCTCCGGCGCGTCCTGCCGGTCTGGAAGAAAGTCCTTTCACCCGGCGGCGTAATCGCCCTGAGTTTCAATACGCTCACCCTTCCCGCTGCGGATGTCAGAGAAGCCCTTGTCCGTGCCGGATTCAGGCTTCCTGTAAACGATATATTCTCAGGCCTGAAACATGATGTTGAACAGGCCGTTATACGTGATCTTGTTTTTGCTTTTAATTCAGAGGAGGAATCTGTTTTATGACTTTCAGCGAACTCAATGGCATGACCGTTCTGCAGCTGCGTAAACTGGCCCGTGAAAATTCAGTGGTTCTCGGCGCCGGTATCGATAAGGCTGGTATTATTGAAAAGCTTCTGTCTGTACTGTCCGGTGATATGGAAACTGTCTCCAATACCAATACCGCTGCTGAAGAAGCTTCCCAGTCTGAACCCAAATATCAGGCTGCCTGGCATAATACGGATACTCCGCGTTACAATGTGCGTCCCGCCTATCAGGCGCCCGGATCCGCTTCCCGTCCGGCCTGGCAGAATACCAGTCCCTCCGGTCAGCACCTTCCCCATGATCAGGCGCATGTACAGCCTATGCGTCCGGGCGGATTCACCCCCCGTTTCGGACCTGCCGCTTCTGTTCAGCCCGCACCCGCTGCCCCTTCCCAGGCGACGGAACCCGCTGAAGCCCCTCATCCGCCTGTCGTTTCTCCTCTGCCGGAAAAACGCATCAGCATTGGTTCAGAAACCGGCTTTGGACCCCGTTCTTTCGGTCCCAACGCAGTACCTCATACCCGTCCGGCGGATACCTTCACTCCCTTCCAGTCACAGGAAATAGGTATTCAGGCCCCTTCCCTGGAGGAGCTGCTTGCTTCCGGTGATTATGAAGAAGGCGGCGGCATTCTGGAGCTGCATCCGGATGGTTACGGTTTCCTTCGCAATGCCTCCTTCCAGCCTTCCACAAAGGATATTTATGTCTCCATGGCGCAGATCCGCCGTTTCGGCCTGCGTACCGGGGATATGATCAAGGGAAAAGTAAGGCCTCAGCGTGAAGGCGACAAATATGCTGCCCTTCTGTACATCTCCAGCGTGAACGACGTACCGGAAGAAGAAGCTTTCAACCGTCCGGCTTTTGATGAACTGACGCCCGTCTATCCCAGCCGCCGGATCTCCCTGGAGAGCAGCGACGGCCGTTCCTTCCCGGATATGCGGCTGATCGATCTGATCGCGCCTCTGGGCTTCGGCCAACGGGGCCTCATGCTCTGTCCGCCGCAGACCGGTAAGGCTGAAATCATGCAGCATTTCGCGAAAGTTGTCTGTGAAAACTATCCTGACGTTAACGTACTCATGCTGTTGATTGACGTTACTCCGGAAGACGCCACCATGGTCCGCGAAACGGTACCCTGTACGGTGCTCGCTTCCACCTTTGACCAGACGCCCGAGGCTCATCTCCGCCTGTCTGAAATTGTCCTGGAACGGGCGATGCGTCTCGTGGAGCAGAAAAAGGACGTTGTCCTGATTGTAGACAGTCTCACCCGTCTGGCAAAAATCTATACCACCGCCGCGGCCCAGCAGGGACGCAGTCTCCCGGGTATGGTGAATCCCTCCAGTCTTTTCCGCGCCAAACGTCTTTTCGGCGCGGCCCGTGCCTGCAAGGAAGGCGGCAGTCTGACGGTTCTTGCTGCCATGGATATTTCCACCGGTTCCAAGGTGGATGATTCCGTTGTGGAGGAATTCAAAGGCACAGCCAATATGGAGCTGACGCTTGACCAGAATGTTGCCCGTGCCGGCGTTACCCCTTCTCTGAATCTGCAGCAGAGTTTTACGAAAAACGCTGATATCCTGCTGGATAACAAACAGAAGGAAGGCCTTTCCCTCATCAGAACACTGCTGGGCAGCACTTCCTCCTCTGTCGCCATTCCCCAGCTGGAATCCATGATGGAAAAAACAGATACCAATGAAGCGCTTCTTCTGAAGATGAAGGACTGGTTTGCGCTGATGAACCGGTAATCAGGAGGTATCTTATGGATTCTGTATATGTTGTAGGCCATAAAAATCCGGATACGGATTCCATCGTATCCGCCATGGCTTACGCCGCTCTTCAGAACGCCCTCGGCGGAAATCAGTATATTCCCGCCCGCTGCGGTCATCTGAATACGGAAACCTCTTTCCTGCTGGACAGGTTCGGTTTCCAGCCCCCTCTCTATCTCCGCACCGTACGCACTCAGGTTGCCGATATTGATTATGACACCCCGCCCATGGTCGGCGCCGGCGTCCCGGTTTCGCATGCCTGGAAAGTCCTGCACAAGGAGGATAACAGCGTTTCCGCCCTTCCCATCATCGAGGAGGACGGACGTCTTTTTGGCCTGATCACGGCCGGCGGCATGGCTGAAAATGACATGGATTCCGTCAATGATCCATGTGTCACCTCCATCCCCGTCTTTAACCTGCTCAGTGCTCTGGAAGGCCATATTATCAATTCCGCGGAAGACGCCTTTGATGAGATATCCGGTGAAGTGATCGTTGCCCTGCCGGGCTTTTCCTCCCGGATCCGGGAAGGCGCCGTTGTCCTTTGCGGCGATCAGAAGGATATGGCTGATCTGGCTCTGCAGAACAAGGCTTCCTGCCTCATCTTCTGCGGCACCTCCCTGGGTGAACAATACCGCGGGCTTTCCTCCTCTACCTGTCTGATTGTCTGTCCCTTTGATGCCTACCGCGCCTCAAGGCTGATTTTCCAGTCCATTCCCGTCGGACGTATCGCCTGCTCCACTAATCTGCATTATTTTCACCTGAACGACTATCTGGACGATGTCCGGGAAATTGTGATCCAGAGCCGTTTCCGTACTTATCCCGTCCTGGATGATGAAGATAAGGTGATCGGCACTCTCTCCCGCTATCATCTCATTCGGCCCCGCCGGAAAAAGATCGTTCTCGTGGATCATAACGAAGTGGGTCAGGCCGTTTCCGGCCTGGATCAGGCGGAGATCATCGGTATCATTGACCATCACCGTCTGGCGGATGTACAGACAGGCAATCCGGTCTTCATGCGGAATGAACCTGTAGGTTCCACTACCTCAATCATCGCTGCCATGTATCAGGAACATGGATTGATGCCTTCTCCCAAAATGGCTGGGTTAATGGCTTCCGCCATTATCTCTGATACGGTCATGTTCAAGAGTCCCACCTGTACGGCCCATGACAAGGTCCTGGCCGAACGGCTGGCCCGTCATGCCGGCATTGACTGTGAGGAACTTGGCAAGGCGATGTTCTCCCGCGGCGTATCTGCCGATATGCCTGCCGAGGATCTTGTCCGTTATGATATGAAGGATTTCCATCTGGGTACTCATTCCCTGACCATTTCCCAGATTACCACCGTTGAATCCGATCCCTTCCTTGCGAAAAAGGAGGATTTCATCCGCTCACTGGAAAAAATCCGTAAAGACAAGCAGTATGATCTGGCCCTTCTGATGATTACCAATGTTCTGAAGGAAGGAACCGAACTGCTGTACGCCGGAGACGCGGATGTTATCCGCAGCGCGTTCTCTGTGGATGATCTGAAGGGAAATCATGTGTTCCTGCCTCAGGTATTGTCCCGGAAAAAACAGATCGTACCCTCGCTTTCACAGCTATGGGGATAAAACAAGAACGGGGTCCGGGACCCCGTTCTTTTAATATTCCTCCAGATCGCTCACTCCGATGATTGCGCCTGTCGCGTAATCAAGTCGGACTGTCTTTCCGCTTTCGTAGTTCACCTGTATATCATAGGGATTCAGCAGGATTTCGTATGGTCCGTATATCTCCGGATCGTCTATTTCAGACTCCCAGAGCACATATCCGTCACAGTTGAGGGCAATCGGTGCAGGCCCGTCCGTTCCGGCGATGTACATATTGCCGGTTTCCGTATCAACGGTGTGAACCGCTGCGTCCCCGAATGAACAGACATTTTCCATCAGGGACCAGACTTCAATTCCGTCCATCAGATCCAGCATGATCAGGCCGTACTGCGCGTCATACACATATACCTGCGGTTCGTCCTCCGTACCGCCCATAAAGGCACGGAGATTCTGATACTGTCCGGTCTGCTTGACGCCCTCTGTATACCCCCAGATCGGCTGGTCGTCAATAAAGCATCCTACCCGGAGATATTCCCAGTTCGCGTCGCCTTCAGGAATAACTTCATAGGCAGCCAGCACAGCCACGTTGAATTCTTTCCAGTCGAGGGCAATGGTCCCGCCTCCGGTAATTTCCTCCCGGGACATAATCTTGTTGAACGCTCTTGTTTCAGCAGGCTCTGCCTCAGGTGCCGGTGTAAGATATTTTTTCAGGATATAACCTTCCATGCCGTCATATTCACAGCGGATATACAGGTTTGCCTGCTTTTTATACTTTCCGGCTGCATATTTCGCTACATTGTTGTTGCAGTAAAGCACAACGGAATCCAGCGGCACTTTTGCCAGCACCGTCGCTGTCTTGTCCGGGGCGTCCCGCAGGGAAACATAGTCCTTGCATTTAACCACGCGCATGGCGCCCAGGTAATACCGGTCTTTTTCCACAGTTTTCCGTTCTGCGTTAACAGTGCAGCAGGACAGGCAGAGAATCAGGAAAAGCAGAATGAAGGATACTGCCTTCTTCATCGCTGTTCCTCCTCTTCAACATGATTTATTATTTTACTCCTATTCCCATCAATCCACAAGCAAGAACAGCAAAAATACTGTATATATCGTTTGATATGAATATAATAATTTACAGTATACAGTATGCGGCGTGTTTGTGCCGCAGGAAAGTGGTGTTTTATGAATACAGAACTGGTTGTCTTCATCGTCTATCTCTGTTTCATGGTGGGCATCGGAATCTATTTCTTCGTGAAAGACCGCGGCAGCGGTGAAAAGGAATACTTCCTCGGCGGCCGTAAGATGGGCCCCTGGGTCTCCGCTCTTTCTGCCGGCGCTTCCGACATGAGCGCCTGGGTGCTGATGGGCCTCCCCGCTTCCATCTATGCTGCCGGTATCGGTCAGGCATGGATCGCAATTGGCCTGGCTGTCGGTTATGCCCTCAGCTGGATTTTCGAAGCGCCCCGTCTGCGCCGTTTCTCCATCGCGGCGGACGATTCCATTACCCTTCCCCAGTATCTGACCAACCGGTTCAAATCTTCCAGCAAGGCTCTTCAAATCCTCTGTGCCATCATCTTCCTGATCGCCTACACCATCTACGCCGCTTCCAGCGTCAAAGCCTGCGGTACGCTTTTCCAGACTGTCTGCGGCAATATCTTTATTGCGGGCAATGACCTGCTGAACCAGCAGATCTTCATGTATATTGCCGCTGCCATTATTATTGGCTACACGTTTATGGGCGGCTTCAGCGCCGTCTGCTGGACAGACTTCTTCCAGGGCCTGCTGATGCTTGGTGCTCTCCTCATTGCTCCTATCTTCGCCCTGGGGCTCATCAGCGGCGGACAGGGTCATATGACCGTCGAAGCCCTGAGTCATTCCAATCCTGATTACTGGAACATGTTCCCGGACTGGAAAACTGTGGCTTCCGGCCTTGGCTGGGGTCTTGGTTACTTCGGCATGCCCCATATCATCATCCGCTTCATGTCCGTCCGCAGTGATAAGGACCTTCGCAAGAGCGCGAAGATCGGTATCACCTGGAATGTGCTGATCGTCCTCTTCTCTGTGGCGGCCGGCTGCATCGGTCATCTTTTCCTGGGAGAAGTTTCCGATTCGTCCACCGTTTTCATTCAGATGGTCCGGACAATCTTCCCCGCTGTGATTTCCGGTATCCTGCTTTCCGCCATCCTGGCGGCTGCCATGTCCACCGCGGATTCCCAGCTGCTCTGTGCCTCTTCTGCCTTTGCGTCTGATGTATATAAGCCCGTGATCCGGAAAAACAAGTCAACAGATAAGGAAATGTTCTGGGTCGGGCGCTATGTTGTACTGATCATTGCTGTGATCGCGGTTCTGATTGCTTCCAATCCCAACAGCCAGAGCATTATGGACCTTGTTTCCAATGCCTGGGGCATCTTCGGCGCAGCCTTCGGTCCGGCAATCCTGCTGAGCCTCTTCTGGAAGCGTTTCACCTTCTGGGGCGCTGTGGCCGGTATTGCCTCCGGTGCGGCTGTTGATATCACCTGGCTGATCCTGGGTCAGCGGAATCCCGGCAGCATCTTCACGCTCTATGAGATCATTCCCGGCTTCGTTGTCGGTCTCCTCTTTGCCATCGTCGTTTCCCTGATCGACAAGGCGCCGAAAAAGGAAGTCGAAGATCTGTTCGATCTCGCAGTTTCCGACCAGATCAACTGATTTTTTTCCGGTAAAACATCACCGGTCCGGCATAAATGCCGGACCGGTTTTCTGTTCCTGAAAAGCATCTGAAAAGGACGTGCCGTATCTCAGCACGTCCATAGGAAACTTATTCAATATTGAAGCGCTTCTTGAAGCGGTCAACACGTCCGCCCGTGTCTACCAGCTTCTGTTTGCCGGTGTAGAAAGGATGGCACTTGGAACAAATATCCACCTTCATCTCTTTCTTGGTAGATCCGGTTTCAAAAGTTTCACCGCATACGCAGCGAACCACGCACTTACCATACTGGGGATGAATATTTTCCTTCATTGCTGTTTCACCTCTTTCGCGTATGCAATGGCGGTTAAACCGCAAGAAGTATATTAACATATTCGTGAGCCGTTTGCAAGCATTTTTTCAGAGAATATGCTATAATTCCTTTGACATTGACAGGAGGTGATTTTCATATGCGCGGCATGCTTTCCTCTTTCTCGGATGAGGAAAAAGCTGTGTATTCCCTGATCTCCGTCAATGACGGTCTTATGGCGAAGGAAATTGCCTCTCTTCTGTCCATGGAACGGAAGCAGGTCAATCATCTTTTGTTTTCCTCCCCCCTTATGCATGAACTCTGTTTTCAGGACATGAACTTCCGCTGGCATGCCCTGATCCGGCAGGCCCCTGTTCATGAAGGCCTGTATGAGTTTTCCGGCTGGTATGGAACAGTCAGGGAATTCATGAATACCGCTGAGGAGGACTGGCTTTCAGCTCTGCAGGATGGCTGCCGCCGGGTCGGCCGGAACCTGAATGACCGGCGGGGGCTCATTCATTCTTTTCTCGACTGCCGCCAGGTGATGCTTTCCCTCTTCCGGGATTTTTCGAATATGATGGATCCCTCTTTTCTGGACTGGGAAATTGTCTTTGAACTGCGTCTGAACCGTTCCCGGATGATTCGTATATACTCCGATGTTCTGGTCATCACTCCGGGGCGCGTCTTCAGTCTGGAATTCAAAATGAAGAAGGCTCCTGATCCTGATGAAGTCTTACAGGCAGCAAAATACATCCCCTTTCTGGAGCTGATTTTCGGTTCATCCTGTGAAGCGGTGCCCGCGCTTGTGCTGACTGCCGCTTCCGATTATTTTGAGTTTGTACCGATCGGCGGAACAGACATGATCCTGCCTGCCGCTTCCGGAGATATGCTCTTTAATGTGTTTAATGAATATATGGGATTCCTTTCCTGACGGCATGATGGAATCGATGTGAAATTTAGGTGAAGCAAAGGGAATACAAGGCCTTTTGTCGAAAAATACAGAGTCCACTTTATGAAAGGATTTTGCTTTTATGACGACTGAACAGGAAAAGAAATTCGATGTCGGCGGTCAGGCCGTTATGGAAGGTGTCATGATGCGTTCCCCTTCAGCCACCGCTGTGACCGTCCGCCGTCCTGACGGCACCATGGTAACCAAGCTGACCCCTTTCGTTCCGCTGAAGGAAAAACACCCCTGGATGGGCAAACCCTTCATTCGCGGCATCATTAATATGGGCACCATGTTGTATTATGGCATGAATACCCTGGAAGACTCCACCAAAATGCTTGGCATGCTGGATGAAGAACCTACAAAGTTCGAAAAATGGCTTTCCCGCAAGCTTGGCAAGGGTGTTGATAAAATCGTGATGGCTTTTGCCATCATTCTGGCCGTTATTCTCTCGGTTGCGCTTTTCATTGCTGTTCCGGCCGGTATTGAAAGCCTTCTGCGCAGCGCCGGGATGCCCACTGTCGGCTATACGCTGATCGGCGGGCTGGTGAAAATCCTGATCCTGATCGGATATATGATCTTCTGCAGCTATGTGCCGGAGGTCAGGAGAACCTTCCAGTATCACGGTGCGGAGCATAAATCCGTTCATTGCCATGAGTCCGGTCTTTCCCTGACGCCCGGCAATGCCATGACCTTCACCCGTCTGCATCCTCGCTGCGGTACCGCTTTTCTCCTGATTGTTTTCTCCATCAGCATTCTTCTTTTCCTTGTGCTGAATGTGCTGGTGCCGATCAGCAATTTCTTCGTTCGCTTTCTTTTTCATCTGGCCATGCTGCCTGTTGTTGCCGGCATCAGTTATGAAGTTCTGATGGGCCTTGCACATTCCGACAGCAAAGCCGCCTGCATTCTTCGCTGGCCCGGGCTGCAGATGCAGCGCCTGACTACGCGGGAACCGGATGAATCCATGCTGGAATGTGCCATTGTTTCTGTCAATGTCGTGCTGAACGGGTTCCCGGAGCATGTGAAAAAGACTCCTGAAGGCTGGGGAATCTTCACGGATTACCGTGAATCTGAACCCGGCTATGTTCCGCCGGCTGATGTTGATTCCGGCGCTGAGGAGGAAACAGATCCGTCTGTGGAAACGGAAGAGAATGATTCAGGTGAAAATGCATGACCTGTCGTGATCTGATCCGCCGTACCGCTGAACAGTTCAGCGCCGCCGGTATACCGGACCCTGTCAATGACGCGGCTCTGCTGCTTTCTGATCTGACCGGTATTTCTCCACTATCCCTTCGTCTGGATGAGGATACTGTCCTGGATTACAGAGTAGTAGAGGCGTATCAGTCTTATGTTGAACAGCGTCTTCAGCGAATCCCCCTGCAGTATATTCTTGGGGAGGCACCGTTTTTCGGTCGTCTTTTCCGGGTGGATTCAAGGGTATTGATTCCGCGTCCGGAAACAGAACTGCTCTGTGAATGGGCTCTGGATGTTCTACAGAATCATCCTCTCCCGCGGATTCTTGACCTGTGCTGCGGCAGCGGCTGTATCGGCATCACCCTGAAAGCGGAAAAACCGGATGCTTTTGTCACCTGTTCTGATCTGTCCCCCGATGCGCTGAGTCTTGCTGCGGAAAATGCCCGACGTCTCGGCGTGGACGTTGCTTTTTGCCGTACCGATCTGCTCGACGGCTTCGCCACTTCCGGATTTGACCTGATTATCAGCAATCCGCCCTATATTCCGTCTGCTGTCTGCGCTGATCTGCAGCCGGAGGTGAAGCAGGAACCGCTCCTTGCGCTGGACGGCGGTCCGGATGGTCTTTCCCTGTACCGGAGAATTATTCCTGACGCGCTGACAACCTTGGTGCACGGCGGCATCCTGATGATGGAACTTGGCCAGGGTGAGGATGCCGGAGTCAAAAAACTGCTTCTGGAGCATTCTTTTATCAATGTGGAAATCCGGGAGGATCTGTCCGGAATCCGCAGAATGATCCTTGCCAGAAAACCGTAACGGAGGAATCATGTTCACTAAACTGGAAACTCTTTCAGACCGCTATCGCGAACTGTCCGAGGCGATTGCCCAGCCGGAGGTAATCCAGGATTATCCCCGCTATCAGGCTTGTCTGAAGGAACGTTCCTCCCTTGAACCTCTTGTGGAGAAATACAGTCATTTCCAGCGCGTGGAACAGCAGATTCATGATAGTCGTGAACTGCTTTCTGATCCTGTCCTGGCCGCTGAAGCGGAAAAAGAGCTGGATGAACTGACGCAGACCCGTGAAAAACTGATTGAGGATCTGAAACTGCTGCTTGTTCCGCCGGATCCCCTGGACGACCGGAATGTGATTATGGAAATCCGGGCCGGGGTCGGCGGTGAAGAGGCTGCCCTTTTTGCCGGGGATCTGATGCGTATGTATCTTCGTTATGCAGATCGCAGCGGACTGAATGCTTCCATCCTTTCGGTCAGCGATACAGATCTTGGAGGCGTGAATGAATGCCTTTTGCTTTTTTCCGGTTCCGGAGCCTTTGGCAGCCTGAAGTTTGAAAGCGGCGTTCATTGCGTCAAGCGTGTTCCCGTTACTGAAAGCAGCGGAAGAATACATACTTCAACAGTGACCGTTGCTGTTTTTCCTGAAGTGGAGGAAATTGAACTTACTGTCGATCCGTCTGATCTTCGGATAGATGTTTTTCATGCTTCCGGTCATGGCGGCCAGGGCGTCAATACTACGGACAGCGCCGTCCGTATCACCCATCTTCCCACCGGTCTGGTAGTCACCTGTCAGGATGAGCGCAGCCAGCTGGAAAACAAGGCCAAAGCCATGCGGGTGCTTCGTTCCCGTCTCTTTGACCGCCTGAAGGAACAGCAGGTATCCGCCCGTGCGGAAGACCGTAAAAATCAGATCGGTTCCGGCGATCGAAGCGACCGTATCCGCACCTATTATTTTAATCATGATTATGTGGTTGATCACCGTCTGAATCTGACGGTCAACCGTACCGCAAATGTCATAAACGGCGATCTTGCTCCGTTTATTGACGCGCTCCGCCTGGCTGAAAAGACGGAGAAGATGAATCTTCTGAACCGGAAGTGATAAACTTTGGAAACTGCTCTGCTTTTACCCTCTGCGGAAACCTATGCCCGCGCCTCTGAAATACTTTCCGGCGGCGGTCTGGTCGCGTTCCCCACCGAGACGGTATATGGTCTGGGTGCCAACGCGCTGGACAGTAATGCTGTTTTATCCGTTTTTGACGCAAAGGGACGTCCTGCGGATAATCCGCTGATCGTGCATATTCATGATCAGGCGCAGCTGGAACCTCTCTGTACGCTCCCGGAAGGCGCGCAGGAACTGATAGATGCCTTCTGGCCCGGCCCGCTGACCATACTCTGCAATAAGAAACCGGTTGTCCCGGATACGGTTACAGCCGGTCTACCCACCGTTGCAGTCCGGATGCCCTCCCACCCTGTTGCCCGTGCCCTGCTGCAGGCCTGCAACCTGCCTGTGGCCGCGCCTTCCGCCAACAGTTCCGGACGTCCCAGTCCCACAACCGCGGCCCATGTTATGGAGGATATGAAAGGCAAAATCCCTTTGATCATTGACGGCGGGATGTGTGATGTCGGTGTGGAGTCCACGGTCCTGGATCTTTGTCACGGCGATCCTGTGGTACTGCGCCCCGGCGGAATCACTCCGGGAATGATAAGCAGCGTACTGGGCCGGAACGTACAGATTGCCGGCAGCGTCCTTCGTCCCCTCCGGGAAAACGAAACCGCACTCTCTCCGGGTATGCGGTATAAGCACTATGCTCCCCATGCCGTTGTGACGCTGGTGGAAGGACCTTCTGAACGCGTTGTACCGCTGCTGCGGAAACTTTCCCTGGAGCAGGATGCGGATGGGGTAAAAAGCTGTGTTTTGTGCTTTACAGAGCATGTGGATCAGCTTTCGGACTGCCGCCCTCATGACATCGGTTCTTCCTCGGATCCTTCTGAGATTGCCCACCGCCTTTTTGATGTTTTGCGAAAACTGGATGAGGAAGGAATGGAAGCTGTCTTCAGCGAGGTAATCCCGCCGGAAGGTGTCGGCCTGGCGGTTATGAACCGGCTGGGGCGGGCCGCGGCATTCCGGACAATCAAGGCATAAAAAACGGTTCCCTTTTACGGGAACCGTTCATTTTTTGCCGTCAGATTTTCAGCATATCGCTGAATGCCTTCAGCGCGCCGTCTGTTTCATGGGCAAGCACACGCTTTGCAAGTACTTTACCCAGCTGTACGCCTTCCTGATCAAAACTGTTCAGATTCCAGAGGAAACCCTGGAACATGACTTTGTTTTCGAAGTGGGAAAGCAGGGCGCCCAGGGCTTCAGGCGTCAGCTGATTGCCGACAATGATGCTGGACGGCCTGTTGCCGGCAAAATGCTTGTTGCGGTTGTCATCCTTTTTGCCGCAGGCAAAGGCCATAATCTGGGCTGCCACATTGGCACAAAGCTTCTGCTGGCTGGTGCTTCCCTGCACATCCAGATCCTGTTCCGCCTGATTATTGACAAATCCGATAAATTGAAGCGGAATAATATCTGTTCCCTGGTGAAGCAGCTGATAGAAGGAGTGCTGTCCGTTCGTTCCGGGCTCGCCGAAGATCACAGGGCCGGTCGGATAATCAACCGGTTCTCCCCTTCTGTTGACGCTCTTGCCGTTGGATTCCATATCCAGCTGCTGCAGGTGTGCCGGGAACCGGCTCAGTGCCTGTGAATAAGGCAGCACAGCTGTGGACGGATAGTTCAGTACATTCCTTTCAAAAACGCCGATCAGCGCGTCCAGCATGGCAGCGTTTTTCATCGGGTCTTTACCGGCAGCCAGTTTATCGGCTTCAGCTGCGCCGTTCAGGAACCGGGCAAATACTTCCGGTCCGAAAGCCAGGGACAGCACCGCTCCGCCCACGGAGGAAGTGGAGGAATACCGTCCGCCGATATAGTCATCCATAAAGAAGGCGTCCAGATAATCGCTGTTTCCGGCCAGCGGGGATGTTTCACTGGTTACGGCGATCATGTGCCTGGAAGCGCTGAGACCCGCCTTATTCAGGGCGTCTTTGACAAGCATTTCATTGGTCAGGGTCTCCAGCGTGGTTCCGGATTTGGAAACCAGGATAAAAATCGTGCGGGAAAGATCGGTGGTCGCCAGTACGTTGGCTGCGTCATCCGGATCCACATTGCTGATGAACCTGGCTTCCATCAGGAAGCTGCCATTCTTTCTGGCCCAGTTTTCCAGCGCCAGGTACATGGCGCGGGGACCCAGGTCGCTTCCGCCGATGCCGATCTGAACCACAGTGGTAAACTTCTCGCCCTTTTCGTTGACGATTTCACCATTGTGAACCTTTTTCACGAATGCGGCAATTCTTTCCTGCTGTTCGGTATAGAAGGCACGCTTGTCTTTCCCGTCCGCCTGTACATTGCTGCCAAGCTGGCCCCTGGTCAGATGGTGCAGCACCAGGCGTTTTTCTCCCGTGTTGATCACGGCGCCGTTGTACAGCTCTTCAAATTTTGAAGCCAGCTGAGCTTCTTCAGCCAGCGCGCACAGGTTCTTCAGGATGTCTGCGTCCACCTGTTTGGCGGCATAAACATATTTCAGTCCCACGGCCATGGGAGCCTGGTACTGCTGAACTCTTTCGCTTCCCTCATTCCCGGCCATCACCTTTGTCAGGTCAACCCTGCCGGCTTTCAGCAGCTGCTGATAGGCGGAAAGTTCATTCAGGTTTTTCCATTCGTTCATTTCCGGAACCTCCGTAACAATTTGTATTGCATGCATATTATAACTTTGATGATGCCTGCTTTCAAGCTCTCGCCATGAAAAATCCCCGTACCGGACACCCGGTACAGGGACAGATAAAGCAGTTGTATAATCAGCGCTTGCTGAACTGCGGAGCACGACGGGCTGCCTTCAGACCGTACTTCTTGCGCTCCTTCATACGAGGATCGCGGGTCAGCAGACCGGCCTTCTTCAGGGCACCGCGCAGTTCCTGATCGGCCTTGCACAGGGCACGGCTGATGCCGTGGCGGATCGCGCCGGCCTGACCGGTCAGACCGCCGCCGTTGACATTCACCAGCACATCGAAGCTGCCGGTGTTGGTCAGGGTCAGGGGCTGACGAACAGTCATCTTCAGGGTCTCCAGACCGAAATACTGATCAATATCACGCTTGTTGATCGTGATCTTTCCATCGCCGGCAACCAGACGGACGCGGGCAACGGCTTTCTTACGGCGACCAACCGCATTGAATTCTACCTTAGCCATTCTCTTTTACTCCTTTCCGCGTCACTTCAGATCCAGCACTTCAGGCTTCTGAGCAGCCTGCTCATGCTCGGCTCCGGCATAAACCTTAAGCTTCCTGGCCATCTGGCGGCCCAGGGGTCCCTTGGGCAGCATGCCTACAACAGCGCGGCGAACAGCAAACTCAGGCTTTTCAGCCATCAGCTTGCGATACTTGGTCTCTTTCAGACCGCCGGCGTATCCGCTGTGATGATAGTAGATTTTCTGATCCAGCTTCTTGCCGGTCAGCACAGCCTTGGAAGCGTTGATGATGATCACATAGTCACCGGTATCCATGTTGGGGGTGTAAATAGGCTTATTCTTGCCGCGAAGGATGTTGGCAACCTGGCTCGCCAGACGGCCCAGAACAATCCCGTCCGCGTCGACAACGTACCACTTGCGGTCGATGTCAGCAGCCTTAGGAATAAATGTCTTCAAAGTACTTCCTCCTTGGGTTGATGGTTGAAGTGTTTCCTCACATGATGGTCGCATGTTCGGATTGAGTCAATGGCTACCGGGGCTAGCGGAGCTATTGATTGCCAACCGCTATTTTACGTCAAACATCAAATGAAGTCAAGCATTTTCTTTGCCTGACTTCATTTGTTTTCAGGTCTTTCCGCTTCTGTTCAGAACCGGACGCCTTTCTCCCGCATTTTCATTTCCAGTTCATCGGCTGATCCATGGAAAACAATACCTTCCCATCCGCAGGCTTCAGCTCCGGCCACGTTGGCCGGTGAATCGTCTGTAAACAGGCATTCATCAGGATTCAGCGAAAAATGTTCCGTGAAAATCCGGTATATCTCATGGCAGGGTTTGACAGTCTTTACATCACAGGAAATCAGCTTTCCGTCAAAATACCGGCTTGCCGGAAAGCCAGGCCAGTATGCGTGCTGCATAATACTGGCGTTGCTCAGAAGATAGATCTTGTATCCCGCTTCTTTCAGACGTCTGATCAGTTCCTCCATCCCGTGTATCTGTTCATGGGGATCCGCCCAGTGATAGAGCAGTTCCCTCACCTTATCATGAAGTCTGTCGGGAATACGGGACAAAACCTGCGGTTCAAGTGTTTCCTCTGTCAGACTTCCTGCGTCCATCCTGGCCCATTCCGCGGAAAGGAAAAGTTCGTTCATCAGGATCTTCCTGTCCTCCGGGTCACTGACGCCGGCCCGGTCCAGGAAATGGAAAGGATCAAAGCGGATTACCACATTGCCCATATCAAAAACGATGTTCCGGATCATGCTTTATTTCCCCGTTCCGCAGCCGGAAGCTCCTCGGCGGCCGCGTGAGCGATACTGAACTTCCCTTTTATTTTTTCCAGGCGTTTTCTCCGCTTCTCCCGGATGGCCAGCCGCTCACCCAGATCACGGGCTCCGACGCCGTATACCAGATACAGGATCAGTCCGGATATAATCATGATGAACACGGTGGACGCGCACCGTCTGCCGGATGCGTTCATGTTGACGTTGTTTCGTCCCTCATCCTCGCACATGCTCTGGATCACCATGGCATAGGTGGTGCCTTCTGCTTTCTTGAAGGTTGCGCCCATGTCGTATTCAGAGAAAAGCGCGTTGAAATTCAGGGCAAATACGGCCAGTACGCTGGGCAGTACAATCGGCAGCTTCACTCTCAGGAATGTGACGATCTGGCTGGCGCCCAGGTTTCTGGCTGCGTCCTCCAGCTCATCGTCAATCGCGTAGAACGCCGCCTTGATCATTCTCACGGCAAATGGCAGCTTCACCACCATATAGGCCAGTACGATCAGAATCCGTACGTTCTCCTTCATGTAGAGGTTCTGTCCGAAAACGTAGAAAACGTTGCTGTTGAAGAAGGTCCGGAAGGAGTAGCAGATCAGGATCGTGGGCAGCAGCCACGGGAACAGCAGGCAGGCTTCCACCAGCTTGCCGCGTTTCTTTTTCTTGTGTTTGAAAATGTAGTTCACGGCAATGACTACAATCACGCAGGCCAGTGCTGCTGCAATGGCAGACATGATAAAGCTCAGCCGTATACCGCCCAGGGTTTTCTCATTGCCGAAAACGCCGGAAATGGCGCCTTTGCTGACCATTTCCTTCCCTTTCCAGTTCTGGTAAATGTAATCCTGATTACCGAAGTAGTTGGATAATGTCCAGGAAGAGGGATCCAGTACCTTATTCCGGACATTACCCCAGTTCTGGAAGGAGAATATAATGATCATAACCACGGGTGTCATATAGATCAGAAACAGAACATATGCGTAGATATGTGCCAGCACATTGGCCGCGGGATTCTGGATTTTTTGTTTCACCAGTTTCGCTTTGGTTTTGCTGACAGAGAGATAATGTCCCTTATTCTCATAATGATTCAGTGTCAGGAGCAGCGCGATCGTACACATAGCCAGGATAATTGAAAGCAGAGCGGCTCTGGCCTGTGGAAAAGACTCATCGGCTACTGATGACCCGGCCAGCCGTACGATTTCCGGGTTGATGGAGTTGTAGCCCAGCAGTGTAGGTGCGGACATGGCGCACAGACCGGTAATGAATGTCATGACAGTAAGGGAGAACAGCGTCGGCAGCAGCGTAGGCATGACGACTTTCAGCAGCACCTTGAACGGCCTTGCTCCGAGATTGCGTGCTGCCTCTACCGTATTGTAGTCAATTCCCCGGATGGCGTTCCGCAGGAAAAGAGCGTGGTTGGAAGTACAGGCAAAGGTCATCGTAAACAGCACGGCGTTGAACCCGGTAAACCATTGCTTGTTCATTCCCGGGAAAAAGTCGGCCAGCCACTTGGTCATCAGTCCGTTCTGATCATACAGGAACTGGTAACCGGTAACAAGCGCGACGCCGGAATATATCAGCGTCGTCATATATCCAAGGCGGAGAATCTTCGCGCCTTTGATATCAAAGTATTCTGTAAGCAGTACAATGGAAATGCCGACAACATTGACTGTCACAACCAGGCAAAGCGCCAGTCGAATGGAATTCCACAGGAACATCGGCATTTTCCCGGCGAAGAAGAAACGAATAACAGCGAACGGATCGGGATTCCCCGCCGCGTCTGTTTCACGAAATACAGAGGTCAGTGTATTGAAGCATGGAATCACCATGAAGCCCAGGAAAAGGTATACAAACAGGACGCCCCCGAAGATACCCCACAGTTTCCCCAGGTTGTATTTTTGCTTTCCGGCAATGGAAGCCTGCATGATTTCACCTCCCTCAGTAGCTCATGATGTCTTTCGGATCAATCCGCAGGACCACGCGGTCACCGGGCTCATAGATATTGATGCCGTCATTCTTTTCGACAACCTTCAGGGTCTGTCCGGCAGTCTTAATAGTGTACTTGATGAACAGGCCGTAGTATTCCTGTGATTCGATCACCCCGTCCAGGGAAACCGTCTGTCCGGCAGAAACTGCTTCTTTTCCGTCATTTTCCGCTGCGCGTACGCTGATTCGTTCCAGACGGATATAGTGCACCTGGTCTGCCGGCAGGTTCATCTTTCCGGTAATTTCTTCCTGCAGTTTGTTAATATCGCCGATAAAATTGGCAACAAATTCAGTGGCAGAGTGATTATACACTTCATTGGGCGTACCGATCTGTTCAATGTATCCTTTGTTGAATACGGCAATTCTGTCAGACAGCGTCAGGGCTTCCTCCTGGTCATGTGTAACATAGATGGTCGTGATGCCGAATTCCCGCTGCATCTTCTTCAGTTCATTCCGCAGATTGACGCGCAGCTTCGCGTCCAGATTGCTCAGCGGTTCGTCCATGCAGATAATGGCAGGTTCGGTCACCAGCGCCCGCGCGATGGCAACGCGCTGCTGCTGTCCGCCGGAAAGCTGGGATACTGCTTTGGCCAGCTGTTCATCTGTCAGGTCAACTTTGCGGGCAATTTCCGTAACCTTCCGGTCGATCTCATCCTTTTTCATTTTTTTGATCTTCAGACCGAAAGCAATATTATCCCGCACAGTCATCGTCGGGAAAAGAGCGTAGGACTGAAATACGATGCCGATGTTTCTTTTCTCAATAGGCACATGGGTAATATCCCTGCCCTGCATGGATACTACGCCTTCCACCGGTTCAATAAAACCGGTAATGGTACGCAGTGTCGTTGTTTTGCCGCATCCTGATGGTCCGAGGAAGGTGAAGAACTCTCCTTCCTTTACATCCACGTTGATACGGTGCAGCGCTTCAAATTCACCAAACCGTACAACTATATTTTTCAGATCGATCATATGGTTTCAGTCCTTCTTTCTCCGAATTTACAGAAAAGGGGCTGCCGCCGCGCGGCAGCCCCGGATATCAGGGCGCGTCAGATTATTCCTGTTTCTGGGTCAGCGTTGCCCAGTCCAGGTTGTCCCAGTCGGGTTCTGCCGGAGCATTTGCACTGTCAGCCCAGAAGAAGCCCAGGTTGGTCATGATGTTGGTCCATTCGGAAGAATGGGCCCCCACATACTCGGCGTAGGTCATCTCGGTGCCGGGAACAGTGGTCAGGGAGCAGTTCTTGATCGCATAGATCGGAGGAACCTCGTCAAACAGTTCTGCAACTGCCTCTTCGTTGCAGGGATAGGAGTCAAACGCGTCAGACCAGGCAATCTGTGTTTCAGCGGAACCGAACCATTCGGCAAACGCTTTCACAGTTTCGGTTTCTTCTTCGCTGCGGCCTTCGCGGTCCAGGATGCCGATGTATTCAGCTATGTAATAGGTACCGTCGGCAATGTCTACCAGCGCCCAGTTTTCTCCGACCGGAACACCCTTCAGCGGATGTTCATAGGTGGGATTTTCAGATGTGGAGGTGATTTCTCCGTACAGGGAGGAGGAATAGAAGGTGGATACCTGCACATCGCCGCGGATCAGGGGATTCAGGCCATACTTGTCGTCTGTGAATACAACGCCGTTCGCGCAGTATTTCCACAGCTTCTTCCATCCTTCAATGGAAATGCCGCCAGCGGGGGATTCCGGATCGGTGAAGGCGTACAGCATTGCGTTGTTGGTATTCATGTTGGTTGTGCCGCCGACTTTGTTCTGGCGATACCATTTATAATTGCTGTCCGCCAGGTCAGCCCAATGGTCAAACTTGATGGCTTCGCCGTTGGTGCCGAATTCATCGGTCCGGTACAGCATCAGGATGTTCTGAATCACCAGACCGTAGGCTTTGCCGTCGAATTTGTATTCGCCGACTTTGTCCGCCCAGGTGGGGGTCCAGTCCATAACCTTCAGGTTTTCATACTGCCCGTTGACCAGCTGGGACCAGCGGACTTCGTTCAGACCGAACACCAGGTCGCCGTCCTTGTTTTCATTTGCAGCCTGCACAGCGGCGGTATCGCCGGAGATGATGGAGTTGTCGTCGATGGAAATGTTGAAACCAGCTTCCTTGGCCTTGTCGATCAGCCAGGTCGTTCTTTCAGTGGAATTGGAGTTGCTGTAAATCCGGATGGTATATCCTTCGTCAGCCTGCGCGAAACTGACCAGGGAGAACATCATCACAGCAACCAAAAGAACAGCAAACAGTTTTTTCATGGGAGCCTCCTATCGATTTTCACCTGACGGTGTTTTTGTTGATAGTATTATATCTCATTTCGGTAACGTTTTCAATCCATTTGTTCAAAAATTGTTTTTTGGATGTGTCAGGGAATATAATGAAGTCCCCGCAATCCTTTGGGATAATGGTTTTTGATGATGCCGCCGCTTCCCTTTCCCCATCCGGCCGGAATGCCTTTGTACTTCATCAGGATCCATCCCTCTTCACTTCCGGGAATGGTTTCTCCCGCCAGAAATCTTTTCGCCTCTTCCGGGCTCATATCATGCGTCTTTATACCGGGTTCCCGGAAACAGAGCGCAGCCGAATGGTCGGGAAATGCATTTTTTCCGCGTACTTCTCCCAGATGGAGTCCGACGCGCAGTGCCCTGATCCCCTTCAGATCAGGAAGTTCATTGATGGCGGCAAGTGTGTTCCCGAACCGATGAGTGGCTTTGGGCAGTCCCGGAAACGCTTCAGCAAAAACAGCGCTGTCATTTTTGGAAGGTACAGGAACAGACTGGTCTGCGGGCAGAAAGCCTTCTGCGTCTCCCGCCTTGCGGAAAAGCGCGGCAAACTGTCCTTCTCCCTTAACCCTGTGCGGGTAGCAGGTATACATACCGTCAGGTGCGCTGATACCGGGCAGTTTAAATTCTTCCGGAACGAATTCTGGAAAATCTCTGATAAACCATCGCACATTTTCTTCATTTTCAGTCGGATTGTATGTGCAGGTGGAATAAACCAGCCGTCCTCCCGGACGGACAAGCTGTGCGGCGGAGCGCAGGATCTCACGTTGTCTGTCCGCACATCCGTCTGCCTTTTCCGCGGACCATTCAAGTCTTGTTTCCGGATCTCTGCGGAACATTCCTTCTCCGGAACAGGGTGCGTCAACCATTACGGCGTCAAAGCCTTCAGGCCATTTATCTGCCAGCTGTTCCGGCATTGCGCAGGTTACCACGGTATGCGGCAGTCCTATTCTTTCTATATTTCTGCTGAGAATGGCTGCCCTTTTCGGAACGGGTTCATTGCATACCAGCAGTCCATCGCCCTTCATCGCACAGCCGATTTGTGTGGACTTCCCTCCCGGTGCTGCGCAAAGATCCAGAATCTTCTCACCGGGTTTCGCGTCAAGAGCTGCCGCCGGCATCATGGCGCCGGGCTCCTGTATATAGAATGCGCCTGTCTCATGCAGAACGGTAGCACCTGCGTCAGACTCCGCTTCCAGGTAATATCCGTTTTCGGCCCAGGGAATCCTTTCCCCGTCTGTAAGGTTTCCGGTTTCAGTTGCTTTTTTGAGCGGATTCATCCGTATTCCCCGGACCGGCTTATCTTCCAGCGCACACAAAAAAGCGTCCAGCTCGTCGCCGAGCTGATCGCTCATTCTGCTGATAAATGCTTCCGGAAGCTGAATATTGCTCATGATTCCATCCATTCCGGGGCCATATAGCGCCTGACTGCCAGTGTGGGCGTTACCAGGGAGCACCGGTCCAGCACTTCCTGCTTCCCTGCGGTGATCACCTGACGGATACCCATACGTTCAGCACATTCCAGCACTGTTTTTTCCCCTGCTTCGACCATGCCGGGTTCCGTCTGGTCTGCGAGGTTTGTATTGTTGATGATTGCGTCTATTTTGAGTCTCCCGCGGTTTTCAATCCGCAGGGCCAGGTCAATAATATCTTCTGTTTTCTGGGTCAGCGGCCGCATACAGTTTACCACAAGCATAACTGCTGTCTGATCCCTTCTTGCAATGAAGGAAGGATAGTACCGTCCCAGTGCGGCGGCACCTGTATCATCTCCGCCCACATCAAAAATGGTCCGGTCGGAAGGAACTTCAAACACGCTCTGAATCTCCGCGGGAAGGGCCGGAATATCCACCGTGGTCATGGCAAAAGTCGGCATGAGCATACGTATGCCAGCCTGTTCTGCTTCTTCCGCTTTTTCGCCGCTGCGGAAATAGGGATTCACGATGTCCAGGTCAACCAGCGTGGTCTTGTATTTCCGTGCAAACTGCATAGCCAGGTTCAGTGCCAGCTCGGTTTTCCCGCTGCCATAGTTCCCGGTCAGCACCAGATACTGTTTTTCCGTGAGGATCTTATTCATTCTTTCCATCCTCGTTTCTTTTCCATCCTCTCGGATAAACCGGGTTATGATAGGCTTCCTGGCTGTTGATTATATTCTGGGGCGCGTCAAAGGAACGCATTTCCTCTTCCGGATCGCCAAACAGCTCGCTGACATTGAGTCTTCTCCGCCGTCTGTATAGTACGGGCTGTGTTTTGCCAGTCTCCTGACGGCTGGTTACAGTCTCCGCTGCCTGTTCCTGCACGGGCATGGAAACAGACTGCGGTCTTCTGTAGGGACTGTCCGCCGGTACATGGTATCCGGCCGGCGTAACGGTCATCGGAACAGACTCCCGCGCTTGCGGAGGTTCCGCATAATTCACTTCTTTGATTGTTTCCGGTTCCTGTTTGATATAATCCGGTTCAGGATACGCCGGTTCTTTTTCCGGTTCAGCTGCAGTTGCTTCAGGTACTGATACGGAAGGTTTTACCTGGTTTTCAGGAAAAGCGGGGTCCCTCTTCCGGACCGGTGCTTCTGTTCGCAGCGGACGTCTTTCAGGAACCGTTTCCTCTTCTTTTTTCCGGAAAAAAAAGCTTTTCCATACTTTGTAAGGTTTCCACCGGACAATGTAAACGCCCAGATCTGACACCAGTCCGATGATGCAAAGCAGGCCTGCTATAAGGATCCAGTATTTGCCGATCCACGTAAAGAAGGAGCCGCCTTTTTCGCTCGTAAAAGCAGACCATACAGCGGACACAATTCCCTGCAGCCATCCAAGCATTCCCCGGAACAGCGTATTTGCAAAACTGCCCATCTTATGCTCCTTACGGCTCCTCTGCCTCTGCTACTTCGACTGTAACAGTAATTGTGTCATTTGTAATCTGTGATTCATCAGAGGGTTTAATCACTTTCAGCGGAAAGCTCTTCGTGGCTTTCAGTCCGTTAACTTTGATTTCTGTATCCTCAAGCGCAAATTTCTCCAGGTTGTCCAGCACCTCACTGCTGTCAAGAATTGTGATAGTCTCCGGACTGTAGTTTACACCGGTGATTTCATAGCCCTTGGCAACTTTGCCGGTCAGGTTGGCACAGTCTATTGTGGAAAAAGTTTTCTTGGCCAGGACGCTGTAGGATACCATAATCGTATCAATCGGCACATTGGAACTGGTGATGCTCAGGAATTGCTTGTCGATAATCTCCCCGTTCTTGTTGTAAAAATCAAATGAAACAGGAGTACTGTTGCTGTGGCCTGAGGCCCAGTCCACGTCATCCGCTGTCACGTAACACTTTGCCCTGAATATATCATCGACAATTCTTTTCGGTCCGCTGACATGTATCACATCCGGATCGCATTCACCCGGTATATATTTCCATCCATCCGGTTCTATATCGCTGAATTCTGCGGATACAGGAATGGTTCTCGGTTTGTAAGTTTCCACCTCAAGCGTAACGCTCTCCGGTTTGATGGATATCACATTGCCAAACTGGCTGCTGTTGTTCTTCAGAATCTGCACGTCTCTAAGCCCGGTTGTGTTGATTCGTGAAAGATCCAGGCGGACATTATAGTTGCTGGCTTCTGCCTTTTCATATTGTTTTTGGGGAACCGCGGCCGTAAAGTCGACATAAATATTGTCCAGGTCTGAAGTAACGATCAGGCCGTTCCCTTTTAAGGCTTCCTGTCCGTTCACGGTCACTTTGACATTCTGGAATGTTTTTTCACGGGTAATGCTGTCGTCCTGGGAAATCAGTCCTGCCCACAGCAGAACAGAGATCAGAATGGCAATCATTTTCAGCCATCCGTTATGAAGCAGAAGGTGCTTCAGGCCTCTGCCGATCAGAGACAGGGTTTGTTTGAAATCCCTGTTATTTTTCTTCTCACTCATTTATGTTCGCCCCCGTATTCCTTTTGAAAATTCCCCGGAGGAAGGAGGAAATCCCGGATTCCCTGGAACTGTAGAATCCGCGCAGGAACGACCTCATGGCGTCAATGGAATAAGGTCTCTGCAGGGTACCGTCCATGGCAAGGCTGATAATACCGGTTTGTTCTGATACCACGATAACGGCTGCGTCCGTGTTCTCGCTGATGCCGACCGCGGCCCTGTGCCTGGTGCCAAGTCCCCGGATCACGCCGCTGGCTTCCGCAAGCGGCAGGATGCAGGCTGCGGCCACGATCCGATCGTCACGGATTACAACGGCGCCGTCGTGCAGGGGTGTGTTGGGCTCAAATATATTTTCAAGCAGGGGTGCGGATATTTCAGCATTCAGGGTGGTACCGGTTTCCATAACATCCTGCAGGCCGGTTTTCCGCTCGAACACAATAAGAGCGCCTACGCGGCGGCGGCTCAGGTCAACAACCGTCTGAATGATCTCATCAATAATAACGTCTGTGTCTTCCTCATCATTCCGGTGATTTCCTTTGGTGATAAACCTGCTGCGGCCCATACGCTCAAGCGCTTTTCGCAGTTCCGGCTGAAACAGGATCACAAGAACAAGTGCGCCGTTTTGCAGCACGGCCAGCAGCAGCCAGTTCAGGCTTGTCAGGCCGAGGATTTTACTGAGAATGACAATCACAAACAGCAGAAACAGTCCCTTCAGCAGAGCGCTTCCTCTTGTGTGCCGTGTGAGCAGCAGCAGTTCGTAGATAATGACCGCAACGATCAGTACGTCAATAACGTCGATGATACCCATGCGATGACTCAGGTTCCACCACATGCTGCGGACCAGAGACCATACATCTTTCACAGGATCACCTCCGTTCATTTTATCAATTTATTATACACGACATTCCGGAGATTGAAAAGGGAAACAGCAGGATATAGTGGATGGATTCAGCAAAAAAAGCTGCCTGAACAGGCAGCTTTAATCGGTATATATTGTTTTACCTCGATCCCTTGTCATAAGGAATTCCTTCGGCCTTCGGTGCATGCGATGCCTTGGAAGTAAATGCCAGCACAATCAGGCACACGATATAAGGCATCATGTTGTAAACATTGCCCGGCAGGTTCAGGGATACCAGGAACGGGAATCCCGTATAGGTGTTGGACAGTGCCCGGAAAAGTCCGAACAGCAGAGCTGCTATCGCGATCCGCGTGGGTTTCCACTGTCCGAAAATCATAACAGCCAGTGCCAGGAAGCCGAAACCTGCGACGCCGTTTTCAAACTTCCAGAGGGAAACGCCGGCGAGGATATAACACAATCCGCCGAGTCCGCCGAGCAGTCCGGAAATCAGCACGCCGCACCAGCGCATCTTGTATACGTTGATGCCCACGGAATCAGCCGCCTGTGGATGCTCGCCGCAGGCCATCAGGCGCAGGCCGAACCTGTTCTTGTACAGGAGGAAATATACGGTAATCACAGCGATGACAGCCACAATCATGAACCAGTTGAACTCAAAACCGTTAATGTTCACAATGAACATTTTCCGGGCTGCCACATACTCGATTTCAGAGGAGTGATTGTCGGGGTTGGCGGCGGTATTCATGGCCTTAACCAGAACGGTGGCCGCTGCCGTTGCCAGCAGGTTCATGGCGGTTCCGATCAGCGTCTGGTCAGCCTTGAAATGAATAGCCGCAACGCCCAGCAGACAGGAATACAGCATGCCTGCCAGCGCTGCCGCTATCATCGCAGCCAGCACCATCACCACAGCGGAAGTGGTCCCCAGCGAACGCATTACCAGCGCGCCGCCCAGAGCTCCTACAACCATGATGCCTTCCAGTCCCAGGTTGATGATACCGGAATGCTCTGATATGCATCCGCCCAGGGCGACCAGCAGCAGAACGGAGGCGAAGATCAATGTATATTGAATCAGAAGCAGCATTATTGTTTCGCCCCTTTCTTATCTTCACTGCGTGCAATAACCCGTTTCATGGTCAGTTTGATAAACAGGACAAATCCGCACAGATAGATGATCACGGAGGATATAACGTCGGAAATCTGTGAAGAGTAGAAATTCGTGTTCACATACTGTCCGCCGTCTGTAATATGCTGGATAAAGAAGGAGGAGAATACGGCGCCCAGCGGATGAAGTCCGCCGAGGAATGCAGCCGCGATGCCGTTGAATCCCATAGCGGGAACCGAGGACTGTGTGCATTCCCATCTCATATAACCTGTCTGATAGAGCAGCGAGGCGCCGAGACCGGCAAGCGCGCCTGAAATCATAAGGGTCAGGATAATATTCCGGTTCTGGGCCATGCCGGCATATTTGGCCGCGTTTTTATTGTTGCCCGTAGCCTTCAGTTCATAGCCGAACCGTGTTTTGCTGAGGATCACCCATACCAGTATGGCGGCGAGGATGGCCAGCGGAAGCGCGATGGTCACATTGCCGTTTCCGTTGAACAGGTTTTCCAGTCCCATCGTCGGAAGCATGCTGGAGGGATTTTCCTTGTTCAGGTACAGCGTATAGGGACTGGCTGTTTCCTTGACGTTGGAAAGAATAGTATTGGCGGTGTAGAGGGAAATCCAGTTCAGCATGATCCCGGAGATTACCTCATTCACATTGCAGTAGGCCTTCAGGAAACCGGTGACTGCGCCCAGCAATGCGGCGGCAATCATGGCCAGCAGCATGCAGGGCAGCCAGCCCCAGTGCCATGCCAGCGCTGCGTACAGGCTGGCGCACGCGCCTGCTACATACTGTCCGGCGGTTCCGATGTTGAAAAGTCCCACCTTATAGGCAAACAGGATGCTGAGGGAACACATGATCAGCGGCATGGTCTTCGCCAGCGTATTGCCCAGCTGTTTGATCTGCTGCTGCGGACGCTTCCAGGTGAAGAAATTCTTCACAATACTCTGGATGGATTCACCCGCGCCCTGGGGATTGATGATCAGGAGGACAATATAGCCGATCAGCAGTCCGGCCAGAATGCAAAGGATGGAGGCCAGGAAAGTCTGAACCGCTTCATTCTTGAAAAACTTTTTCATGCCTTTCTCACCTCATCCCTCTTTGCGCCGGCCATATAGAGTCCAAGTTCTTCCTGGGTGGTCTTCTTCGGATCGAGTTCTCCGACAATCTCACCTTCGTACATCACCAGGATCCGGTCCGGGACATCCATCACCTCATCCAGCTCCAGTGAAATCAGCAGCACGGCCTTGCCCGCGTCCCGCTGTGCCACAAGCTGTTTATGTATATATTCGATGGCGCCCACGTCCAGGCCGCGGGTAGGCTGTACCGCTACCAGCAGTTCGGGCTGTTTGTCAATTTCACGGGCGATTATGGCTTTCTGCTGGTTGCCGCCTGACATGGAACGCGCCGGTGTAACGGAGCCCTGTCCGGAACGGACGTCATACTGTTCAATCAGCTTATCCGAATACTGACGGATGTTCTTTCTTCTCAGGAAGCCGATCCTGTCCGTGAATCTTGATTCAAAATAGGTCTGCAGGATCATGTTGTATTCCAGGGAATAATCCAGGACAAGTCCGTGCTTGTGCCGGTCCTCCGGAATATGGCTCATGCCGGATGTGGAACGCTTACGGATGGAGGATTTGGTGATGTCCTTTCCGTCCATGATGATCTTGCCGTTCACCAGCGGCTCAAGCCCGGTCAGTCCGTACACAAGTTCTGTCTGTCCGTTTCCGTCGATACCGGCAATACAGACAATTTCCCCTCTCCGCACCTGGAAGGAAACATCTTTGACGGCATTGTTGTTGTGTACTTTGGAAGCAACTGTCATGTGCTGCACATCCAGCACAACGTCGCCCGTGTGTGCCGGTTGTTTATCCACATGGAAATTGACGTTGCGGCCCACCATCATGGCGGAAAGTTCTTCCATCGTCGTGTTTTTTGTTTCAACCGTACCGATGTACTTGCCTTTTCTCAGTACGGTGCAGCGATCTGCCACCGCCATAATTTCGGCAAGCTTATGGCTGATAAAGAGAATGGACTTTCCTTCTGCCGCGAGATTGCGCATGATTTGCATCAATTCTTCAATCTCCTGCGGGGTCAGCACGGCGGTCGGTTCGTCAAAAATCAGGATTTCATTGTCCCGGTATAGCATTTTCAGAATCTCTGTCCGCTGCTGCATACCCACCGTGATGTCGGAAATCACAGCGTCCGGATCGACCTGTAATCCGTATTTTTCTGAAAGGGCAAGGATTTTCTTCCTGGCTTCGGACTTTTTCAGGATGCCGGCCTTTCCGACAGGTTCATCTCCAAGAATAATGTTGTCAAGCACGGTGAAGCATTCAACCAGCTTGAAATGCTGGTGAACCATACCGATTCCCAGTGCGTTTGCGTCGTTCGGATCATTGATCTTGACTTCTTTGCCATCCTTTTTGATGATACCTTCTTCTGCCTGGTAAAGACCGAACAGCACGCTCATGAGGGTGGATTTACCGGCGCCGTTTTCTCCCAGCAGCGCGTGGATTTCTCCGTGACGGAGCTGCAGGGTAATATTGTCATTGGCGATGATTCCCGGAAAGCGTTTGGTGATGTTCAGCATTTCGATGGCATATTCCGACTGCCGTTCCTTGTTCAAAGCGTTCCCCTCCATCTGTATGTTGTTTATGGCGAACAAGGATATTCTTCGCCTTTCTGACATAAACCCCTGTCCATGATTTCTGCGGAACAGGGGCTTATGTCAAAAACCGGGGATGCGGCGCATCCCCGGCAATCATAAACAGATTACTTGATGTTGCCCTGATAATCGACCTTGATGGTGGTTTCGGGTTCAGCGTCGATGGCGTTGGAAACGGTGATTTCACCGGCGTTCATCTTCGCAACCAGCGCGTTATATTCATCAGCGGTGAAGCCGTCCGCAAACTGGGTGGAAGGAGCAATCTGCACGAAGTTTTCTTCGGGATTGTCGGATACCAGACCCAGGTTCTCAATCTTGCCGCCGGCAAATTCAGCGTTCAGGATGGAGGCCAGTTCGGTATAAACGGTGGCAGCCAGGCCCTTCATGGCGGAGGTCACGGTGATGCCTTCGCCGAACATGCCGTCAATGGTGCCCTTCTGGTCAACGTCAACGCCGATGACCTTGCCGCCGGCCTTCTGAGCCGCTTCACCGGCAGAGGTGAAGATGCCGCCGCCGCAGGCAAACACGATTTCGGTGCCGTTGGTATACCAGGTATCCATGTAAGCGGTAATGTCCGCGTCACCGTAGAACTGGTTGCCGTAAACATACTTGACTTCCACATCGTCAGCGCCCAGCTCGACAGCGGCGGCGTCAGCACCCTGCACAAAGCCGTAGCCGTAACGGACAACAGCGGGAACCGCCATGCCGCCCAGGAAGCCCAGCTTCTTGTAGCCCAGTTTCACAGCAGCGTAGCCGGCCATATAGCCGCACAGCTCTTCCTGGTAAACAGCGCAGTACAGGTTCGCGGGCACATCCTTGGCCAGATCGCCGATATCGCCTTCGCCAACGTCCAGCGCGATGAAGGTAATGTCGTCGAATTCAGGAGCCACTTTCTGAATCGCGGGTCCGAAAGCGTAACCGGGCATCACAATCACGGTGAAACCGTCGTCGATAGCCTTTTCAATGGAGGAAATCCGGTCTTCATCGGAGTCGGAAGCGGGCTTGTAATACTGGAAGTCGATCTGGGCGGCTTCACAGAACTGCTTGCAGGCTTCATAGGTGGTCTGGTTGAAGGACTGGTCGGTAATATCGCCGTAGTCGGTGATCATGGCAACCCGCATGCTGCTTCCTTCTTCAGCGGAAGCGAAGGACATAACGCCCATCAGCATCACTGCAGCAAGCAGCAGAGCAAAAAGCTTTTTCATAGGAAATATCCCCTTTCTGATTGTCGGCATATGCCGTTTGTTTATACCAATTATAACAAAAACCGGTACACTTGGAAAGAGTGTACCGGTAATTTTTGTCATCTTTTATTTCCGTAAAATCTGTGAAAAGGATTTGTAATATTGTCACAGGATCCTCGCGTACGGAGACAGATCAGTTACCGTGGCAGGCGCGGAACCGTCGTAAATAAACTGTCTCATCATATATCCGTAGGCGCCGTCAATCAGCACAAAATACCAGTCAACACCTCGGGTAATAATGGTCACAGGGGTTCCCACCTTGCAGGAACGGATCACCGCGCTTTGCGTGGTAGGAGCTGCTCTCAGGTTGACATTCCTGCCGTTTGCGCTCACCACATACGCGCCGGAAACGTAAGGCGTGGGAACTGCTGGCTGGCTTTCAGTCAGGAATTCGGTCATCATATATCCGTACCGGTTGCCCACGCGGATATAGCTCCAGGTGGTTCCCTTGGTAATCATCGCTGCCTGGGTACCAACGCTGTAGAATCCGATGCTCGTATAGGATTTGGACGGGCCGGAGCGCAGGTTGACGCCGTTACCGTTTCTGCTGGTCACGTACACGGTGTATTCGCTTCCGGAGGGACCGGGCATCGGCGCGGGTGCCGGTGTAACGGGCACGGGTACCGCGGTTCCGGACAGGAACTGGGTCATCATATATCCGGTATAACTGCCCACCTGAATCCTGCACCAGTTATTTCCGGGGGAAATGATGGTACACTGGGTTCCGGGTGCATAGGATGCCACAACGGAATATCCCTTGCCTGGACCGCTTCTCATCCTTACATTCAGTCCGTTCGCGCTTGTTATATATGCGGTTGAATCAATAAATGTCCCGGTTCCGGTGCTTCCGCCGCTGCTGCCGCCCACCTGCAGATAGTCTCCGAGCATATAACCCGTCAATCCGTCCTGCGTCGTAACTGCGTACCAGGAACCGATCTGACCGGTAATGGTCACGGTTGTACCGCTGGGATAGCTGGCCCTGATTGCGCCGTTGAATGATGGTTCTGCGCGCAGGATCAGCCAGCCGCCTTTGACAACTCCTGTCCTGTTTTCCGCCAAAGCATTGTCGGCCGGCAGCACAGACGCTGCCGCCAGCATCAGGACCATCAGTATAATGGCTATGTTTTTACGTTTCATCATATCTTTCTTCCTTCCGTACAGAAATTGGCTTTACCCAAGTTCCGAATCATTCGTTTCCATCGTATTGATCATGTAATCAATATAGGATGAATAGGTTTCTTCCTCAGCGGATGGATAACGGAGAATGATATGGTGGAAACTCTTTTCCGTCAGGTAATACAGATCTGTCTGTATCATTTTATCCTGTTCTTCGTTCCTTGTCACGCGCAGGCAGTTGTTTGCCTCGGTGCCTTTTCCGTCAAAGCCGGGAACTTCCAGTTTGATGGCTTCCATCAGGATTTCACGCGTCAGGCTGCCGTCATGTTCCATGTTTTCAATGGACATGGTGGCTTTTCCGTCTGCCGTGGTTGCGGTCAGTCCGTTGGTACCTTCATTGAACTGGAATGTGGCCGGATACTGCATTCTGAAGCCCGTCACACTGTCCATGTATTCGCACATCGCGGCGTCCGCGAAAGCGTCTGTCATTTCTTCGAGGCTCATGCCTTCTGTATCCTTCACATCGGTCATCTCAATCAGGGGCTGGATTTCTTCAAGTCCCTGTTCGGTTTCTTCCGTGGAGTTTTCCGCATTCACGCTAAAAGGACAAACCGCCAGCATTACGATCATGGTAAAAAGGAATAATAATCTGAATCTGCTCAAGTCCTCACACTTCCTCTCTCATAAGGGATTCAACTATAAAGACGAAACACATCTGGATTTTCTTCCCGAATACGGAAAAACCCCTTCCGTACATTGGAAGGGAGTTTATCACACGCGATTCTGCTTAGTTAGCGGCCTTGGTCAACTGCTTGGCCAGACGGGCCTTTTTCCGATTGGCGGCATTCTTATGAATAACGCCCTTGGACGCGGCCTTATCGATCACTGCGGAAGTCGCGGACAGCTGCTCATTGGCGTTCTGCGCGTCAGCGGCAACGGCGGCGTCAAACTTCCGGATGGAAGTACGCATCCCGCTCTTAATGATGCGGTTGCGAAGATTCTTCTTCTCGCTGACCTTAACGCGCTTCTTTGCGGACTGGATATTCGGCAACTCGGTTCACCTCCCCTTAGGATCCTTAAAAAACCATCGCATGCAATAATATCACGACAGCTGTGAAAAAGCAAGTATTTCATGAAAGAAATTTGAAATGTCTCTTCCCTATCCGTTTCTTTTCGTTTATAATATCCGTAACAGAAAACAGGAGGTTCTTTCCTTTGGCAAAAAAACAGCGTATCGGTATTCTCGGCGGCAGCTTTGATCCGGTTCACCACGGTCATATTGCTGCGGCGCTGGGTATACTGAATGCTGATTATGTGGACCGTCTGCTTGTCATTCCTTCCGGCCGTCCCGGATACAAAAGCTGTTCCGCTTCTGCTGAAGACCGCTGGAAAATGCTTGTAGCCGCCTGTTCCTGCGATAAGCGCCTGGTGCCTTCCCGCCTGGAGCTGGATCGCGATGGGACTACCTATGCCGTTGATACGCTTCTGGCTGTCCGGAAAGAGTATCCCGATGCGAAACTGTTCTATATTATTGGTTCGGATACTCTCATGACGCTGCATCACTGGCTTCGCATGGATGAGGTTTTTCGTCTCTGTTCTTTCCTGGTGATCCCCCGGGAGGAGGATTCAGTAATCTGCGGCAGGGAAATTTCCCGTCTTTCCGCTATGGGCGGAAATTTCCGTCTTTTGCCGCCAAGCTCTGTCCGTATTTCCTCTTCATCTATACGCGCTGTGCTTGCCGGCGGCGGAACTCCGGATGATCTCAATCCGGCCGTGCTTGAATACTGCCGCTGTAAAGGACTTTATAACGCTTCCGGAAGGCTTGATCATATCGATGAATGGATCGATAAGCTTTTCGCTGCGCTGAAGCCTCGGCGTTTTGCTCATTCTCTGAGCGTCGCCGCTGCTTCCGCCCTGCTGGCTGTCCGCTTTGGGGAAGATCCGCTGAAAGCGGAACAGGCCGGTCTGCTCCATGACTGTGCCAAATGTCTTCCTCTGAAGGAAATGCAGCGTATTGCTGTTGATAACAGTCTGACGGAGGATCCTGATGTACTGTCCAGTGACGCGCTGCTTCATTCCATCGTCGGTGCCTGTCTGGCACAGCAGGAATACGGCATGGAAGATCCGGACGTTCTGGAGGCTATCAGCTTCCATAACACCGGTTATCCCGGCATGTCCCGGCTGGCAATGTGCGTCTGTCTCGCTGATTATATGGAACCGCTGCGTGAAAGCTTCCCGGTCCTGGAGGAGGTGCGGGCTCTCTCCCGCGTCTCCCTGGAAAAAGCACTGCTTCTTTCTCTGGAAAGCACAGTAAACTACGTTCTGGCCAGGGGATGGTACCTGTATCCCCGTACCGCCGATACAATCAGCTGGCTCAGGGGTTTGCCGTCAGTTCAGGGATAAACCGCTTCCGCGGTTATGAAATATGTGATTTGGAGGATAAAACATGCCCGATCATGAAACCGTACTTCGTCTGGCCCGTTTGCTTTACGACCGTAAATCCCAGGATATTTCCGCCCTGAATGTCACCCGTCTGACTGTTCTCTGCGATTATATGGTTATTGCGTCCGGCCGTTCCGCAACCCAGGTTGCTGCGCTTGCGGATGCCGTGGATGATCTCATGGCTGCGGAGGGACTCAATCTCCGCAGAAGTGAAGGTCGCCGTGAAGGCCGCTGGATCGTTCTGGATTACGGCCATATCATTGTGCATCTCTTCCACCGGGATGACCGGACTTTCTATGGTCTGGACCGGCTCTGGAACGACGGAACCAATGCCCTGGAGCTCCCCTTCGACCAGACAGTTGCCGACTGATAACCTTATTTCCCATATAAAATCAACGAAATGCTTACGGATTTCCGTAAGCATTTCATCCACCATTCTTCATTCTTAATTTTTCATTTTTCATTAATAAAGCTGCTTCCTCCCGGAAGCAGCTTTTTCCGCCATTCTTCATTTTTCATTCAAAACGCTGTTTCCCATAGGAAGCAGCGTTTTATTTCATTTTCTCAGCTCAATGATCTTATCCAGAATTTTTTCCGCCAGTTCCCGTTTCGTCTGCAGCGGCTGTTCTTCCGTTCCGTCTTTGGTGATCAGTGCGGCAATGTTGGTATCCACATTGAATCCGGCGCCGGGAAGCGTCACGTCATTGGCAACAATCATGTCCAGGTTCTTTTTCTTCAGCTTTTCTGCCGCGTTCTTCCGTACGTTGTCCGTTTCAGCTGCAAAGCCGACAAGCGTCTGTCCCTTTTTCTTGATGGCGCCGACTGCTTTGGCAACGTCTGGATTTTCCTTCAGCGTAAGGGTCAGGGATTCTCCTTCAGCCTTTTTGATTTTGCTGGTGCTGGTCTTTTCAAACCGGTAATCGCAAACGGCCGCGGCCTGGATGATGATATCCTGGTCCGGCGTTTCATGCATCATGGTGTCATACAGTTCCTGTGCGGATTCAATCTGAATCCTGCGGATTCCTTCAGGCACAGGTGCTGTCACACTGCCGTAAACTGCGGTAACTTCTGCACCCCGGTCTCTGGCGGCCTCGGCAATCGCGAATCCCATTTTCCCGCTGGAGTCATTTGTCATATAGCGCACCGGATCCAGCCGTTCCTTTGTGGCTCCGGCTGTTACCAGGATCTTCAGTCCTTCAAGATCCCTGCGTACATCCAGAATATCCCGGATCGCCTCAACAATGGCTTCCGGCTCGCTCATGCGTCCTGCGCCCTCGTCTCCGCAGGCAAGGATTCCGCTGTCAGGGCCGACAAAATACACGCCCCGTGTCTTCAGTTTCTGTACATTTTCCCGGGTTGCTTCCGCGGTCCACATACCGGTGTTCATCGCGGGTGCGATCAGTACCGGAGCCTTTGTGGCCAATACCGTCGTGGAAAGCATGTCGTCTGCAATACCGGACGCCATTTTGGCAATGATATTTGCGGTTGCCGGAGCGATGACAAACACCTCTGCCAGTTTGGCCAGGGCCACATGTTCCACATTCCAGTACTCAGGCGCCTGGAAAGTATCCGTAACCACCTGGTTGGCAGAAAGCGTCTGAAAAGTAAGCGGCGAAACAAATTCCGTCGCGTTCTTTGTCATGATCACATGTACATTCGCGCCCAGATGACGCAAACGGGAGACAACCTCTGCGCTTTTGTACGCGGCGATGCCTCCCGTCACTCCCAGCACGATCTCCCTGCCGGTCAGATCCATATCAGTTCTGCTCCTCCTGCTCCGTCGGGTTGACGTAGGTCAGCAGTCCGCGGTTAATTTCCTCAACCGCAGTCTTCAGCGGCTTCATGCCTTCCGCGTCGATCATCGGCAGGGCGCCGTTGACGATTTCGCGTCCGCGCTTGCTGGCTTCAACAACCAGGGTATAGCGGCTGTCCGCGTGGTTCAGCAGTTCAAGTACGCTCGGATCAACAATAGACATTTCTTTTCCTCCTCAGGTATACAGGTTATTCCTCAATCACCGGGAAATACCGCACTGTGTTCTGTTTCTCAGCCCGGACAATCGCCACAAGCTGTTCAAACGCCAGCTCAAGATTGTCGTTCACAATGAGGTAGCGGTAGCGGTCTGTCTGGCGGATTTCGCCTCTTGCGTTATTCAGTCTCCGCTGAATTTCCTCTTCATTTTCCGTATTGCGGGTATGAAGCCTGACCTTAAGGTCATGATAACTCGGCGGAAGGATAAACACGCTGACGCAGTCCTTTTCCTTGCTCATGACTTCCCGTGCTCCCTGGGGGTCAATATCCAGCAGCACGTTCTGTCCTTTTTCCATCCGGTCATAAACCTCGCTTTTCAGCGTGCCGTACCGGTGACCGTGGACGCTTGCGTGTTCAATGAACGCGTCCTCGGCAAGCAGTTTATCATATTCCTCGTCAGAAATAAAGTGGTAATGAACATCTTCGATCTCATTTTCCCGCCGTCCCCTGGTGGTAACGCTGACGGAAAAACAGAATGAAGGATCTTTTTCCAGCAGTTTTGCCACCAGTGTTCCCTTACCGGCGCCTGAGGGGCCGGATATTACCAGCAGCATTCCCTTTCTTGTCTCTTTCATGTGTCTTCCTCCATCCCTTTTCGTTCGTCAATCCGGGCTGCTACCGTTTCCGGCATCAGAGGTGAAAGAACAACATGTTCTGAATCCGTCACAATGACAGCCCTGGTTTTATGTCCGCATGTAGCGTCAATAACCCGTCCGCTGTCCCTGGCGTCCTGTATCATCCGGCGGATCGGAGCGGCTTCAGGGGAAACAACCGCTACCAGCCGCTCTGTCGCAAGCATATTGCCGTATCCGATGTTCACCAGTTTCATTGCCGTCACTCCACGTTCTGAATCTGTTCTCTCAGTTTCTCAATCTCGCTCTTCAGGTCAACCACATGCTGGGCGATGATTGTATCGGAAGCCTTGGAGCCTATGGTATTGGTTTCACGGTTCATTTCCTGGATCAGGAAATCCATTTTCTTGCCGGTTTCACCGTTGCTCTCCAGATATTTACGCATCTGGCGGATATGACTGTCCAGCCGGGCAAGTTCCTCATCAATCGCACACCGGTCAGCCATGATAGCAACTTCCTGGGCGATTCTCTGGGGTTCCGCTGCTTCGGTCAGAAGGCTCTTCAGCCGTGCTTCAAGCTTGTCCCTGTATTCTGTCACAACCAGCGGCGCGCGTTCCAGAATGGCCTTGCGGAGCTTTTCCACCGCGTCCAGGTGAACCTTCAGGTCTTCCTTAAGGTTTTCCCCTTCCCGCGCCCGCATCTGAACCAGCTGTTCAGCCGCGATATTGGTTGCTTCAGCACAGATCGTACTGACAGTATCTTCATCCATCTCCTGCTCATTCAGCGTCAGTACGCCTTCCATTTTCATGAGCCGGCTGATGGTCATGTCATTTTCAATGCCTGTTTTTTCTGTAAGGAGCGCGGCTGCTTCCAGATAATGGCCTGCCAGTTCCGGATCGCATTCAACCGTCGTAGCGGAACTGTCTGTCCTCTTGACGGTCAGGAATACATCCACATGTCCGCGCAGGATGCGTTTGCCGATCCCGTCCCGGATGGTCTGTTCCAGGAAGTTCAGGTTCCGCGGCAGTCTCATACCGATATCCAGGAAACGGTGGTTTACAGTTTTAAGATCAATGGTAACTTCCCATCCGTCCTGCTGAACCTTTCCGCTCCCGCATCCGGTCATACTGTGCATGTCATCGTCACCTCTCTCCGTATTCGGTTGAGATTATATCATTCACCTGTCTGCTTGGCAACTTTCAGCCGTATCAGTGATCACGCTGATCATATCCCATTTCCGGGACCATCTGGTGAGGATGGCCGGGCTTCCGGGAACCATATGTCCCGCGACGCTTTCTCCGATGGATCTTGCCGGGGTGGAAGTGCACATTTTGCATGCGGAAAGCGGATCCGCGCCGTACCGGTGAATCAGGTTGTAGAATGCTTCATTCATGGTCAGCACGGAACCGGCCAGTGTACCGTCCGCCAGGCGTGCTGCACCTTCCTTTACAAACACCGGTTGTCCGCCCAGGCTGTATTCTCCGTCCGGCATTCCGGCCGCTTCCATAGCGTCCGTAATGGCTACCGCCCTGTCCGCTCCTTTGCACAGGATGATCAGCCGGACGATATCATCATGCAGGTGTTTGCCGTCGCAGATCATTTCGCAGAAGAACCGGTCATCTGTCATGGAGGCACCCGGCACGCCCGGTTCACGGTGATGCAGGGGTGTCTGTGCGTTGAAAGTGTGGGTAATGTGATCCGCTCCCCAGTCACCGGCTTCATGAACCTTTTCCGCGTCAGCCTGTGTATGACCGATGGATACATGGATGCCTGCGGCACTGGCTTTGCGGACAAATTCCTCGCTTCCGTCCTTTTCCGGTGCCATTGTGATCAGCCGGACCAGGGATGGATCTTCCGCCATATTAAGCAGATCTTCCCAGCTGGGGTTCCGGAAAAACTCTTTCCTCTGGGCGCCTGCTTTGCCTTCGCTGAGGAACGGAGCTTCCATATGGGCGCCCAGTACTCTGGCCCCGTTCCGTTCAGGTTGTTCAATGGTCCTCCGTATGCCGTCAATCACTTTGGCGGTATCTTCCATGGAGGCGCTCATCGTTGTGGGGCAGAAAGCGCCTGTGCCTGTACCCGCCAGTTCCCGGCTCATCCGCCGGATATCGGTTTCTCCCCGCATGGTATCGCTGCCGCGGAAAGCGTGAATATGGACGTCTACAAAACCCGGAAGCAGATAATCGCCTTCCAGGTCAATCACTTTTTCCCCGGCTTCCGCACGAAGGCTTTCGCCGACTTCCTGCACGATGCCGTTCATCAGCCGGATACTCAGTCCGTTCTCAAATTCTGTTCCGGTAAATACGGTGCCGTTTTCAATCAGCATGGTTTATGGTTCCTTTCTGTTGCCTGGTAAGGTTCAGTCAACGCCCCGCAGCTCAACGGCCGGTACATAGGGCCTGATAATGTCCGCCCAGTGTTCCATCTGCTCCCGGGTCGGTGCGTGCAGTCCTTCAAACGGGACCGTATCCCTGTCCGTGAATTTCTGCAGATAATACTTCCGGGCTCCCCTGATCCATTCTCCGATTCCCGTAAAGCTGTCATCATTGTGAAGTTCGGTAACCACAGTTGTCCGGAATTCATATTCAGTGCTGCCTTCCATCAGCATGGCGGCGCTTTCCCGGATCGGACTCAGGTCAATTTTCTGCAGTCCAGCGGTCTGAGCGTATCTTTCAGGGCTGTTTTTGATATCCATCGCCACATACTGTACCAGTCCCTCCCGGATCATGCGGCCCAGTACGTCCGGATGCAGTCCGTTGGTATCCAGCTTGATGTCATATCCAAGCTCCCTGATTCTCCTGGCCATATCCGGCAGATCTTTCTGCAGTGTCGGTTCACCGCCTGTAATGGCAACTCCGTCCAGCAATCCCTGTCTTTTTTTCAGGAAGGAGATCAGTTCATCGTCGTTCATCGCCGGCGGAGCTTTTCCGTCCAGCAGTTCAGCATTATGGCAAAAAGGGCACCGCATATCGCAGCCCCCGAAAAAAACAGTACAGGCAACCCTGCCCGGATAGTCCAGCAGCGTCATTTTCTGTAATCCGTGTATGATCATAGGCCGGCTCTCCTTTTATTCCCATTGGGCCCATACGTCCGGCTGATAGCCGAGCGTCATTTTGTTTCCGTTTCTGACAATGGGAAGGCGAAGCAGCCAGGGATTTTCCTGAATGGCGGGAATAAGGAGCTCCTCCCGGTCATAGTAGCAGGCTGGATGTTCCTTTACCTTTTTATCTTCCCTGTCGATCAGCTTTTCAATGCCGATGGCGGAGATCATCATGCGGATCTCCCGTTCACCGAGCTTGTGTTTTTTGAGATCCAGCGTCTGGAACGGTATCCGTCTTTCCTTAAAATACCGTTCTGCCTTCTGCGCGTCAAAGTTCTTCTTTCCGCAGTAAATCTGAATATTCATGCTTTCAGGCTTCCTCCGGTCCGGATGTCTTTACCAAGCAGGCTGATCACCTTGCAGCTGCGGCTGTCCCGCAGCCTGGAGGCAATGCGTTCTGTATATCTTTCGCGGAATTTGGACATCTCCAGGTTCGTGGATATCACAGTGGACAATCCTTTGTTCTGCCGTTCATTCAGCAGGTTGAACAGCTGTTCCACTGTCACATTCTGCATCAGCGGTTCACTGCCCAGATCGTCAATCATCAGCACTTCGGCGTTCAGCAGCTCCGACGCGCTGTCATCATTTTCAAAATAGCTCTTCCTGAGAATCTCCAGCATCTTGTAGGCGCTGATGATCAGGACGTTCACATCTCTTTCAATCAGTCTTTCGGCCATGGCGCGAAGCAGGAAGGTTTTCCCCAGTCCTGTGCTGCCGGTCAGCAGCAGATCCCGGTATTCACCGTCAGGATATTCATTTGCCCATTTTTCACAGACGGTTCTGTACAGCTGCATCATTTCGCGCTGGGTAAAATCCAGCCCCGGTATTTTCTCATCCGGGAACACAGACGCGTCAAAGGTTTCAAATGTCTCTGTCCGGCTCCCTGTCAGTCCGATTTTTTCTCTCAGTTTCTGCTGATAAGCCTTCTTCAGGCATTCGCAGGGTTCCTTGATGGTCTCTCCGATCCTGCCGGTGTCCCGGCATACGGGGCATTTGTAAACGGGGGCAAGATAATCGGCGGGATAGCCTTTTTCCGTCAGTGCGTTACGGATCTTTTCATTCAGCTTTTCCATCCGTTCCGGAAGATCATCAGCCCGTTTTCCGGCTCCCTTTACAATATTCCGGAGCGTGCCGAAAACAAGCTCTTCGCGTTCCTGGGTCAGAGCAAATATTTCCGGCTGTTCCAGCCTTATTTTTTCTTTTCTGGTTTCTTCCGTCCGTTCGTTATCCGCCCTCATCCGGGCATATTCGTTCTCCAGTTCGATCAGCAGATCCTCACACATCGGATTTACCTCCGTTTCCGTGCTTAAAGGCTTCCATTTCCCTGGCCAGTGTCTGCATCATCTCTTCCTGCACGCCGGAATAATCTCGCTGTGCAAAATCCTGCGCAGGCAGAACCTTTTCATTTTTCTTCTGTCCGGTTGTTTTTCTGTTTTCATGGTCTTTCCTGGCCTGTTCAGGCGTCCGGATTCCTTTTTCCTGATAGTCCGTCAGAATCTTATCCAGGTAAGCCATCGGAGTTTTTGCTTCAGCGGCATACGGGGCCGCGGCAAGAATCATCTCCCGGCTGAATCCCATCTCATATTCCCATCTGGAAACCATACTCCGGTCTGTTTTGCCGATGCGGTTCTCATCGGTTCCCCAGATCTTCCGGAGTTCCCGGATCAGGGATGTCTGATCGTGGAAGGATTGCACATAATCCTTCACCTCTTTCGGGGTATCCAGTCCTTTTTCCTTCCAGGACTGGAGCAGTTTCAGCACTTCACCGGTATCCTTGCCGTTGTGTCCGCATTCCCGGGCCGCAGTCAGGATAATCTCCTGCGTATAAAGTTCCGTCATGCGGTCGTACAGCTGAAGATTCCTGGGATTGACTTCACCCTTTCCAAGCTCCTTCAGTACTTCACGCAGTCCGTCTGCGCGCTGTGCGGAATGACGTATGGTATCAGGCGTCAGTTCTCCGGTATCGGGGTTCTCCTGCTTCAGGCTGTTCAGGATTCCGTCCAGATAACCCAGGCTGGGATCCCCTTTGGCTGTCAGCTCCAGGGCAGCTTCAACTGCCTCATGGCTGAATCCCCAGTCACGGGTCCATTTACGGTACAGGGCCACCTGTGCTTCTGAAGGCAGATAGCGCTTTCCCATCTTTTTAAGGATTTTCCGGATGCCTGTATAAGCCTTTTCATCCCTGGAGAAAAATTCTTCCGCTGCGTCCACGGACATGATTTTCTCGGCTGCCATCTGTACGGCGGTTTTCTCTGCGTCGCTGATACGGAAGTTTTTCCCTTTCACTTCCGCCATATGATTCAGCAGCATGATGATCACTTCTATCGGAAGCTTCAGTCCTTCATGCCACTCAAAACAGGCGCTCAGCTCACTTCCGTGCAGGCGCCTGACTTTATCAAAGGCTTCATAGACAGCGTTGCTGAAATCCTCATATTCAGGATCGTTTTCGTCGTCAGAAACCAGATTTTTTTGTTTGATATTGATGTATTTCCATTGGAGCGGATTATCGCTGATCCGGCGGACGAGGCGGCGTCTTTCCCAGTAGCGGAATGCCGCCGCCACATCCTCTTCCGTCATATTCAGCTCATGGCTCATCCGTGCCAGGCTCATATCTTCTTCGGGATGATAGCAGCGCATAAGACCGTACAGGTAGACCTTCACATAGTCTCCCTTGGCGTCCGGCATGTAATCCAGGATAAACTGGTTTTCCACCGGGGTAATGTCAAACATGGCGTACCGTTCATCAAACCCGAACATGAGTGCTTTCCTTCCTGTCTTTTCAGCAGGGATGATCCTCCAGGATGGCTGCAGCCGCCTTCTTGCCTGCGCCCATAGCCAGAATCACCGTTGCTGCGCCGGTCACGGCGTCTCCGCCGGCGTATACATTCTTTTTGCCGGTTCTGCCGTTCTCGTCGGTCTGGATGCCTCCCCACCTTTCTGTCGGCAGGTCAGGCGTTGTTTTCTTAATCAGCGGATTCGGGCTGTTGCCGATGGCTATGATCACGGTTTCCATCGGAAGCTCGTATTCGCTGCCTTCAACCGGTACGGGACGCCTGCGTCCGCGTTCATCCGGCTCGCCCAGTTTCATTTCAATGCAGCGGATCGCTTTCACGAATCCGTTCTCGTCTCCCTCAATGGAGGTAGGCGCTGTCAGCATATGGAACTGGATACCCTCTTCTTTGGCGTGATGTACTTCTTCCGCACGTGCGGGCATTTCAGCCTCGCTCCGTCGGTAAAGAATCGTCACTTCCGCGCCGAGCCGTTTGGCGCAGCGTGCGGCGTCCATCGCCACGTTGCCGCCGCCGACGACTGCCACGTGCTTGCCGATCTTCACCGGAGTATCATGTTCCGGGAAAGTGTAGGCCTTCATCAGGTTCAGCCGGGTCAGGAATTCATTGGCGGAATATACGCCGCACAGGCTTTCTCCGGGAATCTTCTGGAAATTGGGCAGTCCGGCGCCGCTTCCGATAAAGACCGCGTCGTTTCCTTCCTCCAGTAGTTCATCAACAGTGAAAGCTTTGCCGGCCACAGCGTTGGTGATAATCTTGACGCCAAGCTCCTTCAGGCTGCTGATTTCCCTTTCAACCAGTGCCTTTGGCAGACGGAATTCCGGAATACCGTACATCAGTACGCCGCCCGCGGTATGCAGGGCTTCGTATACGGTAACGTCCCATCCTGCTTTGGCCAGTTCACCTGCACAGGTCAGGCCTGCGGGACCGCTGCCGATCACTGCGGCGCGTTTGCCGCAGGGTGCCGCCTTTTCCGCGGACGCTTTGCCCTGTGCCATAGCCGTATCTGCGGCAAACCGTTCCAGCCGGCCGATACTGACAGGTTCACCCTTAATACCGCGTACGCATTTGCTTTCGCACTGGGATTCCTGCGGACAGACGCGGCCGCAGATTGCCGGAAGTGCGTTCTGGGAACGGATCACCTGATAGGCGCCGTTGAAATCCCCTTCTTTAATCTTGTCAATAAAATCCGGAATCGGGACATTCACCGGACATCCCGATACGCAGGGTGCGTTCTTGCAGTGCAGGCAGCGCTGTGCTTCCTCTACGGCTATGTCAGCGGTATATCCGAGGGCTACCTCTTTAAAATTCCCCGCCCGTACCTGCGGATCCTGCTCGGGCATGGGATGTTTCTGAAGACTCATGTTGGCCATTTTACCGTTCCTCCCCTGTCAGCCTGCAAATGTGTTTTTCTCTTGCTTTCGCCTCTTCGGGGCGGAACATGCGTCCCCGGGCCATCGCTTCGTCGAAATCAACAAGATGTCCGTCAAAATCAGGGCCGTCAACGCAGGCAAACTTTGTTTCGCCGCCGACAGTCAGACGGCAGCCGCCGCACATGCCTGTTCCGTCGATCATGATCGGGTTCATGCTGACAATCGTCTTGATCCTGGGTTCCCGGGTCATGTCGCACACGGCCTTCATCATCGGCAGCGGTCCGATGGCAATCACGGTATCATAATTCCTGCCCGCGTCAATCTGCTTCTGCAGGGCCTGTGTGACAAAGCCTTTATTTCCGTTGCTGCCGTCGTCTGTCATAATGATCAGATTCGTGCAGGCAGCTTCCAGTTCATCCTTCAGGATAATGAGATGTTCATTCCGGAATCCGACAATCAGATCCACTTCCGCGCCTGCGTCATGCAGCGCTTTGGCCTGCGGATAGGCAATCGCGACGCCCAGGCCGCCGCCGATCACGGCGCACCGGTGAATGCCTTCCGTTTTGGTGGGCTCGCCCAGGGGTCCCACAAAGTCCAGCAGGCTGTCACCCTCGTTGAGGGAATCCAGCTTTTCAGTCGTATAGCCGACCTTCTGGAAAATAATCGTAACCGTTCCCTTTTCCCGGTCATATCCGGCGATGGTCAGCGGGACCCGTTCCCCTTCTTCATCAATCCGGAAGATGATGAATTGTCCGGGCATCGCTTTGCGGGCAACCAGGGGAGCTTCAATCTCCATCAGGGTTACCGTCTCGTTCAGAACGCGCTTTTTGACAATAGGATACATGACTGTCCCTCCGATATATATGGATGCAGACTATTTTACTCTTTTCATTTTTCTTTATCAACTTTGTTTTCGCCTTTCCTTCGTATTCTTTCCGTTTTCCATAACCATATAAAATACATTATAAAAACCATCTTTCTGTTCTTGACCGCACTCCTCATTTTTAGCATGATTTTATGATAATGAAGTCTGATATTTTTAAGTTTTAAGTCTTAAGTATTCATTTTTCAGTAACAATGATGCCTTATTTTTAAGGCATCATTGTACCCTCTCCCTCTTTTCTTTCAAGACTTCCTGTGGTATAATCCCAGCTGAAATAAGACGAAGGAGGGTTCCTGTCTATGCCACTCGTAACCACTACAGAAATGTTTAAGAAGGCCTATGACGGCGGCTATGCTGTCGGCGCGTTCAACGTCAACAACATGGAAATCATCCAGGGCATTACCGAGGCTGCCGGAGAGCTGAAGGCTCCCGTCATCCTGCAGGTTTCCAAGGGTGCCCGTGCCTATGCCAACCACACCTACCTGGTGAAGCTGGTTGAGGCTGCTGTGATCGAAAACCCCGAAATCCCGATCGCCCTGCATCTGGACCATGGCGACAGCTTCGAGCTCTGCAAGAGCTGCATCGACGGCGGTTTCACTTCCGTTATGATCGACGCTTCTTCCAAGCCCTATGAAGAGAACATCGCCCTGACCCGTAAGGTTGTCGAATATGCTCATGACCACGGCGTTGTGGTTGAAGCTGAACTCGGCACCCTGGCCGGCGTTGAAGACGAAGTTTCCGTCGATGCCGACAAGGCCATGTACACCCATCCCGAAGAAGTCGTTGACTTCGCTACCCGCACCGGCTGCGACTCCCTGGCTATTGCTATCGGCACCAGCCACGGCGCTTACAAGTTCAAGCCCGGCACCAAGCCCCAGCTCC
>R26__coassemble_15_pt1 | contig 131234 bp, 116 predicted proteins | sample R26__metabat2_high_PE_047 | metagenome-assembled genome bin R26
GGAATTATCTGTCCCAACTTGCCTGCTGATCCAGCCGGATCGGCAGGCTTTTTCATATGCAGATTCTGCCGACAGGAATTCTTCACTGCGTGACGAATGATATAGCCATAACTGTGTTATGGAGGTCTTCTAAGATAATCTGAATTTTGCGGAGAATAGGATGAAAAAGAACTTTAAAATACGGATAATCTGGTGGATATATATTGTTGCTAATAATTTATAACTATTATTTATGCTGATTGATTCTGCAATTTTGGCATTTATATTGCGATCTATGTTGACAAAAATGGCATTTATCATCATAATACCAATTGACCGGTTTTATCGCGGTTTTTCATGGCTTTCAGCGTATGATGGCCATAACAAGGAGGAACGGGCAATGGAGCGATTGCTGAACGCGCAACTGAATCAATGGCGGCAGAATCCCAAGCGAAAGCCGCTTGTGCTGAAGGGCGTCCGTCAATGCGGGAAAACCTGGCTACTGAAGGAATTCGGTGAACAGAATTATCCGGACGTTGCCGTTTTCAATTTTGAGGAAAATCCCAGCCTCTGCAGCATTTTCGAACAGGATCTGGACGTGAAGCGAATTTTGCTGGAACTGGGAGTTACCCGCGGGAAAGCGATCCAGCCGGAGAAAACGCTGATGATTCTGGATGAGATTCAGGCCTGCGACAAAGCGCTTACCTCTCTGAAATACTTCCAGGAGAATGCTCCGGAATACCATATTGCCTGCGCCGGTTCCCTTCTTGGCATTGCACTGCATGAGAATCAGTCCTTCCCTGTCGGGAAAGTGGATTTTCTGACGCTGTATCCCATGTCCTTCGAAGAATTCCTGATTGCCATGGACCAGAGGATGCTGACGGGATACCTGGCTTCCCTGGAGCTCGGACAGAATATCTCCGAACCGATTGCAAATCAGCTGACCGGTTATTTGCGGCAGTACTTCATGATCGGAGGAATGCCGGAAGTAGTCAGGACGTGGAAAGAAACACAGGATCTGAGAGAAGTTGAAACGGTTCAGCAGTCCATTATCTCAAGTTATGAACTGGATTTCGCCAAACATGCGCCGCGTCCCGAGTTTCCAAAGCTGAGCGCGATCTGGGCCTCCATTCCACAACAGTTATCCAAGCCGAACAGCAAATTTATCTTCAGCCATGTGAAAAAAGGCTGGAGAGCCAAGGATCTGGAAAATGCGCTGGAATGGCTGATCCGTGCAGGCCTTCTGTATAAGGTATGCATGATCGAAAAGCCCTATATCCCGCTTTCTGCTTATGCGGACGCGACCTCCTTCAAGCTGTACCTTTGCGATGTCGGCTTGCTTCGGAAACTGGCCGGTGTTCCGGCACAGGTGATCTGGAGTTCCTCAGACATATACAAAGAATTCCGCGGTGCCATGACAGAAAACTATGTTCTGAATGAATTGTATAAATCAGCAACCGACACGCTGTATTACTGGAGTTCCGGGAATATGGCGGAAGTGGACTTTGTGCTGCAGCAAGGCGCGGAGATTATCCCGATTGAAGTGAAGTCAGAGAAAAGCGTCAAAAGCAGGTCTCTGGCGGAATACCGGAAAAAGTATAATCCAATGTACGCGGTCAGAACATCAATGGTACCGGAACTGACTAATGCCACACTGCTGAATATCCCGCTGTTTATGATCAGTTCACTGCCCAGGTGGATTCCGAAAGAAACTAATGATTTCTAACAAAACTGATTAACAAGCTCAATGGAATGCCATATGGTGTCATATGGGCAATGCCCCGGAGGGGGATCGCGGTTTATGATCAGAGTTGGGAGGCCGACGGGTCCACAAAATATCTTCAAGTTGTCTTTTTCATGGAGACCATGTATATCCATCAGAGCCATTCAAATTGTCAGCCTGTACTTGTGCTGAAAGAAATTGTATTCCTGCTTATATTCCTCATCAGAATTTTTGAGAGCACGCTGGTTTTCGTGTATGTTCATATTTACGGTATGCTCAGAGAAGATTATGCAAAGATATCCTGATCCATAATTACGAATCAACTGAAGGAGACCAGCGATGCCTTTTATCCAGAAAGATTTACCCCAGTATCATTACGCAGATGATGACGGACTGATTGGTCTGCGCGGTGCGATGTATTATTTCCAGAACATCCACACCTGGCATCTGCATTCAGTCGACAAAGGGAACGATGTCCTGCCGCAGAAATATGAAGCAGGCTGGATCTATACCCGATATCATGTCGTTTTGAAACAGAAGATGGACTACCGTGGAGAACTGACACTCCGTGCCTGGATGGAACCCTACCGGCAGCCGGTGCTGGTGAATGAGAATATCGAGATCCTGCAGCATGGAAAAATCGCCGCCTGCGGAAAGCTGGAGTGCTGTGTGTTCAGCCTCGCCAGGCAGCGTCCGCTGCGCCTGACCGCAGTCGATTTTCCGGAGAATTTTGCCGAAGATGTCCCGAATGATATTCCGGATTTCCTCGGAATTGAGAAGACAGCGGACGGAACGGAAGAGCGGTATATCCGTACAGTCCGGGCATCCGACCTTGATGTAAACCGGCATATGAACAACCTGCACTATATTGCCATGTTCCAGGATGCCTATGACAGCAGTTTCTGGCGGGATTATTCCCCGAAGGAAATGGAGATCTGCTTTATGTCCCAGTGTAAGGAAGGAGAAGCAATCTCGGTCCGCAGCAAAATGACAGGAGATGCTGTGCATTTCGCCGCGCTGCATCAGAACGGACAGATTGCTTCCGTGGCTGATTTCAGGAGATAGATTAATCATTTACTTGCAATGAAACTCGGAAGTTAACCGGGCTAAAGCCCTGTGGTGGATGTGAACGCTTCGCCCGCTAGGGTACGCACTTTTTCAAAAGCTGCGTACCCTTTTTGCATACCCCCTCTGACAAAATAGTGCGTACCCTTGAGGGGTACGCAGAAAAAATCCGGTAAGCGTTTACGTTGAACGCCTACCGGATGTGTGGCGGTGAGCGAGGGGAGAGATTCCCCAGTGGGGAAACCGCCGGAGGCAGTAACGACCCGAACGAATCATCCGAAACAAGTCAGATGCTCGCCCCAAGAGCATCTGGCGCCGATTGAGGATGCGGAGACAGCTGGACATCCGGAACAGTTCGTCCTGTTATTCCTTCGTACCGGCCAGCCGCTGATCCGCCTGGGCCTGGAACGATTCCGGCGGCATTTCCATGATCTCAATCTGCGTGCCGTCCGGATCGTGGGTCCAGAACATGAGGCACTGTGACTTTCCGCGGCGGATGTCCGAATCCAGCGGCCCGCCCTTTTCGCGGACAGCTTCATAGGACTGCCGGATATCCCGGGTCATGAGGCAGAGATGGCAGAACCCGATGGTTTCCGCGCCCACCGGGCCGCGGTCCCGCGTTCCGTTGGCAAACAGCTCCAGGTACTGCCCCGGGGCCAGGAAAAGATAGACCGTGGCCAGGGCGCCGTCCTCTCCGTACATCCGGAAGGCCTCCTGCAGACCAAGGGTCTCCGTGTAGTACCGTATGCTTTCCTGAATATCGCGGGTCCGTATCGCCGCATGGCTTAAGCCCGCCACTACCTGATTTTTATTCATTGCCCGGTCTCCTTTCAGTTGCTGATCATTCCAGTTCCTTTTTCCAGGGAATGGATTCCGCCGCGCCGGGACGGGTGACGGATATCGCCGCGGCCCGGCTGGCCCGCTTCATGCACTCCTGCAGGGAACGGCCTTCCGCCAGCCCGGCCAGAAAATAGCCCGTATAGGTATCGCCGGCGGCGGTGGTGTCCACGGCCCGGACGCTGACGGCGTTCTCCCGGTGGGTTTCCACTTTGCCGTTTTTCATCCGCCAGGCGACGCTGCCCTCTTTTCCCAGGGTGAGCAGCAGCGACAGGCGGCCGTACTGCCGGTGAAGCGTTTCCCAGACCTTTTCCGGTTCCGTTTCCCCGGTAATCTGTTCCGCTTCAATTTCATTCACCAGCAGCCAGTCCAGCACCCCGAAGTCCACCCTGTCCAGCGCCCGGTTGTACGGCGAAGGATTCAGCACGATCTGCAGGCCCCGCGCGGAGGCAAGCTCCACGATCAGCGGCAGGGAATTGATTTCATTCTGCAGGACCAGCCAGTCTCCCCGGCTGAAGGAGCCGAGAACCCGGCGGATATGCTCTTCCGGTATACACCGGTTGGACCCGCCGTAAAGCAGGATGCAGTTTTCCCCCTCCGGACTGACCTGGATGACGGTATGCCCCTGGGCTTCCGGAACGGGCAGCAGGAACGCCGTGTCCACCCCGTTTTCCTCCAGCAGGTCTTTCAGTACCGCGCCGTCCGCACCGAAGCAGCCGGCATGGCAGACCGCGGCGCCGGCCCGGGACAGGGCAACGGACTGGTTCAGGCCTTTTCCGCCGGCCTTGACCGCCCGGGACTGGGCGGACAGGGTTTCCCCGGGCTGCACAAAATGATCCACCTGATATACGTAGTCCAGGTTCAGGGAACCGAAGTTCAGGATTCTCATCTTTTTTCCTCTTCCCGCTTTCTTGCCGAAGCTCTTTCCATCATGATAAATCATTTCCGGGGCCCTTCGTCAAGTGTTTTCTTCAGCGAAAAGAACCCTTGACTTAGAGCATGCTTTAACCTGTAAAATCATGGACAGAAGAAAATGAATATCCTATGCAGGACAACAGGGGGATTATTATGCTGATTCAGAACGCATCCTGGATTACCATGAAAGACGCGGCGTCCACCGTGGTGCCGGTGTTCCGCAGACGTTTTTCCTGCGGCCAGCCTATCCGCTCCGCAACGCTGGAAGTGACCTGTGATGGCGTCTATGAGGCCGTGCTGAACGGAAAACGGGTGGGAAACTTTATCCTGGCGCCCGGCTGGACGGAATACCGCAAGCGCCTGCAGGTGCAGTCCTATGATATCCGGGATCTGCTGGCGCGGGAAAACACGCTGGAGATCACCGTGGCCAACGGCTGGTACCGCCGGACAAACGCGCCCTGGACCGGGACGCACAATCCGGATGAGTTCCTTCCGGCCATGCTGATTGCCGCCCTGCGGGTGGTGACGGAGGACGGCGAGGAGATCGTTATCCTCACTGACGAGGCATGGGAGGTTTCCGAAAGTACCGTCACGCTCAGCGGCATCTTCATCGGCGAAGATGTTGATATGACCCGTGTGCCGGCGTTCCGGCCCGCACAGGTCTGCGATTATCCGAAATCCATGCTCATTCCCCAGGAAGGACCGGAGGTTCATGAGCAGGAGATTGTGTATCCCCGCGCCTCTTTCCGGACGCCGAAGGGAGAATGGGTCATTGACTTCGGCCAGAACATGACCGGCTATATGGCTTTCGAGCTGGACGCCCGTGCCGGGGAAAAACTGTCCATATCCACGGCGGAGGTGCTGGACAGGGACGGCAATTTCTATACCGCCAATTACCGTTCCGCCCGCAGCCAGCTGCATTATATCTGCCGGGAAGGACGCCAGAGCTATAAACCCAGGTTTACCTTCTTCGGCTTCCGGTACCTGCGCCTTGACGAGACGCCGGAAGGGTTTACCGCCGATCAGATCCGCGCGGTGGTGCTTCACTCGGAAATGAAGCGTACCGGCTGGCTGGACAGCAGCGACCCGATGCTCAACCAGCTGTTCAGCAACATCCTCTGGAGCCAGAAGGGCAATTACCTGGATATTCCGACGGACTGTCCCCAGCGGGATGAACGGTACGGCTGGACCGGCGACGGACAGATCTTCTGCCGGACGGCCACCCTCCAGTATGACGTGCGGCAGTTTTTCCGGAAATGGCTGGCGGATGTCCGGGCGGCGCAGCATGAAAACGGATGGGTGCCGGAAGTGGTGCCCAGCCTGACGGCCTACAAGCCGGGCGGCGGCGCCTGGTCTGACGCGGTGACCATTATTCCCTGGCAGCTGTACCAGACATACGGGGAGATTTCCTTCCTGGCGGATATGTATGACGCCATGGAAAAATGGATCGCTTATATTCCGACGGTTTCCACAACCAAAGACCTGTGGACCGGCTGCTGGACCTACGGCGACTGGCTGGCGCTGGACGCGCCGGAGGACTATCATCCGGCAACCATCGAACTGTCCAAACGCGGCTACAGCAACGACGACCTGATCTGCAGCGCGTTCTATGCCAACTCGGTGGCTATCGTCATCCGGGCCGGCCGGCTGCTGGGCAGGGACGTGAGCGGCTATGAGGAACTGCACGAGCGGATTGTCCGCGCGTACAGGGAACGGTTTGGCAGCTGCCTGAACACCCAGACGGAAAAGGTGCTGACCCTGCATTTCAACCTGGCGGAGGATCCGCAGACGCTGGCGGACAGCCTGGCGGAGCAGGTCCGTGCCTGCGGCATGAAGCTGCAAACCGGCCTGGTGGGTACCCCCTACCTGCTGCATGAACTGAGCCGGTACGGCTACGCGGACATCGCCTGGTCCCTGCTCCTGCGGAAAGAGTATCCGGGCTGGCTGTATTCTGTTTCAAAGGACGCCACGACCGTATGGGAACACTGGGACGGCATCAAGCCGGACGGCTCCTTCTGGTCTGACGATATGAACTCTTATAACCACTATGCCTACGGGTCTGTGGCGGACTGGGTTTTCGGCGAAGCCTGCGGCATCCAGCCGGCGGAACCGGGATATGCCCGGGTCCGGATCGCGCCGCGGCCGGATCCGCGGCTGAACAGCCTGTGCGCGGTGCTGGACACGGTTCACGGCCGGATCCGCTCCGCATGGAAATATACGGAACAGGGGATCAGATACGAGATTGATACCCCTGTTCCGACGGAAATCATTCTGGACGGTCAGTCCCGGATTGTTGAGAAGGGAAGGTACCTGTTCTGAAAGGATGATCAGGCGTCCAGTTTGCCGGAAGCTTCTTTCAGCAGGTCGATAATCGGCAGGTGCTGCGGGCATACTCCCTCGCACTGGCCGCAGGCAATGCAGTCAGAAGCGCGGCCGTATCCCTGGCCGATCAGCCCGCCGTAGAACGCCTTGGGACGGAACACATCACCGTACAGGCTCATGGTGTTTACCGCCCGGAACACGTCCGGGATGGAAATGTTCATCGGGCATCCGGGCGTGCAGTATCTGCAGGATGTACAGCCGATCTGCGGCACATTCAGCATAATCTCCCGGACCTTGTCCACCAGCTTCTTTTCCTCCCCGGTCAGCGGCTCAAAGTCTGTGAACGTTCCGATGTTGTCCTTCATCTGTTCTTCGGTGCTCATGCCGGACAGAATGGTCATGACGCCCGGCAGAGAACCGACAAACCGCAGCGCCCAGGAAGCAATGGAAGCGTCCGGACGGGCGGCCCTGTACAGGGCTTCCAGTTCCGGCGTCAGCGCGGCCAGCGTATCGCCCTTGACCGGCTCCATAATGATCATCGGAATATTCCTGTTGTGCAGGATTTCGTACAGTTCGCCGGAGCGGACCACCGGATTGTTCCAGTCGGCGTAGTTCAGCTGAATCTGCACGAACTCAATTTCCGGATGGGCGTCCAGCACTTTGATCAGATAGACGGGACTTCCGTGGAAGGAGAATCCGAAATGCCGGATTTTTCCTTCCGCTTTTTTCTGCAGTCCCCAGTTGAAGCAGTCCAGCCGTTCATAGGTTTCCCCGTTTCCGCCGTCCTCGATGGAATGGAGCAGGTAGAAATCAAAGTAATCCACTCCGCACCGCTCCAGCTGTTCGCTGAAAACGCGGTCCCTGTCTTCCGGCGTTTTGAGGCACCAGGCAGGAAGCTTCGTGGCAAGCATGAACTGATCCCGCGGGTAGCGTTTTACCAGGGCTTCCTTTACCGCCTTTTCGGAATTGCCGCCGTGATAAACATAGGCGGTGTCGAAATAATTCATTCCGGCCTGCATGTAGGCGTCTACCATGCGGCTGACATGGCCGATATCGATCGACCCCTCTTTTTCGGGCAGGCGCATGAGGCCAAATCCCAGCTTCGGCATGATATCCAGATTGATACTCATTCGGCACGCTTCCTTTCTGTTTTGGTCTGTCAGGGGTTCAGCGGGTGAAGTTTGTCCATACCCGGGGCTCTTCCGCCTGAGGGACGCCGATTTCCGCTTTTCCCAGGGCAATGCTCTTCATGAGGAAAACCATATTCCGCGCCAGTACGCGCATGACCTGGCGGCCTTCCGCGTCCACTTTTCCCTCGCCGGGATCCCAGCCGTAAATATTGTTCCAGTACTGGCTGGTGGCCACCGGCATGTTGGCCAGCGTAAAGAACTTGTTCAGCTCGTCAAAGGTGGCGGTGCAGCCGGAACGGCGGGCGCTGACCACGCTGGCGCCGACCTTCAGGCTTTTGTCGAAGGAGGTGCTGTAGAACAGCCGCTGCAGGGCGGACATTAGGGTGCCGTTGGCGGAACCGAAGTACACCGGGGAACCGATGACCAGCCCGTCCGCGGCTTCGAACTTTTCGGCCAGCTTGTTGACAATATCGTCAAAGACGCATTTGTGGGTTTTCCGGCAGGATTCGCAGGCGATGCAGCCCCGGATGACCTGCTTTCCCAGCTGGATGTTTTCCACGCCGATGCCGTTCTCCCGGAAAACCTGCTCCATCTCCTGAAAGGCCAGGGCAATGTTGCCGTTTTCGCGCGGGCTTCCGTTCAGCATCAGCACATTCATTCTGTTTTCCATTTTCCGCTTCTTCCTTTCTGTACCGGTCTTTTTTCCGGGAAAATATCAGATTTTACGGATATAGTTTTCCTTCCGCGGCGCCGCCGCCTGGGGCTCCCGGGCGGCATATCCCAGGACGCAGTGGCCTATGCCTTCATAATCGCCTTCGATTCCCAGCTGTTTCAGGATCGCCTTTCCCTCTTCGCTGTCAAATTCCTCCCTGGCCCGGTGAATCCAGCAGCTGGCGATTCCCAGGGCGTGAGCGGCGTTCATGAGATTGCCCATCACCAGACTGCCGTCATAGAGGTAGGTTGGGACGGAACGGTCAGCCAGCACAACGATGACCGCGGGCGCGCCGTAGAACGGATCATTGTCGGCTCCCATCACGGCGGCGTTCATTTTTGACAGCCGGTCACGGACTTTCTGATCCGTTACGGCAATCATGATGGGGGACTGCCGGCCCATACCGGTTGCGGCGTAGGTTCCGGCTTCCAGAATCTGATCCAGAATTTCCGCCGGAACGGGGTCGGGCTTATAGCTGCGGCAGCTGCGGCGCTCCATTAAAGTTTTCAGAGTTTCATTCATGACGATTCCTCCTTATACAGAACAGTATCTGTCATATGGATCAATTTCTGATTATATGCTAAAACTTAAAGCTTACTCTAAGTCAAGCATATGGGGTCAGTTTTTTTCCGACGCGGTCTCCGGTGCAAAAAATAAACAGCCTGCCATCAAAAAATGAGAAGCGAAAGGTTGACGGGCAATACTATACTGTGCGCGAAAACAGCAAACGGCTGATGCCGGTAAAGGAGGATTTGATTTATGAGTCTGTTCAGCAAGAAGGAAACGATTATTCTGAAAACAGAGCAGCAGAAAGACGCTTATATTGAGAGACTGGAAAAAGCTCATGTTGATTATGATATTCGTATAGACAGGGATACGGTTTACAGCCGGGATGTTTCCTACATTATCCGTGTGAAAGCCGATGACCTGAAAAAGGTCGGCTGAGGATTCCGCAAAAAAGCATAACGCAATAAGATAAAAATGCCTCCGTGCCGGGATGGTTTCCCGGACGCGGAGGCGTTTTTGCTGTAAGGATGGGAACAGGGGATCAGCCGTTGCGGCGGCCGTAGGGACTGTCAAATTCCGCTTCGGCCTTCCTGACCGCGTCTTCCAGCGTCATGCCGGCGAAGTGCTGGGCACCGAGATAACGGCCGGATTTTCCGTCGTTGACAAAGACGCCGGTTACAATGCCCGGGATGGCGCTTTCCGGCGCGTTCGGCGCCTGGGGTCCGCCCAGGTCCGTGCGGCACCAGCCGGGATCCGTCAGGTTGATCAGGACATCCGTCCCTTCCACCTTGGATCCCATGTCGATGGTGATTTTGTCCAGGGCGGCCTTGCTGGCGGAATAGCCGGCCTGGCAGACATCCAGCGCGATTCCGCTGGTGGTGTTCAGGATCCGGCCGGTTCCCCGGCTGATCATCTTCGGCAGGAAATGGTAGCAGATCATGGCCGGGGCGATCGTGTTCACGCGGAAACTGATCTCGTAGTCCTCCGGGGGCGTGGCGCAGTAGTCCGTCCGGTAGGCAATCTGCAGTCCGGCGTTGTTCAGGACGATATCCACGTCCAGCCCCAGGCCGTCAATTTCCTTTAGCATGGCTTCCACTGCGCCCAGATCATTGAGATCGGCGGCCACCGCATGGGCGGACACCCCGAGAGAGCGGACTTCCGCCAGCACCTTTTCCGTATGGGACAGATCCCGGCTGTGCAGGATCAGGTTGCAGCCCTGCTCCGCCATGAATTTCGCTGTCAGGTATCCGATGCCGCGGGCGGCGCCGGTGATCAGCGCCCATTTTCCTTTCACCTGGTACATATCGGTTTGTCCTTTCCTTACCGGCTGGCTTTGAAGATGGCCAGCATGTCGTTTTCGTCCAGCACTCTGGCGGAGCCCATGGAACCGCCGACGCCCACGGCGCACTTATGGGCCATGGTGGCCAGATCCTCCTCCGTGGCGTTCACGCCCAGTTCCCGCAGGTTGGTGGGCATGTTGATCCGCCGGTAGAAGTCCTCCATGGCTTCAATGCCCTTCAGGGCGATCTCCTCGTCCGTACCGACGGGCTCCACGCCCATCACGTTGACGGCGAATTTCCGGAACCGGGGCAGGCAGTTTCCGCACACGTACCGGGCCCAGCTTCCCCAGACGGCGGCCAGGCCGGCGCCGTGGGCCACGTCGTACAGACCGCCCAGCTCATGCTCCAGCTTGTGCGTCATCCAGTCCCCGCCGTCGTTTCCGCAGCCGGTGAGTCCGTTGTGGGACAGGCTGCCGGCCCACATGACCTCGGCGCGGGCGTCATAGTTCTGCGGATCCTTTGCCAGGATTTCCGCGTTTTTCATCACCGTGCGGATCAGGCCTTCCGCGATGGCGTCGGTGATCTCCATATTTCCGCCGTTGGTGAAATAGCGTTCCATGGTGTGCATCATGATATCGGTGCAGCCGCAGGCGGTCTGGTAGTCCGGCAGCGTCATGGTCAGCTCCGGATTCATGATCGCGAACTTCGGCCGGCAGTAATCGCTGCTGTATCCGCGCTTGACCAGGCCTTCCTCCTTGGTGATCACGGAGGAGTCGCTCATCTCGCTGCCGGTGGCGGCAAGGGTCAGGATAACGCCCAGGGGCAGGCAGGCCGTCGCCTTCCGTTTGTAGTCATAAAAATCCCAGACGTCGCCCTCGTTGGTCACGCCGTAGCCGATGGCCTTGGCGGAGTCAATGGCGCTTCCGCCGCCGACGGCCAGCAGGAAATCCACGCCTTCCTTTTTGCACAGCTCAATGCCTTCATACACCAGGCCCAGCCGGGGATTCGGCACCGCGCCGCCGAGGGTTACGTAGGGGATGGAGGCCGCGTCCAGGGCGTCCGTGACTTTTTTCAGCAGTCCGGAGCGGATGACGCTTCCTCCGCCGTAGTGAATCAGAACCTTTTTGCCGCCGAACTCCCGGACCAGGGAGGCAACCTGTGTTTCCGTGCCTTTGCCGAAGACCACCTTGGTGGGCGTGTAGTAATTGAATCCAAACATTGTTTTCCCTCCAGACTCTGTATGATGAAGTTGAATCGGAATCTCACTGAAACCATGATAAAACTTAGAGTGAACTTTAAGTCAAGAGCTTTTCTGACCGTGTCAAAAGACAGGCCGGAAACTGTCGTTTCCGGCCGGGATATACAGTTATGAGGCGGAATCCGCGGGGATCAGTCGGCGGTCTCCTGCCACAGGCCGAGGAGATACTGCGCCACCCGCTCCTCAATAATGGAGATGATGGTTTTGTGGTTGCTGTCCAGCAGGGCGGTTTCAATCCGGCCCAGCTCGTTTCCGTTCTCATCCAGCACCCGGTACCATCCGTCCTCCTGCGCTTCGAGCAGGGGATCCTTTTCCGCGGCTTTTTTGAGGTTTTTCAGGGCAAATTTCGCGCCGGAGGGCTCGTCGTGCTTGCCGATGGAGACGAGCAGGTGAACCGTTACGCCCTGGCGGGCGGTGGTAAGGATCCAGTCCGCCCAGACGATGCCGTTCTTTTCCGGCTCGGAGCATTTTCCGCCGATGCTGACGCAGGCGTCAATCAGATACAGATCGCTGATCTGATCCATCTCCATGAAAAAGATGGACTGACCGCCGTGGGAATAGCCTCCGACCACGTTCAGGCTGCCGTCTTCCAGCAGGGCTTCGGCGGCTTTGGTCCGTTCAATAGCGGCAGCGTTGGAATAGTCCCTGCCCGCGGATTTGATAAAGAACGCTTCGGCACCTTCCTGAAAGGCTTCATGACTGATCATCATGTTCCGGAAAAGATTGTTCTTTCCCTCTTCCGTGTCGGAATCCCCGCCGATGAAGATCAGGTTCAGTTTCCGGGCGTCCGCCAGTCCCGATGACACACAGATACAGACCAGCAGCAAGGACAAAAAGGATATCAGAACGGAGCGTCTCATGCGCGCGCTCTCCTTTCGGGATTTTCTGTTGAGGACTGTTTCTGGACTGTGAATATCAGTATACCAGAGACAACGGGGAATCGCAACGCGGAAATCGGCCCGGAGACTGTGTTTCGCAAATTGACGCACCTGTGCTTCCATTGTAAAATATGGAAACGTCTGATCGTATACAACAAAGGAGGATGGACCGTGAATCACGGAGGGTATGTGTGGGGTTCCGGAGATCCATCCGAATGGCTTGACTTTTCCGCGAACCTGCGGCCGGAAGGCCCGGCAGAATGGGTTCGGGAAAGCCTGCGGGAAGCGCTTGGAAAGGTTCGGTACTATCCGGATCCGGAGATGAAGCAGGCCCGCAGGGGAATCGCCCTGTTCATGGGCGTTCCGGAGGAATGCGTACTGCCGGTATCCGGCGGAATGGCGGCGATCGACCTGGCCCTGCAGCTGGACCGGGGCCGCGTTTACACGGTGCCCCCGACATTCGGTGAGTACGCAGCACGCGCGGCGGTTCACGGGCGGGAAAGCGCCGTATGGGAAGGAAAGTGCGAACCGGGCGACACGCTGGTGATCTGCAATCCCAACAATCCGACGGGAAAAGTCCGGACGCGGGAGGAAATGCGGTCGCTGCGGGAAACGCTGAAAGCGGGCGGCGGAAAGCTGGCCGTGGACGAGGCGTTCATCGAGTTCTGCCCGGAATACAGCCTGCGCGGGGAGCCTGGTCCGGAACTTGTCATCCTGGGCTCCTTTACCAAGATCCTGGGCATTCCCGGCGTGCGGCTCGGCTATCTCTGCGCGACACCGGAAACCATAGACCGGCTGCGGCGGATAACACTGCCCTGGACGCCAGACGCAGCGGCGGCGGAAATCGCGGCGGCGCTTCCCGATCACCGGGAGCAGATTGCTTCCGACCGGGAAATGAACAGACAAAGAAGAAGCCGGTTCGGCGAACAGCTGCGGAAGCTGGGCGCGGAAGTGTATCCTTCGCAAAGCAATTTCCTGCTGGCGGATTTCGGCCGGGACATGACGGCCGCGGCAGAGAAACTGGAGGAAAAGAAGATCCTGGTCCGCACCTGCGGGTCCTTCGGACTGCCGGGAAGCTTCTGGCGGCTGGCGGTGAAAACAGAGGAAGAAAACACACGGCTGATTGCCGGACTGGAGGAAATACTGCATGTACGGTAAATGCATGATGATCCAGGGAACCGCGTCTTCCGTCGGGAAGAGCGTGCTTTGCAGCGCGTTTCTCAGGATCCTGAAGCAGGACGGATGGAAAGCCGCCCCCTTCAAGGCGCAGAACATGTCCCTGAACTCCTTTGTGACGAAGCAGGGACTGGAAATGGGCAGGGCTCAGGTGACCCAGGCCCAGGCCGCGGGCATGGAACCGGACGCGCGGATGAATCCGGTGCTGCTCAAACCCACCAGCGACCGACGCAGCCAGGTGATTGTGGAAGGAAAAGCCATCGGCACCATGACGGCGATGGAATACCATGAATACAAACCCGCGCTCCGCAGAAGAATCAAGGAAATCTATGATTCGCTGGAGGCGGAAAACGATTATATGATTATCGAGGGTGCGGGAAGCCCGGCGGAGATCAACCTGCGGGAAGGCGATATCGTCAACATGAGCATGGCGGAGGCGGCCGACGCCCCCGTGATCCTGGTGGGGGATATCGACCTGGGCGGTGTATTCGCCTCCCTGCTGGGAACGGTGATGTTGCTGACGGAGGAGGAGCGGAAACGCGTCCGGGGGATTATCATCAACAAGTTCCGGGGCGACGTCAAAATCCTGGAACCGGGCCTTCGCATGCTGGAGGACCGGATCCATATCCCCGTGATCGGCGTTGTGCCGTGGATGGATGTGGAGCTGGAGGATGAGGACAGCGTGACGGAACGCTTCCGCCGGCAGAGCGGCGAGGGCGATATTGACGTGGCGGTGGTCAAACTGCGTCACATCTCCAATTTCACCGATTTCCAGTCCCTGGCGCTGCAGCCGGGCTGCAGGCTGCGCTACGCGGAAACGGCAAAGGACCTGGAGAAAGCGGACCTGATTGTCCTGCCCGGAACCAAGAATACCATCGAAGACCTGATCGACCTGCGCAACCGCGGGATGGACCAGGCCGTGATCCGGCATGCCCGCCGCGGCGGCACGGTGTTCGGCATCTGCGGCGGATACCAGATGCTCGGCAGCCGGCTGCGGGATCCGGAACACACAGAGTCCGGCGTGCCGGAAACATCGGGCCTGGGACTGCTGGATATGGACGTGGTTTTTGAAAAGGAAAAGCAGACAATCCAGGCAGTGGGCACGGTGGCGTGTACGACAGGCTGGCTGGCAAAATACAACGGCACCGCCCTGGACGGCTATGAAATCCATGCGGGACAGAGCACCTTCGGAAAGGATGCGCATCCCTGGCTGCGGACTGAAAACGGAACGGACGGCGTCATGAACGCCGGCGGAAACGTGCTGGGCAGCTATCTGCACGGCGTGTTTGACGACGGACAGATGTTTGCCGCGCTGGCTTCCCGGATCCGTGAAGCGCGGGGAGAAACCGGAAAGGACAGCGCGCCGGTCAGCTTTGAAGCTTTCCGGGAGAAAGAGTTTGACCGGATTGCCTCCATCGTCCGGAGCAGCGTGGACATGGAAGCGGTGTACCGGATCCTGCGCGGGGAGGACAGAGAATGAGGCTGGGTATTGCGGCGCTGATCGCCGGTTATGTCCTGGACCTGCTGCTGGGAGATCCGGAATGGCTTTACCATCCGGTCCGGCTGATCGGAAAGTATATCTCCTTCGCGGAAAAACGCCTCCGGAAACGAGGCGGAAACCTGCGGAGGAGCGCGCTGATCCTGACGGGTTCCACCATCCTGCTGACGATGGCGGCGGCCGCGCTGATCCTGTGGCTGCTGCAGCTGGCGGGACACGTCCCGCTGTTCATCGGAATGGCGCTGATGGACTGGATGGGGATTGCCGTAACCTGCATGGCAAAGGAAGCCCGGGACGTGGGGAAAGCCCTGAAAAAGGGCATTGAGCCGGCCCGGAAACAGGTGGCCCGCATTGTGGGCAGGGACACCGGGAACCTGAGTGAAGAGGAGATCATCAAGGCCACGGTGGAAACCGTGGCGGAGAATACCACAGACGGGGTGATTTCCCCCATCCTGTACGCCCTGATCGGCGGACCGGTGCTGCTGTGGGGATACAAAGCGGTGAACACGCTGGACTCCATGGTGGGGTATATGGATGAGAAATACCGGGACATCGGCTGGAGCAGCGCGAAGCTGGACGATCTCCTGAACTATCTTCCGGCCCGGCTGACGGCGCTGCTGATGACCTGCGCGGCCTTCCTGACCGGGCTGGACGGGAAGAACGCCTGGCGGATCGTCCGCCGGGACCACGCCAATCACAAAAGCCCCAACAGCGCCTGGAGCGAAGCCGCGGCGGCAGGCGCCCTGCATATCCGGCTGGGCGGTACGCATCTGTACTTCGGAAAACCGGTGGAAAAGCCGACCATCGGGGACGCGGACCGGCCGGCGGAGGAAGCGGATATCCGGCGGGCGAACCTGCTTCTGTACGGGACGAGCTTCCTGATGATGCTGATTGCGGCGGCGACCGGACTGATTGGATAGGAGAATGAGAGATGGAAAAGGTTCCGAACAGCGACCGTTTTTTCCAGAACCGGGAATGCCGGTATTTTCCCTGCCACACGGGGGTTCCGGAAGAGGAATTCAACTGCCTGTTCTGTTACTGCCCCCTGTATACGCTCGGCCGGAAATGCGGCGGGAACTATGTGTATACGGAGAAAAACATCAAGAGCTGTAAGGACTGCACTTTCCCGCACCGAAGGGAAAACTACGACAAGGTGACAGGACGGTTCAAAGAGATCGCGGAGGTTGTCCGGATGACGGACGGAGAGATGAAATGAACGTTCAGGAGAAAGCCCGCAGACGCTGGGACAATGTGGCAAAACCGCTGCATTCCCTTGGACTGCTGGAGGATCTGATTGTCCGGATTGCCGGCGTTCAGGAAACGGAAAACGTGAACATTGACCGCCGGTGCGCGGTGGTTTTCTGCGGGGACCACGGGGTGGTGCGGCAGGGTGTCAGCCAGACAGACAGCAGCGTGACGGCCCTGGTGGCCAAAGCGATCGCGGAGGGAACGGGCAACATCAACCTGATGGCGGCCGCAGCGGATACGGACGTGCTGGCGGTGGACATGGGCATGCTGACGCCGGTGCCCGGAGTGCGGGACCGGCATACCGGCAGGGGAACCGCGGATATGACAGAAGGCCCGGCAATGACCCGGGCCCAGGCGGAGCAGGCGATCCGGGCCGGCATGGAGCAGATGAAGGAACTCCGGGACCGGGGTTACCGGATTGCGGTGATCGGTGAAATGGGCATCGGCAATACCACGGCGGCGAGCGCGGTTTCCGCGGTGCTGCTGGGACGGGAACCGGAAGAAGTGACAGGCCGGGGCGCGGGGCTTTCCGACGCCGGACTGGAGCGGAAAATCAACGCGATCCGGAAAGCAATCCGGGTCAACCGGCCGGACGCGGAGGACCCGGTGGACGTGCTGGCCAAGGTGGGCGGCTTTGAACTGGCCGGGATGGCAGGCGCGTTCCTGGGCGGACTGGAATACCATATTCCGACGATTCCGGACGGCATGATTCCGGCAGCGTCCGCCCTGATTGCCTCCCGGATCAATCCCGGTGTGACGCAGTCCATCCTGCCCGGGACGGTGAGCAGGGAACCGGCGGACCGGCTGATCCTGGAAGCCCTCGGCATGGAACCGGTGATCCACGCGCAGACCGCCCTGGGAGAGGGAACCGGCGGCATTCTGCTGCTGCCGCTGCTGGATATGGCGCTGCGGGTATACAACGGCCCGCATACCTTCAGCAGCCTGGGCATGGACGCCTATACGCCGCAGGAGGGAAAACAATGATTGTACTGGTAACCGGCGGCAGCGGCTGCGGAAAATCCACCTGGGCGGAAAAACTGGTGCAGACCCTGCCGATGGAAAAACGGGTTTATGTGGCCACCATGCAGGTTTATGACCGGGAATCGGAGCTGCGGGTGGAACGGCACAGGAAACAGCGGGCGGACAAAGGGTTCCGGACCGTTGAATGCGAAAAGGACCTGGCGAACGCGCCGATTGAGGACGGCAGCATTGTGCTGCTGGAAGACCTGGTGAACCTGACCGCCAATGAAATGTTTGACGGGGGCGATCCGGCACGGATTGTTCCCGCAATCCGGAACCTGGCAGCACGGTGCAGTCACCTGGTGATGGTAACCAACGACCTGTTTTCGGACGGGATGGAGTATTCCCCTTCCGTGCAGGAATACCTGCGGTGCCTGGCGGAAATCAACCGGCAGGCCGCGGAGATGGCCGACTGCGCAGTGGAAGTGGTTTATTCCATCCCCGTGACGCTGAAAGGAGAACTGCCATGCGTATGATCCGATCCCTGCTGATCGCGTTTTCCACCTATTCCCGGATTCCGGTTCCCCAGGTGGAATGGACGGAGGAAAACCGGCGGTACAGCATGTGCTTTTTCCCGCTGGTGGGACTGGTGACCGGCCTTGTGCTGTGGGGCTGGCTGGCGCTGTGCGATCACTTCGGCTTTCACCTGCTGCTCCGGGGCGCGGGAGCGGCCCTGATCCCGCTGGCGGTAACCGGCGGAATCCATATGGACGGTTTTATGGACACGGTGGACGCGCGGGCTTCCTGGCAGCCGGCGGAAAAACGGCTGGAGATCCTGAAGGACAGCCATACCGGCGCTTTTGCGGTGATGGCCTGCGCGGGATACCTGCTGCTTTCCGCGGCGCTGTACAGCGAGGCGGACGCGGCGGCCGGCCTGCGGCTTGTGGGCGTCTTCATCCTGTCCAGGGCGCTGAGTGCCTGGGCACTGGCGGTCCTGAAGGGGGCAAGGCAGGACGGTATGCTGGATGATTTCTCCCGGGTGACGCGGATCCGGATGGTATCCGCCAGCGGATGCGTATACGCGCTGGCCTGCCTGATTCTGTGGGGACTGACGGGAGGCTGGACAGCCCTGCTTTGCGCCGGAACGGCGGCCCTGTGCTTCCTGGGATACAGGCGCATGGCCTACCGGCAGTTCGGCGGCGTGACGGGAGACCTGGCGGGATGGTTCCTGCAGGTGACCGAGCTGGCGCTGACTGCGGTGATTGTGATCGGAGGGAAACTGCTTTGAAGCTTTATATCGGCGGGGCATACCAGGGACAGGAAGAGCTGGCCCGGCGGGAAAATCCGGAGGGCGCCTTTTTTCCCGATTTTCACGAGACGATCCGCGAAGCGGTGCTGAAGAACGGCCGGGAGGCGCGGGCCTTTGCGGAGGAATTCTGCCGGGAGCATCCGGAGGCGGTGGTCATTGCCAATGAGGTGGGCGCGGGCGTGGTGCCCCTGGCCGCGGAAGACCGGGCCTTCCGGGAGGCCGCCGGCAGGGCGCTGTGCGTGATCGCCGGCAGGGCGGAACAGGTCACGCGCTGCGTGTGCGGAATCGGGGTGCGGATCAAATGAGCTGGATCCTGATCCGACACGGCATGACGCAGGGAAACCGGGAGAGAAGGTATGTGGGCTGCCGGACGGACGAACCGCTGTGCGCCGAGGGAATCGCGCGGCTGAAGCGGGGCGTGTATCCGGAAGTCCGGAAGGTCTATGCCAGCCCCATGAAACGGTGCACGGAGACCGCCGCCATCCTGTATCCCACAATAAAAGCCGAAATCATTCCGGATTTCCGGGAATGTGATTTCGGCGAATTTGAATATAAAAACTATGAAGAACTGAACGGACGGGCGGATTACCAGGCCTGGATCGATTCCGGCGGCGAGCTGCCTTTTCCCGGAGGAGAAAGCAGGGCGTCCTTCGCGGCGCGAAGCCTGGCGGCGTTCCGGTTCCTCCTGCCCGGAGTGGACGGGGAGGACTGCGCGCTGATTGTCCACGGGGGCACCGTCATGGCGATCATGGAAGCCATGGCCCGGCCCAAGGGAAACTACTACGATTTCCAGGTCAAAAACGGCTGCGGATACATCCTGCAGGAGGACGGATCATACACCGGCATCGGCCTGTGAAGGATCCTGCCACTGGGACAGCATTTCCCGCATCCAGGCGTATACATCCATCCCGTAAACCTGCTTCAGGTTTTCCGGGGTCATAACGTCGGCAATCAGCCCCTGTGACACGGTTTTCCCGTGATCCAGCAGGATGGCGTGCGTTCCGTAGCGCCGGGCCAGGCTCAGGTCATGAACCACGGACAGGACGGCCCGGCCGGGCTGCACCAGCCATTCCTGAATGAGCGAGAAAATGTGCTGCTGATACTTCAGGTCCAGGTGGTTGGCGGGTTCATCCAGAATCAGCACCTGCGGATTCTGGGCAAAGACCTGGGCGAGGAAGACGCGCTGCATTTCTCCGCCGGACAGCGTCAGCATACTGGCGTGCCGGAGTCCGGTGAGCCCTGTGATTTCCAGCGCTTTCTCCACCGCTTCTTTGCCGTCATCGTCCCGGCCGGAAAAGAGACCGGATTTGTAGGCATAACGGCCCAGGCCCACAACTTCCTCTACAGTGTAGGCGTAGCCTACATTGTTTTTTTGCGCCAGGACGCCGATTTTCTGCGCCAGGCTGGCAGCTTTCAGCGTACGGATATCCCGGCCCTGCCACCGGACAGAACCGGTATAGGGCGTGCCCTGGGCGATGGTTTCGATCAGGGTGGATTTGCCGGCGCCGTTGGGCCCGGCCAGCATGAGCCACTGCCCTTCCTTCAGGTCAAAGGAAAGATCCTCGACAACCGTGAAGCTGCCGTAACGGACGGTGATGTGTTCTCCCTGCAGCATGACCGTCACCTGGCCTTTCTCGTCTTGTTGAATATGATGACAAACGCGACTGCGCCGACCATGGAGGTGACCACGCCGATGGACAGTTCAATGGGACTGAGCAGGGTGCGGGCGACCAGGTCCGCCAGAAGCAGGAAAATAGCGCCGGAAAACAGGGAAGCCGGCAGCAGGCGCTTATGATTCGGCCCGACCAGCATCCGGGCAATATGGGGCATCACCAGGCCGACGAAGCTGACGGTGCCGGAAATGGACACGCAAACGCCGATGAGCACGGAGACGGTAATCATGATGATCAGCTTCACCCGCTTCACGTTCACGCCGATGTGCCGCGCGTTGTCTTCGCTGATGGCAAAGGCGTTCAGCTCCGGGCTGAAGCGGAACAGGATTCCGCCGCACAGGAGAAGCGCCAGGAACAGCAGTTTGACCTGGTCATAGTTGACCCCGGAGAAGGAACCGAGGGTCCAGTAGCTCAGGGAGCGGGTATGGTCACTGCAGAAGGTGATGAGCAGCGAGATAATGCTGGAAATGAACATGGTAAAGATGACGCCGATCAGGATGATGCTGCTGGTGCTCAGGGACCGGTCCAGGGCGTAAGCCAGGGAAAGAATCAGGATCAGGGAGCCAAAGGCGAAAGCCATGGCCATGATCATGGTGCCGCCGTAGGCGGAACCGGGGATGGTGAATCCGATGACAATGGCAATGATGGCGCCCAGGGCAGCCCCGGAGGAAACGCCCATGGTGGAACCGTCCGCCAGGGGATTGCGCAGCAGCCCCTGCATGGCGGCGCCGCATATGGATAAAGACGCCCCGGCCAGCGTGACGCACAGCACGCGGGGCAGTCGGACATTCAGTATGATGTTTTTGGCAATATTCTGAGGAATCGGCAGACCCCAGACAGCGTTCCATACGGCTGTGACGGTATCGGAAAAAGTGATCCTGACGCTGCCGACGCAGATGCACAGCACCATGGTCAGGAACAGCACTGCCGACAGGAACAGATAGGTAACGGGCGAAAATCGCTCCCGCAGGAGCAGCCGTGATTTCTGCATAGCAACCTCATCAGAAGGAAAGGGGAACCGGAACCGGGCCGGTTCCCCCCGGAATCAGTCGGATTAAGCAGCCGGGACTTCCGCGGCTTCATCACCGTAGACAAAGTTATACAGTTCGATGACAGCGTCCTTCAGGCGCGGGCCGGGACGGGTCATCATGCTGGTTGCATCATAATAGATATTCTTTTCCTTGATGGCGGTGATGTCTCCCCAGCCATCACGGGCGGAAATCTCATCGATGCCTTCGGCGCCCATACCGTTCATCAGGATGATGTAATCCGGATTGCGTTCGATGACCTGCTCGTCGCTGATCATCAGCCAGGCATCCGCCTGATCGCCGAAAATGTTTTTCAGGCCGCAGATTTCACCCAGTTCATGGGTAAAGCTGGAGCTGCCGCAGGAGTACAGGTACGGAGGCGGAGAAATCTCAAAATAGACGCTCTTTTCATTGCCTTCGGTCTTGGCCCTGATTTCATCACAGGTGGCCTGGATGTCGGCAATCAGTGCTTCCGCGTTCTCATCCTTGCCCATGAGCGCGCCGATCATGCGGATGGCGGTGTAGATGCTGGCGATGTCGGAGGTGGTGCTGATCACCACTTTCACACCGTTTTCTTCCAGCTGCTTCACCTGATCCTCGGACTGGCTCATGTCATTCATCAGCACGACCTGGGGTTCCAGGGCCAGGATTTCTTCAATGTTGGTTTCCTTGCCGGACTGAACCGTGGGCAGGCTGGTGATGGAAGCAGGGTAATCGCAGTACTGGCCGATTCCCACCAGGGCGTCTTCACAGCCGATCGCGCACAGGATTTCGCAGTCGGAAGGCTGCAGGGCCACGATGCGGGTGGCAGGCTCCGCCAGGGTGATTTCACGGCCGTACATATCCGTCACCGTGATTCCGGCGTCCTCCGCCAGCACTGCTGACGCGCTGAAAACCATCAGCAGGGCAAGAAAAAGGGATACAAGTTTCCTGGACATATAAGTCCCTCCTCAAAAATGATCAGATGAATCAGCAAGGGGACGTTCCCGTAAAAAACAAAGGACGTTCCCCTTTGAGGAACGCCAAGCGAAACAAAGCCTTTACGCGGGCTTTTTCGCTAGCAGATCCCGTTACCCAGGGGATTACAGTGATTCACGGTGTAAACAAGTCTCCCGGCTTGGCTTCATCCTCCGGCACACCTTCCCGCCCTGCGGCAGTGGTTTCATCGTGCCTTGTCAGCTTCACGGTTACTGGGTTAGCCCGGAAATTTCATCCGATTCCTATGGTATCCGTCCCAAAGAGACGGATATCGCGCATCGCTGCGCAGATACACCGGCTATTCATCTGTCCGGATTATTATATATGCCGAAAAATCCAACGTCAATTTGTTCGCGGCTCTTTCTGAAAATAAAATGTGAAGACAGGGAACTTTCCGGGGAATATGAGCGTATATAGTATTGAAACCGGTCATAAAAGTCCGGGAGAAAGGAAGAATGACAATGAAAAAAATGATGGCTGTTCTGTGCGCACTGCTGATGATGATTTCCGCTGCCTGTGCGGAAACCGGACCCTTGTCTGGCGGGTGGACGCCCAGCGCCGATCCTGCCGTAACGGAGGAACTCCGGGCGCTGTTTGAAAAGGGAACGGAGACGCTGACCGGCGCCGGTTACAATCCGGTGGCCTACCTGGGATCCCAGGTGGTGGCAGGGAGAAATCACGCGTTTCTCTGCCAGAGGGTGACCGCCTATCCCGGCATGGAAACGGAGCCTGCCTACGCGATCGTCTACCTGTACGAGGATCTGCAGGGCAATGTGTCCATCCTGAACATCGCGGATTTTGACATCGGCGCGCTGTGCACCTACGGCGCGGCGGAATAAGCCGGAAACTGAAAAAGCCCGGAGCGGAGGCAATTCGTTCCGGGCTTTTCCGTACGCTTCAGACCGCGGCGGTTTTCCGCTCGCTGCGGCGGATCCGGTTGATATGACGCTCAAAATCCCCGCCGCTGATCAGCTCCGCCAGCACATACTGTTCAAAGGTGGGAACAGTGCAGCTGTAAAAGCCGACGCGCTCCTCAAAGACCGGGAGCAGGGCGCGGGGAAGCACCATGTATCCGACGCGGAAGGAAGGGGATACCGTGCGGGAAAAGGTGTTCAGATAGATGACATTCTGACGGGCGGTACCCGCAAAGAGGGTTTCTTCCGGCTTGCGGAGGAGGGAAAACTCCGATTCATAGTCGTCCTCCACAATGTACCGGTCCGGTTCCGACGCCCAGCGCAGGTATTCACCGCGCTTGGAAGCGGTGGCGGTGACCCCGCTGGGGAAGCTGCGGAAGGGAGTGATATGCAGTACGGAGGCCTTCGTGGACCGGAGCGCCTCGGAAAGAATGCCGTCCTTTCCCAGCGGACAGAAGTCCACCTGCACATTGCGGGAGCGGTAAACCTGCTCGATCTTCTGATAGGAAGGGGCTTCAATGCCGTAGATCCTGCCGCTCCCCAGGAGCTCCACCACCAGGCCGTAAAGATATTCCGCACCGGCGCCGATGACGATCTGGTCCGGCCGGACGCGGATCCCCCGGTTACGGGCAAGGTAGCGGCACAGCGCTTCCCGCAGGAGAACACAGCCGGTATTGGGGGAACGAACCATGATCTCCTCCCCGTATTCCGTCAGCACCCGGCGCATCACGCGGGCCAGGGCGGGAAAAGGATAGGTATCCCGGTCCGGAGCGGGCGGAGCGGAAACAATCCGGCGCTCCGCAGCGACGGGGGGCAGGGTGAAACCGTCCGTTTCCCGGTAGACGACATAGCAGCCGCTGCGGGGACGGGACTCGGCGTAGCCTTCTTCACACAACAGCTCGATGCTGTGCTCCGCAGTGATGGCGCTGACCCCCCGGTCCCGGGAAAGGACGCGGCGGGAGGGAAGCCGGCTTCCGTAAGGCCGGACGCCGGAAATGATTTCTTCCCGCAGGGATTCGTAGAGGCTCAGATAAGCTGGTTTTCTCTGTTTCATCTGGTCTTATAAAATTCTCCGTTTCTGGCACTTTTCATATGGCCAAGTGAAGCATATACTCCTTTGCATCCAAAGTCAAGGTTCTGAAAGGGGTTATTGTTATGAGCAATGCAGCTGGGGGAAAAAACAGCAACGCGCTGATTACCAGGATTGTGTTTACCGGCGTGATGGCCGCGATTATCTGTGTGATTACCACATTCCGGATTCCGCTGGGACAGAGCAAGGTCCATTTTGCCAACTCCATGTGCCTGCTGAGCGGGCTTCTGCTGGGACCGGTCTGGGGCGGTACGGCCGCCGGACTCGGATCCGCGATCTACGACGTGCTGCTGGGCGGATACAGCTTCTTTGACGCGCTGATCACCTTCGTGAGCAAGTTCGCGATGGCCTGGGTGACCGGCATCCTGTACCAGAAGTGGGTGCTGAGCCGGCAAGAAAAAAGCTGGAAGGAAAATCTCCTTCCGCTGATTGTGTCCTGCGTGCTGGGCGCGCTGACCTATGTGGCGCTGTATATGCTGAAGACGTGGCTGTTCAAACTGTATGTGGAGCCGGTGCCCGTGGACACGATTCCCGGAATCATGGTGGCGAAGCTGATTCCTTCCCTGATCAACGCGGCCTTCGCGGTGGTGACGGCGCCGATCTTCTTCCACGCGGTGCGTCCGGCCCTTAAGGCCGGCGGCATCCTGAAGCTGCTTGAGAAAAAAGCGTGAAAAACAGTTCAGCGCTTGAAGCCTGTGAATGTGGCCTGGGCAATATCCTTGCCCAGGTCATCTTTTATGCTGATGACATAGACGCAGGAGGTCCGGCCGTCCTTCAGGCAGGTGGCGACGGAGATCAGACGGGTGCCTTTGGAGGCGTTGAGGAAATTCAGGCTGACCTGCTGGGCCACCGTGGGCCGGTGGACGTTGTTGGAAGCGGCGGCGAAGGTGAAATCCGCCAGGGCCAGAATGGCGCCGCCCATCAGGCCGCCCTCGGCATTAAGATGGCGTTCGGTGATCTGCATGCTGCAGACCGCGCTGCCTTCCGGGAGCGCGTCCAGGGACATGCTGTTGGACATGGCAAAGATGTCTTTTCTGAAGAATTCGCGGGCTTCCGTGAGCGTTTGAAAAACAGCCATAATATAAACTCCTTCCCGTTCAGAATCAGACGTTCTGAACGGATACATTGATTCCTAAAGAATGGAGACGGTCCCAGTAATCCGGGAAGCTTTTGCGCACCGCTTCTGCGCCGCGGATCTCTCCGCCGGTGCGGGCGCACAGCAGGGACAAGGCCATGGCGATCCGGTGATCGTTGTGGCTGTCGAGCGGTTCGGACGGAGCATGGGGAACGCCTGCGGGAACGGCGATCCGATTCTCCTCCACGTTCAGGATGACGCCGAACTTCGCCATTTCCTCAGCCATGACATTTCCCCGGTCGCTTTCCTTGAAGCGGAGACGGCGGGTACCGGTAAAGACGGTACCGTGACAGAGGGCGGCGGTGACAAAAAGCACGGGCGCCAGATCCGGACAGTCGGTCAGATCCAGTTCCGCGGGGCCTTTCGCCAGCAGCGGGAAAAAGTCCCGGTAGACCCGGTCTCCCTGCAGGCTGTCCGGGCGCAGGCCGGTAACGGCGACGCTGCCGCCGGCACAGTTGAAGGCCTCAAAGAAAGCGGCGTTGGAATAATCGCCTTCCACGACGGTTTCCCCGGCATGGAAGCGGGAGTTGCCGGGAATTTCCAGCGTATATTCATCAGACCAGGAAACCGGGACGCCGGCGTCCCGAAGGGCCTGAAGGGTGAGATCCAGATAGGAACGGCTTTCCACCGGGGGCAGGAGCCGGATCCGGCTGTTTCCGGGAAGCAGCGGCAGCGCGAAGAGCAGGCCGGAGATAAACTGGCTGGAAATGCTTCCGGAAACCGTATATTCCCCGGCAGTCAGGCAGCCCTGCACCCGGAGACCGCCTTCGGCGTGTTCCAGCAGCAGCCCCTGATCCCGGCAAAGATCCTCATAGACAGAAAGGGGCCGGGACAGCAGGGTTTCGCTGCCTTCCAGGCGCATGGCCTGTCCGGAGAGCAGGCACAGGGGAATCATGAAACGCAGGGTGCTCCCGGATTCCCGGCAGCGCAGGACAGCGGAAGCGGCTTTCCGGGGATCGCAGCCCCGGACGCGGATGGCGTCTCCTTCCCAGGTGAGGGAAGCACCGAGGGCTGTCAGGCAGTCCGCTGTGGCGAGGATATCCTGGCTCGGATCCACGCCGCGCACCAGGCTTTCCCCTTCCGCAAGGGCGGCACAGATCAGCAGGCGGTGCGCCATGGACTTGGAAGGCGGCGCCACCACGGAACCCCGGGCAGTACCGGGCTGGATCACAACATTCATTGATTTACTCCCGCAAGAAAATCCATGGCTTCGAGATAGCCGTCAAAGCCATGGCCTTTGATTGTTTTGACGCAGGCCGCGCGGATATAGCTGACCTTCCGGAATTCATCCCGGGCGTCCGGATCGGAGATATGGACTTCCACCGCGGGAATGCCCACCGCTTTCAGGGCGTCCAGGATGGCGACGCTGGTGTGGGTATAGGCGCCGGGGTTGATGACGATGCCGTCCGCCTTGCCGTAGGCCTGCTGGATGGCGTCCACCAGATCTCCCTCGTGGTTGGACTGATACAGAGAAACTTCAACGCCGATCTCCGCCGCATGGGCTTCAATGAGCAGGCAAAGGTCCGCATAGGTGGCCTTGCCGTAGATCTCCGGTTCACGGATTCCCAGCATGTTGAGGTTCGGACCGTTAATGACAAGAATGTTCATGAAAACACCAACCCACAGATAATAATGAAAAATGAAAAATGAAGAATGAAGAATGAATAGTTAATGCTGAAGGAGATTTTGCGCGGTGTCTTCGGGGGTGCCGGAGACGGGGATGATTTCATCCGCGGCGGCCCGGTAAATGGGTTCCCGCACCTGATACAGCTGCTTCATTTTCGCGGCAGTGTCCGCCAGCGGACGGTCATCCGTCGGCACCAGGCTGTCCGGATCCCGATCCAGCCAGAACAGACGCCCGTTCTGCCGGAGCAGGGTGACATTTTCCGGACGCAGAACCGCACCGCCGCCGGTGGAAATGATCTGTCCGCCCTGCAGGGAAAGCTCCCGGATGATTTCAGTTTCCAGATTCCGGAAGGCGGTTTCCCCGTCCTCCAGGAAGATATCGGGAATGGATTTCCCGGCTTTTTCAACGATGAGCCGGTCGGTATCCGCCAGGGGCTTGCCGGTGATCCGGGTCAGGACGCTGCCGACAGCGGATTTGCCGCTTCCGGGCATGCCGATGAGGACCAGGTTTTCCTTCCGACGAAGAATCCGGTCATAAATTTCGTCCGTCAGGCTTTCCGGATAGATCCTGTCCAGGAACAGCTCAGAGGCACGAACCGCCTGGGCAACCAGCATGTACAGGCCGCCTTCCGCGGGGATACCGCGGGAGCGGGCGTCCAGCACCAGGCGGCTGCGCAGGGGATTGTAGATCGCGTCCGCCACCCCCTCCAGCCGGGTAAACGGTTCCAGGGGAATGGGCTGCTCCGCCGGGTGGGGGAACATGCCGCAAGGCGTGGTATTCAGGATGATTTCCGCGTCTGCGTGCCGGAACAGGGCTTCTTCATAGGAGAGGCTGCCTTCCCGGGCAGTGCGGCTGACCCGGTATATTTCCCGGGCACCGAGCTGCTGCGCAGCGTAGGCCGCGGTGCGGGAGGTGCCGCCGGTGCCGAGAACCAGCACTTTTTTACCGGTCAGATCCAGGCCGATGCGGCGGATGAGCCGGGTCAGACCGTACAGGTCTGTGTTATAACCGGTCAGTTTCCCGTTCCGGCTGACAACGGTGTTGACCGCGCCGATGGCACGGGCGGTTTTATCGATTTCATCCAGGAAGGGAATGACAGCCTGCTTGTAGGGAATGGTGACATTGATTCCCCTGAACTGCCGCGCCGTCATGAAGGCGGGCAGCTCCTCCGGCGTCAGTTCCTTCAGTTCATAGGCATAGCCGCCGATTTCCCCATGGATTTCCCGGGAAAAACTGTGAGGCAGGTGCTCGCCGATGCAGCCATATTCTAATTCATAATTCATAATTCACAATTCATAATGACAAATGGTTCAGGATAATGGAAAAGAGATACAAAGGTTATTTTTCAGGAGCCAGCCAGTCGGTGCCGTAGCGGAGGACCAGCAGGTCGCAGAGGGCGAGGGCCGTTACGCTGTCTACAACTACCCTGGCCCGGTGGACAATGGCCGGGTCGTGACGGCCTTTGATGGTGAGGGTGGTTTCCTCTCCGGCGGAGGGATCAACAGTCTGCTGTTCCTGCGCGATGGAGGGCGTAGGTTTGACCGCGCAGCGGAAGATGACCGGCATTCCGTTGGTAATGCCGCCGTTGACGCCGCCGTTACGGTTGGTGGTCGTATAAGGCTTTCCGTCCTTCATCCGGATGGGATCATTGGCCCGGCTGCCGGTCATGTCCGCAAGGGCAAAGCCGTCGCCGAATTCCACGCCCTTGACAGCAGGAACGGAAAAGAGCGCGTGGGAAAGCACGCTTTCCACGGTATCGAACCAGGGCTCGCCGACACCCGCGGGCAGTCCGGTGACCGCCGTTTCCAGGATGCCGCCGACGCTGTCGCACTGCGCGGCCGCTTTTTCCACCGCTTCACGCATGGCCTGGCCCCGGACTTCATCCAGCACCGCAAAGGGCAGGCTGTTCAGACGGGGCAGATCCGCGGAAAGATCCGTAAAGGGCGCGTCGTCAATGCCAGCACAGCGGGCAATATGGGTACCGATGAGGATGCCCTTCTGCCGCAGCGCCGCAATGGCGATGGCGCCGGCCGCCACCAGCGCGGCGGTGATCCGCCCGCTGAAATGTCCGCCGCCGCGGTAGTCTTCATATCCGTGATACTTGGCCCAGGCCGTCAGGTCCGCGTGGCCGGGACGGGCGGGACCGCGCTGATAATCCCCGCTGCGGGTATCCGCGTTGGGAATCAGGATCGCCACGGGGGTGCCGGTGGTCCGGCCGTTGAAAACGCCGCTGACGATGCGGAAGGCATCCGCTTCCTGCCGGGCGGTGGAAATACGGCCCGCAGGGCGGCGGAGCGTCAGCTGGGACGCAATCCAGTCCTCATCCACGGGAATACCGGGTGCGAGACCGTCGATGACCGCGCCGATTTCCGCTCCGTGGCTTTCGCCGAAGAGGGTGACGGTGAGGGAAGTGCCAAAGGTGTTTTTCATGATAACCCCACAATACTAATGCAGAATTTAAAATTCATAATTCATAATTATAGTAACTGTATTAGCCGGAGAAACTTTACTGCAGAAAAAGATCAGGAGAGAAAGTATCCTGTATAGAGCTGACGGAGTTCTTCCGGGGTGAGTTCCTTTTCTGTATAGGTACCGGCTGTTTCCACGAAGATGGAGCGGATTTTACCGGCATACTGCTTTTTGTCATGAATGACCGCCTGCATCACCTGATCCGGATCAGCGGCGCAGGCGACGGGCAGGCCGAGCTTTTCCAGCACCGGGAGCAGACGGGCACGTACGGAGGCGGAGCACATGGGCAGCATGCCGAGGGCTACGCATTCGCCGTGAAGCATTCCGTTCTTTGAACCGACACTTTCGATTCCGTGACCGAGGGTATGGCCGAAGTTCAGAACGCGGCGCAGACCCTGCTCCTTTTCATCTTCCTCCACTACTTTCTTTTTGAGGCGCAGGGCGTCGGAAATGATCCGGATCAGCCCGGGAGAAGGCTTTCCGGAAGCCAGGGAATTCAGTTCCGCTTCAAAATCAAGGGCTTCAAAGCGGGCAAAAGCTTCCTGATCAAAACAGAGCGCCATTTTCACCGCCTCGGCCAGGCCGTTGGCGATCTGGCGGCGGGGCAGGGTGGAAAGGGTGGCAGGATCCACCAGGACGCAGCGCGGCTGATAAAATGCGCCGACCACGTTCTTGATTCCATCCAGGTCGATGGCGGTTTTGCCGCCGATGGAGGAGTCCACCTGGGAAAGGACGGTGGTGGGAATGTTGTAGAAATCAATGCCGCGCATATAGCAGGCCGCGGCGAAACCGGACAGATCGCCGACCACGCCGCCGCCGACGGCAGCCACGCAGTCCCCGCGGCCCATGCCCAGGGCCAGCATGCGGCGGAGGAGCAGGCGGTAATTGTCAAAGCTCTTGCTGGATTCCCCTTCGGGAATCCGGACCACCTCCGCAGCCAGGGCGGATGCGGCAACGGTATCCGCATAGGATTCGGGCACACCGGAGTCCGTGACCACCAGAACCTTCCGGTTCAGGTTCAGCAGGGAATCCGCGTTGCTCAGACAGCCGGGTTCCAGCACGATATCATAACTGTGTTCACCAAGAGACAGGGTGATCGTTTCGCGGTTCATCGGTATCCCTCCCTGACGGAAACAATATACCCCGGGGCCGGGGATGTCAATGTTTCTTCAGGAATCCAACGGTTTTCCTTCTGTTTTTCGAACTGTGCGGACTGATTTGCTTTTTTCATCATATCATGAGATAATAAATGGCGAAAAACAGACAAACGTCTGTGGTGAAGGTGAATTGCGATGCTGAAGATCGGGCAGTTTACAGATACATTTCTGCCGATTGTGGACGGCGTGGGCCGGGTGGTCCAGGCCTATTCAGAGACGCTGTGCAAAATGGGGCACCAGGTGACCGTGGTGGCCCCGATGTATGATACAGGCTTTCAGGGCGGATTCCCTTACCAGCTGGTGGAATATGTGGGCAGCAGTGTGCCGGGCCTGAAACAGTACAAGGTCGGGGAAGCTGTGCTGGACGCGCATTACCGGCACCGGATCCGGATGATTGATCTGGATGTGATTCACGCGCACAGCCCCTTTACCGCGGGATCGGAAGCGCTGCGACTGGCCTCGGTCAGGAAACTCCCGTTGGTAGCCACTTTTCATTCCAAATACTATGACGATTTCCTCAAGGCAACCCGTTCGGAGTCCATCGCCAAGATGGGCGTCAAGCTGGTTGTGAGCTTTTACAACCGCTGCGACGAGGTCTGGGCTGTGGGCAAAAACACGGCGGACGTCCTGCGGGAATACGGCTACGAAGGCGAGATCCAGGTGATGCCCAACGGCGCCACCCTGCGCACGGTTTCCCCCAGCGACGTGGAGCAGGTGAACCGCAGGTGGAACCTGGGAGAGGATCCGCTGATCCTTTTCGTCGGCCAGATGGACTGGAAGAAGAATATCCTGACCGTCCTGGAAGCCTGTGCGGAAATGAAAAAAGCGGGCGTGACCTACCGGCTGCTGCTGGCAGGCCAGGGCATGGACATGAACGCCATCGGCCAGAAGATCCATGACCTGAACATCCAGGACCGGGCGGAGCAGATCGGCCACATCACGGACGCAAGTCTGCTGGACGCCCTGTATGCCAGGGCTTCGCTGTTCGCGTTCCCCTCCCTGTATGACGCGGCGCCCATGGTAGTGCGGGAAGCGGCCGTGATGGGAACGCCTTCGGTCATGGTGCGGGGCAGTACCGCGGCGGAGATTATCCGCCACGGAGAAAACGGCCTGCTGTGCGACAATGATCCGAAAGACCTGGCCAGGGTGATGACGGAAGCGCTGAAGGATCCGGAAAAGCTGGAGCTGATCGGCGGAAAAGCAAAAGAGACCATTCCGGTACCCTGGGACAAGGTGTTGGAAACTGCGGTGGAACGTTACGAGCGGCTGGTAGCCCTCGGAAAAGAAGGAAAACTGAAGGATAAACGGAAAAGAGTGCTTTAAAAGCCATGAATCAAAAGCCGGGCAGACCGGGGGAAATTCCCGCGGCATGCCCGGCTTTTTTCCTATATATTATTCAGCGCCGATGATTTCAATCTGCAGATTGTCCGGACCGGTAAAGCGAAGCAGCCGCAGCCCGGTGCTGGGATCCCGGCGGTAGTCGCCCGGACTGATCCCGTTCATTTCCAGACGGGAACGCACGGCGGACAGGCGAGTGGCGAAGATTGTCAGGTACTGGGCTTCCGGAATGGCCTGGGACGGGGAACAGAAGACCTGAACCTGGACTTTGCCCATTTCAAAGAGGAAAACCACATCCCCGGATTCACGCCGGTCGATCTGCTGACGAAGACGGAACCCGAGCTGCCGGACGAAGAAATCACGGACGGCCTCCTCATCCGAACCCATCAGGGTGGTGCGGAAGGCCTGGGCTTTCCGGGTGTAAAGGAAGAGCGTCCTGCGCCGGGCGTGGCGCCTCCAGGCACGGTACTGCCGGAGCTCCTTTCTCCATCCGGGATGGGTGACTACATAGCCGACGGCAATGTAGAGCAGCTGGCCGATCAGCCCGCCGACGGTGTTTGAAATAATATCGTCGAAGTCATACATGCCGCGGCGGGAAATCAGCTGCAGGTTTTCCACGATGAAGCTGAGCAGCAGGCAGAAGGCCACAGGACGGATCCGGACACGGGAACGGAACCAGCGGAAAACATAGGGAAGCAGATAGCCGACCGGGAGGAAGAGCATCACGTTCAGGTAGAACTGGGAAATGTCCTCCGGCCGGACAATGGAGATCTGCGAAAAGGCGGGGGCAATGCCCTCCGTAAACAGGGTGCGGAACCAGCCGGAGAAACCGGTGGGCGTGGAGAACGCGTTCTTCAGGTCTTCCAGCGGCGCAACATGAACCGTATAATACGCGGTGGCCGCCCGGGAAAAGAATACAAGCCAGGCAAAGAGCACAAAATACAGCAGCAGGCCGAGAGTCAGCAGCCGCTGGCGGAGCCGCAGCAGCCGGTCGGCATTCGGGTTCTCGCTCAGTCCGCCTTCCAGGTTCAGCCGGAGACGGCGGCAGATCCGCCGGTCGGCCCAGGGCAGCAGGAAAACCACAACCGCGACGAGGAAGGTGATCAGAACATTGATCTTGATACTGTTAAAATCCATCAGCGCGTCTCCTTTTCAGGGGGAAGCAGGGATTTGACCCGGTAATTCCGCGGATCGTCCGCCGGCAGGCCGCTCAGGTAGGAATTGTTGCCGATGAGCGCTGATACGCTTTCCAGGGTGCCTTCGCCGTACTGAAGCAGGCGGAAGGCGGCGGTGATCAGCTGCACCGCGTACTGCCGGGCTTTTTCCCGCAGTTCCGGAAAGCTGTCGGAGAAGGACAGGGAAGGATCAAACGGATGCTTCCAGACCCGGTGCTCCGTGTTTTCCGGGTCCGCGGAAAGGAACTGGGATTCCGAATAAGCCATGGAGCAAAGCACGTCCCGCTTTGTCAGCCGGGCCAGGCGCGCCGCCAGACCGCTGGGGTTTTCCAGGAAACGGTAGCACAGCCGGTACCGGCGGCAGGAACGGTTCAGCGCCTTCCAGCAGTTTTTCCAGCCGTAGACTTCTTCAAAAACGGCGTCCAGATCCGGACGCAGGCTTTCCGGCAGGCGAACCAGGGGATAATAATGCTTTGTGACCGGATGCTTTTCAGCCCCGTAGCCGCCGCGGCGGATTTCAAAAGCATCCAGGGCGTGCTCCAGGCTCATGTGACTGCGGGGGAAAACCCGCTCCTCCGCGGTGACATAAATAATGTAGGGATGGGCAATGCTGTCCAGCGCGTAATGGCAGAGGAAACCGGAAAGATAGGAAAACATTTCCCGCCGGGCGCCGGAATTCCCGGCCTGCCGGAGCAGGGAGGACAGAAAAAGGCCGGGTTTCCCGGTATGCATACGCCGGCCGCGCCCTTCCCGGCGGTGCCAGGGCTTATACATGAACCAGGGATCCGGACCGAAGAGCGCAAAGGTATAAGGATCGGGAAGCAGATATTCCCGGATTTCCTCCGGCAGGGAGGCCAGGACTTCGCGGCCGAAGGCCGCGTGAACCGCAACATCAGGCATCGTTCTCACCTGTACTTTCTGGGTGCAAATTACCCATCAAGTATAACATTTTTTCGTTCAGACCGACAAGTTATTTGCCGGGAACGCATTTGTGATATATAATCAGACTGATCACATCCGGGCACAGCGCCGGGAAAAAGCCTTCAAACGAAGGAGGAGTAATAGATGAAACATGGTTTGAGAAGCCTTACAGCGGTGCTGATGGCTATACTGATGCTGATATGCCTTTATCCTGTACAGTCCGTTTTCGCGGAGAACACGGCGGAAACGACCCAGGCGGAGCAGACCGCAAAGCCCAAAATGAGCGCAGCGGAGCTCCAGGCGCAGGGGATTCTGTCCGTCGGCGCGAAGGGCGATGAAGTGACGAGAGTGCAGCAGCGGCTGAAGGATCTGGGATACCTGGACGGCAAGGTGGACGGCCAGTACGGCGGCGGCACCAAGCGGGCCGTGATCGCCTTCCAGCGGGCAAACGGCCTGACCACGGACGGTGTGGCAGGGCAGGAAACCCAGGACAGACTGTTTGCGGAGGACGCGATTGCCGCTCCGGACGACAGCCCTGTGGATGTGCTGACGGGCGACGTTCCGATCCTGGTGAACAAGGACCATCCGGTTCCGGGCGGAGAGTTCTTTACCCCGGCGGATCTGGTACAGCTGAACAAGGAACTGAGCAGCAAACTGGTCACCATCAAATACAAGAAGACCCGGGGCGTGAAGGCCGCTGTGGACGCGCTGAAGGAAATGCTGGAAGCGGCGAAGGAAGACGGGATCGGCAAATGGCAGATCAGCGCGGGCTACCGGACCTGGGATGACCAGGTGAGTATGCTGAACTCCAAGGTCCGCAGCTACCAGAAGAGCCATAAGGACTGGAGCAGCTCCAAAGCGCGGCGGGCCGCCCTGCGGACCGTGGCGGAACCGGGATACAGCGAGCATCACCTGGGGCTGGCCTTTGACATCAACAAGAAGGGTGCCTCCACCTTCAAGGGAACCAAGCAGAGCGAGTGGCTGAACGAACACTGCTGGGAATACGGATTTATCATCCGCTATACGGAGGAAAAGGAAAAGATCACCGGCTTTGAGGCAGAACCGTGGCATATCCGTTATGTGGGCATTGAGCATGCCCTGTATATGAGGGATCATGACCTGTGCCTGGAGGAATATATCCAAGGGCTGGAGGACGGAAGCATCGTGAATCCGGCCACCCGGGACAGCTCTGCAGGGACAGCCGATACCGCCGATAATACCGAGACAGATCCGGGAGAATCCTCGGAGGAGCCTGCCGAGGTAACGGAAGAACCGGCAGAAGCAGACGAGGCAGCTTAAGACAGATAAGAGCAGGTGAAACAAATGCGTAAACGATTCGTGCCGGTCCTTGTGCTGCTTGCGCTGCTTCTTCTGACCGGATGCTCCGGGAAGCAGGATCCGGGCGGGGAGACCGCGTCGGTGGTGGTCGGTTTTTCACAGCTGGGCGCGGAAAGCTCCTGGCGGATCGCGAATACCGTCAGCATGGAGCAGGCTGCCAAAGAAGCCGGCTACGGCCTGATGATGGAAAACGCGAACCAGAAGCAGGAAAAACAGATTGACGCGATCCGATCCTTTATCGCCTATCGGGTGGACGTAATTGTTTTCTCCCCGATCGTGGAGACGGGCTGGGACAACGTGCTCTCAGAGGCGAAACAGGCCGAAATTCCCGTGATCCTGATGGACCGGATGATTGAAACCCAGGACGACAGCCTGTATACGGCTTATGTGGGTGCGGATTTTTACGCGGAGGGAGTCCGGGCAGGAGAATACCTGGTCCGGAAAGCGGACGCCCTGGGGGCGGAACACCTGCGGATTGCCGAGATCTGCGGGACTACGGATTCCACCCCCATGCGGGACCGGCACCGGGGCTTTATGGACGTGATCGGGAAGGACGCGCGCTTCACGGTGGTTGACAGCGTGGACGGAGATTTCCTTCAGTCCAAGGGCGAGGAGTGCATGCGGGAACTACTGGAGAAATACGGCACGGACGGGATCGACGTGGTATTCTCCCACAATGACGCCATGACGCTGGGCGCGCTGAACGTACTGGAAAAGGCGGACGCAGCGGCGACGAAAAACATGATTATCATCACCGTGGACGGGGAAAAGGACGCGGTGGACGCCCTGAAAGCAGGCCGGATCAACTGCGTGGTGCAGTGTACGCCGCATCTGGGGCCTTCGGTCATGAAACTGGTCAGGGAGATGACGGCGGGCAAAAAACCTCCCAAGGTGTATCACCCGGAGGAGGGCGCGTTCAGCGACTTTGATGACCTGACGGATCCTGCGGTGGAGGGTTTCTGATGATGAAACGCAGCGGGATGACCAGCATTACCGCCCAGGTCCGCCGTTCAGTGTTTTCCATTGCTTTCCTGCTGGCTGTGCCGGCGGTCATCGGCCTGGTGGTCATGATGCTTTATTCCACCCGGACGCAGGCAATGATCCGGCGGATGGATACCATCGCCGGGATGAAACCGGCGCTGGAAAGCACCATTGCGGAGAACCTGTTCTCCGTGGCGGCCGGCCGGACCACTTTTGAGGACAGCGGCGTGGAGGAACTGATTGCGGGCACGGACCGTACGCTGGACCGGCTCCTGGCGGAAACCGAAGGCAAAGGACAGACACAGCTGACCATTGCCAGACGGACAATGAACACGCTGGAAAAATATGTGATGGCTGTGCGGGACGGCATGGAGGCCGGAACGCCCATCAGTACAATTGAAGAAATTGTGGACGAGGTCCGGGGAGTGGGGCGTCTGGTAGTGGCTATGCTGGACGCCTTTACTACGGAAGAAATTTCAAATGCGACAGTGGCCAGCGGACGGCTGAGAACCGTTGTGATCACCGCAGCACTGGCGGAGGTCCTCCTGCTGCTGATCGCCTTCCTGCGGACACGGCGGGAAACAAAGAAGCTGACGGAATCGATCCATCACTCGATCTATTCCCTGGAGGGAACCGTCCGACGGATCGCGGAAGGCAACTTCGGCGACCGGGTACAGGGCATGAACGTGGAGGAACTGCGGGAGCTGGGCGAGCAGGTTAACCAGATGGCAAACCGGCTGGAAACCCTGATCGGGGAGATCCGCCGGAACCAGGATCACCTGGCGCGGGCGGAACTGCGCACGCTGCAGGCACAGATCAATCCGCATTTCCTGTATAATACGCTGGACGCGATTGTCTGGCAGGCTGAATCCGGCAAGGGAGAAGAAGTGGTTCACCTGACCCGGAACCTCAGCGACTTCTTCCGGATTTCCCTGTCCTCCGGCGCGGACTGGATCCCGGTCACCCAGGAACTGAAGCATGTCTCCGCTTACCTGAGTATCCAGAAAACCCGGTACCGGGATATCCTGGACTATGAAGTGGATCAGCCGGAAGGCATGGAAGAAATCTATATGCTTAAACTGCTGCTGCAGCCGCTGGTGGAGAATGCCCTGTATCACGGGATCAAAAACAAGCGGGGCGGCGGTATGATCCGGGTGAAGGTTCAGATGCAGAACCGGATCATGACCTTCACGGTGTCGGATACGGGCAAGGGGATGACCCCGGAGCAGCTGGAGGAAGTGGAAATGCTGCTGAAGGAAAACAAACCGACAGCCCAGCCGGCGCCTGAGCCGGGGCATTCCGGCTTCGGCATGCGGAACGTGGACATGCGGATCCGCCTGTATTACGGAAAACAGACCGGCCTCCTGATCACGTCAGGCCAGGAGGGAACCGAGGTATCATTCAGTATTCCGATTCGCACAAGGGAGGAAATCGACCATGATGAAAGTCTTTCTCGTGGATGATGAAATTGCTATCCGGGAGAATCTCCGGAATTCCTTTCCATGGGAAGAGAAAGGCTATCAGCTGGTTGGTGAAGCGCCGGACGGTGAAATGGCCCTGCCGATGCTGCGGGACCTGAACGCGGATATCCTGCTGACCGATATCCGGATGCCTTTTATGGACGGAATCAAACTGTGCGAGGAAGTTCAACGGACCATGCCCTGGGTGGAACGGATCATCCTTTCCGGCTACGACGACTTTACCTATGCCCGGAAGGCTATTTCCCTGGGCGTAAAGGAATACCTGCTTAAACCGGTGACCGCCGCGGAACTGGAGGCGGCGCTGAACCGGGTGAGCCGCCAGATCGAGGAAAAACGCCGGGACCGGGAAAACCTGACCGCGCTGCGGGAACGCCTGTCCTCCGGCAACCAGTTCCTGCGGGACAAGCTGCTGGCCTCCCTGTTTACCGACGAAGGAGACAGTGAGGACGACGAAGCCATGCTCCGGCAGATGCGGGAGCTGGGAGTCAACCTGAAGGCCGGCTGTTACGCGGTGATAGACATCGCTTTCCCCGCGGAGGGAGAGAAGCGGATTGCCTGCCGGAACGCGCTGACCTCCCTGGCGGAAATGAGCGGCGGCGGCGTTTATGTGTGCGGCGCGCCGAAGGGGGCCCGGGCACTGGTGCTGGGCGACAATCCGGAGGATACGGAGGAGAGGGCCTATTCCTTTGCCAACTCGGCCATGCACCTGCCTGAGCTGAGCCAGGAAAAGCGGCTGCTGATCTCCGTGGGAGAAACGGTAACGGATTTCCATGATATCCGCCAGTCCATGAAGGGCGCCCGGCATGCCCGGCATCTGCAGGGCCCGGAAGCCAACGAGGAGCGGCGGATCATCGGCGTCAACGAAACCAACAGCCAGCTGCAGCCCCTGTCTGAAACCGAACTGAGCCCCCTGTATGAACGGCTGCAGTATGCCTCCGAGGAAGAGGTGGAGCCGATCCTGACAGAGTATACCCGGTCCCTGGATCCCGCGCTGGCACTGGGATACCTGCGGGTGGCCGGCCTGCTGGCGGCGCGCAGGATTATCCAGGAGGGAGAAGGGGTTCCCAAGGAGGTCCTGTCCGACGACAAGGTGGAGGAAACCCTGCGGACCGAAGGAGAAGAAGGCTTCCGCCTGCTGTCCGAGCTGCTGCGCAAGGCCATCGCCTTCCGCAACCGGAACCGGGCAGGATACGGCGATCCGACCATCAGCCGGGCCCGGGCATACCTTTCCGAGCATTACGCGGATCCGAACCTGATGCTGCAGGACGTGGCCGGGGAGGTTCACCTGTCCCAGAGCCATTTCTCCACGGTTTTCGCCCAGGAAACGGGCCTGACCTTTACCCAGTACCTGACGGCACTGCGGATCGGCAAAGCGAAGGAACTGCTGGAGGCGACGGAGATGCGCTCCTCGCAGATCGCGCAGGAAGTGGGGTACAACGATTCCCATTATTTCAGCTATCTGTTCAAGAAAACCACGGGGATGACCCCCAGCGAGTACCGCCGGACGAACCGGACCGGAGAATAAAAAAACAAACTTCAGGAAAAGGATTTCGAACCGGGACCAGACTGCAAAATGGCAGAAACGGAAAAAAATGAACCAAAACAATAATCCTCTGTATTTCAAATACAGGGGTTTATTTTTATACTTTAACCAACGACGGCAGGAATGCCAAAAATAGAAATGGAGGTTTTTACCCATGAAGAAACTGTTGGCTCTGGTTATCGCACTGGTGATGGTGCTGGCCGCTACTTCCGCTTTCGCGGACGGACTGCTGAAAATCGGTTATGTCCAGGTTGGACATGAATCTGACTGGCGTATGGCGAATACCCAGAACTACTATGACGTGTTCACTGAAGACGCTGGCTTCGAACTCGAACTGATCGACTGCGACAACGACCACGCTCTGCAGCTGGCCAAGGTTCGTGAGTTCGTTCAGAAGGACTTTGACTACATCGTTATCGACCCGATCCAGACCGCTGGCTGGGACGATGTGCTGAAGGAAGTCCAGGATGCCGGAATCCCCTGCATCATCGCGGACCGTTCCGTGGACGCTTCTTCTGACCTGTACACCACCGCCGTGGGTACCGACATGACCGCTGAAGGCGTAACTGCCGGTAAGTGGCTGGAAGAATACCTGGCCGGCAAGGCTGCCAAGATCCTGGTGATCGAAGGCTCCACCGGTTCCTCTGCTGCCATCGGCCGTGCCGAAGGCTTCAACAAGGTTGCTGCTGAGCATCCCGAATGGGAAATCCTGGCCAGCCAGGACGGCGACTTCACCCAGAACGGCGGACAGGCCGTCATGGAAGACTTCATCAAGCGCTTCCCCGAGTTCGACGTGGTTGTGTGCCACAACGATAACGAAGCCTACGGCGCCATGGACGCTATGGACGCTGCCGGCATCAAGTACGGCGTTGGCGAAAAGATCATCATCTCCTTCGACGCCACCAAGGAAGGCCTGACCCGCACCCTGAACGGCCAGATCCTGTGCAACGTGGAATGCAACCCCATCCAGGCCGTTATCGTCATGAACGTTATCAAGGACCTGCAGGAAGGCAAAGAGGTTGAGAAGTTCACCCTCGTGCCCGACGAAGGCTTCTGCGCTCCCGGAATCGAAAGCGCTCTCGTGACCGTGATGACCGACGAAGTGCTGGCTGCCCGCAAGTATTAATCAGCCAAACAGCAGCCGGTTCTGCGAAGAAACAAGAGACACTCAGCGGAAGGAACCGGAAGGTTCCTTCCGCCTTTGATGTTAAAAGCCGCCATTTCGAAAAAACGAGCATACCAGATCCTGCGGACGGTTGTACTGCCGCGGCAGGGATGATACAATAAACAAAAAAACAAAGATCCGGAACAAACACGAGAAAGGGATAGCAGTCATGAGCAATGAAGTGATCCTCAGTATGCGCGGAATCTGCATGACCTTTCCGGGCGTAAAGGCACTGAGCAATGTGGACTTTACGCTCAGGAAGGGTGAGATTCACGCGCTGATGGGGGAAAACGGCGCGGGAAAATCCACCCTGATCAAGTGCCTGACGGGCGTCAACGACTTTGAAAAGGGCGAGATTTTCATGGGGCCGGAACAGCGGCCCATCCGGAACCATTCCACACTGGAAGCCCAGAAGAACGGAATCGCCACCGTATATCAGGAAGTCAATCTCTGCCCCAACCTGAGCGTGGCGGAAAACCTGTTTATCGGCCGGGAACCGCTGACGAAGCTGGGCACCATCAATCACAAGGCAATGATGACCAGGGCCCGGGAACTGATGAAGAAGCTGGATATCCAGGTGGACGTTACCCAGGCCCTGGAAAACTATTCCATTGCCCTGCAGCAGATGATCGCCATCGCCCGGGCTGTGGATATGGACAGCAAGGTGCTGATCCTGGACGAGCCGACCTCCTCCCTGGATGACAATGAGGTGGAGAAGCTGTTCAGGATGATGCGGTCCCTGCGGGAAGAGGGCATCGGCATCATTTTTGTGACCCACTTCCTGGAACAGGTATACGCGGTGTGCGACCGGATTACCGTGCTGCGGAACGGTCAGCTGGTGGGCGAGTATGAAATCTCGGACCTGCCCCGGCTGAAGCTGGTGGCAGCCATGATGGGCAAGGACTTTGATGACCTGCAATCCATCAAGTCCAAGGAGGATGAAGCGGTCTCCGACGAGGTGCTGATCGACGCGAAGGGGTTAAGCCACGCACGGAAGATCAAACCCTTTGACCTGGATATCCACAAGGGAGAAGTCATCGGCCTGACCGGCCTGCTGGGCAGCGGTCGCAGCGAGCTGGCCCGCTGTATTTACGGCGCGGACAAGGCCCAGACCGGCACCTTGACGGTGAAGGGAAAGGAAGTAAAAATCAACGCGCCGATTGACGCCATGCGGCTGGGCATGGGCCTGCTGCCGGACGACCGGAAAGCGGAAGGCATCGTGGAAGACCTGTCCGTCCGTGAAAACATCATGCTGGCTATGCAGTCCCTGGCCGGCGTTGTCAAAAAGATCCCGATGGAAAAGCAGATGGAGATTACAAAGAAGTTCATCGATCTGCTGGACATCAAAACGCCGAGCACCGAGACGCTGGTCAAACAGCTGTCCGGCGGCAACCAGCAGAAGGTGATTATCGCCCGCTGGCTGGCTACGGATCCTGATTTCCTGATCCTGGACGAGCCTACCCGCGGTATCGACGTCGGTACGAAGACGGAAATACAGAAGCTGGTGGTGGAACTGGCCCGGCAGGGAAAAAGCGTAATCTTTATCTCCTCCGAAATTGAGGAAATGCTGCGTACCTGCAACCGCCTGGAAGTGCTGCGCGACGGGGAAAAGGTGGGCGAACTGACCGAAAACCTGACGCAGGAATCGGTGATGAAAGTCATTGCCGGAGGTGAACGGAGTTGAAAAGAGTAATGGATTGGCTGAAAAAGGTTTCCAAGAAGCCGCTTTTCCTGCCGCTGTTCAGCGTTTTCCTGGTGCTGGTTATCAACGTGGTGTATGACGCGGTGCAGGGAAATTACATTTTTGAGTTCTTCAAGTTTGAACTGAAGGAAGGCGCCCTGTACGGCCGGATCATCGATATTCTCAACCGCGGCAGTGAGGCGGCCATCCTGGCCATCGGCATGACGCTGGTGGTATCCGCTTCCGCCGGTACGGATATTTCCGTGGGTTCCGTGATGAGTCTGGCGGGCAGTCTGTGCTGTATGCTGCTGGCCGGCTTTGGCGTGACGCATGTCCGGGAACTGAGCGAGCTGCAGACGCCGATCTTTGTCGGCGTGATCGCCGGTATTGCTGTGGCGGGCCTGTGCGGTCTGTTTAACGGCTTCCTGGTGGCGAAAATGAAGATCCAGCCCATGGTGGCTACCCTGATCTTCTTTACGGCGGGCCGCGCCATCGGCCTGCTGCTGACGAACAACAAGATGGTTTATGTCCACCTGGACGAGTTCAAGGTGTTCGGCGGCAAACTGTGGATTTTCCCCACGCCGACGCTGATTGCCGCAGCCTGTATCCTGATCATGGCGTTGATCCTGAAAACCACCTCCCTGGGCATGTATGTGCAGTCGGTGGGTATCAATCCCAAGGCGTCCCGGATCGCGGGCATCAATTCCGTAGCGATCATCCTGCTGTGCTACGTGATCTGCGGCCTGTTCTCCGGTGTGGCGGGCATTGTGGCTACTTCCCGGATTTATTCGGCAGACTCCAACAATATCGGCCTGAACCTGGAACTTGACGCCATCCTGGCAGTAGCCCTGGGCGGCAACAGCCTGGGCGGCGGCCGGTTCAGCCTGGCGGGATCCGTGATCGGCGCCTATACTATCCAGGCGATTACAACGACCATGTACGCCCTGGGCGTCGCCAAGGCCCAGGCACCCGTATACAAGGCCATCATCGTGATCCTGATCGTGGTGGTGCAGTCCCCGGCGGTGAAAGCGTATTTCGCGCACCGCAAGGCACAGAAGGAAGGCAGCCTTGCTGCCGCGGGGAGGGTTTGAGCAAGATGGAAAAGACAGCGATCAAGACAAAGAAAAACGTCAACAGCCACACCATACTGCTGTGGATTACCGTTGGCCTGTTTATCCTGCTGTACGCGGCCGGATACTTCATGTACGGATTCGGCGAGAACGCGAAGGGCTTTGAAAAGCTTCAGAATTTCCTGGATATTTTCCGCACCAACGCGGCCCTGATCTGCATTGCCTGCGGCATGACCTGCGTCATGCTGACCGGCGGCATCGACATTTCTGTGGGTTCGCTGGTGGCCATGGACTGTATGATTCTTTCCGTGGGCATGGAAAACAGCGGGATTTCTCCCACGCTTCTGGTGCCTTTCGTCCTGCTGATCGGTATTGTATTCGGCGCCGTGCAGGGCTACCTGATCGGTTATCTGGGGATCCAGCCCTTCATCGTGACCATGGCGGGCATGTTCTTTGCCCGCGGCATGACGGCCATGATCTGTACGGACCAGGTGAACATTACCGCCCAGAACTGGTTCAAGGACCTGGCAGCCGTCAAGGTGTATATGCCCTTTGAACTGGGCGCGGTGGTCAACAAGCGGGGCGTGAAGATGGTTCCGTACGTGAACATTCCGGTGATTATCGCGCTGGTGGTCGTGATCCTGGTATTCCTGATGCTGCGCTATACCCGGACGGGACGCAGCATGTACGCGGTGGGCGGCAACCAGCAGAGCGCCGCGCTGATGGGACTGAACACCAAGCGGACCAAGATGATCACCTACATCCTGTCCTCCTTCCTGTGCTCCATCGGCGGCATCCTGTACTGCATGAATACCATGTGCGGAACCACCACCCAGGCGCTGGGCCTGGAAATGAAGGCCATTTCCTCCGCGGTTATCGGCGGTACGCTGCTGACCGGCGGCGTGGGCAATGTGTTCGGTTCCTTCGTGGGCGTGCTGATCAACGGTACGATCAACAGCCTGGTGAGCTTCAACGGAGAACTGACCCGGCTGGGCGGCACGGTGCCCAATGTGGTATCCGCCTTCCTGCTGTTCCTGTTCATCATGCTGCAGGCTGTATTCGCCAAACTGCGGGAGAGAAAACAGTAAACCGAAACAAATAAAAGCCGTATCCGGATTCAGACCGGATACGACTTTTTTACAGTTCAGTTATTCATCTGCAAAAATGATGTCATCACGGAGCCGGTAGAGGGTGGCGCCGCACTTTTTCCGGCAGAAGAAGCCGACCCACTCGTCAATGGACAGCTCGCAGTCATACATGACTTTTCCGTAGCGCAGGCCGTTGATCCGCTTGCCGCTCCGGTTGCTCTCCAGGGAACGGACAGTATCGGTTTCCGGATCGTAATCCGACATGAAAATGGCGCTGTGGGCGCCCTTGCCGCCGGAGTAGTCGCCGGTCATCTGAAAATAATCGCCCTTCCGGGTCTGTTTCATGAATTCCCTGGCCAGTTCGATGTTCTCCGCTTTGGAAAGCTTTTTGTCATACAGGAACTGGGCGGCGACTTCAAAGGGGTTGCCGTCGGAAGCGGCAATGTCCTCCCAGCAGTAGCCGTAAGCGTAGGGCCGGCATTTCTTTTCCGGCAGGTTGTTGGGAATCTTCAGCTCCACGTCCGGGAACTCCGCCATGCGGTAACTGCCGCGGGTCTGGCGGAAAAGATGAACGGTGAAGTTCTTGCAGACATAGATATCACCCTTGTAATGGGCCCGCTGAAGCTTGCCGTCGGCTTTGTCATAAAGCTCCTTGCCCAGAGCAATGATATCATTGATAAAGGCGTCCCGGGCAGTGCCAGGGGCGTCTTCATCAGCCGTAAAATCAGCGGTTGTATCTTCAGAAAGGAAATCCCCGTCCAGGGAAACCTCCTCCACTTCCTCTTCACCGCAAACCGCCGCAGGGAAGAGAGAGACCAGGAAGAGGAAAACCAGCAGGAATGAAACACTCCTGCGCAGGGTAAAAGACATCAGACAGTTTCTCCTTCGATCAGCTTACCGGTGACCGTAACCTGCTTCGGGATATGATTGTCCGGATACTCGATCGAGTCGATCAGCAGACTGAACACTTCCCTGGCAATCCGCTGGGTATCCTGGCAGTAGGTGGTCAGGCGGGGAGCGATCATCTGGCTCAGCATGATGCCGTCGAAACCGACCAGGCTGATATCCCGCGGGACTTTGATTCCCTGGGCATCCAGCATCCAGAGCGCTCCGAGGCAGCTGTAGTCATCCGGACAAAGCACACAGGTAGGCTTTTCCTTCTGCTGCAGCAGTCCCTGAATAAATTTAACACAATCGGCGGGATTATGGAAGTGTCCTTCGCAGACATAATCCACAGGCACGCGAAGGCCGAGCTCCGCACAGATCTTGTAGAAACCGGCGAGCCGCTCCCGGCTGACGGCACCCTTTTCACCCTGAATGAAAGCGATTTTGCGGTGACCGTGGGCATATACATGACGGACGATCTGCTCCATGCTCTTGCGGTTGTCGCTGGTGACGCAGTCTACGCCGTCGTAGATATGATCCACAATAACGGTGGGAATGCTGCTTGTGGCCAGACGGATGATGCCGGCGGATTCAAAATCAGCCTGCACAACGATGACGCCGTCCAGGCTCCGCTGCCGGGCGTGCTCATAATAGTTGCCTTCGGAGAAACCGCCCCGGCCGATAAAAGTCAGGTCGTAACCGTGGCGCTCCGCCTCCAGGCGCAGTTCGTCAAAAAGAGAACTGAAATATTCATGATTCATCCGGTCTTCGTAGATGACGCCGATGTTGTTGGATTTGCTGGTCTTCAGCGTCCGGGCAGTCGTGTTCGGGTAGTAACCCATATCCCTGGCTGTCTGGACAATGAACGCGGTCCTCTCCCTGCTTTCGCTTGTTAATCCGTTCAGAGCCCGGGAAACCGTTGCAACCGATACACCGCACACCTCTGCTATGTCTTTCAGCCTGACCATGATCGAATGAATCCTCCTCCCGCAAAACGGAAATCGTTTGCTGTTTTTTCATCATTTTACAGCACAATGTAACTGACGTCAACCGTTTTTGCAAAAATTACGTAACTGAATTCAGCAAGGCGCCATGTAACAGTTTTAGGATTCCCCAAAAGGAAGACTTCAGCGGAGGATGATTTCTGTCACAACCTGTTATGCCGGCAGCTATTATTAAGCTGACGGGGTGGCTGCTGATGATCGGAAAAGGAAAGACTGCTCCCAAGGCGAAAAATCACGGCTCAAAAAAAACGGCTTTATGCAAGCCGTTTTGCAAAAAGGAAACAGGATTATCTTGCCGCAGCCTTCATGATCCGCATGACGGGCTTTGCGATGATAACCGCCAGGACGATGCAGATCACGATCTCGGGGATCAGATAAGTACCGTTATATACCAGGCTGGCTACCGGCGCTGTCTCCCAGAACATGATTCCTGCCAGCGTGGCGGAAAGGGCGCGGCCGACGGCGGCGATTACCATGGCGACATAGAGGCCCCACTTTTCAGGCAGATTCCGGGACAGACCGGCCAGACCCAGCGCGGCAAAGGCCAGCAGGTAATCCAGTGCGAACTGCCAGACATTCAGGAACCATCCGCCCTGGAGATACTGCAGCACGCCGTAGACCAGGCCGGTCAGCAGGCCGGGGCCTACTCCGTAAGCGGCGGAGAAAAGCATGATCGGCAGCATGCTGGCGGGAGTTACGGAACCGCCCTGGGGCATCCTGTACAGACGGATGCAGCTGAGTACAAAGGACAGAGCAACGGAAAGGGCTCCGAAAGAGAGCATCCGCGCATCCCATTTCCGGGAAGTCCGGGAGATGGTCAGGAGGATGGCGCCCAGCGCGACCAGAACGGCGAGTGCGATCCAGACAGTCAGGGGTGTCTCTGCAAATTTTTCAAAGGCTTTCTGCAGCCAGGTGGGTTCAGCGGCAGTTTCGGCGGCTTCTTCAGCCAAGGCAGAGGCGAACAACCAGGAGAACATAATCAATCCCTCCGAATTCTTTTTAGTTTCCGGTGTGCGAGCAAATAAAAATCCCACATGCACAATGACATGCGGGAAGCGGTTTGGATTGGTGACGGCCGCTTCCCTACGGTAGGATTACCTACACAGGTTCCAAGGGTCGGGCGTTCGCCCTCTCAGCCGGTAACCGGCCCCCCCAGCGTCAATGTTCGCAACGGAACAGCGTCATTATATCACCAGGCATCTGTTTGTCAACAGACCCGGAGAGCTTTTCCGTATTGGAGTTCTTGACTTTTTGAACGGACGGCATTACCCTGTTCACCGGATCGGAAAGACAGAAACGGAATGCGGTTTATAACAGGAAAGTCATTTTTACGCGCAGAAACCGCGAAAGGAAGGGACAACCGGTGGCAAGATGCGTCGTTGTCGGCGGAGCAGGGATCGGCTGCTATCAACGGATCCGGGACAGCCTGAGGGAGGATGACTGGTTTGTCTACTGCGACGGCGGACTGAATCATCAGCGGGAGCTCGGCCGGAAACCGGATCTGATTGTCGGGGATTTTGATTCCCACGAAAGACCGGTCACCGACACGGAAACCATCGTGCTGCCCCGGGAAAAGGATGATACGGATACGGTGTACGCGGTGAAGGAAGCCATCCGGCGCGGATTCCGGGATTTTCTCCTGATCGGCGTCGCAGGGGAAAGGTTTGACCATACCTTCGGCAACGTATCGCTGCTGCTGTACCTGGATTCCCAGGGGATTCCGGCCCGCATCCTGGACGACTACTCCGAGATGAGCATTGTGTCCCGGGAGGAAGCGGAAGTAAAGGGAGACTGTTCCTGGTTCTCCCTGCTGAACATCAGCGGCACCGCAAGGAGAATTACCATCCGGGGAGCAAAGTATCCGCTGGAGAACGGGGAAATTTCCTGCGAATACCAGTATGGTATCAGCAACGAAGTGCTTCCGGGAGAGACCGCCCGGATCTCCGTGCAGGAGGGAAGACTCTTGCTGGTAAGGGTCTTCTGAAGAGCTGATTGTTTGTTTGCTGTTTTTTCAGGGGCGGACTCTTGACGGAGGCCAGGTTTCGTAATACGATTGCGGTGCAATGATGGAGATCCAGTAAGGGAACAGATATTCCGCACAGAGAGCTGCCGGGCGGTGTGAGGCAGCCGGGCCTGTTTACCTGAAATACTCTCCGGAGCTGTGATCTGAATCCCGTTCGGGTAGTAGGAAAACCGGGCGCGCCCGATACAGCGCAAAGGATATGAAAGTATCCGGAGGCCGGTTCCGTACGGAACGGCAAAAACGAGGTGGTACCGCGGAATAATTTCGCCCTCTGCGTCCGAAAGGACACAGAGGCTTTTTTATTGCACGGCACCGCAGAAAGAAGGAGTATTATGGCATTCGGTGATCTGGCTCTCAAACTTGGCATGCTGCTGGTTTTCTTCGGCGTCATGGTCTATGTGGGCTTCTACTGCAGAAAGCATTCCACGGACGTGAACGGCTTCGTGCTCGGCGGACGGAGCGTCGGCCCCTGGCTGACGGCTTTTGCCTACGGCACCTCCTATTTTTCCGCCGTTATCTTTGTCGGCTATGCCGGACAGTTCGGCTGGAAGTTTGGTATTGCCGCCACCTGGGTCGGTATCGGCAACGCCCTGATCGGTTCGCTGATGGCCTGGGTGATCCTCGGACGGCGCACCCGGATCATGACCCAGCATCTGTCCAGTGCGACGATGCCGGATTTCTTCGAGAAGCGCTTCTCTGCGACTTCCCTGAAGATTGCCGCTTCCATTATTATCTTTATCTTCATGATTCCCTATACCGCATCGCTGTATAACGGCCTGAGCCGGCTTTTCCGGATGGCGTTCAACATCGATTATTCCGTCTGCGTGATCGTGATGGCTGTACTGACCGCCATCTACGTGATTGTGGGCGGCTATATGGCGACGGCCGTGAATGACTTTATCCAGGGCATCATCATGCTGGTGGGTATTGTTGCGGTCATCGGAGCAGTGCTGGGCAGCAAGGGCGGCTTCATGGCCTCCCTGGAAGGCCTGTCCGCGGCAAAGGATACCAGCGAAGGCTTCGCGAACGGCACCGTTCCGGGCATCTTCAATTCCTTCTTCGGACCGGATCCGCTGAGCCTGCTGGGCGTTGTGCTGCTCACCTCCCTGGGCACCTGGGGCCTGCCGCAGATGGTCGGCAAGTTCTACGCGATCAAGAGCGAGGGTTCCATTCATAAAGGAACCATCATTTCCACCTTCTTCGCGATCGTGGTCGCGGGCGGCTGCTATTTCCTGGGCGGCTTCGGACGCCTCTTCGCAGCGGAACTCGGCGCCGCGGAAGGCGGCAGCCCGGCGGGCGGATTCGACAACGTGATTCCGACCATGCTGCAGACGCTGTCTCCCTTCCTGATCGCCGTTGTGATCATCCTGGTGCTTTCCGCTTCCATGTCCACCCTGTCCTCCCTGGTGCTGACCTCCTCCTCCACGGTGACGCTGGACCTGCTCAAGGGACGCGTAATCAAGGACATGGATGAAAAGAAGCAGCTGCTGATCATGCGGGTGCTGATCGTGGTCTTCATCGTGATTTCCGCCGCACTGGCCATTGTGCAGGCCAATTCCAGCGTAGCCTTCATCGCACAGGCGATGGGCGTCAGCTGGGGCGCCATGGCAGGCGCTTTCCTGGCTCCCTTCCTCTACGGCCTGTACTGGAAGCGCACCACGAAGGGGGGCTGCTGGGCTTCCATGCTCTTCTCCTCCGTATTCATGATCATCGACATGCTGGCCAACCTGAAGGTGCTGAACATCAGCCTCGGGTTCCTGCAGTCCCCGATCAACGCGGGCGCCTTCTGCATGATCGCCGGCCTGATCCTTGTACCGCTGTTCAGCCTGATCTCCAGAGCGCCGGATCAGGACACCGTGGCTCACATCTTCTCCTGCTATGAGCGGAAGGTGATTGTGACCGCGAAAGACTCCATTGAAACTGACGCGGAAGGCTGAAAAACAAGATATCGTACCTGATCAGGAGGAAGCATCCCGGGATGCTTCCTCTTGTGATATAAGGATGATTATGGTAAAATATCGCTCACCGGGCCGCTGTGCGGCAAGCGGATCATAACGGAAAGAATGGTGTTTACTGGGCATGAAAAAGTTACTTCGAAAGCTGTTTGCGACGCTGATTCTGGCAGCCTTCCTGTGCACACAGGCGGCGTCTGCTCTTGGCGGAGAGCTTCCGAGCCTTGATTTTTCCGACAGGAATTATCTGCTGCCTGTGGACTTTGCCATTCTGGACCAAAGAGCAATTGAAGAAAACTATACGGAAAACGGCTACCAGGACAGCACAATCGCGGTTGTGATCGAATCCGGCCGGTTTGAAGACCGCTGCGATTACTGGACCGCGGATATCACCATCAAGGATCCTTCCCAGATCCGGACTTCCGCTGCCAAGGGGGATTTCCGGAGCAAGGGTACCCGCGACGGACTGGAACTGTGCAATATCCTGAACGCGGTGCTGGGTCTGAACGGCGACTTTGTGAACGGCACGGAGAAGCTGGACTTCGGCTATGTGGTGCGCCAGGGCGTGCTGTTCAGGGATAACCTGGATACCGCCGGACGGTGGAACAGCCACCTGATGGATGTGCTGGCGATCGACGAAGACGGTGATTTTCATATTATCCGCCGGGCGAAATCCGGTGACATCGCGGAGATGAAGGCGGACGGAAAACGTATTATGAACTCCTTCTGCTTCGGCCCCGCGCTGGTGGTGGACGGTGAAACGGTACAGGATTTTGACGGCGCGGATACCTGGATGAACATGGGACGGGAGTATGAGCGCCAGCGGATCGCCTTCTGCCAGGTAGAGAAGCTGCATTACAAGGTGGTCTGCTGCAGCGGACCCTATACAAACACCAGCACCCTGATGAAGAGCACCGGCCTGACGCTGACGGATTTTACCCGCCTGGTCGGGCAGCAGGGTGTGAAGACCGCCTACAACCTGGACGGCGGGGATTCCTCGCTGCTGTATTTCCACGGAAAACGGATCAACGAGAAGCCGAACCAGTCTATCCGCAAACTGCAGGATGTGATCTATTTTGTTTCGGCAGAGGGGCTGTAAACCATGGAAGAAAACATGACGCTGATCCTTGGACTGTATGCCGCGGGGCTGGCAGTTTCCGGCCTCCTGTTTGCATACCGCCTGGGAAAGGCCGGTGAAAAGCGCCTGTGCGCGCTGATCGGGATGATTCTGGGGCTTCCGCTGGCATATACCGGCGCGAAGCTCTTTTTCCTGCTGCATAACGCGGGCCTGGATCTCCGGAACTGGTCCGCGGAAACCATGTTCCTGCCCCGGTGGGAGGAACTTTCTTTTGCGGGCGGCTGCCTGGGCTTTGTGCTGGGTATCCGGGTTGCGGCCGGAATCCTCCGGGTTCCCGGCGGGAAGGCGCTGGATCTGTTTGCCGTGCCCGGCTGCATCCTGATCATCTTTGCCCGGATGGCGGAAGCGGGGATGGAAACCATCGGCCAGGGGGATATGCCCTCCTTCCTGCCGGAGGTATTTCCCTTTGCGCTGAAGGACGCCTGGGGAGCCAGTCTCGCGGTGTTCACGCTGGAGGCAATCGCGGCGGCAGGCTGCGCCGCATGGCTCCTGATTTCCGAAAAGCGACAGGCGGGCGTCAAAGGCGCTTTTGAGAAGGCCTGTATCGTCCTGTGCAGCCTGCAGCTGTTCCTGGAAATGCTGATCGTCAATTACTGGATTCCGTTCATTATCAGCTTTATCCACCTGGATCAGGTGATCTGTGCGGTGATCCTGCTGATCCTGGTAATCCGCCTGTCCGTAAGGATCAAAAAAGCAGGGCCTGCCATTGTGACAGCCCTGCTGATGGGCCTGAACGCGCTGATGCAGTTCGTCCAGGACAAACCGTATTTGTTCCCGCTGCCGGAAAGTGTGGACGCCGGCACGCTGGCCATTATCGTTTTCGCCCTGTGCTCCGCCGGCATGATCGCCGCGGGAGTCCGGGCAGCGGGGAAGAATCAGTCCAGATTATCGAAGGGTTCGTAAGCCTGGGGCTTGTCCAGCAGCTGATAGCTGAACATATGCGCCAGGGTGTCATAGCGGTGGTGGTGACGCCACTGACCGCCGCAGTTCACATGGGTATTGTTGATCACGCAGTCCGGAAGCTGTTCCTGCAGTTCCCGGACTTTGTTTTTATCAATGGGCTTGCCCGTTCCGTCACAGCCGTAAAGGTAAAGCCGGCGAAGGCTTTTCAGCCCGGAGAGCGGAGACAGGTCCTTGATATAGCTGGTGGAGATGTTCAGGTCCACCAGTTTGGTGCAGTTGGCCAGCGGAGCGATATCCGCCACGTTGCTCTTGCAGATTTCCAGGTACTCCAGATCCTTCATTTCCCCGATGGGGGAGATATCGACGTAAGGCTTTTTTTCACCCCGCTGCCAGATGTTGAAGGAAATGATCAGCACCCGCAGTTTCGGGCAGTACCTCAGGAAGGACAGGTCGTCAATGGAATTGTTGTGACCCAGATCCAGCGCCAGCAGGTCAGGACAGTACTTCAGGATTTCCCAGACATCCTGGCCATGGGAGGTGCAGGAAAGATTATGCTGGGTGGAGAAGGCTGTCTGGTCCGTGCGGAGACGGTGCGGGGGACGGTCCTTCCGTTCCGTGTTCTTGCAGGGAATGAGGATGGTCCAGCCGAACCGGATCTGCGGATATTTCTCACCCAGGTACAGAACCCGGTCCACCGGAATATCGGTGGCAAACATATCCAGACGGGTCAGGGAAGGCAACTGCTGCAGAAAGGCCTCCAGGGCCGCATAGGCTTCATCCGTGTCCGGCAGCTTTAATTCGCCCAGGTTGAGTTCCACGGCGTCCGGAGACGCGGAAAAGGTCTGGCTGCCGACGGACAGGGTGATCTCTTCACCCAGGGCGGCACCGCAGGCCAGGACCAGGCAGAAGCAAAGCAGCAGGGAAACCAGGGATTTCAGATTCATAAACAGGAACCTCCGGGTATCATTCTTCGGAATCGGTATCCGTGCCGTCCGCACGGGTATAGAGAACAGCGGCGCCGTCCAGCCCGGTCAGCAGCAGGTTGTTGTGGTCGGCAGAAAGGGAAACCCTGCCGTAGAAACCGCCGTCAAAGCTGACGATGCCGTGGGAGCTGCCGGCGGTCACCAGGGTGAGCCAGACCTCACCGGTATCGTCCCCGGTCAGGTAGCTGGTAACGGTCATGCCCGCCTTGGCCAGCTCCCCGGGAAAGACAAAAAGGTTAACCGGCTTGACAGGATCACTGATTTTGTTCAGCGCCATGGCGGTCTGCGGAAGATAACGCCAGACAACCTTCCAGGTGCCTGCCAGAAGCTCAGTATATTCCTCAACCTTGTTTTCCGCTGAAACGGCCGAAATGACCGCAAGCAGGCAAAGCAGGAAAGCAAGAAGGAAAGAAATGGTTTTTTTCATACCTGTACACCCCCTGGAATGGAATCATATCATTATATCATGAACCTGTAAACTAAAGGTGCAAATATGTTGCAATCGAAAATGCAAATTTGTTACAAATGTTTGACAAAAACAGAACAAGGTGATAAAATCCTTATGTTTTGAAGAATATCTTTGGAGGTATTTAACCAATGAAAAAACTGCTGAGTATGATCCTTGCTTTCATACTGGTTTTCAGCATGTCCGCGGCTCTTGCAGATCCCACCGCCATTGACGGTATCGCATCCCGGAATATCAAGATCAATGAAGCCGGCCTGAATCCGTCCGCGGATGAAATGATCAGCCAGATGATCAGCCCCACCACCGGCCGGAAGCTGGATGAAATCGAAGCTCCGGAAGGATTCGTCGGAACTGCCGTGACCGGCGACTATCAGCCGATCCTGGTTCAGATTTCCAATGCTGGCGGCAGCGTGAACGTGGACTCCAAGGGCAGACCCACCACCGCTCCGGTGAACGCGAACTATGCCGACGTGGTGTACGAAGCCTGCCAGGCTAACTCCGCCAACGGCGGCAGCCTGACCCGTTTCAGCATGCTCTTCTCCGATACCGTGCCGGATTATGTGGGCTTTGTCCGCAGCACCCGTGCCACCCATCCGAGAATCCGCCAGGAGTGGGACTGCGCGTTTGTGACGTCCGGTTACTCTTCCGCGGATGTTCCGAAAGAGTGGCAGCGCTTCGGCGTGATGAGCCCCCAAAAGGCCACGCCGGACAACCCCGGATTGGTCTACGTGCAGAACTTCCCGAAGGTGTGGGCAAAATACATGTTCCACTGCACCAACATCTTCGACGCCAACGACCATGTGTACCAGCTGGCGAACATTGTGCAGAACGTGATTCCGAAGGACCATGTTCCCGCCAACCACACTTTCAAATTCACGGATGAAGTTCCCGCCGGCGGCGACTCCGGTGAGATCGTCTATGTTTCCTTCGGCGGCGGCACCAAGACAGACAGCCGTTTGGAATATGATGAGGAAAACAACGAATACATCCGCTACATCCCGATTGACGGCAAGGACGACTTTGCCTACCGCACCCAGACCCTGGTGAACCCGAAGCTGACCGCGAAGAATGTGAACGGCGCGAAGCTGACCATGGTGGATCCGGATGACCGCGTATACGGCGAACTGATCACCTTCACCAACGTTATCGTCCAGGGCATCAAGATGAACTGGTTCGGCAGCGAACGTCCCGATCCCGAACTGACCGGCAAGGGCAACGCCGACTATTTCATCGGCGGCAAACACTATACCGGCGTGTGGCAGCGGAAGGACTATAACAGCCGCACGGTGTTCTACGGCGAAGACGGCAACGAAATCGAACTGATGCGGGGCAAGACCCTGATCATCCTGATGGACTACAACAGCAAGGGCAGAAGCGTAAAATACGAATAATCCCCGAAGACGGGATTCCGGGAACCACTGCAAGGTGGTTCCTTTTTCTTAAGAACAGGCGCTGCAGCATCCTGCAGTATTATGAAGAAGGATATCAGGGGACAGGCCGGTACCACGGCGGCTCCGGATATACCGGAAGGAAAAAACATGAAGAAGCTGACTGGATTGTTCCTGGTACTGGCCCTGATCCTGTGCGCGGCGTTTGCCGCGGCGGAGCCGAAAGCGATTGACGGTGTTACGCCCAGGGAGATTGAGGTGAAGCCGGCAGGCCTGAACCCGTCCGCGGAGGAAATGATCGCGATGGACATCAGTCCGACCACCGGCCGGAAACTGAGCGGGATCCAGGTGCCGGAAAGTTTTGCCGGCGCGGCGGTGACCGGAAAATACACCCCCTTCATGGTTCAGATCTCCAATGCCAACAACGGCGTGGGGACGGTGGCGGGAGGGCTGTACGCGCCCGCGCCGGTGAACGGCTCCTATGCGGACGTGGTCTATGAGGCCTGCCAGCGGAAGGGCGGCGCCGAAACCCGCATGAGCATGATTTTTTCCGATACAATTCCGGATTATGTGGGTTATGTCCGCAGTACGCGCGCAACTCATCCGCGGATCCGGCAGGAATGGAACGCGTTTTTCTGCACCTCCGGCTACACCAAGGCGGATGTGCCGGACGAGTGGCGGATCCTGGGCGTAAAGAACCCGATGTCCAAGAACCGGAACGAAAAGGATCCGGGCGTGGTCTATGTGGGCGACGCGGGGGAAAACAAACCCTGGAAAAAGTACGTCAGACGCATGAGGGGCATCAAGGACGCCAACAGTGAAGTGTTCCTGCTGAAGGACCTGCTGGAGAACGTGGTTCCGAAGGACCATGTGCCGGCAAACCACACCTGGAAATTCACGGACGAGCTGCCTGCGGAAGGGGATAACGCTTCCATTGTATATGTGACCTTCGGGAGCCAGTACGATTCCGACAGCCGCCTGGAGTATGACCCGGACGACAACGTGTATATCCGCTATATGGCCGTGAAGAAATCCGAGGATCTGCCCTACCGGGAAACTACGCTGATCGGCGCGGAAAACGTGGATGACAAGCTGAACGACGGACGGATTGCCCGCAGGGTTGCCTATGAGGACCGTGTGCCCGGGAATACCATCACCTTCAGCAATGTGATCGTCCAGGGAATCACGATGAAATGGCGGGGCGGCGCACGTCCGGATCCCGTGCTTACCGGCCGGGGAAATGCCGATTACTTTATGGGCGGCAAGCATATCGCCGGCGTATGGGAACGGGAGGATTATGACCACCGCACGGTTTTCTACGGACCGGACGGAAATGAGATAGAAATGCAGCGGGGACGTACGCTGATCATCCTGATGGGATACAACAATTCGGGTACCGGCGTCAGCTACGAATAAGGCGCTGCGGAGGGCCGTCACGGGCCAATATGTGACCGGATGACACAGGAAGAGTAATTAATCGTTACAGGTTTTGCAATAGTATGTAACAAACCCTTGATTTTTTCTAATAAGTATTATACAATTCGTACAGTATTGGTTACGAAAGGGTGTTTTCAGTGGGTAAAAGGATCCTCCTGGTGGACGACGAACCTCTGATCCTGAAGGGCCTGAAATATACGCTGGAACAGGAAGGTTACGAGACGGACAGTGCCATGGACGGAGAAGAGGCCCTGTCCAAGTTTGAGACGGGCTCTTTTGACCTGATTCTTCTCGACGTGATGCTTCCGAAGCTGGACGGTATTGCTGTCTGCCAGCGGATTCGTGAACGGAGCGATATTCCGATCATCATGCTGACCGCAAAGGGCGAGGACATGGATAAGATCCTCGGCCTTGAATACGGCGCGGATGATTATATGACCAAGCCTTTCAATATCCTTGAGGTGAAAGCGCGCATCAAGACGATTCTGCGCCGTGTATCCGGAAGCGTCCAGCAGCAGGAGCACCGGGTGATCCGGGTTCACGATATGGAAGTGAACCTGATCAAGCGCAGCGTGACCCTGGGCGGCAAGGATATTAAGCTGACCGCCAAGGAATTTGACCTGCTGCAGATGTTCGTGACCAACCGGGGCACTGTTTTCAGCAGGGAACAGATGCTTGAAACCGTCTGGAAATATGATTATGCCGGCGACGCCCGTACGGTGGACGTACATATCCGCCGTCTGAGGGAAAAGATTGAACGGGACACATCAAAGCCTGAATTCATCTTTACCAAATGGGGAGTTGGTTACTATTTCACGGATCAGGACTAAACTCGCATTCTTGGCCAGCATCAGGTGGAAGATCCTGCTGGCCTTTTTTCTCATTGTAGGCATTTCTTTTATCGTAGCGGCAAAAAGCATGACCGGGATCGTCAGCGACTATCTGTATGAACAGCGGAGACGGGACGATACCCTGAAGACCGAGAAGCTTGCCCAGAAGGCGGCTCCTCTTTTTCAGTCTGTTTCCTCCAGCGAACTGAACGATCTGCTGGAAGAGGAAGCGGAAACCATGGGAGGCCGCCTGATCCTGGCCGACAATGACGGAAAGATCCAGTATGACACCTTCCAGAGCCTGTGCGGACAGCGGATCCAGGTGGATGAAGCAATCCGGATCCTGACGGGCGAGGCAACGGAGGATTACAGTATCCACAATCCGGGCAGGGAGATTGTGGAGACGATGATCGGCGAACCCGCCGATTACATTGCCTGCAGCGCCCATGAAATGAACGGCTACAAGGGCAGAATCGGCGCGGCGCTGTTTGTGAGCAACGTGCAGAGCATGATGGACTCCGTGAACCGGGTGCAGGTGCAGCTGATCCGCGTGTTTGCCGTCATTGCAGTGGTGGCGCTGGCTTTCGCGCTGCTTCTGAGCCGGCTGCTGACCAATCCGATCACCGCCGTCAGCCGGACCATGAGAAAGATGGGGAAGGGCGACCTGAGCGTCCGCGTGCCGGTCAGGGGCAGCGGAGAACTGCGGGAACTGGCGGAAAACTACAACACCATGGCTGCCCAGCTTGAAAGCCTGGACAAGACCAGGAACCAGTTCGTATCCAATGCCAGTCATGAGCTGAAAACGCCGCTGGCCACGATGAAGATTCTGCTGGAATCCATGCTGTACCAGCCGGATATGCCGTCCGAGGTACGGGAGGATTTCATGCAGGATATGAACCATGAAATCGACCGGCTGACCGGGATCGTGACGGATCTGCTGGTGCTGACCCGGATGGACAACGGAGAGGAAATGAAGCGCGGCATCGTGAACATGACCGAGCTGACCCGGGAGACCATCCACCAGCTGACGCCCGCCGCGGAAAAGAACAAACAGACGATTACGGAAGATGTGCAGGAGGAGATGTTCCTCTACGGCGACCGGAGCAAGCTGAGTCAGATCCTGTACAACCTGATGGACAATGCTATCAAATATACCCCGGAAGACGGACAGATTTTCGTGTCCCTGCGGGAAGAGGATGGGAATGTAGTCTGGCGGGTGCGTGATAACGGCATCGGTATTCCGGAGGAAGACCAGGAGCATATATTCGAACGTTTCTACCGGGTGGATAAAGCCAGAGGCCGGGAGACCGGCGGCACGGGCCTGGGCCTGAGCATTGTGAAGCAGATGGTCCGGATGCATGACGGTACGATTACCGTTCGGAGCACTCCGGGAAAGGGCTCCGAGTTTGTGGTGACATTCCCCCAGGAAGGAGAAGAGGCATGATGAAAAAAGGGGTATGCCTTTTGCTGGCTCTCTGCTGCCTGCTTCTCCTGTCCGGATGCACAGGACAAAAGACCGAAGAGGCCCGGACGCCGGTTTCAACCCTTCCGCCGGCAGAAGCGCGTTATACCGCGCCGGACGGAGACGGCATGGTCACCGAGAGCCGGGAATACAGTATCTATCTGCCGGGCAGGGATGGGCTGCGCCTGGTTTCCCGCAGTGTGCTGCTGGAAGCGGAGAACCTGAACGACGCCGTGGAAAAACTGATGCAGCAGCTGCTTTCCTATGAAGGAGACAAGGACGCGCTGGCCATGGGCGGAACGAAGCCGCTGGAACTGTACGGCACGCATCCCATTGAGATCAGCGGAGGCGTATGCACGGTTAACCTGACCCGTACCGCCAAGGAACTGAAACTGAGCAATTACTACAAAAACTGCCTGGCCATCGCCACGACCCTGTGCGAGCTGAACGATATCAACGGGGTGAATGTGCTGGTGGAGGACGAAAGCATTCCGCTGGACACTCCCGGATACCTGCCCATGGGAACCCTGATGGGCCACGCAGGAGAATCGCTTCCGGTACTGTGGGAACAGATGGAAGCCAAGAAAACCCCGATGACCCCGACCAACAAGGATCCCAGGAAGAATCCGCTGAACGCGCTGGCGACGCTGTATTATCCGCTGCCGGACAACCGGGGCATGGCCTGTACCATCCGGATGGTCAATTTTGAAGGGCAGGATCCGTCCCAGCTGGCGGTAGCACTGATGGATGAGGTCAGCAGCATCCGGAGGAGCCTGACCGGCGGACAGTCCTTTCCGGAACTGAGAGACCTGTTGCTGCGGGATCCCGTGATCAGCGACCTGCCGGACGGCGGAAGGCTGATGACGCTGAACCTGCGGGAGGACGCGGAAAGCATCCTGGAAGCCGCCAGAACAGACCTTGCCTGCTTCGCCGCGTCGATGACCTATACACTGACCACCTTCATCCCCGATATTTCCGTGGTCTGTATCCGGATCGGTGACAAACCGCAAACAGAGCTGAAAACGCCGCGGTTTGAACCCGTGATCGCGCTGAGCGGCATGGTCCGGCGCAGCGCGGTGGAACAGTTCCTGACAAGCAGCGTCACCGTATATTTTGCCCGGAACGGGATCCTCTGTGAATGTGAAAGACCGGTGGCACGCCGGTCCGTGGACAGCCTGCGGGCACAGCTGTGCGCCCTGATGGAAGGGCCTGACGAGACCGAGCGGGAAGGCGGAATAGCGGCTACGCTGCCCGGAGGCATTCGGGAGGACGATATCCTGGGTATTTCCGCAGAAGGAGATACGCTGCTGGTGAACCTGAGCGAAAACTTCCGGATCCGGATCCAGGAACAGGGAAAGGAAAAAGAACCCCTGGCCTGCTACAGCATGGTGAATACCCTGTGCAAGAATTCAGGAACGAAGCGGGTCCGCTTCTTCTTTGAAGGAAAGCAGGAGGAATATGTGGCGGGCACGATCTACTGGGCAGGAGAGTTTATGTACAATATAGGACTGGCAGAAAAAGGACTGGGATGATTCAAAAGGATCCGGACATTGTCCGGATCCTTTTTGAAATGAAGAATGAAAAATGAAGAATGAAGAATGAAGAATGATATAGTCTTCTCCGCTCTATGTGAATTCTCTGCAAGCTGAATACTGTCAAAGAATATAAAGCACAAAATATCTTTGGTGTTTGACCATTTAATTCTGCATTCTGCATTCTGCATTCTGAATTTCAAAAAAACATCGTCTTTTTTTGAGTGTTCATATTGCGTTCATATTCCGGACAAAAAGGGGGAATATACTGATCACGAAAACCGGAAAGGAGGTTTTTGAGATGAGTAAGATTCTGAATAAGAAAGTGTTGAGCGTGATCGCTCTGGCGCTTGTTTGTGTATTTGCGGGAACCGTGATCGGCGGTTCGCAGCCTTCCGCCAGCGCGGAGGAAAAAGTGGTGCTGACTTCTCCCTTTACCGAGGCGATTGCCAAGGTGCGGGACAGCGTGGTCGGCGTGAACAACTATCAGATTGTCAACAACAACTACGGCGGCTATGACAACTTCGGCGGATACTTCCCGTGGAGCTACTTCGGCGGCTTCGGCAACGGCTACGGCAACTACGAATACTCCCGGCCGGAATCCTCTGAAGAGGTGAAGTACGGCAGCGGATCCGGTGTTGTGATCGAAAAGGAATATGTGCTGACCAACTACCATGTGGTGGAAGGCGCTCACAGCCTGAAGATCTCCATCGGCGATGACGAGGAAAACCTCTATGACGCGACCGTGGTGGCCAGCGATGCCGACAAGGACGTGGCAGTGCTGAAAGTGCCCGGCCTGCAGCTGAATCCTGTGGAAATCGGCAACAGCGACGATCTGGTGATCGGCGACTGGGTGGTCTGCATCGGCAATCCTATCGGATTTACCGGAACCGCGACAGCGGGTATCGTCTCCGGCCTGAACCGGGCAATTGAATCCGACAACACCAAGATGGACAAATACGGCCGGAACAATCCGGTTGTGAACAGCATGATCCAGACGGACGCGGCCATCAACAGCGGCAACAGCGGCGGCGGTATGTTCAACACAGCCGGACAGCTGGTGGGCATCCCGACCCTGAAGTACAGCGGCACCCGGTACAGCTCCAACGCCACTGTTGAAAGCATCGGCATGTGCATCCCGATCAACGAAGCCAAGGAGATCATCAATGACGCCCTGAATAACAAGGGCAATGAGGAACCGGCTCAGCAGGCGACTGACGGCAAGGATGAAACCACCGGCGGTCTGACCGGCAAACCCCGTATGGGCGTGACCGTCAGCACGGTGAAGGATACCAACGGCCAGCTGCCCAGAGGCGTCTATATCAACAGCGTGGACGAGGAAAGCCCGGCGGAAGCCGCAGGCCTGAAGGTGGGCGACATCATGGTGGAAGTGAACGGCCAGGTGATCACCACTGTTACGGAAGAAATTGAGATCATCTCCAAGCTGAAGGAAGGCGACGAGGTCGCGGTGAAGGTCTTCCGGCCCGCCAATGTCACGGAGGACGGCAGGGTTTCCTACGAAGGCAAATACATCGACCTGACAGTCAAGCTGGCTGTGGTGGATGAGGTTTCCCAGTAACCGGGAACAGGCATAACAATCCACGGCCCGGTTCGGCAAGCATGCCGGACCGGGCTTTTTGCTACAGTGCAGATGGTAAAAGGTAAAACAAAAAGGAAGGAATTTCATGATCCCTTCCTTTATTGATTTCAGAATGATCAGACCAGGCGCATGCCGGCGTCCTTCTGCTCGTTGTTGTAGCGCTTGAGCAGGGCGTGAATCCTGTCGTAGGGATTCAGGAGCTTGCTCAGGCTGCGGTCGTGGTTCAGGGTGGCGATGATGAAGGAGATGTACTTGCTCATATCCGCTTCAATGAACCATTCGGTCTGGGCCAGCTCAGGCTTGCGGTAGGTCAGGTTGGTGGAAATGACCCGGTCGATGAAGCCGTTGCGGTATGCTTCTTCAAAGGCGTCCAGGCCGTTGGTGAACAGGGCGAAGGTGCAGCCGGCGAAGATCCGGTTGGCCTTGCGCTTTTTCAGCTCCTTGGCCAGGTCGATGATGCTTTCACCGCTGGACAGCATGTCATCCGCGACGAAAACGTCCTTGCCTTCCACGCTGTCGCCGAGGTATTCATGGGCGACGATGGGGTTGCGGCCGTTCACGATGCGGGTGTAGTCACGCCGCTTGTAGAACAGACCCATATCCAGTCCCAGGACGGAGGCGTAGAAGATGTTGCGGTCGATGGCGCCTTCATCCGGGGAGACAATCATCATGTGTTCCTTGTCGATCCGCAGGGTCTTGTCCCGCTTGAGCAGGGCCTTGAAGATCTGATAGCTGGGCATGATGCTTTCAAAACCGGTGGTGGGGATTGCGTTCTGAACCCGGGGGTCATGCGCGTCAAAGGTGATGATGTTGCTGACGCCCATGTTCTCGAGTTCCTGGAGCGCCATGGCGCAGTCCAGGCTCTCACGGGCTGAACGGCGGTGCTGACGGCCTTCATACAGCATGGGCATGATGACAGTAACCCGCTTGGCCTTACCGCCCATGGCGGCGATGATCCGCTTCAGGTTGGCAAAATGTTCGTCCGGGCTCATGGGAACTGTCTGCCCGAACATCTGATACTGCACATTGTAGGCACCGGGGTCACAGAGAATGTACATGTCGTAACCGCGGATGCTTTCTTTGATCATGCCCTTGGCTTCGCCGTTGCCGAAGCGGGGACATTTGACCTCGATCAGGAAGTCCTGTCTTTCCGCGCCGGGGGTAGTGCTCATGTCTCCGGGCAGGGATTCTTCGGTATGATCCTGCCACTTTTTCAGCCAGCTGTTTACCTTAACGCCCATCTCTTCGGTGCCGGGCATGGCAATCAGCCCAAGAGGACCAACGGGATAAGTCAGAAAAGAGTCTTTGTTCCAGGTGCTGACAAAATCTGTCATGGCGATCCTCCTCAAATGGTCAGGGAAACTCGAACAGAATCATTATACTATTATTTGGATGGAATGAGAAGTGAGAATCTGGTTTTATATAATGCTATTTTCGCCATGTACACGATTACACAGGGAAACTTGCGCCGGAAACGGGAATTTACTATAATATAACATTATAATGGTGGAAAGGTGCGGCCAACGGAATGGTTTTCAAAAGGACTGGAGCGCTTCTGATGCTTTTGCTGATGCTCCTCGGGCCCGTTGCGGCAGAGGAGACAAAAACAGTCACATACCGCGGAATTACGGTCAGCACAGATACAGAATATGTGGATCTGGAGAAACGCGGCGTAACTGACTGGGACGGTTTTTACGCTTTTCTGCAGCAGCTGCCGAACCTCAAAAAAGTAGATATGTACAATACGGTGATCAACCTGAAAGTGTACAAAAAACTGAACGAGCTTTTCCCGGATGTGGAGTTCGGCGTCCAGTTCCGCTACGGACGGCACCGGGTCCGGACGGATGACACCGCCTTCTCCACCCTCTACAGCGGGGGAGACCGGCAGCATTCCTATGAGGAAATAGAAATGCTGACATGGTGCAAAAACCTGTATGCCCTGGATATCGGGCACCATCCGGTGAAGAAGCTGGACTTCCTTTATGAAATGCCGGAACTCCGGGTGCTGATTGTGGCACTGTGCGATCTGACGGATATTACGCCGATCGCGAGCCTGAAGCACCTGGAATACCTGGAGATCTTCCACAACCGGATAACGGATGTTTCCTGCCTGACGGGACTGGACCACCTGATGGACCTGGACCTGGTGCAGAACTACGTGGAGGATCTGTCCCCCCTGGCGGAGATCAAGAGCCTGAAACGGCTGTGGATTTACCGGAACATCAAAGATGACCTGGAATCCCCGGACGAGGCGACCGTGAAGATGCTGCAGGCAGCCCTGCCGGACTGCCTGATCGAAGCGCGGGGCACATCCCGGTCGAAGGGATGGGTGCAGCATCCGCACCAGGAGGTTATCCAGCGGATTTTCCATTCCAAGGTTTATGAACCGTTCGCGGATTCCGACCCGGAGAACATGCCTGAGCCCTGGCGTACGGAACACCTGGAGCAGGAAAAGAACGAAACCGAACAGTCCCCGCAGTGAAACCGGGGAGAACTGCGCCATGCCGCGCGGGAAGGGAAACGATGAGAAAGACAGTAAGAACCGTACTGGTTTTCCTGACGGCAGTCTGCCTGCTGGCCGGCGGAAGCACCGCTTTCGCCGAAACGCTGCAGGAATGCCACAAGGTAACCAATACGGCAAAACTGAGCACGCAGAAAAACAAGTCACAGATTAAACTGTGGCACGCGGAAACAGCGCATCCCGCGGTGACGGAGGAAATCAACGGCATCGCGGAAGCCTGGGCGGAGGAACTGGGACCGGAACTGCCCAAGGCCGGAAACAACGGAAAGAAAAACAGCCGGCTGGACGTGGAGATCCGCTACAGCCGGACCGGCCTGCACTGGATGAGCTTCCTGGTACAGGCACGGACCACCTATCATCAGAAACTGCAGGCCCAGAAATTCACCACCCGCACTTATAATATGAAAACGGGAGCCCCGGTGCGGCTGACGGATCTGTTCGAGGATACGGACAATACCTGGAAGACGCTGGGAGACCGGGTGCGGCAGAGCCTGACGGATTACTGGCCCGAAGAGGAACCCGACCCTGATACCCTGGAAAGCCTCTGCAGCCGGGAAGCGCTGGCCGGGGCGGACTTTACGCTGCACGGTATGTCCCTGGTGCTGCATTATCCGGCGGAAACGCTGTACAAGGATCACTGCACCCTCATGGACGTGACCTTCTTTTATCCTGAAATCCGGGATCTGATGACCGAAGAAGGCCGGGATGAAACCAATAATGAGGCGTACTACAACACCTGTGCGCTGACTTTTGACGACGGTCCGAGCGCGAAGAACACTCCCGGAGTGCTGGACGCGCTGATGGAAACCGGAGCCCGGGGAACTTTCTTTGTGATCGGGAACCGGATCAAGGAAAACCGCTGGCTAGTACAGCGGGAGCATGACAACGGGCACGCGGTAGCCTCCCACAACTGGCACCACGGCAACGTAACCAAGTCCTCCGGTTCCGCACTGCGGGCCATGCCCAAAAAGGTGAACGCGGCCATGATCAAGTCCATCGGGATTCCGGTGCGTTATGACCGGGTACCGGGCGGACGCTATCCGCGGATGATCGAGGTCAAGGTGGGCTGGGCTTATATCCAGTGGAGCCTGGATACCTACGACTGGCGGGGACTGAGCACTTCGGCAGTCATGAATAAGGTCAGGAAAAAGCTGCATGACGGGGATATTATCCTCTGCCATGACATCAAAGACCACACTCCGGAATCGACGCGGCAGATTATCCGCTATCTGGAGGAGGAAGGCTATATGCCGCTGACCATAGACGAGCTTTTTGCCAAGGACGGGGTCACCCTGAAGCCCAATAAGGTGTATTACCGCTGCTACCAGGGAGACACTTCCATCCGGAAAGACTGATCGGAAAAGAATAAATGTTTTATTCCGGATATTCCGGAACCTGCTGCCCGGCTTTCCGGGCAGCTTTTTTGATCTGCTTGTTGCGGTACATCAGGGAGTCGGCTCCCCGGATGCATTCGTCCAGCGATTTCCGTTCCAGCCTGTCGGTTCGGACAACGCCGACGGACAGGCTCAGGGTGAAGGGAACGCCGGAGGCGCGGTTGTATTCCTCCGCGGCGGCTTCGATGTCATCAGACAGGGAAGCGTTTGCGCCGGCGTCGATGATGATGAACTCATCCCCGCCGTAGCGCATGATGAAGGCGTTTTCAGAACAGATCCGCTGGAGGATCCGGGCGGTGGCCTTCAGGGCGGCGTCGCCGGACTCATGACCGAACCGGTCGTTGATGGCCTTCATATCGTTCATATCGATGAAGAGCACCTGGACGGCTCCCTCGGAAGCAATCATGTCATCAAAACGCTGCCGGCCGAAGCGGGACAGGCCGAAACGGTTGTACAGCCCGGTGAGCGCATCGTGGACGTACAGTTCATCCAGGGTGTCGTTCAGATTGTGGAGCAGACTCTTTTTCCGTACGTTTTCAATGGCGATTTCCAGGAAGTTCAGAATGCTTTCGTGCAGGTTATGCTTCGCCGCGGCACAGATGCCGTTCATGACGATATAGCCGATGGAATAGGTGTTGTAATGCAGGGGATAGAAGATCAGGAAAGGTTCGTTCTCCATCAGGCGCTCCGGCAGGAGACTGCTGGTGGGGAAACGGACGACTTTGTTATCCGCGCTGCTGTCGAACAGCACCATGGTGGAATCAAAATGTTCTGCGTAACGCGGCCACATGTTTTTATCATAATTATCGTAATAGTATTCGTTGATGCACAGATAGACATGCTCACAGCCGAAGATAGCGTGGCTCCGGTTGAAAATACGCATCAGATCCTGCAGGTCCTGGGCTTCAAACAGTTCTTCAGCCATCAGGTCCTGCTGGATATAGAAGGAACGGAGGAAACGGGTCTGCTGGAAATACAGATCCCGGATCACACCCCGGCGAGGCACGTTGTGGCAGCCGCAGGATTCGGAACAGATCAGGTCGTATCCGAAGGAGATACGGGTGCGCGTTTCGGCACCCCGGATCATGCCGAGGAGCACATCAGCGGCAAAATAGTCCAGTTTGCTGTGATCGGTATGAACGGTGGAAAGGCGGGGGCTGGAAAGCTCCGCGGAGGGCAGGTTGTCAAAACCGCAGACCAGTACGTCCCGGGGAATCCGGAGTCCGTTTTCCTGCAGCGTTTCCATCAGGCCGAGGGCCATTTCATCGTTGGCGCAGAGAAAGGCGTCCGGCAGGGGACGATTTTCCCGGATCCAGCGCTTTGCCAGGTTTACGGCATCGCTGGCGCGCCAGGTGCATTCAACAATTTCGACCTGTTCCTTGGGGATACCGTTGTCCCGGCAGGCAGCCAGGAAACCGCTCAGCCGGTCCGGCACTTCAGACCCGCAGTGCAGGTTGCCAGTGAGATAGGCCAGGCGGCGAGCGCCGTGCTCACGGATCACATGCTCGGCAATATCGTACTGGGCCTGGATGTTGTCAAAGAAAACAAGGGAGCATCCCTTCATTTCCTGACCGATGGCAACAGCAGGGATACCGCTTTCTTCTATCTGCTTTTCAAGAGATTCCCTCGCGGAACGGAGGACAATCTGGTTGCTCTGGATGAGCAGGCCGTCAAAGCAGGATAAATTGGGCAGCTGGAAAATCGTGTATTCACTCCGGTCCTTATCGTTGCCCTGATCCTTGCCGAAGCAGTCGAATACACGGATTTGAACATCCGGATGATCCACGGTGTACTGCGTGAGCCCGTGGAGGGTGCTTTCCACCAGTTCGTAGTTCCAGTCGGCTGTCAGAAATGCAATCCGGAACTTTTTCTTCCGATCTGTAGCCATATAGATTCCCTGCAATTTATTTCATATTTACAATACGTCAGTACAGCTATACAAATATACACTAAAAGTTGCCAAAATGTCAATGTTTGGCAGGACGCCGCTTTCTCTTTTACAAGTGTAAACAGGCAGGATTCCCCTATGCAAAACAATCAGGAAATGCTATAATAAACAGGATGTCCATGAGTCATGGATCGCTTTTTAATTCGGAAAGGTGAAACAGCAATGAAGATACGGAAGAACACCCGGATTCCGGGAAGAAAATGGCTGGCGGCGCTGCTGGCGGCGGTTCTTCTGCTGGCTTCCTGCGCCCTTGCTGAAGACGGGCTGGAAGGCTATTCCAAAGAAAAAGGCTATACCTATCTGCGGCTGGGACGCTATCCGCAGACCGCAGAGGGCGGCGTGGAACCGATCCTGTGGCGGGTGCTGACCAGAGACGATGAGAAAGCCTATCTGCTGAGCGAATACATCCTCTTTGCCCGGGCGCTGCACAACAACCGGAACGAATACGCAAAGTTCAAAGGCGATTTTGCGCAGACGGAACTGTGCGGTTACCTGAATACCACCTTTGCGGAGGAGGCCTTCACGGAGGAGGAGCTGTCCATGCTGCTTCCCTGTGAGAACTTCGGCAAGGTGTTCCTGATTACCCGGGAGGATATGAAAAACAAGGAGATCGGCCTGGGAGCCTGGACATCCAAGAAGGACCCGACGCTGAAGCAGATTGAGGAGAATCCCGCCGTCCGCGCCTGGGGAACCGAATGGGCCATCAAAAACAACGGATTTGATCCGGCGGAATACCCGGATCCGAAGGCAAAGGTCCGAAACGCCACGGATACCGCGAACATCACGCTGGGAGAAAAACGCCTGTACGTTTTCCAGTCCAAGTACGGAGCCTGCAGTCCCTACTGGGGCCGTTCGCAGTCCACCACGGACAAAAAGCAGGCGGTCTGCACCAAGGACGGCGGCCAGGTCGGCCGGATCGAGGTCGGCCGGGACAATGAAGGAGTCCGTCCCGCCCTGTACCTGGCGGAAGGCAGTTACAGGATCATTTCAGGATCCGGCACCCAGGAGGATCCCTATGAGATCGCTCCGGCCGGAACCGAAGAATAAGGAGATAATGCCATGAACCGTAATCTGATCCGCTGGATTGCCGCCGTACTGCTGCTGCTTGCGATGGCAGCCGGTCTTTCCTGCCCGTCGATCGTGGTGGCGGAAGACGCCGTGAAACTGCCGATGGACTTTACCAAAGGCGGCGTCAAAACGGAAAAGGAAAAATGGACCTACGACGGAAAGCTTCCCGTGGCCTACAGCGATTCCACGATTGAAGTCACCTCTGAAAAAAGCTCTGTGACCGCCAAGGTGAAGGGCAAGAGCGTGAAGCACGAGGTCTGGGTTGTCCGGGTGAAAATCCAGGACGCCTCTCAGCTGCGCACCGCGGTGAGCAAGGACACCTACAGCGGCCGCGGCCAGGCCAAGGGAGAAGACATCGCCAAGAGCAAGAACGCCGTGGTGGCGATGAACGGCGACTTCTTCAAATATGAAAACGACGTGGGCTACGTGGTCCGGCAGGGCGAATTTATCCGGGACGCGACGGACACCACCCGGAAAAAGAAGGGGCAGCCCATCTGCTTCGATATGCTGGTGGTGGACAGCGAGGGAGATTTCCACATTGTTCCCCATGCCAGAACAAAGGATATTGAGGCATTTACGGAAGAAACACTGACCCCTGAAGGCAGGACGATCATGGATACCTTCAACCTGGGACCCGCCCTGGTGATCAACGGGGAAGTGCAGGATATCGCCTCTTCCCAGGCGGCACAGCAGGGAGACTATCAGTGGAATTATCCCCAGCAGCGGATCGCGCTGGTGCAGACCGGTCACCTGGAGTACGCTATTGTGGAAGTGTTCGGCCAGACGGATTCCACCGCGGGCCTGACGCTGGAGGAGTTCGCGAACCTGATCGCGGAGAAGGTGCCGGAAGCCATCATTGCCTACAACTTTGACGGCGGCGGATCCACCAACCTGATTCTGAACAACAAGAAGATCTGCAAGACACCCGGCCTGCGGGAGATTACCGATATTATTTACTTTGCATCCGCGGAAGGCTACGTTGAGGAATAAGAGATGGAACTGATCAAACTGGGTTTTCTGACCATCTACCCCTTCGGCCTGCTGATGATTCTTCCGGCACTGGGCGCGCTGCTGCTGGCAGCCCGGAGCATGGGGAAGGCAGGACTGAAAAAAGAAACCGCCGGCTGGTTTGCCCTGCTGGCGGTTCCGCTTTGCTTCGCACTGGCGCGGCTGGGCTTCTGCCTGTTCGTGATAGACCAGATGCTGGGCAGCGAGGACTTCGGAATGATCTTCCGGGTAAACGAAGGAGGCTTCCTGCTGTGGGGCGCGCTGTGCGGCGGTATGCTGGCGGCGTGGCTGACGGGCAAAATCACGAAGCAGCCGGGGGCCCGGATCATGGACTCCGCGGTGGTGGGCGCCTGCCTGCTGATCGCGGCCGGCCGGATTATCTGCGGCCTGATCTTCAGGGACCAGGGAATCGGTTTCCCGCTTTCAGACTGGTTCTGCACCGACTGGCTGGATCCGGAGGAGGCGGAATATGCCAACCGCTTCAGTCTCTTTGCGCTGGAGGACTACAGTTTCTTTGAACGGCTGCCCTTCGCGGTGCAGAATTTCTATGACGAATGGTGCTGGGCCATCTTTGTGCCCGAGGCGCTGTGGGCCTGCATGACGGCCTGGATTACCTCACGGTGCCGGGCTGCGGCCGGCGGCCGGACGGTGCTGTTCGTGATCCTGTATTCCTGCGGACAGATTGTGCTGGAGGCCATGCTGCGGGGCGAAGTGCTGCATCTGCCGTGGCTGGGCTTTGTCCGGGCCAACCAGGTGATCTGCGCGGCGGCGCTGGTGACGGTCATCAGCCTGTGCCTGAAGCGGCTGGCGAAGGAGGAACGGGGCAGGGAAGCGCTCCGCTGCTTTGCCCAGGTGGTTCCGGCAGTCCTGGTGGTGGTGGCGATGGAGTTTGCCGCCTTTGAGAAGAAAATCACCCTGATCCAGTCCTGGCCGGCGGACGTCTGCCACCTGCTCGCGGGACTGGCCTGCCTGTGGATGGGACTGGCTGCAGGCCGTGTGTGGAAGCGGGCGTATGCTTTACAGGACAACGGCAATCTGGTAAAATAAACAGTACGAAAAAAAGGATACAAAAACCCTGAAGCCCATTACGAAGCAGGCAGTCAAGCCCGCTCGTTTGCGGATATATGAAAACACATTATGAAAGGAGTCGGCGTTGCAGTGAAAAACACATTTCGCGGCGGCGTACATCCCGCAGGCCATAAGGACCTGAGCCGGGAAAGCCGTCTGCGTCTCTTCGATCCGAAGGGAGAGATGGTTTTCCCGCTTTCCATGCACATTGGAAAACCCGCGAAACCGGTGGTCAAAAAGAATGATGAGGTGAAGGTGGGACAGCTGCTGGCGGAAGCGGACGGCTTTGTTTCAGCACCGATTCATTCCAGCTGTTCGGGTAAGGTCAAGGCAATTGAAAAGCGCCGGGTTCTGGGCGGCGGCATGGCGGAGTGCATTGTCATCGACAATGACGGCCTGTTCACGCCTGCTGAGGATTATTCCCGGAGGACGGAGCCTTCCACGCTTTCCAACAGCGACATCATCCAGCGTGTCCAGAAGGCCGGTATCGTCGGCCTGGGCGGCGCAGGGTTCCCGACTGCTGTAAAGCTTCAGCCGAAGAATCCGGACGCGATCGAATACGTGATTGCTAACGGCGCGGAGTGCGAACCCTACCTGACCTGCAATGATCAGCTGATGCGGATTCATTCCAACGAAATCGCGGAGGGCCTGGAGCTGGTGCTGCGGCTTTTCCCGAACGCGGAGGGCGTGATCTGCATCGAGGATAACAAGCCCGAAGCCATTGAAGCCATGAGCATCGCGGTATCGGACAAGCCGAAGATCAGCGTCAGGACCATGATTACCAAGTATCCCCAGGGCGGTGAACGCAGCCTGATCCAGGCGGTGGCGGGCGTAGATTTCCCCACCAGTAAACTGCCGGCTGACGTGGGCTGCGTGGTGCAGAACGTGGGTACGCTTTACGCGATCCAGCGGGCTGTGCTCTACGGGGAACCGCTGTTCAGCCAGTGCTTCACCATTACCGGTGAGGCGGTTGCCGAACCCGGAAACTATATGGTCCGGGTGGGCACCAGCTACGCGGAACTGCTGGAGGCAGCCGGCGGCGTGAAGGAAGGCCTGGAGATCCGCAAGGCGCTTTCCGGCGGTCCGATGATGGGCATCGCCATCGGCTCCCTGGACATTCCGATCCAGAAGCAGAACAACGGCCTGACCCTGCTGGCCACAGACCCGGTGGAAGAGGCGGAAGCCGTGATGACCAGCTGCCTGCGCTGCGGACGCTGCACCACAGTATGTCCCATGGGCCTGACGCCCCAGCTGATGGCGGACGCGGCAATCGCCGGCGACCTGGAACGGTATGAGAAGAAGCTGTACGGCATGGACTGCATCCAGTGCGGCAGCTGCAGCTTCGCCTGTCCGGCCAAACGGCCCCTGACGCCGACCTTCAAGCAGGCGAAAGCGGAAATCCTTGAGAAGAGAAAACGGGAAGGAGGCGCTCAGAAATGAATACGACGCTGAATCTTTCCGCGGCTCCTCATGCAAGGGATAAATGGACGACCCCGTTCATCATGCGGATGGTCACCCTGAGCCTGCTGCCTGCTACGATTGTGGGTATCCTGGTATACGGCTGGAACGCCTTCGGCATTGTTGCCCTGGCGATTGTTGCCGCAGTGGCCTCTGAATGGCTTTTCTGCAAGGTCTGCAAAAAGCCCAGCACGATCTGGGACGGCAGCGCGGTGGTAACCGGTCTTCTGCTGGCCCTGTCCCTGGGACCGCAGACACCCCTGTACATCCCGGTGATCGGTTCCGTGTTCGCCATTGTGGTCTGCAAAGGCTGCTTCGGCGGACTGGGCAAGAACTTCATCAACCCCGCCCTGGCGGCGCGCTGCTTCCTGCTGATCTCCTTCGCCAACGCGATGGCGATCAAGCCGCTGGTGGACGCCGTGGCGACGGCGACGCCCGTCGGCGCCATGAAAGCCGGCGAAGCGGTGGATATCACAAAGATGTTCCTGGGCACGGCGGACGGCGTCATCGGCAGCTCCATCCTGGCGCTGCTGGCCGGCGGCCTGCTGCTGTGGAGCATGGATATCATCCACGGCCAGATCTGCTTCTCTGTACTGATCGGCTTCACAGTGTTCCTGGGACTGTTCGGCGGCATGGGCTTTGATCCCGCCTACCTGCTGGCTCACCTGTGCGGCGGCGGTGTGGTGATGGGCGCCTTCTTCATGGCCACGGACTATGTGACCAGCCCTGTCAGCCGCCTCGGCCAGTTCATTTACGGCTGCCTGATCGGTATCCTGGGCGGACTGTTCCGCCTGAAGGGCAATACCGCTGACTCCTTCAGCTATGCGATCATCATCGGCAACGTGTGCTCTCCGCTGATCGATACCTATATCGTTCAGAAGCCCTTTGCCTACCGGAAGATGATCGGCAGGACCCGCAAGACCCGCAAGGAGCCCTTCCGGATCCCGCGGCCTGTGATTGCCCTGACCCTGATTGCCGCCATCGCGGGCGTAGCCCTCAGCGGCGTATACTCCATGACCAAGGACACCATCGAAGAACAGAAACTGCTGGCGGAAGCTGCTTCCTACAAGGAAGTGTGCCCCGAAGCGGAAACCTTTGAAATATCCGACACTGCCAAGGCAAAGCTGGAAGAACTGAGCGGCGCGAACTGGGGCACGGACTTCGGCGCGACCCGGATCAACGAAGCGTTCGTCGGCAAAGACGCCTCCGGCAACCTGGCCGGATACGCCCTGAGCGTTTCCTCCAAGGGCTTCGGCGGCGACGTGACCATGGCCCTCGGCCTGACGCCGGACGGCAAGGTCAGCAAAATCGCCTTCACGGAGCTGAACGAAACCGCGGGCCTGGGCATGCGGGCGGATGAAGACGCCTTCAAGGACCAGTTCCCGGGCAAGAGCGGCAGCGTCAGCCTGGTGAAGGGCGACGCGGGAGAAGATCAGATCAGCGCCATTACCGGCGCCACGGTAACCTCCACCGCGGTGACCAACGCCCTGAACGCCGGCCTGGACTTCTATGAGACTGTGCTGAAAGGAGGCAACTGATCATGAAAAAGTATATTGAACGCCTCTGGAACGGCCTGATTAAGGAAAACCCGGTACTGGTCCTGATGCTGGGCATGTGCCCGGCGCTGGCGGTATCCACCCAGGCATCCAACGGTATCGGCATGGGTCTGAGCACCCTGGCGGTGCTGGTGCTGAGCAACTTCGTCATCAGCTGCCTGCGCAAGGTGATCCCGGACCAGGTCCGGCTGCCCGCCTACATTGTGATCGTCGCCAGCCTGGTGACGGTAACCGAACTGCTGATCGAAGCCTATATTCCCAGCCTGTATGAGGCGCTGGGCATCTATATCCCGCTGATCGTGGTGAACTGCATCATCCTCGGCCGGGCGGAAGCCTACGCCAACAAGCATACTCCGCTGCTGTCCGTGCTGGACGGCATCGGCATGGGCCTGGGCTTTACCGTGGCCCTGACCCTGGCGGGCATGATCCGTGAGCTCCTCGGCGCCGGAACGGTCTTCGGATTCCGTCTGCTGCCGGAAAGCTTCGGCATGACCATTTTCATCCAGCCTCCGGGAGCTTTCCTGGTCTTCGCCCTGATCATCGCCGTGATGAACGCCATCGGCATCAAGACCCGTCAGCGCAAGCTGGTGGAAAGCGGCTGCGACGGCAACTGCGCAATGTGCAGCACAGCCTGTGACACACGGGACGCCGATCCGAAAGCGGAAGAAGAACAGAAAGGAGGCGCTGACGCATGAATAACACGAGTCTGATCATGATCATTGTGACCAGCGCACTTGTGCACAATGTAGTGCTGAACCAGTTCCTGGGCATCTGTTCCTTCCTGGGCGTCAGCAAACAGATGAAGGCCTCCATCAGCCTGGGCGGCGCGGTGATCTTCGTAATCACGATCGCCTCCGCGGTGGCCAGCCTGCTGTATGACTACGTTCTCAAGCCCCTGGGCATGGAATTCATGAAGACGATCATCTTCATCCTGGTGATTGCCGCCCTGGTGCAGATCGTTGAAATGTTCCTGAAGAAAAAGTCCCCGGCAGTCTATAAGGCCCTGGGCATCTATCTTCCCCTGATCACCACCAACTGCGCGGTGCTGGGCGTGGCCCTGACCAATGTGCAGGACGGCTACAATTTCATCCAGTGCGTGACCAGCGGCTTCGGCACGGCGGTGGGCTACACCATTGCCATTGTGCTTCTGGCGGGTATCCGGTCCAGGATCAATGAAAAGGACCTGCCCGCGCCGCTGCGGGGCGCACCCATTGTCATGATCGCTGCCGCGCTGATGTCCATCGCGTTTATGGGCTTCGGCGGCCTGGTGCTGTAAGAGGAGGGCGGAGAGATGAATATTATTCTGATCACGACCCTGGTTATTGCAGTGATCGGCGTCTGCGTCGGCGCAGGCCTGGTTTTCACCGGCAAGAAGTTCGCTGTGGAAGTGGACGAGCGGGAAGTGGCTGTGCGGGAAAAGCTCCCCGGCAACAACTGCGGCGCCTGCGGCTATGCGGGATGTGACGCGCTGGCCGGCGCCATCGCCCGGGGCGAAGCCCCTGTGAACGCCTGCCCGGTGGGCGGCGCTCCTGTGGCGCAGGATATCGGCGACATCATGGGAATCACCGCCGGAGCCATGGAGCGCAAGGTTGCGTTCGTAGCCTGCAAAGGCAATTGCGGCGTGACAAAGAACCAGGGCAACTATATCGGAATCAGGGACTGCCGGACGGCTGTGCTTTCCGGTATGAACATTACGGACTGCACCTACGGCTGTCTGGGCTTCGGCTCCTGCGCCGAGGTCTGCCCGGAACAGGCAATCTCCATCCGGGACGGCGTTGCCGTGGTGAACCGGAACCGCTGCGTGAGCTGCGGCCTGTGCGCGAAGACCTGCCCGAGGGGACTGATCTCCCTGATTCCGGAAAGCCGGATCATCCGCGTGCAGTGCTCCAACAGGGATAAGGGACCGCTGGTCCGGAAGGTCTGTTCCGCCGGCTGTATCGGCTGCGGCCTGTGCGTCAAACAGTGTGAATCTGACGCGATTGTGTTTGACGGCACGCTGGCCCGGATCGATCCGGAGAAGTGCACGCTCTGCGGCAAGTGCGCGGAGAAGTGCCCCGCCAAGGTCATTATGACCGCTCCGATGTAAGTTAATTCATCATTCATCATTCAGAATGATCCGCTTCGGCGGAGATGAGGAAGAAGATATGGATTATTTTGCGAAGAAACAATGGATCCGGATCGCAATCTGCGCGGTGCTGGTGGGCGCGATTGTCCTGGCAATGACCGGCGTTTTCAGCGGCACCGGATCGCTGGTGTACGATCCTTCTGCTGCGAACGGATCTGCCGTGGCCTCCGCGGAAGCTTCCGAACAGGGCTTCGGCGGCGAGGTAACGGCGCATGTGACCCTGGAAAACAATGAAATCCGGGAACTGACCATTGATACGCCGAACGAGACGGAAGGCCTGGGAAAACGGGCTTCTGACGCGGAATTCACCGATCAGTTCATCGGCAAGAGCGGTCCCTTCACCTTCGGCGAGAACGGGATTGAAGCCCTGTCCGGCGCGACGGTGACCTCCACCGCTGCCCTGAAGGCCATCAACAAGGCCATCGGCGCTGAAACTCCCGCAGAACCGGAGACGGCTGAAGCTCCCGCCGAGGAAGAACCTGCCGCTGAAACAGCGGAAGCTCCCGCAGGCGAAATTTCCGCTGCCGCGAAGGGTGAAGCTGCCCTGACGGCCTCCGAACAGGGTTTCGGCGGCGACGTGACAGTTCATGTGACGATGGACGGCGACAAGATCGGCGCTCTGACGATTGACACCCCGAACGAAACCGCAGGCCTGGGCCAGCGGGCTTCCGAGGAAGCATTCACCAGTCAGTTCATCGGCAAGAGCGGTCCCTTCACCTACGGGGAGAACGGGATTGACGCCCTGGCCGGTGCAACGATTACGTCCGAGGCGGCCCTGAAGGCCATCAACAAGGCTGTGGGCGCTGAAGCTCCCGCTGAACCGGAAAGGACAGAGGAACCGGCTGAGGCTCCCGCAGAGGAAAAAGCGGAAACTCCCGCAGAACAGCCGGAAACAAAGCAGGAAGCCGCTGCGGACGGACAGGCGTACGCGGTTTACCGGGTAACGAAAGAAAATGACTTCAGCAAGGTTACGGTGACCGCCTCTGCCAAGAACGGCACCCTGACCGACGTGAAGATTGCTTCCGAAGGGGAGGAAGGCAAAGACCTGCTGACCGATGAGATCCGGAACGAATGGGCGAAAGCGATCCTGGAAAGCGGAAGCGCTGCTCCCGACGCCGTGACCGGCGCGACGCTGAAGTTCTCCGCCGCATCCGTGCAGGAAGCTATGACGGAAATCCTGGCTGAAATGAAGGGTGAGAGAGCGGAAGCTCCCGCTGAGGAACCCGCGGCTGCAGAAGCTCCCGCCGCAACGGAAGCTCCCGCAGCAGCGGAAGCGCCTGCACGCAAGGTTCCCGCATCCGCGGCCTACCGCGCGGTTGCAGAGAACAATTTCAGCAAAATCACGGTTATCGCTTCCGCGAAGAACGGCAAGCTGGACAGCGTGAAAATCCTGTCCGAGGGAGAAGGAAACAACGACCTGCTGACCGATGAAATCCGGAACGAATGGGCCAAGGCTATCCTGGAAAGCGGCAGCGCAACGCCGGATGCTATTACCGGCGCAACCCTGAAGTTCTCCGCAGGATCCGTGCAGGAAGCCATGGAAGAAATCCTGGCCCGGATGAACGGAGAAGCCGAAGCAGCTCCCGCAGAGGAACCCGCGGCTGAAGAACCTGCCGCGGAAAAGACGTCCGGAAACGGAAACGACATCCTGTCAGCAATCGCTGTCTCCATGGGGAAAGAAAAGGAGAACAGCTATGTGACAGACTACCTGGAGCAGGATCCTTATCTGGTGAATATTTATGAAGGATACGGCTTTGCCAAGGACTACGGCAGTGCCAGGAGTCATGCCTACACACTGGAAGATGTGCAGAAAACCCAGAGGCCGCATCCCAAGGCCAACTGCCTGACCTGCAAGACGCCGGATATACATAAGCTGATTGCGGAACAGGGCGTCAGCGTTTATTCCATGCCCTTTGAAGAAATGATGGCGCAGACAACCAACGCCATTACCTGCTACACCTGCCACGGAGCAGATGACGGGAACGGCGGAAAAATGGTTGTGACCCATCAGTATGTGAATGAAGCGCTGGGAGAGAATGTCAGCGAAATCATGGCAGCGTCCCTGTCCTGCGGCCAGTGCCATATTGAGTATTACTTCACGCCGGAAGACAGTGAAGCCATGATGCCTTATCACAGCAAAGCCGAGATGACTCCCGAGGCGATCCTGGCATACTACGATGCCCTGGGATTCTATGACTGGGAGCAGCCCGGCACCGGAACGAAGATGCTCAAGGCGCAGCATCCGGAACTGGAAACCTGGGCTTACGGCAAGCATGCGGCTATGCTGAGCTGCGCGGACTGCCATATGCCGGTTGAAGCGACGGAAAGCGGCATTCAGTATCATGACCACCACCTGGTCAGTCCCCTGGAAAACGAAACCCTGCTGGCGAAATGTGCTGCATGCCACGGCAGTGCAGACAATACGATCACACTGGTGAAGGGTATCCAGGTAAAAGTGACGGCCAGGGAAACAGAAGTGGGCAACATGCTGTCCGGACTGAAGGATGAACTGGCGGCGGCAGTTGCCGCCGGCAGAATGAGCGGGGAAGAATTGGACGCGGTGCGGAAACTGCATCGGGAAGCCCAGTGGTTCTTCGATTTCTGCTATGTGGAGAATTCGGAAGGTGCTCATAATTCCGCGCTGGCATATAACTGCCTGGATACTTCGGAATCCAAAATCAACGAAGCAAAGGAGCTGCTTGCTTCTGCCGGTCAATCCGACGTAACCGGATCTGCTCCTGCCGCGACGGAAGAGGAAACTCCGAAAAAACCGCCGCTTTATGCAGGCTACCGGGCTGAAAAAGAGAACGCCTTCAGCAAGGTGACGGTTGTCGCGTACGCGAAGAACGGAACCCTGACCGATGTGAAGATCACTTCCGAAGGGGAAGAGGGCAAAGACCTGCTGACCGACGCGATTCGCGATGAATGGGGCAAGGCTATCCTGGAAAGCGGCAGTGCCGCTCCGGATGCCATTACAGGTGCTACGCTGACCTTCTCCGCCGGCTCGGTTCAGGAGGCTATGACGGAAATTCTTGACAAAATAAACGGGAAATGATATCCCAATGTGGGTGAAACATTACGGAGACCGCGGACGGAATGCATCCGCGGTCTCCCTTGTGTATGGGATCGTTTGAAAATGAAAAGAATCGGAAAGTTTCTCTCATCCATGCCCTTTGCCATTACACTGCTGGTACTGCTGGCGGCTGCCTGTGCTCTGAGCTCGGCAATCCCGCAGGGAGCAACCTGGGAGCAGTATGCCGTACAATACGGGGAGCGGACCGCAGGATGGATTGTAGCCCTGCAGCTGGATGACGCTTTCCACAGCTGGTGGTTTATCGGGCTGAGTGCTTTTCTGTGCCTGAACCTGCTCTGCTGCAACCTGACCCGGCTGCCTTCGCTGCTGAAGAGAGTCAGGACATTTGGGAATCCTGAGAAAATGATTTCCGCTAACGCTACCGCGGAAGCACAGGGAACAGGAGATCCGCAGCAGATGTTCACCGCACTGCGGATGGGAAAACCGGCGGGCAGAAAAACCGGCGACGGCCGGGAAATGCTTTTTTCCGCGGGAAACAGGGCCGGCTTCTGGGGCGCGTGGATCTGCCATCTGGGTATTCTGCTGCTGATCCTCGGATTTGCTCTGGGACAGATGACCGCGGAAAATTATACGGTATATGCGCTGCCAGGGCAGACAAAACCGCTTGAAAATACAGGCCTGACAGTCAGGGTGGACGATTTCCGGACTGAACGTACGGAAAGCGGGGCTGTTCAGCAGTATACAGCCATGCTGACTGTCGCAGACCCGGAAAACCATACCGTTGAAAGCGGAACTGCCAGCGTGAACGCTCCTGCCGCGCTTTTCGGCTATAAATTCTTCCAGAATTCGGTCGGCTGGGGCGCTGACGTAACAGTACTGAAGAATGGAGAGGTGCTCCAGAAGGATTCCCTGTGCGCAGGAGAGTATATTCCGGTAAAGGACAAACAGGAACTGGTGGTTTACCTCCAGGCTTTTTATCCGGATTATGTTCAGATGACGGGAATGAGCCCAATGACAGCTTCTGAAGAACTGAACAATCCGGCCTATCTGTACAGGATTTACTACAAGGGGGAACTCCTGGGCATGAATGCCCTGATGTCCGGAGAAGAAGTGACCATCGATGAATATACGGTGCGTTTTGATCATCCCCGGAATTATACGCTGCTGGCAGTCAAGCGGGACCGTTTCACTTTTCTGGTACTGCTGGGAGGGCTGATTACGCTTGCCGGACTTGTCCTGGCCTTCTGGGTGCAGCCACGCGCTGTGTGGGCAGTCAGAGAGGATAACGGCTGGCATGTTTACGGAATGAACCGGAAAGGCGGAGCCCTGTTCCGGGATGAGTTCGGCAAGGCTGCCGCTGCGACAGGCTTTACAGCGGCAGATACGGAAAAGGGAGGAAATGATTGATGCTTCAGGCAGAAAACACGCTTTTTACCATCGCAGTGATAGGATATTTTGTGCTGACAGTCCTGAACTTTGCCTTTGTGGCACTGAAAAAGGAAAAGCTTTCTTCTGCGGCGTTTTTCCTGCAGACCGGGTTGTTTATACTGCATACGGCAGCTCTGGTGCTCCGGGGAATCGGCGCGGGACGCTGGCCGATGACGAACCAGTATGAGTTTGCCACCAGTTTTGCCTGGGCGCTGTGCCTGGTCAGCCTGATCTTTATCCGGAAATACCGTTTTCCGGTGCTGGGCGCGTTTTCTTCGCCGCTGATCCTGCTGATGATCGGCTATGCAGCCATGCAGAGCAGGGAAGTGAAGGAACTGATGCCTTCACTGCGTTCCAGCTGGCTGGCTTTTCATGTTTCCACAGCGATCATCGCGTACGGATCTTTCGGGGTTGCTTTCGTCCTTTCCCTGATCTTCCTTTTCCGGGGAAGGATAAAGGAGGAAGGCTTCTGGGGACAGCACATTCCACAGCCGGAAAAGCTTGATATGATCAGCTATCGCAGCGTGTGCCTGGGCATGCTGTTCCTGACGCTCACAATTCTGACCGGCGCGATCTGGGCTGAACAGGCCTGGGGAAGCTACTGGTCCTGGGATCCGAAGGAAACCTGGTCTCTGGTAACATGGATTATCTATGCGGTTTACCTTCATCTTCGGCTGCGCCGGGGATGGAAGGGAAAGGCCGCGGCCTGGTTTGCGGTCATCGGGTTTATCTGCGTGATCTTTACCTATATCGGTGTAAATACATTCCTGCCGGGAATCCACAGCTATGCTTAAGGACCCTCAGTGTTCACTGCGGATTACGAATCTGTGTTCCGATAAGAGAGGATTGCCATGAGTTTTCAGACATTTGAAATTACTGCCGGAATGAAAAATATCCGCCTGATGGGGCGGATGGACCTGACCCAAAGCCCCCTGGCCCTGGACTGGACCGGGAGCGGAATGGAGTTCCGCTTCCGCGGAACAAACGCCTGGGCAAAACTGGAGGCGCCGGCGGCAGCGCCGATTATGTGGATGATTGTGCTGGCGGACGGGAAACCGATCGCCCGTTTTCCGGTGGAACCGGGAATCCGGATGTATCCGCTGCTGCTGGGACTGGAGGCGGAACAGGAGAGGACCGTGACCCTGATGAAGGAAACCCAGTGCATGCCGGAGCAGCCCGAAGCAACGGTGCTGCTTCACAGCCTGCGCATTGACGGAGAACTGCTGGAACTGCCAGCGCGCGGCTGCCGGATTGAATTCATCGGCGACAGCCTGACCAGCGGGGAAGGCGCGCTGGCGGCAAAAGACAACATGGAATGGGTAACGCCCTGGTTTTCCGCCCGGGGGAACTATTCCTGGTATGCCTGTGAAGCGCTGAACGCCGAACGCAGCATCCTGTCCCAGAGCGGCTGGGGCGTCTGCTGGGACTGGCAGCATACGGAGAAAAACAACCTGACGGACGCCTATGAATATGTGGCCGGCGTGCTGCAGGGACCGGAGGCGGAAGCGCGGGGATGCAGGAAGCTGTGGAACTTTGAGTCCTGGAAGCCGGATATCATCTGCATCCGTCTGCTGACCAATGACAATAACGGCATGAACGAACGGAAATCCTTTGAGGAGGACCGGGAGACCGTGATCCGGGGCGCTATGAACCTGATCCGGAAGGTGAGAAAATACAATCCGGACGCAAAGATTGTATGGATCCTGCCCGGCACAGACTGCCATCCGGAACTGGCAGCGGAGGCGGTAAAACGGATGCAGACGGAGGGAATGCAGGAGCTGTACTCTTTTGCGGTGCCGGATTACGGTCCGGAGGATATGGGCGCCCGATGGCATCCGAATGCGGAATACAACCGGAGGATCGGGAAACTGCTGGGAGAGTTTCTGAAGCAAATTCAGAATTCAGAATTCAGAATTCAGAATTAACAGAAGAATCTGCCGGGAAACGATTTTCTTCCAGCATTCCGGTTTCGGAACGCTGTTCGGTATTTTTCCTGTACCTTCGTTGACTCTCAACAGTCAGAAACCTATAATAGGTTTAATCATTTTCTAAGGAGGCGGAAGTCATGGCCAAGCTGACCATCGACCGTGAGACCTGCAAGGGATGCGGCCTCTGCGCCGATGTCTGTCCCAAGCATCTGCTTGCGCTGAGCAAGGAGATCAACACCAAAGGATATCATCCCATCGGAATTACGGATCAGGGAGCCTGCATCGGCTGCGCGTTCTGCGCACGGATGTGCCCCGACGCCGTAATCAAGGTGGAGAAATAAAGGAGGAAGCGAACCCATGGGTGAAAAAATGCTCATGAAGGGAAATGAAGCCATCGCCGAAGCTGCGATCCAGGCAGGATGCCGCTTCTTCTTCGGCTATCCCATTACCCCTCAGAACCAGATCCCGGAATACATGTCCAAGCGGCTGCCGAAGATTGAGGGCGGCTGTTTCCTGCAGGCGGAGAGCGAAGTTGCCGCCATCAATATGGTCTACGGTGCGGCCGGTGCCGGAGCGAGGGTTATGACATCTTCCTCCAGCCCGGGAATTTCCCTGAAGCAGGAAGGCATCAGCTATATTGTGGGCGCGGAACTGCCCTGCGTGATCGTGAACATGGTGCGCGGCGGCCCCGGACTGGGATCCATCCAGCCCGCCCAGAGCGACTACTATCAGTCCACCCGCGGCGGCGGACACGGCGACTACCGGATGCTGGTGCTGGCTCCCTCTTCCGTGCAGGAAGCAGTGGAACTGACACAGGAAGCCTTTGACCTGGCGGACAAGTACCGGAACCCCGTGCTGATCATGGGCGACGGTCTGATCGGCCAGATGATGGAACCCGTGGAAATGCCGGAACGCAAGGAACGGACCGACCTGCCCGAGAAGACCTGGGCGGCTACCGGCTGGACGCCGGACTGCGGCCGGGAACGGGCGATCATCAACTCCCTGTACATCGATCCCGCCGTGCTGGAAAAGCATGTGAACAAGCTGTACGCCAAGTACGCCGTGATGGAACAGACCGAATGCCGCTGGCAGGAAGAGATGACCGAGGACGCGGACTATGTGATCGTGGCCTACGGCACCACCGCCCGTATTGCCCGCAGCGCTATGCGCAAACTGCGTGACGAAGGCATCAAGGCCGGCCTGATCCGTCCCATTACCCTGTGGCCCTTCCCGAACGCGCCCATCGCCAAGGCGGCTGAACACGCCAAGGCCTTCCTGACAGTGGAAATGAGCATGGGTCAGATGGTGGACGATGTGAAACTGGCGGTGGACGGCAAAAAGCCCGTGCACTTCTTCGGCCGCACCGGCGGTATTGTGCCGACAGTCCGGGAGATCATTACCCAGGTTGAAAATCTTGCCAAGGAGGGGAAATAAGCATGGCTGTTGTGTATGAGAAGACAAAGCTGCTGACCGACAAGCCGCTGCATTATTGTCCCGGTTGCACCCACGGTATCATCCACCGTCTGGTGGCGGAAGCTATTGACGAACTGGGCATCCAGGGCAAAACCATCGGCATTGCGCCGGTCGGCTGCGCCGTGTTTGCCTATGACTATTTCAACTGCGACATGATGGAAGCAGCCCACGGCCGCGCTCCGGCTGTAGCCACCGGCTGCAAGCGGGTGAACCCGAACAACATCGTGTTTACCTACCAGGGCGACGGCGACCTGGCCTCCATCGGCGCGGCGGAAATCACTCATGCGGCGACCCGGGGTGAGAACATCACCGTTATCTTTGTGAACAATGCCATTTACGGCATGACCGGCGGCCAGATGGCCCCCACCACCCTGCCGGGCCAGGTGACCACCACTTCTCCCTACGGCCGGGATCCCAAGCTGTGCGGCTATCCGATCCGGGTCAGCGAAATGCTGGCGACCCTGGACGGTCCGGCCTACATCTCCCGGGTGTCCGTGCATGACGTAAAGCACATCATGGAAGCCAAGAAGGCCATCAAGAAGGCGTTCGAAATGCAGATCGCCGGCAAGGGCTTCTCCCTGGTGGAAGTGCTGTCCGCCTGCCCCACCAACTGGGGTATGACGCCTCAGGAGGCGCTGAAGTGGGTGGAAGCCAACATGATTCCCCAGTACCCGCTGGGTGTGAAAAAGGAGGTTGAGTGATTCATGGAAGCTCAATTTCTGATTGCAGGTTTCGGCGGACAGGGCGTGCTGCTGATCGGCCAGCTGCTGGCCAAGGCGGCCATGCACGAAGGGATGAACGTTTCCTGGATGCCTTCCTACGGCCCGGAAATGCGCGGCGGCGAAGCCAACTGCGCCGTGGTGATCTCTGACGAACCCATCGGTTCCCCGCTGGTGACGGAAATCCCGATTGCCGTGATTATGAACAAGCCCAGCATGATCAAGTTTACGCCCGCCATGGAAAAGGGCGGCATCATGCTGTACAATTCCTCCCTGATCGATATCACCCCGGACCGGGACGATATCACCGCCATTCCCGTGGACTGCAACGGGATCGCGGAACAGCTGGGCAACAGCCGGACTGCCAACATGGTCATGCTCGGCGCGATCCTGGAAAAGACCGGCGTGGTGAGTATCGATTCCGCCATGGAAGCCCTGAAGGCCACCTTCGGCCCGAAGAAGGAGCACCTGCTGCCCATTAACCGGCAGGCCATGGAAAAAGGCGCTGAAGCGGTTAAATAAGTTCTTTGTTCCCAAAGCCCTGACGAATTGATGTCAGGGCTTTTTTGTTCACCAAAACAGCCATCCCCGACATTGACTTTTTGGTGGGTTTCCTGTATCGTTTATAGGGTTAGACTATTCCCGATCCGGCTTTTCCGGAAAGGGATTCCGAATATCTTCTACAGGAGGAACTTCCGAAATGAAAAAGTCCGTTGTACTGGTTGTTATGGACGGTGTGGGAGAATCAGCCGAAGAGCTGGGCAATATGGTCATGAAGGCCACAACCCCGACCCTGGACACGCTGAAAGCCAACGATCCTTTCCGGATTATCAAGGCCCACGGCACGGCTGTCGGTCTTCCCTCAGACGACGACATGGGCAACAGCGAAGTCGGTCACAACGCACTGGGCTGCGGTCAGGTATATTCCCAGGGTGCCAAACTGGTCAATGAATCCATTGAGAGCGGCAGCATCTACGCCTCTGACACCTGGAAGGAACTGGTTGCCGGCGTCAAAACTTCCGGCGGCGCGCTGCATTTTATCGGCCTGCTGAGCGACGGCAATGTGCACAGCAATATCGGCCACCTGCTGGCCATGCTGAAGAAAGCCAAGGACGAAGGCGTCAGCAAGGCCCGCGTACATATCCTGCTGGACGGCCGTGACGTGCCCGCCACTTCCGCGCTGGAGTATGTGGACATCCTGGAAAACACCATCGCGGAGCTGAAGGACGCCTCCTTTGACGTCTGCATCGCTTCCGGCGGCGGCCGTATGCAGATCACCATGGACCGCTACCAGGCCAACTGGAGCATGGTGGAAAAGGGATGGAACATCCACGTGCACGGCGAAGGCCGGACCTTTGCCTCTGCAAAGGAAGCCATTGAAACCTACCGCGCTGAACAGTCCGGCGTGATCGACCAGGATCTGCCCGGATTCGTGATTGCCGAGAACGGAGCCCCCGTGGGCGCCATGAAGGACGGCGACAGCGTGATCCTGTTCAACTTCCGCGGCGACCGCGCCCTGGAGCTTTCCATGGCCTTTGACGGCGACGCTTCCTTCGACAAGTTCGACCGCGGCGTTGTGCCGAAGGTGCTGTATGCTGGTATGCTGGAGTATGACGGCGACCTGCACATCCCCCACAAGTTCCTGGTGAATCCTCCGCAGATCCGTCACACGCTGACCGAGCTGCTGGTGGAAAACGGCATCAATGAATACGCCTGCTCCGAGACCCAGAAATACGGCCATGTGACCTACTTCTGGAACGGCAACCGGAGCGAGAAGTTCAGCGAAGAACTGGAAACCTGGGAAGAAGTTCCCTCTGACGTCCGCTCCTTTGACGAGTGCCCCTGGATGAAGGGCACCGAAATCACCGACCTGGTGATCGCCGCGATCGAGAGCGGAAAGTACGGCTTCATCCGCTGCAATTTCCCCAATGGCGACATGGTCGGCCATACCGGCAACCTGGAAGCCACGGAAATCGCCGTGGAGACCGTAGACCTGTGCCTGACCCGGATCCTGAAGGCCTGCGATGAGCACGGCTGCATCCTGGTGGTGACCGCCGACCACGGCAACAGTGACCAGATGCTGGAGAAGAATAAGAAGGGCGCGGTTTCCGTCCGTACTGCCCACAGCCTGCGGCCCGTTCCCTTCATTATCCATGACGCGGACGAGCGGCACGAGATGGACACGGAGAGCCCCTTCGGCCTGGCCAATGTGGCCCCCACGGTGGTAGAGCTCCTGGGACTGAAGCCCTATGACTGCTGGGAAAAGTCCATGCTGAAATAAAAAACACGGACAGCCGGGCCGATTGCCCGGCTGTCCTTCTTTCCGGAATGAAATGATAGGGAGTGATCCCGGTGAACCTGTATACATCCCCTGTACCGCGCAGGGAAGGACCTGTTTTTGACCGCCAGGCACGCCTGAGGACAGACGCGCCGGTCTTTGTGATCGGGGCGGTTAACATGGATCTGGCCGGAACTCCGACAAACCCGCTGCGTGAGGGGGATTCCAACCCGGGACGAATTACCCTGACGCCCGGGGGCGTGGGGCGGAACATTGCGGAGAATCTCAGCCTGCTGGGCAGGAGGGTTTCCCTGATTACCATCATGGGAAACGATCCTTACGCGCAGATGATCCGGGACCACTGCCTGAAGGCCGGCATTGACCTGCAGTACAGTTTTACGGATCCGCAGGAAAAAACTTCCGCTTACCTGTGTATCAACGGACAGAACGGAGACCTGAACGTAGCGGTATCGGACATGTCCATCTGCGACAGGCTGACTCCTGATAAGCTGGAACCCCTGCTGCCGGTGCTGAATCACGGCAGCATGGTCATCGCGGACGCGAACCTGCCGGAGGAGACCCTGGCATGGATCGCGAAACATATTACCGTACCGGTGGCCGCGGATCCGGTTTCCGTTTCCAAGGCCGGCCGGCTGAAACCGCTGCTGCCCTGCCTGACGCTGCTGAAACCCAACGTGCCGGAGACTGAGCTGCTGACGGGCATGACCGTCCGGGAGGACAGCGACCTGCCGCGCGCGGCGGACGCGCTGCACCGGCTGGGCGTTCAGCGGGTTTACATTTCGCTGGGCAGCCGGGGCGTCTGGGCGGATGATCCCCGGGAGGGAGGCGTGCTGCTTCCCTGTATTCCCGGACCGGTGGTGAATTCCTCCGGCTGCGGAGACGCGTTTGTGGCGGCGGCCGCAGACGCCTATCTGAACGGCCTGAACACCATGCAGGCTGCGGACCGGGCCCTTGCGGCCTCTGCAATCTGCGCGGAGGATTCCGCGGCGGTCAGCCCGAAAATGAGCCGGAAAGCAATCGACCTGAAACTGGGTTTCTCAATGTAAGAAGGAGTGTTATCATGAATCTGAACAAATATCTTTCCGTTTCCCCTGCGGTGCAGGAAGCACTGGCGGCCAACAAACCGGTGGTGGCCCTGGAATCCACCATCATCTCCCACGGCATGCCCTATCCCCAGAATGTGGAGACGGCGCTGAACGTGGAGAAGATCATCCGGGAAAACGGCGCGGTTCCCGCAACCATCGCGATCATCCAGGGAAAGATCACCGTGGGCTGCACCCCGGAACAGATTGAGTATCTCGGAAAGAAAGGCCTGGCGGTGACCAAGGCGAGCCGGCGCGACCTGCCCGTGCTGCTGATGCGCGGAGAGGACGGAGCCACCACCGTGACCACCACCATGATCGGCGCGGCGCTGGCGGGTATCCGGGTGTTTGCCACCGGCGGCATCGGCGGCGTGCACCGCGGAGCGGAAATCACCATGGACATCTCCGCGGACCTGGAGGAGCTGGCTCAGACCCCGGTGATGGTGATCTGTGCAGGTGCCAAGAGCATCCTGGACCTGGGACTGACACTGGAGTACCTGGAAACACACGGCGTACCGGTGATCGGTTACGGCACGGAAGAACTGCCGGCTTTCTATACCCGCTCCTCCGGCTTCAAGGTGGATTACCGCCTGGATACTCCGAAGGAAATTGCGGACGCTTTCCGGGTGAAGCTGGACTGCGGCCTGCAGGGCGGTATGCTGGTGACCAATCCGATTCCGGAGGAATACTCCATGGATCCGGAATATATCAACAAAAACATCGACGAAGCGATCGCGGAATGCGAAAAAATGGGTATTCACGGAAAGCAGACCACGCCCTACCTGCTGGACAAGATTCAGAAGCTGACCGGCGGGGATTCCCTGAAGGCCAACATCCAGCTGGTTTACAACAACGCAAGGCTTGGTGCGAAGATCGCGAAAGCCCTGTGCGAATAACAGCGGCAGATCCGGCGTGAACGAACGGAAAGGGGACAGACACTATGGCATTTTTACAGGTTCAGTTTTTCTCCGCGGCACTGAATGTGGCCTCCACGGTGAATGTGATCCTGCCTGAAGTCAACCAGGGGATCGGAATGGGAGCCTCCAGGGATGAGCGGCCGCCGAAGGTGCTCTACCTGCTGCACGGATACAGCGACGATCATTCCATCTGGATGCGGCGGACCTCCGTGGAACGCTACGCGGCGAACCATAACCTGGCGGTGATCATGCCGGCGGTGAACCACAGCTTCTACTGCAATGAAGCCCACGGGGAAAAATACTGGGACTATATCAGCGACGAGCTGCCCCGGACGATGCACCGCTTCTTCCGGCTGAGCAGCAGGCCGGAGGATACCTATGTGGCCGGCCTGAGCATGGGCGGCTACGGCGCCATGCGGCTGGCCCTGACCTATCCGGGACATTTCGCCGGCGCGGCTTCCTTCAGCGGCGCGGTGGACCTGGCCGGGATTTTCCCGCAGCGGCATGACGGAAACGAGATTGACCGGCTTTTCGGGGATCTGAAGGAGATCAAGGGAACGGAACTGGATCTGTTCCACCTGATTGAAAAGAACGCGGACGCCCCGCACAGGCCCTGGCTGTATGTCAGCTGCGGGACGAAGGATTTCCTGTTTGAATCCCACAAGGCCTTTGTGCCCGCCCTGCGGAAAAACGGATGGAACGTCATGAGCCATGAGGAACCGGACGCCACGCACGAGTGGGGATTCTGGGATCAGCAGATCAAAGCGTTTATTGAGCTGATTGCCGCCAGGGAAGACGGGGATTGACGAAACGGACACAAATCCCTATAATATATCTGTACATTGCGTACCGCTTAAAGCTTCTTCGGGGACGGGTGAAATTCCCTACCGGCGGTAAAGCCCGCGAACTGAGCCAACGCTCAGCCGATCCGGTCCAATTCCGGAGCCGACAGTACAGTCTGGATGAGAGAAGAACGGAACAGAGAAATAACGCGTTTTTGCGTGCAAAGCTCTCCGCCTCCTTGAAGCATGATGAAGTTGCTTTAAGGAGGCGCGCGCATTATAAGGAGGGCTTTAAGCCATGACAAGCACAACCCGTTCCCGTATCTCCGTGGGCGTGATGACCCGCGTCGCCATCCTGGCGGCGGCTGCATCCATCCTGTACCTGATCCAGATTCCGATCGTCGCTTTCTATAAGCTGGATCTGTCCAATATCCCGGTCCTGCTGGGCGCCTTCTCCATGGGCCCGGTGCCGGGTATACTGGTCCTGGCACTGAAGAGCGCGATCGGCCTGCTTCACTCCAACAGCGCCGGCGTCGGCGAACTGGCGGATTTTGTGATGGGCGCTGCACTGGTGCTTCCCGCTGCACTGATCTACCAGAAGAACAAGACCCGGAAGAACGCGATCATCGGCATGGCGGTCGGTACCGTGTGCATGGTGATTGCCGGCGTACTGGCCAACAAGTATATTATGCTGCCTTTCTACATGGGTGCTTTCCACATGGATATGGACGGTATCCTGCGGTTCGCCAATGTGGCGGGAATTGACAGCGAAACAAAGCTGCTGCTCCTGATCACCGGTCCCTTCAACCTGCTCAAGGGTGTGGTGCTCAGCATCGTAGCCGGCCTGATCTACAAACCGCTGTCCCCGATTCTGCATGCCAGAATCAAATAAAACAGCCTCATCCTTTCAGGACCGGGCAGGGAGAAATCCCTCCCGGTCCTGTTTTTTTCCCCGCGGCCATGGTATAATCCGGAGGTGATCCGAAAAAGGGGAGCGGACCGTGGAAGGTGCGGAAGGAACGTACGGTCAGGAACTGACCGGAGAAGGGACAGAGAACTATGCCGATGGACGGGCTGACGACAGGCTTTGCCGCCAGGGAACTGAATGAGATCCTCCGGGACGGGCGGATTGACAAGATTACGCAGCCGGAACGCGATACGATTGTGCTGGTAATCCGCGCGGGCGGAACCAATCACCGGCTGCTTCTGTGCGCCTCGCCGAACAATGCCCGCTGCCACCTGACCATGAGCAGCTTTTCCAATCCGCTGGAGCCGCCGGCTATGTGCATGCTGATGCGCAAACAGATTACCGGCGCCCGGATTCTGGAGATCCGCCAGGTGGAGGGAGACCGGATTGTCTATGTGGATCTGGACGCGGTGAACGAGCTGGGCGACCATGTGCTTCGCCGCCTGGTGCTGGAGATCATGGGACGGCATTCCAACCTGCTGCTGCTGGATGAAAACGGCCGGATCCTGGAGGCAACCCGCCACGTGAACCCGGAAATGAGCCGGGTGCGGCAGATTCAGCCCGGGATGACCTATCTGCCGCCGCCGGCACAGGACAAGCTGAACCCGGAAACGCTGACGGAGGAGAAACTGTATGAACGGCTGAGCGCCATACCGGACGCCCGGCTGAGCCGCGCGCTGGCGGATACCATCACAGGCCTCAGCCGCGGGGCGGCAGAGGAGCTGGCCTGCCGTGTACTGCAGCCCGGCGAGACGCAGCCATCGGACCTGAAGGACGCCTGCCGGCGGATTGCCGATTTCCTGAAGAGACTGCCTTTCATGGCGGATCCCAGGGTGCTGGTAAACGAAAACGGAGAAGCGGAAGACGTTTTTCCCATGATCTACCTGTCCAGGCCGACGGAAAACCAGCGGCCCTATAAAACCCTGAGCGAGGCGCTGGAGGTTTACTTCGGCAGCCGGGACGCCCGGGAAAGGCTGAACCAGAAGAGCGCGGCCATGGTCCGGATGCTGAAGAGCCAGCTGGAACGCTGCCAGCGGAAGCTGGCTATGCAGCAGGAGGAGCTGGCCTCCGCGGAGCGGATGGAGGAATACCGCCGGATGGGTGAGGCAATCAACGCCAACCTGTACCAGCTGAAAAAGGGCATGACAGAAGCGGAACTGCCGGACTGGAACGATCCGGAGGGCGGAATGCTGACCGTGCCCCTGGACATCCGGCTGACCCCCAGCCAGAACGCCCAGCGGTATTTCAAAAAATACCAGAAGGCCCGCTCGGCCCGGGAAGTCGCCGCGCAGCAGCGGGATAAAACGCTGGAGGAGACGGATTACCTCGAGGGAATGCTGCTGGACGTTGACAAGTGCGTCGGGGAAAGCGAGCTGGAGGAGATCCGGCAGGAACTGGTGCGCACCGGGTATATGAAGAAGAACACCAACCGCCGCCAGCAGCGCCAGCTTCCGGGAAGCAAGCCCTACCGCTACCTGTCCGCGGATGGAATCGAAATCCTGGTGGGGAAGAACGCGGCCCAGAACGACCGGATTACCCTGGGCGCGAAGCCGGATGAAACCTGGCTGCATGCCAAGGACATGCCGGGAAGCCACGTGATCATCTGCCGGGAAGGGGAGATCCCCCTGACGACAATGAAACAGGCCGCCCTGCTGGCCGCGTGGTACAGCAAGGGCCAGCGGAGCTCCCTGGTGCCGGTGGACTATACCCTGCGCCGATATGTGAAAAAACCTTCCGGGGCAGCCCCCGGAAAGGTGATCTATACCCACCAGAAAACAGCGTATATGACGCCGGAAGAGGAAGAAATAAAAGGGATCAGGCTTCTAGAAGCCTGATCCCTTTTATTTCAATTCAGAATGCAGAATTAAGATGGTTTAGCCGGGGAGACACATTCATTATGAATTATGAATTGTGAATTATGAATTATATCATTCTCCCCTGAGAGTGTGATAGACGGAGTCGAAGCAGGTTTTGATTTTGTAGTCGGTGGTCAGGAGGCAGCCGTAGGGGCTGTTGAGATTGTAGACGTAATTGCCCTTCAGGAATTCGGGAGCGTCCACCAGACCCCAGATGCATACCGCGGTCAGGGGATTCTTCTCTTCACTGTTGGCTTTCATGAATACGTCGCTGAACAGTCTGGCATAGAAGGCGTCATGTTCCGCAACCCTGGTCTTGTCGAAGTTGCGGACGGCCATTTCGGTGAGCTGTACTTCCAGGCCCAGGTTTGCGTAGGTGGTGATGGACAGCTTCACATTGCTGATGATGGAAGGGGACAGGCAGCCGTCCTGGGTGCCGTAGCCGCCCATATAGCCCTGCATGCCGACGCCGTCGATGAGAGACCGGGGATTGCCGTCCTCGTCCGTCGCGTAGGACTGGATACGCTTCACCAGCGCGCAGGCGGCCTGGCGCTTCTCCGGAAAGAACAGGTTATAGTCATTGTAGAACAGGCGGATATCCGCGCCGAGCTTTTCCTGGGTATTGCGGGCGCACAGGAAGGAATACTCGACATAGTCGTCGCCCAGGTATTCCAGGAAACAGTTGGGCTCGCCGTTGCGCGTTGTGCGCAGATGGCTGGGATCAGCGGCGCTGTATTCTCCGGCATTATCACCGATCGCTTCATTCACCACATCCCAGCAGTAGATGACGCCGGGGAACTTCTTCTCAAAATGGGTCATCACCTGGTCGATATAGCTGGCCAGCCGGGCTTTCAGGGTTTCCCTGTCCGCAACCGGCTTGGCCTGGTCATAATCTTCATGGAAGAACCACTGGGTCATATAGGCGTCCCAGACCAGCACATGGCCGCGGATCCGGATGCCGTGCTGCTGCGCCCAGGAAATCATTTTGTCCGCAGCATAGTAATTCATGCGGGGCATGCCGTCTTCTGCTTTCCGGGACGCCTGCTGGTCCAGGAGGGAGTAGGCTTTGGTTTCGTTTGTACAGGTCAGGGAATTGAAGTGGCGGGCCAGGAATTCCAGAAAGGCCCTGTTGTTCATGTCCTGAAAACCGAAGGCGCCGCCCAGCTTAAACCCGTAGGGTTCCGCCAGGGTCCAGAGGGGATCGTAATCCTCAGAGACGGTGCCGGCCGCCTCAGTCAGGCCGGAAAGGGGAAGCAGGCAGATCACCAGGGCAAGGCACAGCACAAGAAAGCGTTTCATAAGAGGTGCTCCTTTTTTCAGAGATGAGTGGAGAGTTGAAAGTTAAAAGTTAAAAGTTTAGAGTTTAGAGTTGAGGAAGTCTGAAGACAGTAAAGCTGTCTTCAGACTTCCTCCATGGTGCAGCCGCCGATGAATTCACGCAGCAGGGAGAGCGGCGGGATCTCGTCCAGCGAGGCCTCGTCCACATCCGGCAGATAGTTCAGCACCTTGATCAGGCGGCGGGAAAGCAGGTAATTGGGGGAAGAGGACGGCACGTCCATCAGCAGCTTGTAGGCATAGAGCTTCAGGATCGGCAGTTCATACTGGAGGGCGGTGTTGAACATGCTGTCCGCGTTCTCCTGATAGGTGAAAATGTATTTCTCTTCGGCGCTGCGGACCCGGGGCCACATCTCCAGGGTGGTTTCCGGCGGATAACCGCGGAACTGGTTGTCCCGCACGATCCGGCGCAGCAAGCGGACGTCCGTGGTACGGATCCGGTTGTGGTCGTCCAGGTTCAGGACGGTCAGCGCGCTGGCAAAGATCTTGTAGATTTCATCGGCAGGCAGCATCTCGCAGACCTGGGGATTCAGGCCGTGAATGCCTTCCATGATGATGATTTCGCCGGGAGCCAGGGAGGTGGGCGGCGTCATGTAATCCTTGACGCCGGAGGCAAAGTCGAAGTTGGGCATGAAGACTTCCTCGCCGTTGAGCAGCCCGGTCAGGGTGTCAGAAAGGAGCTTCAGATCCAGCGCGTCGATGGAATCGTAATCCTTGGTGCCGTCCACCTGCAGGGGCATTTCATCCCGGTTGATGAAGAAGTCGTCCATGGAGATCCGGCGGCAGGCGTGACCGTACATCTGCAAATGTACGCCGAGACGGCCGGAGAAAGTGGTCTTGCCGCTGGAGGAGGGGCCGGCGACCAGAACGATGTGCTTGTTCTGCTCATGGATGTTTTTGGCAATCCTGTGAATGGCGGCTTCATGCAGCGCCTCGTTCACCCGGATAAAATTGCGCAGCTTTTTGTCCTCGATCATCTGGGAGAGGTCGGAGACGTTCGTAACGCCCAGAATTTCACACCATTCGGCGCTCTGGTTGAAGATCTCCAGATGCTTGGGCCGGTAGATATAGGGCGCGGCGTGGTCAAAGTCCGCCCCGGCAGGCAGCTGCAGGACGAAGCCGCCCCGGAGCTCGAATATGGTGAAGACCTTGACATAACCGGTGGAAACGGTCATGGCGCCGTAGAAGTATTCCCACATCCCGTCGATGCAGTACATGTTGAAATAGGGGACGGGACGGTGCTTCAGCAGGTTGACCTTGTCCGGCATCTGCTCTTCCTCAAAGTACCGGATGGCTTCCTCCTTGGTCCAGCGCTTCTTTTCAAAGACCAGATCCAGGTCTGCCAGGCGGCGCATTTCGTTTTCAATCCGGACGATATCCTGACGGTGCAGGTCGATTCCGGGCAGGCGGACAAACACGCCGTAGCCGACGGAGTACTCGATCCGGACCCGCTGGTAGGGATAGAGGTGACGAAGCGCCAGCAGCATGACGAAACGCAGGGAGCGCTCATAGATGCGGCGTCCTTCCTCATTCTCCAGCGTCAGGGGAATGAGCGTGCAGTCCTGACGGAGCTCATCGTTCAGCTCACAGACCACGCCGCCGGACTGGGCAGCCAGCGTTCCCCGGGGAAAAGCGTCCAGCGCTTTCAGGCACGCAGCAACAGTGGTGCCTTCCGGGAATTCTTTTTCGTTGTTCATGGAACGGATAATCATATGGTAACCCTCCTGTCAATAATCTTGGGGGACTATTGCGACATGGCTGATTGCCTGCACCATGCAGGGATCACAAAACGAGCCGGACAAAGGGTTGTAATGATGAAAGCGGGGACAGGAATCCTGAATTAATCAAACGGCATGCTGGACACGTCCGCGTTCAGCAGCTCCTCATCCGGATCGGGCAGAGCGCCGTGTTCCGCCAGGTATTTTTCCAGGCGCTGCTGCATCTGCAGCTGCTTGGTATGTACATAAGCCACATTGGCGTGGGTGGCCGGAGCCGTTGAACGGGTCATGATTTTCCGGCCGTCGTCATCAATGCGGAAACGCAGGCGGATCAGGATCCGGCCGTGGTTTTTACATTTGGCTATGGCAATGTACTTATCTGCGCTCTGTTTAATATATTCGCCGTCAAGCTCCAGAACCCTTCCGCAGCGGGGACAGACGGGATGAACCGCGGATTCGCTCTGCAGGGCTTCGCGGACAGTGTCAAAGACTTCGCCGGGGGTCTTTTCCCGGACGGAACGCCGGCCGTGGATCAGTTCCCGGGGCTGACGGGCATAGTTCAGGACGGCGGAGGGATCCGGCAGGGTCCGGAAAACCAGCGCCGTATACCAGGCGTCGTTCAGTGCGTTATGGAAAGCCATGTTTTCATCCGGCTCGATATTCATCAGCTCCATGGCGGCCTTCAGGCCGGCCCGGTCCTTCAGCTTGTGTTCCTGGCTGAAGAGCTGCTGAATGTCGCACAGGGGCGGGAGCGGGATATCCTCACAGTGGAAGAAATGAATGTTCTGGTACAGAACGCTGACATCATCAATGCCCCAGGTCAGCAGGGTATAGTCCTCTCCGCACCAGGCGGTGAACTGTTCCAGCGCCTCCCGGAAGGCAGGAGCTCCTGCCAGGGTCTCCGAGTCCAGGCCGGTCATGCGGCGGATCCGGGGATGAATCCGGAGATAATGGGTCGGAGCAATGGGAATGGAAATGGAATCGGCGGGATTCAGGTCCGCATCGAGCTTTACGGCGCCGATCTGGATCATTTCGAAAATCAGTTTGTCGCCGACCTCACGATAGGTACGGCTCTGGTAGGAAATGGGCTGGTTCCATTCCAGGTCAAGGATGATGTAAGTCATAAGAACGTATCAACTCAATTCATAATTCATAATTCACAATTCATAATTCGGAATCAACAGAAAATTCGGCGGCGCTTTGTCCTGCGAGCGCGCCTGTACTCCAGGCGATCTGCAGATTGAACCCTCCAGTGTGAGCGTCGACGTCAATCATTTCGCCGGCGAAGAAGAGGTTCGGAATCAGCTTGCTGCGCAGTGTACCGGGCTCAATTTCCTTCACGGTGACGCCGCCGCGGGTGACGATCGCTTCGGCCAGGGGCCGGGGAGACCGGACGGTCAGCGGCAGGGCCTTCAGCGCGGTGATCAGGGCTTCCCGTTGGGCGGAAGTGATCTGGTTGCAGGGCAGGTCCGGTGAAACACCGCACAGACGGGGAAAGAGCGCCGCAAAGCTGGCGGGCAGCAGGCCGGGCAGTACGCTTTTCAGCTGCTTTTTGCCGGCTTCGGAGAAATCCCGCCGGAGACGGGCATCCAGCTGTTCCCGGGTCAGGCCGGGCTTCAGGTCAATAGCCAGACGGCAGTCTTTACCGGGCAGGGGCAGGTGGCAGCTGGCTTCCAGCACCAGGGGCCCGGAGATTCCGAAGTGGGTGAAAAGCATTTCCCCCAGTTCGGAGTACAGCGTTTTTTTGCCGGAGGACAGGGTGAGGGTCACATTCCGCAGGCTGAGCCCCTGCAGCTCCTTCGGCCAGGCCTCTTCTGTTTCCAGACCGACCAGGACGGGAGAGGGCGGCGTGACAGTGTGTCCCAGATCCGCGGCAAAGCGGAATCCGTCTCCGGTGGAACCGGTGGAGGGATAGCTGAGTCCGCCGCAGGCCAGGATGACCGCGTCCGCGGAAAGGACGGTGCCGTCCTCCAGTTCCGCTCCGGTGATCCTGCCCTCTGCTGTCTGCAGACGGTGAACAGCGCTGTTCAGGCGGACGCGGACATTCAGTTTCCGCAGGAGGCCGGTGAGGGCCTTGGTGACGTCACTGGCCTTTTCGGAAGCCGGGAAGACCCGCTTTCCGCGCTGCACCGTGACCGGACAGCCGTTTTCCTCCATGAGGGCCATCATATCCTGAGACGAAAAAAAACTCAGCGCACTGTAAAGAAACCGCGGATTGCGGGGCACCTGGGCGAGAAAACCGTCCAGATCGCAGTCGTTGGTCAGGTTGCAGCGGCCTTTGCCGGTGATATAGACTTTCTTTCCGAGCTTTTCATTTTTTTCCAGCAGGGTGACTTCAGCCCCTGCGCGGGCGGCAAAAACAGCGGCCATCATGCCGGCTGCGCCGCCACCGATGACCAGTATTTTACCCATAATGTATCAGCCTCCGGATCGATTCGGCAGAAACGGCGGGAGAGCTTCCCGCTGTTCATGTGAAAGTATACGGGAAAAGAGGAAATTATGCAAGAAAAGGGAAAAAAAGAGCTTGACTTTAGCTCGATAAAGTGATAATGTACTGATGTGATCCGAAAAAGCGGATCCGTATCTGATTATCTGAGGAGGATATCACTCATGAAAAAACTGCTTGCTCTGGCTTTAGCCCTGTGCCTGGTCCTCAGTGCCGCAATCGCTCTGGCGGACGAATTCAAAATGGGTATTGACGCGGAATATCCGCCTTTCAGCTATCTGGATGACGACGGCAACTACGCCGGTTTTGACGTTGAAATGTGCAAGGCAGCCTGCGACATTCTCGGCCTGGAACAGGTGATTGTTCCGGTGAACTGGGATACCAAGCTGATCTCTCTGGACAACAAGGAACATGACTGCGTCTGGTCCGGCATGACGATCCTGGATACCATGAAGGAAGCCGGATATGTTCTGTCCTTCCCCTACTATGACAATACCCAGGTTGTGCTGACCAAGGAAGGAAACGGCATCAGCTCCCTGGAAGACCTGGCCGGAAAGCGCGTGGCCGTGCAGCTGGGCACCTCCGGCGAAGCCCTGCTGGCTGACGAGGAAGGACAGCTGGAGCTGGCCAAGACCTTTGAAGGCGGAGCGCCTGTGACGATGGAAAACTTCAACATCTGCGGCACCGAACTGGATGCCGGCGGTGTGGACGCGGTGGTGATTGACCTGCCGGTGGCCCAGAACCTGGCCGGCCGTTTCAACGGCTTTGTGATTCTGGACGCGCCTCTGGGCAGCGAACAGTACGGCATCTGCTTCCGCAACGGTGATGATGAACTGTGCAAGAAGTTCGAAGAAGCCATCATGAAGCTGGTGGAAGACGGTACCTACCTGGAACTGGCGAAGAAGTACAACCTGGACGAGAACGTACTGTGCCTGCTCAACAAGTAAGCGCCTTCCCGCAGCGCGGGAGATGACAGACTGTCTGATCACGCAGGGGCCCGGTAACAGGCCCCTGCGATTTCACATTGAAGGAGCTTCCAAATCATGACGATCCTGACGATGATCACCAAGATGAGCGAAGGTCTCGGCAGAACCTGTGCGATCTTTTTCCTTACGCTCCTTTTTGCCCTGCCGCTGGGACTGATTGTATCCCTGCTGCGGATGAGCAAGAACAAGGTGGTTTCCTCCATCATGAAGGTCTATATTTCCGTGCTGCGCGGAACGCCGCTGATGCTGCAGCTGCTGGCGGTGACCTATGGACCGTACTATCTTTTCGGAATCAGCGTATCCCGGGAGAAACTGATCCCCGTGGTGATCGCTTTCGCCCTGAACTATGCGGCTTATTTTGCCGAGATCTACCGCGGCGGCATTGAATCCATGAGCCAGGGACAGTATGAGGCGGCGGAGGTGCTGGGCTATACAAAGTTCCAGTGCTTCATGCGGATTATCCTGCCCCAGGTGATCAAACGGATCCTGCCCTCGGTGACCAACGAGATTGTGACCCTGGTCAAGGATACCTCCATGGCCTTTACGGTGGCCTATCAGGAGATGTTCACCATCGGCAAGCAGATCGCCAATTCCCAGACCAGTTTTATGCCCTTCGTGATCGCGGGCGTGTTCTATTTCCTGTTCAACGCGATTGTGGGATGGGTGATGGGACGGTTTGAGAAGAGACTGAGCTACTACAGATAAACCGGAATTCATAATTCACAATTCATAATTCATAATGAATGGTGAAAGCGTCCCGCTGACGGGATGATTATTCAGTCAGCGTTCAGGACAGTTTATTCGGAGGATATATGAGCAAGCTGTTAGAGATTAATCACTGCCGGAAACAGTTCGGCAGCACGGAGGTCCTGACGGATCTGAGTGTTTCCGTGGAGGAGGGCCAGGTGCTGTCCATCATCGGCCCCAGCGGCAGCGGCAAATCCACGCTGCTGCGCTGTGCGACGCTGCTGGAAACCATGGACGGCGGAGACCTGATCTACCTGGGGAATTATGCCGCACGGGACGTGGACGGAAAAGCCGTTTACGCGCCGCAGGCGGAACTGCAGAGAATCCGGGGCATGTTCGGCCTGGTGTTCCAGAACTTCAACCTGTTCCCGCACTATTCTGTGCTGAAGAACGTGATGGAAGCGCCGATGCTGGTGCAGAAGCGGAAGGAAAAGGAAGTACGGGAGGAAGCCCTGTCCCTGCTGGACCAGATGGGCCTTTCGGACAAGGCGGACGCCTATCCCTACCAGCTGTCCGGCGGACAGCAGCAGCGGGTCTCCATTGCCCGGGCGCTGGCTATGAACCCGAAGATCCTGTTCTTTGACGAGCCTACTTCCGCCCTGGATCCGGAACTGACAGGGGAAATCCTGAAGGTCATCCGGAAGCTGGCGGAGAAGAAGATGACCATGGTGATTGTGACCCATGAGATGAGCTTTGCCCGGGACGTTTCGGACTGGGTGGTGTTCATGAACGGCGGCGTCATCGTGGAGCAGGGCGATCCCCGGGAAGTGATTGACCATCCGACCCAGGAAAGAACCATCCAGTTCCTGAGGAGACTGCAGGAAAAATGAAGACATACCGATACGTAAAGCTGGATCCGACGGGCAATACCACCTGCCTGGTGCTGGATCCGACGGAACCGCAGGACGAAAAGGCCGTCACCCGGAAGCTGCTGGAGGAATGCGAACAGGTGGCCTACCTGGAAGCGCCGACGCAGCCGGGAGCGGTCGCGGCCATCCGGCTGATGGGCGGGGAATTCTGCGGCAACGCGGCGATGGCGGCAGCGGCCTGGCTGGTCCGGGAGGAACTGGCGGAGGGGGAAGAAAAGTCCCTTCTGCTACAGGTGTCCGGAGCAGCTGATCCGGTGCGCTGCACGGTCCGGAAAACGGCGGAAGGCTTTGAAGGAACAACGGAAATGCCGCCGTTACAGGAGATCCGGGAGGAAATGTTCAGCCGGATTCCCTTCACGCTGGTCCGGATGCAGGGCATTGTGCACCTGATTCACACAGGCGCGGGACTTGGAAACGCCAAGGCGGAGAAGCTGCTGGCGGTGAAGGCGGCGGTGCTGCCGGATGAAGCCATCGGCCTGCTGCAGTGGAACCCGGAAAACGGATTTCTGACGCCCCTGGTATGGGTGCGGGGCAGTGAAAGCATGGTCTGGGAAAACGCCTGCGGCAGCGGAAGTGCCGCGGTGGGCGCGGCGGAGGCGCTGCGGGCCGGGAACGGAACAAAGACTACGCAGGTCAGCCAGCCCGGCGGAACCATCAGCGTGAGCGCGGAGGCGCGGGACGGACAGATTCTTTCCGTGGCCATCACCGGGCAGATCCGCCTGGGGACAGAAACAGCCGTTGAGATCCCGTAAGGGATTGTGCTATACTCTTCTTATCAAAAAAGCAGACAGAAGGTTTGGAATATGGCAGGAAGAGCGGGAAACAAAACACGCCATCGCAGGGTTCAGCTGCAGATGGTTGTTTTGTTGCTGCTCTTTACGCTGCTGACCACGCTGCTGACGGGATGGATCATCTACGACCGGACTTCGGAACAGGTGATCCGGGACACCTGGCAGCAGCAGGAAGCCCTGCTTCGCAGCGCCTGCGCGGCGGTGAACCGGGAAATCGGACAGGTGAAATCCTTTTCCTGGCAGCTGAGCAACGATACCGGCGTGCAGCGGTATCTCCACCTGACGGAAGAGGTCCCGAAGGATATCCTGACCAAGCGGGGAATCATTGAAAAACTGCAGCAGATGAAGGCCTTCAGCAACACGATGGCGGATATCGGCATCTATGCGGAAGGTATGGATATGATCGTGACCGGTGAAAGCAGCTACCGGGCGGAGGATTTTTACAACCGGCATGAGGGTATCACGCCGGAACAGATGATCGGCGCACGCTCCGTACCCGGCAAGGTGGCGCTGGGCCGGTATGCGGGGAGCGGAACGGTCAGCCGGATCCTGAGCACGGAACCGGTGCTGGCTTTTGTGAGCAGCCTGCCGCTGAACGTGCAGACAGGAAAAAGCTACGCATTCTTCCACCTGAACGCGGACAGGCTCTTTGCCTGCCTGCCGGAAAGCGAGGCGGGAACGCTGCTTCTGACAGACAGGGAAGGCAGTCCCGTGACGCCGGGAACAGCGGAGGAAAACGGCGAAATCAGCCGGCAGTATATGCGGGAGAAAAAGAACCGGCTCCGGTACAACGGCAGCGAATACGGCGTGCTGAGCCAGGAGACGGAGGCGGAAGGACTGTACTGTACGGCGGTGATTCCATACGGCGAGCTGCTCAAGCCCAGTCTGAGGCTGCGGGATGTGGTGATGCTGGTGATGGGATCCTGCATGGTGGTCGGCCTGCTGGCGGCGGTGCTGGCCTCCCGGCGGCTTTACGCGCCGCTGGAACGGCTGCTGGGCAATGTCCGGCAGCTGTGCCGGGAACTTCCGGATGACAGCCGGGGCAACGAATACAAGATGCTGGACGACGCCATACACCTGATTTCGGCGGAAAACCATGAACTGACCCTTTCCAACCGGGAGATCAACCGGCTGCTGAAGAACCGGCTGCTGAACGACTGGATGGAGGGACGGCTGAAAGGCGCCGAGGAAACCCTGAGCAAGGCCGGGGTGGAACTGCCCTACGAGCTGGTGCGGATCGCGGTGGCAGAAACGGCGCCGCGGGACCTGGAACGCCTGGAAGCCCGGACGGGCGGAAACACGGCGGACCGGATCGAGAACCTGGCGGCGGAATCTGACCTGGGACTGATGCGGGTCTGGTGTGCCCGGCGGACGGATGGCCTGATCCTGATCCTGTTCAACCTGGACGGGCAGCCTTCTGCCACCGCGTCGGTTGAGCAGTGGCTGCAGACCTGCCGGGAACAGGTGTTCGGGGAATGTCCCTGCGCCATCGGCCTGGGCGGAGTGCGGGAGAAGGAACGGGCGGCGGAGTCGCTGGTGGACGCGATGATTGATCTGCGCAGCGGCGATGAAAGCCGGGAGGAAAAGCATTACGCACGGCTGACGGAATACATCCGGAAGGAATATATGCATGACATCTCCCTGGACAGCGCCGGGGAGGCGCTGGACATGTCGCCCAGCTACATCGGCCTGGTATTCCGGAAGGTGGGGGAGACCAGCTTCCTGAAGTACCTGACGGATATCCGGATGGAGGAAACAAGGCGGCTTCTGAAAGAAACGAACCTGACGCTGCGCGAAATCGGCGAAAAGGTGGGAATCGAGAACCAGAATACGCTGATCCGCACGTTTAAAAAGGCGGAAGGCGTTACGCCGGGACAGTACCGGGTGGCAAATCAGGCGATGAATTCACAGAATGGATGATTCCGTTTTTGCATATCTGAGAACAGTTTCACAAAATCGCGGATAGCCGGGAAGGGCTGTTCATGCTACCTTCAGCTTAACGGAGGTGGACCTCATGCATACATCCCGCGGTTCGCGGCTTTGGCGCAGGATCTGGGCAGGCAGATACCTGTATCTGATGTTCCTGCCTGTCTTTTTATATTATGTGATCTTCCGCTACGGACCGATGCTGGGCCTGTCCATAGCCTTTAAAAAGTATGATTTAATCAAGGGATTCGCAGGGAGCAAGTGGGTTGGATTCAAGTATTTCCAGCAGTTTTTCAACTCCATTTATCTGTGGAGACTTCTCCGCAATACGCTGCTGATCAACCTCTATGACCTGATATTCAATTTCCCGGCGGCCATTATGCTGGCCCTGCTGATCAACGAGCTGCAGAACTGCCGGTTCAAGAAAACGGTTCAGACCATTACCTATATGCCGTATTTTATTTCCAGTGTTGTGCTGGCCAGTATGGTGGTTCAGTTCCTGTCTCCTTCCAGCGGCGTTATCAATAACCTGATTGCTTCCCTGGGTGGGGAACGGCAGTATTTTATGGTTCAGCCGGAGTCCTTCCGTACAATCTTCACGATCATGAATCTGTGGAAGAGCATCGGCTGGAACTCTATCATTTTCCTGGCAGCCATCAGCGGGATCAACGGGGAACTGTATGAGGCCTGCAGGGTGGACGGCGGCGGCTATCTCCGGCAGATGTGGCATATAACCCTGCCGGGAATCGCCAGTACCATTGTGGTGCTGCTGATCATGCGGCTGGGTCATGTGATGGACGTGGGATATGAAACAATCCTGCTGCTGCAGAATAACGCCAACCAGGAAACCAGCGATGTGATCGGCACCTATGTATACCGCCGCGGACTGAAGGGCGGAGAGTACAGTTACGGCACCGCCGTGGGCATGTTCCAGAGCGTAGTCGGCTTTTCGCTGGTGATCTTTGCGAACTGGCTCAGCCGCCGCTATTCGGACACAAGCCTGTGGTGAAGGGAGGGGCGGAAATGGAACTGACACGAAAGCATACCGGAATCCGGGTTGCCCCCAGCCGGAAGGCGTTCCTGGTTTTCAACACGGTGTTTCTGCTGGCGATCTGCTTTGTCATGCTGTACCCGGTGATCTATGTTGTCGCCGCGTCTTTTTCCGAGGAAACGGCGATTCTGCGGGGGGACGTTTCCTTTATTCCCGTGGGTGCCCACGTAAAAGCCTATCAGAAGGTTTTTGTGTATCCGCTGCTGTGGCAGAGTTACAGCAATACGCTTTTGTACACGGTCCTGGGCACTGCCATCAACCTGACGCTGACGGTGTTCGGCGGGTGGGCCTTAAGCCAGAGAAAGATGGTGGGCAGGCGGTTCTTTACGCTGATGTGCGTTTTTACCATGTTCTTTAACGGAGGCATGATTCCGACATTCCTGGTGGTCAAGGGGCTGGGCATGCTGAATACGATCTGGGCGATTGTGCTGCCCGGCGCGGTCAGCACCTATAACATGATCCTGATGCGGACTTTCTTCCGACAGATTCCGGACAGCCTGGTGGAAGCGGCGGAGCTGGACGGATGCAGGGACTTCGGAATCCTGTTCCGGATTGTGCTGCCCCTGAGCCTGGCCAGCCTGATGACTATCGGCATGTTCTACGCGGTCGCGCACTGGAATGCCTATTTCTCGGCAGTACTCTACCTGAGCAAGCCTGAGCTGTATCCGCTGCAGATCATCCTGCGCCAGGTGGTGCTGCTGAATGAAATTGTGGAAAACTCCACCAGTACGGAAAACGTGATGGCAGAGGGCATCAAATATGCCACCATCGTGGTGGCCATGCTGCCGATGCTGTGCATCTATCCCTTTGTACAGAGGTATTTTGTGAAGGGCGTTATGATCGGTTCTGTGAAGGAGTGATCCCATCCATCGGTCCGGACCCCGGAAATGGGGTTAAGATAGACAGTTTACCAAATCACAGAAGGAGGAAGAACCATGAAACACTTTTCCCGTCTCCTGGCACTGCTGCTGGCAGTCTGCCTGCTGCCGCTGACCTTTATGGCAGCCGCGTCCGCGGAGGAACCCGTGACCATCACGATCTGGGGCTCCGACCGTGAAAACATGCCCTTCCGCAACGGCCTGTGGACCATCGACAAGCTGCAGGAAAAGCTGGGCATCAAGATTGAGATCATTTCCGCGCCGACGGAAAACCTGGCTGAGAAATTCGGCCTGCTGATTGCCGGCGGAGATTTCCCCACCATCGTGCAGTACAAGGCGAAGGACCTGCTGCTGTACAAGGATGTCTGGACTCCCCTGAACGACCTGATCAACGAAACCGACACCCCGAACCTGTGGAAGGTTTACAGCGACGATGAAATCCGCCGGAAGGTCTCCGACGCGGACGGCGTGATGCGCTTCATCGGCCAGCGGACTGCCATCACCGCCGGCAAGCTTTACTTCTGGCGCCAGGACTGGCTGGACAAGCTGGGACTGGAGACCCCGAAGACCACCGAGGACCTGTTCAATGTCTTCAAGGCCATCAAGGAAGGCGACCCGAACGGCAACGGTGAGGCGGATGAAATCCCCTTCGCGGTGCGCAAGAACGGCAGCAACAACCGCGGCAACGTGATCCCCTTCATCAACAACTGGGGCATTGCTGAAACCTTCTTCGCGGAAGACGGCAAGGTGAAGTTCGGCGCGACCGATCCCCGGATGAAGGACGCGCTGGAATGGCTGAACCGCTGCTATACGGCCGGACTGCTGGACCAGGAATACCTGACCCGGGACAAGACGTCCTGGTACAGCGCCTGGACCAACAACCAGGTGTTCATGAGCTATGACTGGAGCGCCTATATTGACAACGTAGCCAACCTGTTCAAGGATGTGGAGAGCGATATCAATATCGTGGGCACCGTGCCTCCGGAAGGCCCCACCGGCATCAGCGAAACCCGCGACCAGCTGCAGCCCATCACCGTGGATGAGGACTGGAACGCCGGTATCTATGTCGGCGCGACGGATGAGCAGAAGAAGGCTGCCCTGAAGCTGCTGGACTATGTCTACAGCGATGAAGGCATGATCCTGATGAACTTCGGTGAGGAAGGAACCCACTTCAATATCGTGGACGGCGATTACAAGTATTCCGACCTGATCATGAACAACCCCGACGGCCTGTCTCCCCAGGACGCGCTGCGTTCCTTCGGTATCCAGAGCATGCTGACCCTGCTGCAGGACGCCCGTTATGAGCGTGCCTTCGTCAGCGACGAGGTTAACCGGATCCGCGACATCTACGAACAGGAAGGCCACATCGGCGACGCGTTCCCGACACTGGCGTTCACCGAGGATGAACAGGATATCATCAACGAAAAGTATACCGAAATCGAAACCTACATGAACGAGACCGTGGATAAGTTCATCATGGGCGTGGAATCCCTGGACAAGTTTGACGATTATGTGGCCCAGATCGACAGCATGGGCCTGGCGGATGTGCTGGCTGTTTACCAGGCAGCGTATGACCGCTACATGAAGTAAGCGAATCCGGGTTATCCTCTTTTGGGAGGACAGGCAGAAATGCCTGCCCTCCTTTTTTGATCCGGCAGCGCTTTCCGGGCTGGAAGAGATTGACAGCTCATCCGCGGATCGTGTAAGATGATAAAGGATGAAAACTGCCTGACAACTGAACAGTGCCGAATGGAGGAAAAACGATGAAAAAGCTGTTATGCCTTCTGCTTGCGTTTGCCATGCTGCTGGTTTCCGCCGCGGCGTTTGCCGAGGCACAGCCGGAGCAGTCTCTGTTTACCCCCGGATCTTATACCGCGGAAGCACAGGGCATTTTTGTGCCGGTGAAGGTGACTGTCCGGGTGAGCGAAAACGAGATTGAAACCGTACTGGTTGACGCGACCGGCGAAACGCCCGAACTGGGCGGGATTGCCGCGGAAAAGATGGCCATGGCTATCATGAACGCGCAGACGCCGAACGTGGATTCTGTGAGCGGCGCCACCGTGACCAGCGCGGCGATCATTGCCGCCGCCACCGACGCCCTGAAACAGGCAGGCGCGGATATCGCGGTGCTGGACGCAAACCGGAAGGATACCAAAGACGCGGGTCCCAAGGAAGAAAAGACGATTGACACGGAGATCGTGATTATCGGCGCCGGCGGCGCGGGAATGACCGCGGCCATCATGCTGCAGCAGGCCGGAAAGGATTTTGTGATCCTGGAGAAAATGCCCTATGTGGGCGGCAACACCACCAAGGCGACCGGCGGCATGAACGCCTCCGAAACCCATTACCAGAAGGAACAGGGAATTGAAGATTCCAACGCGCTGTTTGCGGCCGACACGATGAAGGGCGGCCATGCGCTGAACGATTCCTCCCTGGTGGCCGTAATGGCCAACAGCTCCGCGGGAGCGATTGACTGGCTGGATACCATCAGCGCGGAGCTTCCGAAGATTTCCTTCTCGGGCGGCGCTTCCGTCAACCGGATCCATGCGCCGGCAGACGGCTCCGGCGTGGGCGCCTACCTGGTGGACCGCTTTTCCGCCAAGCTGAATGAGCTGGGCGTGAAAGTGATGCTGGAGACGGCGGCGACCGAACTGCTGACCGACGAGGACGGAAAGATTGCCGGCGTGAAGGCGGTGGGACCGGACGCGATGTACACCATCAACGCCAGAGCAGTGATCCTGGCCAGCGGCGGTTTCGGCGCCAACGAGGCAATGTACACCACCTACCGTCCCGATCTGAAGGGTACGGTGACCACCAACGCGCCGGGCGCGACCGGCGACGGTATCGTGATGGCCCAGGCGCTGGGCGCGGACCTGGTGGATATTGAACAGATTCAGCTGCACCCCACGGTGGAACAGACCACCTCCATCCTGATTACCGAATCCGTACGCGGCGACGGCGCTATCCTGGTGAACCAGGGCGGCGTGCGCTTTACCAACGAGCTGCTGACCCGCGACGCGGTATCCGCAGCGGAACTGGCCCAGGAAGGCAGCTATGCCTATATCATCTTTGACCAGAAGCTGAGGGATAACCTGAAGGCGGTCGAAAAATATGTGAAGAGCGGCATCACGGTGCAGGCCGATACCATCGAAGGCCTGGCAGAACAGCTGGGGATTGATCCCGCCACGCTGGCCAAGACGCTGAATGACTGGAACGAGATCGTAAAGAACCAGCGGGATACCCAGTTCGGCCGGACGACAGGCATGAAGGAAGACCTGGCTACCGCACCGTATTATGCCATCAAGATCGCTCCCGGTATCCATCACACCATGGGCGGCGTGAAGATCAATACGGCGGCTGAGGTCATCAATACCGAAGGCGCGGCCATTCCCGGCCTGTTCGCGGCCGGCGAGGTCTGCGGCGGCGTCCACGGCGGCAACCGCCTGGGCGGAAACGCAGTGGCTGACATCGTCATTTTCGGCCGGATCGCGGCGGAAAGCGCCATGGCGTATCTGACCAAATAAACCTGAACAAACAACCGGAAACAGACCGCCGGAGCGCTCGGACAGAGGAAGGCTCCGGCGGTTTTTCTCTGTTCTTTCTGTTTGCCTGTTCTTGTCCTGAGAAAACAGGGATGATAAGATAACAACCATACGAAACCCGGTTGTCTGACACATCAATTCTGAGGTGAGCACATGAAGCAATACGTAATGGGGAACGGAGCGATCGCGCTGGGCGCGCTGGCCGCCGGCGTACGCCTGGTGGCGGGGTATCCGGGAACCCCTTCCTCCGAAATCATAGAGACGGTTTCCAAAGTCCCCCATGAGGGCGTGTACCTGGAGTGGTCCGTGAACGAGAAGGCGGCGCTGGAAGTGGCGGCTGCCGCGGCCTACAGCGGTGCCCGGGCCCTGGTGACCATGAAACAGATGGGGCTGAACGTGGCTTCCGATCCCCTGATGTCCGTGGCCTATATCGGCGTGAAGGGCGGACTGGTGATCGTGAGCGCGGACGATCCGGGCCCCATCTCCTCCCAGACGGAGCAGGACACCCGGAGATACGCGGATTTCTGCCGGATTCCGGTGTTCGATCCCGCGACCCCGGAAGAAGCCTATACCATGATCCAGGACGCCTTTGAATACTCCGAAAAATACAATACGCCGGTGCTGTTCCGGCCTACCACCCGGGTCTGCCATGCTTACGCGGCCATTGAGACCCCGGACAGCTTTGCGCCGGGAAAGTGCGAAGGCTTTGAACGGGACCCCGGACGCTGGGTGATCTTCCCCCGGCTGTCCTATATGAACCACGGAAAGATTGAAAAGCGCAACACGGAGATCGGCAAAGACCTGTCCGCCTATCGGTTCAACACCCTTGAGGGCAGGAAGGGCGAAAAGGCTGTGGTGACCTCCGGCGTCAGCTATACCTATGTGAAGGAATGCCTGAAGGGCCATGAGGACGTGCGGCTGATCCGGATTGCCACCGCGTTCCCCTTCCCGGAGGAGTTCCTCCTGAAAGCCCTGGAGGGCGTGAAAGAGGTTCTGTGCATTGAGGAACTCAGCCCCTACATTGAGGAGCAGATCCTGAAGACTGCCGGGAAGCATCACCTGGCCCTGAAGGTTTCCGGTAAGCTGGACGGCAGCGTGCCGCACAACGGAGAAAACAGCGTGGAGCTGAGTTCCGGAATCCTGAACCGGTTCCTGGAGATCAAAACCGGGCTGGAACAGACGGACATCTCGGACGCCCCGGCCCTGCCGGTCCGTCCGCCGGTGCTCTGCGCGGGCTGTCCGCACCGGGCTTCCTTCTACGCCGTGAAACAGGCCATGAAGGGAAGAAAAGCGGTTTTCTGCGGGGATATCGGCTGCTATACGCTGGGGAACGCCATGCCGCTGGACATGGTGGACACCTGCCTGTGCATGGGCGCATGTATCACCATGGCCCAGGGTATGAGCCACATGAACCCGGACACTGTCTCCTTCGCGTTTGTGGGAGACTCCACTTTCTTCGCCTCCGGCATGACCGGCGTGGTGAACGCGGTGTACAACGAAGCGGATATGATCCTGTGCGTGCTGGATAATTCCACCACCGCCATGACCGGCCACCAGCCCCATCCGGGTACCGGAAGGAATATGATGGGCAACTTCGTGGAAAAGGTGAGCATTGAAAAGGTGCTGGAAGGGATCGGCGTGAAGAAGATCCTGACCGTGGATCCCCTGAAGCTGGACGAAGCGGTGGCGGCGGTGCGGGAATGCGCGGAGGGGAAAGGCATACGGGCCATTATTTTCAAATCCCCCTGCGTGGCCATCACCAAACCGGAGAAGAAGATGCGGGTGGACGCGGACAAATGCATCGGATGCAAAAAGTGCATCCGGGAGATCGGCTGTCCGGCCCTGGTGACGGCGGGCGGAAAGGCTGCCATCGACCGGAACCTGTGTACGGGCTGCGGGCTGTGCACCTTCGTCTGCCCGGTGAAAGCGATCGGAGGTGAGGAGCAATGAACAAGGATATCCTGATCTGCGGCGTGGGCGGCCAGGGAACCGTGCTGGCCTCCAAGATCATTGCCGCGGCGGCTATGGAGGAGGGAAGCCCTGTTCACTCCGCCGAGACCATCGGCATGGCGCAGCGCGGCGGCTCCGTGACCAGCCATGTACGGATCGGCGGGGAGGCGTACTCGCCCCTGATTCCCTTCGGCGGCGCGGATATGCTGCTGGCCTTTGAGCCGGGCGAAGCGGTGCGGAACCTCCGGTACCTGAAAAAGGGCGGGATCGCCGTAGTGAACACCAGCGCCGTGAAACCGGTGACGGAGTCCCTGAAGGAAACCGGCTATGACGGGAATGAAATGACCGCGTACCTGAAAGAAAAGTGCAGCTGCATTTTCGTGAACGCGGAGGAAGTGTGCAGACCCTTCGGTTCCACGAAGTTTTTCAATATCATCATGCTGGGCGTGGCAGCCGGGTCCGGACATCTGGGCCTGGAGAAGGATACGCTGCTGAAGCAGATTGAACAGCGCGTACCGTCCAGGTTCCTGGACGTGAACCTGCGGGCATTCCAGACCGGGATTGAGATCGCCGGACAGGCGGTCCGGTAAACTGAAAGGAGAGAGCGGACATGAGGATCAACGACACCCAGCTGGCACTGGTGGACAAGCAGATCAAGCGTATCCTGGCCAGCGGAAACTACTACAGCGAAGTGTACAAAAAAGCCGGCATCACGGGCGTGAGCAGCGCGGAGGACTTTGAGAAGATCCCCTTTACCGACAAGGCGGACCTGCGCAACGCGTATCCCCTGGGAATCCAGGCGGTGCCGGACGAGCAGGTGGTGCGGATTCACTCCTCCTCCGGCACGACGGGCAAGCCGGTAATCATTCCTTATACCGCGAAGGATGTGGACGACTGGGCCACCATGTTCGCCCGGTGCTACGAGATTGCAGGAATCACCAACAAAGACCGGATCCAGATTACTCCCGGCTACGGCCTGTGGACGGCGGGAATCGGCTTCCAGGCCGGCTGCGAAAAGCTGGGCGCCATGGCTATCCCCATGGGCCCCGGCAACACGGACAAGCAGCTGCAGATGATGATTGACCTGCAGTCCACCGTGATCTGCGCCACCTCCTCCTACGCGCTGCTGCTGGCGGAGGAGATCAACAAGCGCGGCCTGAAGGACCAGATTAAGCTGAAAAAGGGCGTCATCGGCTCCGAACGCTGGAGCGACGCAAAGCGGAAGTATATCGCGGACGCCCTGGGCATTGAACTGTACGACATCTACGGCCTGACGGAGATCTATGGCCCCGGCATCGGCATCAACTGCCCGGACCAGACCGGCATGCATATTTTTGACGACTACCTGTACACGGAGATCATCGATCCCCAGACGGGCGAAGTGCTTCCGGACGGGGAGGAAGGCGAAATCGTCATCACCACGCTGGTGAAGGAAGGCGCGCCGCTGATCCGGTTCCGCACCCACGACCTGTCCAGGATTATTCCCGGGGAATGCACCTGCGGGCGGCACTATCCCCGGCTGGAGACCATCAAGGGCCGGAGCGACGATATGTTCAAGGTGCACGGCGTGAACCTGTTCCCCAGCCAGGTGGAGGAAGTCCTTGGCATGGTGGACGGCGTTTCCAGCGAGTACAAGATCGATATCGCCCATGACGAAAGTGTGAACCGGGACATCATTATGGTCACCGCGGAGGCGGAGGGCCGGGTGGACTTCGCGCAGACCGCGGAGAAGATCAGGCAGCTCTTCAAATCCAGGCTGAACGTTACCCCCAAGGTGGTGGTCATCGCCCTGAACACCCTGCCGCGCTCCGAAAAGAAGACTCGCCGGGTCTTTGATCACCGGGAGGAATAAGGACGCCGGAACAGCCGGCGGGATGTACTGCCGGGTCAGTACAGCTTAAAAACAATCAGGCCCCTTGACAGACCGGCAGAGGAAGAGTATCCTGCATGTAAACCAATGAGGAAGAATAGTAACAACCCCGCGGCACGGAACAGGGAGCCGCCGATAGTGGAACGGCGGTGCGTGCGGAGGATGTGAATGGCCTTCTGAGGGCGCTCCGAAAAGCAATGAGTAGGAAGCGACGGGGGACGCACCCGTTACCAGGGCGGCACGTATCAGGGGTACGTGATGAAAGAGATGACCTTCCTCCGGGAAAGTCAAACTGAGTGGCACCGCGAAATATTCGCCTCAGTACACGGATAACGTGTGCTGAGGTTTTTTGTTTCCGGCTCAAAACCTTCCCCTGTAATTCAGGAACCACAAAAGAAAGGAAGGACAAAACAATGAAAAAGGCACTGGCACTGGTACTGACCCTGGTTATGGTATTCTCCATGGTTTCCCTGGTTTCCGCTGAGGAAAAGACAAGCTTCAAAGTGGGCATCTGCAACTTTGTGGACGACGCGAGCCTGAACCAGATCATCGCGAACATCCGGGAACGGCTGGGCGAGATCGAACAGGAAAAGGGCGTGACCTTTGAAATCGCTGAAGACAACTGCAACCTGGACGCCAGCGTGATGCAGCAGATCGTGGCCAACTTCATCGCCGACGAAGTGGACCTGATGGTGGGCGTGGCGACGCCTGTGGCGATCGGCATGCAGGGTATGACCGCGGACAACGGAATCCCGGTGGTTTTCGCCGCCGTGTCTGATCCGGTAGGCGCTCAGCTGGTGGAAAGCCTGGAAAAGCCCGGCGCCAACATCACCGGCACCTCCGACTACCTGGACACCGCCGCTGTGCTGAACCTGATCTTCGCCGCCAACCCCGACGCGAAGAAGGTAGCCCTGCTGTACAATCCCTCTGAAGACGCTTCCGCGGCTCCCATTGCCGAAGCGAAGGAAATCCTGACCGCCAAGGGCGTGGAAGTGAAGGAATATACCGGCGCCAACGTGACCGAGGTCATGCAGGCGGCCGAAGCCATCGTGAGCGACGGTATGGACGCTGTCTTCACCCCCACGGACAATACGATCATGGCGGCTGAACTGTCCATCTACGAGACCCTGGCTGAAGCGAAGATTCCGCACTACACCGGCGCAGACTCCTTCGCCCTGAACGGCGCCTTCCTGGGCTACGGCGTGGACTACGCCAACCTGGGCCGCGTGACCGGCGACATGATCGCCGCGATCCTGGTGGACGGCGCGGATCCTGCCGCGACTCCCGTGCAGACCTTCGACAACGGCACCGCGACCGTGAACACCGAAACCTGCGAAGCGATCGGCTTTGATTTCGAAGCGATCAAGGAAGCCTTCGGACCCTACTGCACAAAGGTGCAGGAAATCACCACGGCGGAAGCCTTTGAGTGATTCCGGCTCCTGATTTTCCGAAACAACGCGGAGGGAAGAGTACTTCCCTCCGCTGTGGTGTTTTCTTATCATGAAATAATGGATTGTGTATTATGACATTTGACAAGATTCTTGCATTGGGCCAGACAGCCGCGGAACTGGGACTGATCAATTCCCTGACGGTGCTGAGCCTGTTCCTGAGCTATTCCATGCTGAACGTGTGCGACCTGTCCACGGACGGGTGCTACACCCTGGGCGCGGCGGTGGGCGCGCTGGTGGCGATCGCGGGTTATCCCTGGCTTTCGCTTCCGGCGGCCATGCTGGCAGGTATGATCTCCGGTTTTGTGACAGCGACATTGCAGACCCGGATGGGCGTGCAGAGCCTGCTGGCAGGTATTGTGGTGAACACCGCCCTGTATTCCGTGAACATGGCACTGACCGGCAACAAGGCCACCCTGAGCATGAACAAGACCCCCACGATCTTCTCCATGGCGAAGGACCTGCTGAAGGGAACGCCGCTGGCCGGACAGAGCACGCTGCTGGTAGCGCTGCTCCTGGTAGTGCTGGTGATCTGCTTCCTGTGCTTCTTCCTGAAGACGAAGCTGGGCCTGGCCATCCGGGCAACGGGCAGCAACGCGGATATGGTGCGTTCCTCTTCCATCAATCCTACGTTCACGACCACCGTAGGGCTGTGCGTTTCCAACGCCTTCACGGGCCTGAGCGGCTGCCTGATGGCGCAGCAGGCGAAGAGCGGTGACATCAACATGGGCTCCGGCATGGTGACGGTGGCCCTGGCCAGCCTGCTGATCGGCGGCGTGTTCGTGGCGAAGCATAAGCCGATTCCGCTGCGGGCGGTGGGTGCTGTGCTGGGCGCGGTGCTCTTCCGGATCGTGTATGCCCTGGCGCTGCGGTTCAATATGCCGGCCTTTATGCTGAAGGCGGTATCCTCCATCATCGTGGTGCTGGCCATCTCCGGTCCCTATCTGCGGCAGCAGCTGCCGCTGATCATCCGCCGGTGGAAGGCTTCCCGGGAAGGGAGGAGTGCCTGATGCTGGAACTGAAGAATGTATGCAAAACCTTCCATGCCGGTACGCCGGACGAGAAGATGGCACTGATTGATATTTCCCTGAAGATTGAGGACGGGGACTTTGTGAGCATTATCGGCGCGAACGGAGCGGGAAAATCCACCCTGTTCAACGCGATCTGCGGAAGCTTTGTGCTGGATTCCGGATCCATCTACCTGGGCGGAAAGAACGTGACTATGGTACCGGAACACCAGCGGGCACGGCAGATCGGACGGCTGTTCCAGGACCCCATGCGGGGCAGCGCGCCGGACATGAGCATTGAGGAAAACCTGGCGCTGGCAGCCGGAAACGGCGGCTGGCTCTCCCGGGTTTCCAACGCAGATAAAAAGGCATTCCGGGACCGGCTCAGTCTGCTGGGCATGGGACTGGAGGACCGGATGCGCCAGCCGGTGGGACTGCTGTCCGGCGGACAGCGCCAGGCGCTGACGCTGCTGATGGCCACCTATCACGTGCCGAAGGTGCTGCTGCTGGATGAGCATACGGCGGCGCTGGATCCCGGAACGGCGGAAAAGGTGCTGGAGCTGACGCAGAACATCGTGGAGGAAAACCACATCACCTGCCTGATGATTACCCATAATATGCAGTCTGCCCTGGACCTGGGCAACCGGACCCTGATGATGGACCGCGGCAAGGTGATATATGATGTGACCGGCGAGGAACGGGCGAGCCTGACCATCGGCGATCTGACGGACAAGTTCCGCCAGCTGAGCGGCAGGACGCTGGATAATGACCGGATGCTGCTGCGAAACTGATCACAGGAGATCAGTTTCACAAATGAATTACAGCCCTGAAGGCTTTGCCTTCAGGGCTGTATGAATTATCGGACGGCAAAACAGCCGTCCGATATGAATGATCCCGCTGCGCGGGATATGAATTATTCGCCGCAAATGCGGCGAATGTGTAAGTTACTGTAAAGCAGCGAAAGCTATAGTCAAACAATCAAAGGGAACGATAGTTCCCAGACAATCAGCGACTGCAGGTGTTGCGGCAGACCAGGGAAACGGGCAGGATGACCTGCTGGGGCGGCAGGGAAGGATCATGGATTCTTTTGCGCATCAGGTCAATGGCGGTGACGGCTTCCTCTCCCAGGTTTGGATCTATGGTGCAGATGGGTTTGGGGAAGTTGATGTACCGCATGATATTGTCGAAACCGACAATGGAGAAGGCGCGGCCCATGCCGGCGTTATCCATCATGGTGATGAGGCTCCAGGCCTCCACGTCACAGAAGGAAAACAGGCCTGTAACCCCTTCCTCCTGCCAGGATTTCAGCTGACGGAGGATTTCCTCGGGATTTTCCGGTTCCGCATAGTGGATGTTCTGCTCCGGAAGACCGGCCTCCAGGCAGGCACGCTGGAAACCCTCGAAACGCTTGCGGGAAGAGAAAATCACGTGGCGGAAGGAAATCATGGCCAGGTTGCGGTGGCCCTTTTCAATCAGGTGTTTCGCAACCAGGTAGCCTCCCTGCTCGTCATCGCAGATGACGCAGTCATCCTGTGCGCCGTCCAGGTAACGGCTCAGCAGGACGAAGGGAATGCCGGAGGAACGCAGCAGATCCAGGGCAGGGGACTCAAAGGAACAGGGCGTGATCAGCACGCCGTCTACCTGGCGGGAAAGGGCCATCTCCACCATGCGGAGTTCCGTATCCGGATCATCGCGGGAACCGAGGATCATCAGGCTGTAGCCCAGGCGGACTGCTTCCTGCTGGATGAGATCGCCCAGGACGGCGTAGAAGGGGTTCATCATGGAACCGGCGATCATGGCAATGGTCTTTGTCCGGCCGGAACGGAGGGAACTGGCGATATAGTTGCGGACATATCCCATCTCCCGGGCCACATTCTGGATATGCAGGCAGGTCTCCCGGCTGATATCCTCTTTATTTTTCAGGGCACGGGATACGGTGTTTACGGTGAACCCCGTAGCGTTCGCGATATCCTGCAGGGTTACCCGGCTGCTGTCCTTAGGCATGTACAGTGCACTCCGTTTCACTTAGGTTGAACACATCCTACCATACTTTTTTTATAAAATCAAAAAAAGAGGGGTTGACAGGAGAAAAAAACAATGTTATATTGTCATCACAGAACAACATTAACGATAATGTTAACGTTAATAGTTACCAGATGAAACAAAAAACGACCGACTGATATTCAAACGTTTTACTACATTAACGATAATGTAAAGATGGAATGATGAGCAGGAAAGCTCTTCAGAAATAAAAGGAGGAAAAACCCATGAAAAAACTGCTGGCTGTGCTGCTGACCGTATGCATGCTGTCCACCCTGTGGATTGCTTTTGCCGCGGCGGAAGACAAACCCACCATCGTTGTGAACACCTTTGCCCAGGAACATGAAAAAGCCATGTATGAAGAAGTCATCAAACAGTTTGAAGAAGAAAACAACTGTATCGTTGATTTCCGCGTATCCGGCGACCAGTACTGGCCTGAGCTGGAAGCTTCCCTGACCGCGGGCAACGCGCCTGACGTGTTCTACCTCGGCCTGGCGGATGTGCGTAAGCGCGTCTGGACCGAAGCGGTCGCGCCCCTGGATGACCTGCTGGATGTTTCCACGCTGAACACCATCTGGCCGGAAGCCCTGAACCTGTACAAGTATGACGCTGAGACCAACACCATGGGCGAAGGCAAGATCTACGGCCTGCCCAAGGACTTCTCCGCGGTTTCCATGACCGTGAACAAGGCGATCATCAAGAAGCGTGACGCCGAAATCAAGCAGGCGATTGCGGACGGCATCCTGCCCTTCTATCCCGAAATCGATGAAAACGGCAACCTGCCGGTTTACACCTTCACCGAGTTCGCTGAGCTGTGCAAGATCCTGACCTTCGAAGATCCCACCCTGCCCGAGACCGCGGGTTCCAAGCAGGTTTACGGCACCCACCTGTGGGAAGACTTCACCCTGCCGCCCTTCATCTGGGGTGCCGGCGGAGAGTACCTGAACGAGGACGCCACCGAAGTGCTGTTCAGCAGCGACAAGTTCATCGAAGGTTATGAAGGCTTCATGAAGATTGTTGAACTGGGCGGTTCCGGTTCCTCCACGGACGAAACCTCCGGTTACCTGAAGTTCCTGGCCGGCCGCTGCGCCTACTTCCCCTGCGGCACCTGGGACGTGGCTGCCTTCCAGGCGATCGAGGATGACGAAGCTGTGAACCCCGGCAAGAGCTGGTTCGACTTCGACGTTGCTCCCTGGCCCATCAGCGACAGCTACAAGGATCTGCCCATCGAAGAACGCCAGGACAAGTGGGCCGGCCGCGTTGACTCCGTAGGTTTCTGCGTGAGCGCCCAGTCCAAGTATCCGGAACTGGCTGCCAAGTTTGCCTACCAGATGAGCGCGAACGAAGATGTGCAGCGCTTCCTGGCCAAGAAGGGCGGACAGCTGCCGAACATCGTTTCCATGGCGGAAGGCGAATATCTGGACGATGACAGCTACTTCCCGGAGACCCGCGTGGTATTCGTGCGGATGCTGCAGGGCCAGAACGGTCACCGCGTTCCCACCGTGCCCACCTGGAACGCCCTGTGGTATTCCGAAGGCTTCATCAGCGGCGTAGGTTCCGTCTGGAGCTATTACGAGCATAAGGACGCCGGCGTACAGCCCATGAGCTGCCGTGAATACTGCGAATCCATCCAGGACAACGCGCAGCAGCTGCTGCAGGATTCCATTGACGATATGGAAGCCATGAAACCCTGACTCATAGTGGAGTAACTCCTTTTTTCGAAGGAGGAGGGAGGGAACTCCTCCCTCCTCCTTCCCTTCATTTCATGGCAATGATTAACTGAACGGACGGACCTCTGAAAAGAAAGAAAGGCGGAAACTATGCAACAGACAGCCGGTAAGCGCGTGACGGCACCCGATCTGCGCCAGCGCGGACTGAACTATCGCCAGAAAGACGCGCTGTGGGGATACGCACTGATCGCCATTCCGCTGATCGGAATGTTGATCTTTGTCGTGATTCCCTTCGGAATGTCCATCTACACCAGCTTTACCTCCTGGCCGATGGGACAGCCCATTGAGAAAGCCAAGATGGTCGGCCTGAAAAACTATATTGACATGTTCAATAACAAGCTTTTCTGGCAAAGCCTGGGGAATACGTTCTTCTATATGATCGGCATTCCGATCGGACTGGCCATCTCCCTGATCCTGGCCGCGGCAATGAACCGGGGAACCCGTTCGGAAAAGGTTTTCCGCGTGATCTATTACGTGCCGGTCATTTCCAGTGTTGTGGCCATCACCTTCGTATTCCAGCAGATCTTCAACGCGGACGTCGGCATTATCAACGAAGGCCTCCGGGGCCTGGGTATAGCCGATCCGCCGAACTGGATGAGCCACGCGGGGTATACCAAGTGGGTCATCATTATCCTGAGCGTATGGAAAGGCCTGGGCAGTTCCATCATCCTGTACATTGCGGGTATGCAGGGAATTTCCCGGTCCTATTATGAAGCGGCCCAGGTGGACGGCGCCAACTGGTGGCAGACCTTCACCCGGATCACCCTGCCCCTGCTGATGCCCGTGACCTTCTACCTGATCGTGACCGGCGTCATCGGCGGCGCCCAGATGTATGTGGAACCGCGGCTGATGTTTACGGGCAACGGTCCGGCAAACTCCACATTCACAACCGTTATTCACCTGTATGACCGGACGTTTGTGAACTCCAAGGCCGGCTACGGTTCCGCCGTGGCTGTGTTCCTGGCTGTGATTATCTTCATCCTGACGCTGATCCAGTTCAAGCTGAATGGAAGGGAGGATAAGTAAAGTGAAGGCGAAAAAACGGACAGTCAATATCATTATCTTCACGGTACTGGCCCTCGGATCCATTCTGATGCTGTATCCCTTTGTCTGGATGATCTTCACCTCCTTCAAACCGAAGCTGCACGTTTACATCGGCGGCCTGCTGCCGCAGGTGTGGACCACGGAGAGCTATACCCAGATCTGGGGCGAGATCGACCTGGTGCGCGGTTTCCTGAATACAATCCTGTATTCCATCCCGCCTGTGATCATCGGTTCTCTGGTTTCCGTGGCGGCAGCCTATGCCTTCGCGAAGATCCGGTTTAAGGGACGGAACGCGCTGTTCCTGGTGCTGCTGGGATCCATCATGATCCCGTTCCCGTCCATCATGGTGCCGCAGTACGTGCTGTTCAGCGGACAGTTCTGGATTTTCAGGGCGAACCTGCTCCAGTCCCCCTGGCCGCTGATTCTGCCGAAGATTACAGGCAACGTGATGATGATCTTCTTCCTGCGGCAGTACCTGTTCGGTGTTCCGGATTCCCTGGTAGAGGCAGCAAAGATCGACGGCTGCTCCCATCTGCGGATCTACTGGCAGATGATTCTGCCGATCGCCATTCCGGCACTCAGCGCCCACGGCGTGCTGTGGTTCATCGGTGCCTGGAATGACTATCTGGCTCCCACGATGTTCATCAAGAACCCGGACTGGCATCCGGTCACGGTGATGATCGCCAAGTTCAACGAGCAGTACGCGATCAACAACCATGTGCCGCGGATCATGGCCGGCAGCGTGATGCTGATCGTTCCGGTGCTGATTATCTACGGATTTTTCCAGCGCTGGATTATTGAGTCCATGATGTTCTCTTCCGTGAAGGAGTAAACAGCATGGGAAAGAGGTTTTCTGTGAGAATAACGGCTTTGCTGGCAATGCTTCTGTGCCTGTGCCTGCCCGCGACGGGGCTGTGCGCCTCCTTCCGCGACCTGGGGAATACGGAACTGATTCACCGGCCGGAGGACTGGGGCGCGATCAACGCCCACGACCCGTCCCTGGTCAAAGGGGACGACGGCCGGTGGTATGTCTTTTCCACCGACGCCAGCGCGGGGGATGTCCACCGCTGCGGCGTGCAGGTCCGGGTTTCCGACGACCTGGTGAACTGGGAATACCTGGGGACGGCCTTTGAGGACTACGAGCAGTCTTGCGCGCAGGAGATCGAGGCCGCCAGGCTGGATCCGTCAAAGCATGACGGGCTCTGGGCTCCGGAAGCGATCAAGGTGGGGGATCAGTGGCGGCTGTATTACAGCGCCTCCACCTTCGGCTCCACCCGGTCCGCCATCGGCATGGCCGTTTCCGACAGCCTGACGGGACCATGGGAGGATCAGGGAATCGTGATCCGCAGCGACGCCAACGCGGTGTCAAAGCCCAACGCGATTGATCCCTGCCTGTTCACGGATCCCTCCGGTAAACAGTATATGACCTGGGGCAGCTTTTTCGGCGGCATCTGGCTGACCGCGCTGGACGATAACGGTTTCGCGGAAGGCGAACCGGTGCGGATTGCCGGTTTCCGGGGCTGCCGGGCGGAAGGCAGCTACCTGATCTGGCTGCCGCAGACAGAATACTATTATCTTTTCGTTTCCTACGGCTCCCTGTCGGAGGATTACAACATCCGTGTGGGACGGTCCCGCACCATTGAAGGCCCGTACCTGGACGCCAACGGAAGGCAGATGACCGACCTGGTGGCAGCCAATGAGAGCCGCATCGGTGTGAAACTGATGGGCGGATACCAGCTGCTGCATGACCCGGGAAAAGGCTTTTCCAAGGGCATCAAGGCTCCGGGGCACTGCTCCGTGGCGGTGGACGGTGACAGGCTGTGGCTGTGCCACCATACCCGGACCCAGTCCCTGCCCGGCTGGTGGTTTGCCATGCAGATCCGGCCGATGGTGCTGTCCGCGGACGGCTGGCCGCTGGTGATGCCGATGAGCTATCAGGGAGAAAGCTTTGAGCCGGTGACGGAACTGCCGGAAGGCGATTATAACCTGATCCTGCACGGAACGGACAGCAACAAGGAACCGAAACGCTCCGAAAGAATCCGGCTGCAGGACGGCAGACTGGGTGACCGGGGAACATACACGCTGGAGGCGGACGGCCGGGTGAGCCTGGTGCTGGACGGCGTCAGCTATGACGGCGCGGCGCTCTGGCAGACGGACGACGAGCGGGGCGGCCGGGTGATGAGTATTTCCGTGATCAGCGGAGAGGGAGAATGCGCCTGGCTCAGCGAGGAAACGATACATGAGGAGGAACCTTCCCGATGAAACCGTTTATTGAACAACGGGCGGATCCCTATATTATCCGGAAGGACGGCTGGTACTATTTCACGGCGTCCGTGCCTGAGTTTGACCGGATCATCCTGCGAAAGGCCAGGACCCTGAAGGAACTGCCGGACGCGGTGGAAAAGATCATCTGGACCCGGCATGAGGAAGGGGAGCTCAGCTGCAACATCTGGGCGCCGGAACTGCATTTCGTGGACGGAAGCTGGTACGTGTATTTCGCGGCGGCCCGGGCTGGGGCTGATTCCTACGGACGGTATGACCACCGGATCTACGTACTGCAGAATGACAATCCGGATCCCTTTTCCGGCGGCTTTACCGAAAAGGGAAGGATCAATACCGGCTGGGAGAGCTTTTCCCTGGATTCCACCACGGTCCGGTACGGCGGGAAACGGTATTTCATCTGGGCCCAGCGGGATTTTGACATCCCCGGGAACAGCAATCTGTATATCGCTGAAATGAAAAACGCGCTGGAGCTGAAGCTTCCGGCGGTGAGACTGAGTATTCCCGAATATGACTGGGAATGCCAGGGCTACCTGGTGAACGAAGGCCCCGGCTGCCTGATCCATAACGGAAGGCTGTTCGTGACCTACTCCGGCAGCGCCACGGACGAACGCTACGCGGTGGGACTGCTGACGCTGAAGGAAAACGGCGATCCGCTGAATCCGGCAGACTGGGAGAAGTCCCCGGTGCCCGTGATGGTGACCGAGGAGAAAAACGGCCTGTACGGGCCGGGACACAACTCCTTCACCGTGGACGAAGAGGGAAGGGACCTGATTGTGTTCCACGCAAGGCCCTATCCGGGATTCCACGGAGACGCCCTCAGCGATCCGAACCGGCATTGCTTCCTGCGGGTGATCGAGTATACGGAGGACGGGAGTCCGGTGTTTACAAAGGCTGAATAACGGGATTTGAGAAAGAGCAAATGAAAACAGAAGCGATCGGCGATCGCTTCTGTTTGTTTTCAGCGAGAATGGATGAACGTTTGCAACTCATCGCTTTCATCCATCACATTGCCTTCCCAGTCCGTCAGAATATACCGGTAGTCGTCATTTTCTTCCTCCGGCAGGAGCATCTGTACGATATCCGTATCGGTTATCGACATGATAACTCCCGGAAGATCGGTTTCTTTTCCGGTGGGCTGACCATCAGGTGTATAGTATCTGATTTTCGATCTGGCGCCCTCCGGTGCTTCATAATCTTCGTCGCCCATATCAAACACCACGGCAATGGTTCCGTCCGGACGCTCTGACGCCCTCATTACTGTGCTGGCTTCCTCTTTCGGAGTTATGTATTCCCAGCACACTGTCTGATCCGGGTTCAGGCACAACAGCCATTTTCGGGTGATATCCTTGCTTTCATCCAGTGTTTTTGATCCGCCGCACAGCAGACGTCCGTCTGACAGCGTGCAGAGGAAGTATAAGTAGTCACCGTCTCCAGTGCAGAATTCGTCCACGTTTATGTTTTCGGCCAGGACGGTGCCGGCCAGCATGATCAGGCACAGGGTCAGGATCAGGATCCGTTTCAGGACTGAAGAAGGATTGTTTTTCCGCAATTTCATTACCCCTTTCTTTGAACAGGTTTGAGTTTGCTGATGATATAACGGAGGAGAGGGGCGGGGGATTCCCGTGTTGAGCGTTGGGGGTTGGACTTTAGTGGCTCATGGAGGCAACGGAGAGCGGAAACGTGACAGAGGGGACAATGGCGTCACATGAGTGACGCCAAATGCAGAATTCAGAATGCAGAATGCAGAATTATTCGTCCATCGGACGTAGTAAGGGATTCCTCGACTGCGCTCGGAATGACACTATAACGTGGAGGTGATGGAGAACGGGAAGATGACAGAGGGACGGGGTACAATGTCATACTTCGCAGACATTGACCCCGTCCCTACAGTCAACTTCCCGTATTACGCGATGGAATGTGCAGGCTTTTATCAGGATTCAGGTGTTATCTTCGCCGGAGATGCGAGAGTGAAGGAGTTTGTATAAGGTAGGCTCCACCTGAAATTCCTTCAGGGCAGAATTGATTTCCGGGAGAAGGGCTTTTTTGCGGGCGGCAGACGCTTTGGGTCCGCCGGGACGGAGGGAGGCGCGGATCATGATGTTCTTGGGTGTGTGCTCCAGGTCGATGAATTCCAGGACCTGGGTTTCATAGCCGCAGCACTCCAGGAGGTCCGCCCGGAGGGCGTCGGTCAGAAGGGCGGAAAAACGTTCCCTGATAATCCCGTAGCGGGTGAGAACATTCAGGTTCTGCGAAGTGATGGTGTTGTTGATTTCATGCTGACAGCAGGGAACGGAGAAGATCTTCTTCGCGTTCCAGGTGACCGCATTGAAGAGGGCATAATCTGTAGCCGTATCGCAGGCGTGGAGGGTGATCACCATGTCCACATCCTGATCCGGGGAATAATCGGCAATATCACCGATCTCAAACCGGAGGGAGGCATAGCCGTATTTCTGCGCTGCCTGGTTGCACTTTTCAATAACGTCGGTTTTCAGGTCCAGGCCGATGATGTCCACGGCCAGGTGACGGATTTCAGTGAAATAATAGTAAAGGACAAAAGTGAGGTAAGCCTTGCCGCAGCCGAAGTCAATGACGCGGAGGGGCTTTTCGGAAGTATAGTCCTTATATTCATCATCAATGATTTCCAGGAAACGGTTGATCTGCCTGAACTTGTCATACCGGGCGCGGATGACTTTGCCTTCCGGAGTCATGACCCCCATATCCACCAGCGGGGGAACGATCATGCCCTCCTGCAGGATATGGTTCTTCTGCCGGTTGGGGAGGACTTTGGACCGCACCAGGGCGGGAGCCTGGACGGCAGCGGTGGTACTGACGTGGGCTTTTCCCTTTTTGGACAGGAGGATCTCCATGACCCGGCCGTCGCTGAGCCAGAGGTTCAGCTGGCGGTAGGTATCGGACGCCGTTTCCAGGCAGAAGGACAGGATCCGGTCCGCGGGAACGGTCTCATGGAATACCTGGGTGACCGTAAAAGAGGAAACAAAGAAGTCACTGCCGTTTCTTTCCGCCCGGATCTTCCGGTATTTTGTTTTTGAGGGGATCGGATTGCTGAAGATCACAGACTGCAGCGAACCGGGATCAAGAGGGCGCAGGGCCTCGTCAAGACTTTCGTAATTCATGGATCAACCTCCGGATCAGAGAACACTTTGGAACAACGCCATAGTACCATATCCGGGAAAAGCCGTCCAGTAAACAGACGGGGTTGAACGCATTTCCGGATCGTGATATAGTGGGCAAAAGGGAACTGAAGGAGCGCACAGCGGGAAAGGAAAGGGCATGATCTTTTTTCAGCAGTTCTACCTGGATAAGGAAAAGGATATTGCGGTCGACCTCTGCATGGAGGGAGACCGCCTGTTTTATACCATCCGGACGCCGAACCACCATACCGGCAACCTGATCACCAACCTGGCCCGGCTCTGCGGCCTGGAAACCACAGAGGATGACCATGGCCTGAAGGTGATCCGGGACGAGATTCCCTGTTACTACGACGGGGACAACCGGAAGATGTACATCCTGCGGCTGGGAAACACGAAGATCGCCAACATCTTCCCGGACGGAAGGGTGGAGCTGAAGGCTTCGATTCCCGCCATTTCCAAGACCCTGATGAGCCAGACACGGGAATACAAGCTGGGCGTGGCCAAGACGATCGTGAAAACCTATATCCGCAGCGAGTGCAAGTTCCGCACGGACCTGCATACGCATATGAACGGCAACCTGCCGCCGGACGCGCTGATTGCCCTGGGCATTGTGCGCCAGCTGCGTTATCCCTATTACTACATCAAAAAACTGGGACTGCGGTGCGACCTGTCCCAGACGGCAAAACTGGAGGAGCGGCGGACCGCGGCGGAAAAGGAACTGGGAGAAACCGGCCTGACCGGAAAACACCGGGACCGCCGGATTGACGACCATACCTTCATCAACTTTGCCGAGCTGATCCTGGGCAACCCGGCGGACGCACAATATAATATCGACCGGATCCGGAACTCCCTGACCATTCCCAAGGACGGGCAGGCAGTGTTCGCGGATCTGGAAAAGGTTTACCTGTACCGCTACGTATTCACCAAGGGAGTGCCGGCGGAGGATCCCTTCAGCGGGATCAACCTGGCGCTGATCCCGGACCGGGAAGTGCTGGCCTACGCGGAGCAGATGCGCCGGGACCGGGAAACGGAACGGTTCGGCAGCAATACCCTGTATCAGGACCTGCTGCTTTGGATCGCCCGGGAATACCGCCGGCGGGGCATCGAATACGCGGAGATATCCGATACCGCCCTGCTGAACCGGGAACTGTTTGCCGCCCGGCTGCGGGAGATCCATGAGGTGATGCCGGCGGTCACCCGGGAAACCGGTGTGATGCTCCGGTTCCTGGCCGGTATCCGCCGGATTCCGCTAACCATCATCCGGGACCGGATTACACCGAACGACTACCTGACGGACAACCTGCAGATTCTCCGGGCGATTGCCGGGGATCCCTATGTGGCCGGCAGCGATATTATCGGTGAGGAAATCAACAGCATCATGGAACTGCGGGCGGTGATCCGGGAACTGGTGCGGATTGCGGGAGAACATGAGGGCTTCGTGATCCGGATCCACGCGGGCGAGAACGACTCCCTGCGGGATAACGTGGCCAACAGTATTGACTGCGTGAAGGACGCGCTGGCACCGGGACAGCAGATGCCGGCCCTGCGGATCGGTCACGGACTGTATACCTGCGACCTGAAGACGGCCCGGGGAAAGAAACTGCTGGAGGATATCAAGGAACTGGGGGTTACGCTGGAATTCCAGATCACCTCCAATGTGCGGCTGAATAACCTGTCCCGGCTGGACAACCATCCGCTGCGGATGTACCTGCGGGCGGGCATTGCCTGCGTGCAGGGAACCGACGGCGGCGCCCTGTACGGAACGGATTCCATTGATGAGGAGCTGTCCCTGGAAAAGCTGCTGGGGCTGAGCTTTGAGGAACTGAAGAAGATGCGCCGGGCGGATGACCGGATCCTGCAGCGGAGCCGGCAGGTCTTTGAACAGCGGATGGAAGCTTTCAGGGAGGCCTGCGGCGCGGGAGACGCGGAAAAGTGGTACCGGCGCAGGCTGGAGGAAACACCGAGGATTACCCAGGACCTGTGGAAGGAATCCGGACGGATTGACGCGGCGGAGGAACTGAAGGAGCTGATTGCCCCGCTGCCGGAAGGCCTGTTCCCTGTGGTGGTGGCCGGAGGCAGCTTCAATCACAGCGGCCACCGGACGGTGATCCGCGGGGAAGACATGGAGATGATCGACCGGCTGCTGGACACCCTGGACCCGGAAAAGGTTTTCTTTGTCATCGGCCACAGCCTGACGGGCCTGGAAGGCCGCCTGGCGGAACGGAACCGGGGACGCTTCCGGATCGTCGCCATCGTACCCACCAGGATCAGCCGGGCGGAAAAGAAACGGCTGCAGGAAGCCGGTGTATCGGTGAGAATTTCCATTGAAAGCTCCGGCATGGGCCTGTACAAGAGCTTTGCCTATGAAATCTTCAAACGGATGAATTCCGTACTGCTGGCCTTTGACGGCAACGCGCCGGCGATGAACCTGATCCAGGAGGCGCGCAACGGCCGCGGCCGCTGTGATATTTTCCTGAATCCCCGTTCCAGGGGACTGAGCGTGAAAGCAAAACTGCTGGAAGGCTATGTACATTCGCTGAACGGTACGGATCAAATAGCAGAAGCCGTGAAAAAGCTCCGTTAAGGGGCTTTTTCTTTTTGACAAAGACGGAAGGACAGAGGTAAAATAAACAATAGTCTTTTGCCTGAAGGACGGTGAATGTATGAGCGAAGAAAGAAAAGCGGCTGAACGGCTGCTGCTGCGCCTGCTGGGTGTTGCCGCGGCTTTTGCTGTTGTGCGCTGGGTGCTGCCCGAAATATGGGACAAGCTTTCTCCGTTTATCATCGCTGTGCCGATTGCTGCTGCGCTGCAGCCGGTGATCCGCTTCCTCCAGAAACGAATCAGGCTGAAGCGGAGCCCTGCATCCCTGATCCCTGTGCTTTTACTGCTGGCGATCTTCCTGGGACTGCTGATCTGGCTGCTGGTTTTTGCCATCGAGCAGACACCTAAACTGGTGGCTCATTCCGGAGACATGATCACAGAAAGCATCAACATGATCCGGCAGGCTTTCAGTAACCTGCTGGAGCGTATTGGCGAGAGTACAGACCCCGGCGTGGAAAACTGGATCCGCGACGCTGTGAGCTCCGGACTGGAAACAGTGAGCAAGTGGGGAACCAGCGCAGCCGGATATGTGGGAAGCTTTGCCCTGAACCTTGCTGCCGCTACACCTTACAGTATCATCTATATCAGCTTCCTGACCATCGGCCTGTATTTTATCGCCAAAAACTATGACGAGATCCGCAGCTATCTGCCGGGCGGAAAACGCCGCAGGCAGGACAGCCGGACAACACAGCTGACCAATTCCACGCTGAAGAGCCTGTTTGGCTACCTGCGGGTCCAGGGCACCTTCGGCCTGATTGTCTGGATTGTTTCCTGGATTTACCTGACCTGTTTCGGGTTCCCCTATGCGGGAGTGACAGCGCTGTTCTGCGGCGTGATGGAGCTGGTGCCGATGATCGGCAGCGGCGTGCCCTATATCATCATGAGCATCATTCAGTTCCTGCTGGGAAACGCAGCTGCCGGAGCGCAGCTCCTGTTCCTGACCCTCGGCCTGCAGCTGCTGCGCCGGGTGCTGGAGCCGAAACTGATGTCCGATTCCATCGGCATCTCCCCGCTGCAGAGCCTGATCGGCATGTTCGTGGGTATGCGGTTCGGCGGGATTATCGGCCTGATCGGCGGACCGGTGCTGATGTCCGTGCTGGTAGGTGCCTTCAAAGGCGGACTGTTCGTACCTACGGCGAGGGACTTCCATTTGATCTCTGTCTGGTTTAAGAACAGGCTGAAATAAGTTTACAGGAGGAACATGCATGTACAGTTGTCCCGGGTGCGGAGCCCAGATGTTGTTTGATATTCCGAGCCAGCAGCTGAAGTGCGGCCGGTGCGACCGGCAGATGAGCATTGCTGAAGCGGATGAAAAGGAAGCCAGGCACGCGGGCGGAAGCTTCGGGATGGAACTGCTGACCTGTCCGACCTGCGGCGCGGGAATTCACGCCCTCAACACGTCGGCAGCGGCGTTCTGCAGCTACTGCGGTTCTTCCGTGATGCTGGAGAAGCAGGAAGCGGAGTATGACCCGCCGGAGAAGATTATTCCTTTCATGATTACCCGGCAAGAGTGCTTTCAGAAATACCAGGAGATGCTGAAAGGCAGCTTCTGCGCCGATCACCGGCTGAAAGAGCTCATTTCGGCGGACAGCTTCCGCGGAATTTATGTCCCTTACCATACCTACAATGCCACTGTCAAAGGCAGCGCCACCATTGAAGGCCATGAGAACAAGAGCAACGCCACCTATTATTACAAAACCCAGATCAAGCTGAATCACCGGTATGAAGGGATCATGCATGACGCGTCCCGGGAAATGCCGGATAACATTTCTGAATCCATTTCCATTGCCCACGGCGCGCAGGAGAAGATGGTGCCGTTCTCACCGGCCTATCTGAGCGGCTTTTACGCGGACGTGGCGGATACGGATCCCGATCTGTATGTGCCCTACGCCAAATCCGAAGCCATCCGCAAGGGACTGGAGGATACGCTGCCGGCCCTGGAGGATGACGATCTTTCCTATTCCACCTCGGAAGCAGAAAAGGCGCTGACCTCCAAGACCCAGGCGGAATACACCGGGGACGCGCTCCTGCCGGTATGGTTCATGTCCATGAAAACCGGAAGGCGCGTTCTCTACGCGGTCCAGAACGCGGTGACTGGGGAAATGTGGGCGGATATCCCGATGGATATTCCGCGGTTTGCCCTGGTGGCCCTGGTCCTGGCCGCGGCGCTGTTTGCCCTCTTCCAGAACTACCTGGCCTTGCGCCCGGAAATGGTCATGATCGCGGCAATGCTGCTGGCGGCCTTTGCCCAGTGGGCTGTGAATGCCCGGAGAACCCGGATGAAGGAAAAGGAAATGATGGAAGCCGTGATCCAGGGGGAAACGGTGGACGTGCGTGACCGGATGAACAAGATGAAACGGCTGGAGAAACGGGTGGCCCGCCAGAAGAATCACGGGATCTTCCGGTACCTGGGCATTTTCGCGCTCGGCGCGTGTTCCTGCCTGGCACTGAACATTCTGTCCGGCCTGGATAATATCAGGATTTACCGGTATGCATCCATTGGCCTGCTGGTGGTGATCGGCATGATGGTTTTACCGCTGGGCGAAAAACGGTCGAAGATGCCCCTTGGCTGCCTGATTACGCTGGCAGCGGTGGCCGCAGGCGCCTTTATTATGGCCTTTGATCCTTTCCACAGCGCTGACACGCCGGTGTATATTGTGACACTGGCCATCATGGCAGGTGTGATTCTGGAATGCCTGGAACTGCTCCGGCTGTACAACAGATCCTGCTCGAATACGCTGCCGCAGTTTGAATCTCATCAGGGAGGTGAGCTTCTGTGATTGACGAACGGAGTGAAGTCAGAACAGTAAAAGCCACCCTTGCCACAGGAATCTGCGATTGGCAAGCCGAAGGCGAAGACAGAGCAGAAATGACGATCGCAGGAGGTGAGCTTCTGTGATTGACGAACGGAGTGAAGTCAGAACAGTAAAAGCCAC